>Ga0065721_10005380_pt1 | contig 21802 bp, 22 predicted proteins | sample Mesricmetagenome_FD_59108 | JGI IMG/M metagenome (GOLD analysis project Ga0065721, IMG submission 59108) | Mesophilic microbial community from rice straw/compost enrichment Sample: eDNA_1 v2 (version 2) | ecosystem: Engineered > Solid waste > Grass > Composting > Bioreactor | place: USA: Davis...
GCCGTATATGCCTTGGTCGCAATCGTTGCCGAACACGTGCCGAATGCATCAGTCTTAATACTTAGCCTACGCCAGCTCCCACTGATCTCAAGGTGGGGGCTATTTGACGCTTACATTGAGGCAGATTCGTCGTCATAAACGTTTTCTCTTTTTCCTCGAACGTCATATGTTCATTCGCGTATATATTCTCAATAATTTGCTGCACATTTTCCGAGAGTGTCGGTCCCGGCATAATCGTATTAACCGTGACTTCCGTTCCTTTTGTTAATTTGGATAAGCTTTTCGACAACGACAGCAGCATTGATTTGGTCATGCAATATTGAGGCATCTGTCCTGAGGGCATAACGGCTTCTTCGCTCGCAATGAAGAGGATGCGGCCGTAACCTTTTTCCAACATTTTCGGCAGATAAAATTTAGATAAACCATTTGCGGCAAGCACATTCGTGCGAAAATATCTTTCCCATACTTCGTCGTCAACGTCCTCGTACCGCATGATTTCATAGATCCCCATACTGTTAACCAAAATATCGATATCGGGGTATTTCCTGAATAAATCCTCTCTTTGCTGAATATCCACAAGATCCGCTGCAGCATTTTGAGGAGAGGTTGCCGGGAAGGCCGACTTGATTTCGTCTACGATTCGGTCTACCTCTTCATGATTTCGTCCATTAATGAGTACGTTAACGCCTTCTTTAGCCAGCTCAATCGCAATGGCTTTGCCGATCCCTTTCGTTGATCCTGTAACTAGAGCCGTTTTATTGTTTAATCCCATATCCATGATGCATTCCTCCGAACAAGGCCGATTTGTAGTTCTGCTCAACACAGTCTTGTCCTCATATTACCTTGTCCGGATTTTGCGATAACTAGTTTGCCGCGCCATATTACTTGTTTAACGCGCCAAGTGGGTTTAGGAATGAGGGGTCAGCCTGTATCTTGATGCCGGGCACGCCAATTTGAGGGAGTATCGCCTGCCCACACACGGAAGGCGCGATAAAACGAGTTCTGATCCTCATACCCCAGCAGAAAAGCCACTTCCTTAATGCTGAGCGAGAGGTCTGCCAAATATTCCAACGCCTGCTCGTGTCGGGATTGCGTCAACAAATGCTTGAAGCTTGTGCCCTCGTCCGTAAGCCGTCGCTGCAAGGTACGGTCGCTCATCCTCAGTTCGCCGGCGACGGCCCGAATGTCGAGACGTCCTCCCGTGAGATTGCGTTTCATGATCCATTTGATCTTCTCGATGATGGAGCCGCTGCACTGCTGTTCATCCAATGATCGATCCAGAATGGGGGTCAAAATCTCTAGCAACTCTTCATTGTAGGAGACAAATGGACGATCCAGATCTCTTCGATGCAGCGTCAATCGATTGCCCTGCGCACCGGTTCGGATGCGGCAGCCGAAGTAAGCTTCAAGATCGTGCATGTCACCCATGGGCTGAGAAAATTCGACCGACCGTGCCGTTAAAAGTTCACCTGTGCCCCGGCGGCCAAGCTCCAGAAGATAGGCAAGCGTAATCCCGACCAGAATCGGCGGACCGGACTGCTCGGTAGGCTGCCACGTAAGTTCGATTGTGCAAAACTCGCCGTTCTCGGAGATACGCAAGTTTTCCGGCGGACATAGCTTTTTATACCGCGTCATTCGAATCAGTGCGTCACGATAGCTGCGAGCATGGTATGGCGCTAAGGCGGCTGGCGGGTATTGAGCCGTTGCAAAGGCGTTCACGAGCTTAATGATGGCTCCGGCAGTATCGCCAATGTGATCGTTATAAGCCTGCCAGATAGCGAAATATTGAGCCGCGGTCACGACAGGCTCGGTCATAACGGTGAGCGGCAATCGTGCTTTGCGAGCGATGTCGGGAGCGGAAATTCCTAACTGATTTAAACCTTCCCAGAATCCTTGCGGAAACTTAATGCGGTCAGAAGCGCGAGACATCATCTATAGGAATCTCCTTTAATTCATTCGCGGGGTTATTCGTACAATGAACCTGCCCCTCATTCACTCGATCTTACGGTGACAACTACATTGCCCTTCTTGCGTTTTTGTTCGACATAGCTATGGGCCTCGGGAATCTGTTCCAATGAATAGCCTCGATCGATGACCGGCTTGATTGCGCCTGCCTCGATCAGCCCTTTAAGGAAGCGTAGATCTTCAACTCGCGGCTTCTGAGACATATCTGCAGTCACCAATCTCCCATTGGACCGCAGCGCTTTCTTCCATGTCGATTTTGCGATGTTCGATATTCTTTTCCCTACGGCATCCAGGATCAAGTCATACTTGCCTTCGCTTATTGTAACATCCTGTTTCGTATAATCCATGACCCGATCGGCTCCGATCGCCCTCACCATTTCAAGGTTCGCGGTACTGCATACGCCTGTGACGTCCGCCCCGAAATATTTGGCAAGCTGCACGGCATAAGTGCCTACGCTGCCGGACGCACCGTACACAAGAACCTTCATTCCGCTCGCGATAGATCCTTTCCTTAGAAAATTCAACGCGCTTATGCCCCCGACGGGAACGGCGGCGGCCTCCTCATAGGTCACATTGGCCGGTTTGATCGCTACGATTCCATCCTCAGGCAGGCATTTATACTCGGCATAGGCACCAAAGCGAAAACCGCACATCGCAAATACTTGGTCGCCCGTTTGGAACCGCGTCACGTCCTTGCCTGCCGCTTCGACTTCCCCAGCCAACTCGAACCCTAATACCGTTACTTTTTTCGGACGCAAGAGACCGTTATACAGCCTTGCAGCGAAAGGGTCGGCCTTGCGCATGCGCCAGTCCCCCGCCGTTACCGTCGTTGCATATACTTTGACCAATATTTCATTGTCCTTGGGCGACGGCTTTGCTACCTCCTGCAGATGCAGAACATCGGGCGATCCATATTCGCTATATACAATAGCTCTCATACTTGCCCCTCCTCGTAGACCTCGGCCTTTTTTAGTGACCCCAAACAACGCATGATATTGGTATTGTATAAATGATAGCCCATTTGTAGATGCGAGGTTCCTGGAGATCCCCGCAAGCCGGCTAACTTTATTTTACAAGCTGCGCGAGCATGATCATGTTACGCGCCCCGCGCTGGGCGAGACCGATTGGTGGAACTGGTTTCAGCCAAGCTATAGCAGCATGCAGTATTAATCTTCTTTTTTTGAATTGGTTTGAAATCGTACGACTCCTCCCCGACAGGAGGTCGCCCAGGTATAAGCGGAACCGGCACACAGCGTATGATACTCTTCACCATAACATATAAAGGGCGAAACTCTACTCATCCCTGCACCGAAGATTTCGCCCTGCTTGTGATACGGTTCACCTATATTTTGTGATAAATAAAAAAGCGACTATAATAAAACTAAGTCACTTAGATCTACAGACACCAGATGTCATTTTGAAAAACACTTTTTGCTCTTTCCATCTTTGCTTTGTCTCTTTCATCCTGATGTGCAAAACACCACATCGCGTATGCTTCTTTTCGTGATAAACCTCTTTCCTTCATAGCCTAATAAAATCTCTAAGTCGAATCACTAAAATATCTTTATCAGTCCCACTATTCAGTTCTTTATTTAACAATTCTTGAAGCTCACGTTCGTCCGAAAGTATAAACGGAATTCCACTTGCGAAAGCGAAGGCTACCGAGACCGTTTCTCCCCAGTTTTTTCCGTTTTCTCTTGTCTCAGGATCCACCTTTTCCAAAGTGCTGTATTGTCTGTTGGTAAATTAGCGATTTATAAGCATCGTAATGTAAGGATTCTGCATCAACAATAACAGCCCTATCGCTTTCCACCAGTTTATCGATTTGATCTTTTGTTCTTTTCGGCATTAAGATTTCATTTTCGTATACGTAACGATGAATATATAACTTTTTTACTAATAGGGGGATGTACTTCTCTATAGCATTAAACTTTTTGACTTTCTCTAATTTAAGAGCGAAATCAGTATCTAATATCGCTTCTTCCCAGATCCAATCAGTCATCCCCGTCGTAATCCCCCATGATACTATCCCATTCATCCCCGTCTCCTGATTCAACAATCTGCATTGTTTCAGGAGATTCATTGACGAGCGATAGGATATTCCGAAGTTTTCGTTCATTGATAATCTCTTTATCATATGCCAAGATTGCATTTTCAACTAGTTTTTCAAAAAAAACCTCATTTGTTCTATCCTGTGTAGAATCATTTAGCTGCAATCTCTTTCTGACCAGCATGACCCCTGCCTGCGGGTCCCTGTCTGGTACAGTCAAGAATTCTCTCATCTTCTTATCATCAATAAATTCAATTTCAAACAAACGTCTTACAATAGTTTTGAATGGCACATAAAACAAAGCCATTAATCTAACGATGTCTTCAATTTTCAAAGAATCTTTTTGTATTCCGCGAGATATTATTTCGTTGTTTAACACCTCTGCAGGGACAAGTAATAGGGCTGCAAATAGGTTAGCTTTTAACTCATTAATATCATCGGTTTTATTCTCTAACACTTGGTCGTTTAATATCTCTGTTTGGTTAAGTTTATCCTGATCATACCAAATATGATATAATTCATGGGCTGCTGCAAATACTTGTTTTTCTCTAGGGATGAATGTGTTTATATACACAAAAACTCTGTCTTTCTTCTTGCAGACAAAAGCACATAACTCATTGTCTTTAATAGGGTATTTAAGCAGTGTTGCTTCTTGTTGGATTAGCTCTAATACTTCTTCTCTCAATACCCTGTGTGTTTTCAGTTTTTCTCCAAGCTTTGCTCGAACCTTCGCTTCGATTTCACCGAATTCCTTTGGACTTAAAGATGGAAATTCTCTCATACTGCCTCCTTATTTCGAATGGAGAATTTCTTCTAGTTCGATCATTTCATTCATTACATGATTTAAGAACTGAAGCCCTTCTTTGGTGTTTTCATTTTCCAATTTTCCCACCATAAATAAAATTGGTTCTTGAATTACTTGTGGAATTTCCTTTGGTCTCAGAAGTTCATCCACCGTTACTCCCATGATATTTGCTATCTTTGCAATTTCATCAATATTAATTGCCTTTTTCCCATTGACTATCTTACTCATCACTTGTTTAGAGATACCCATTCTCTCTGCAAAAAAAGACTGGGTTTCGCCTTGTGATTCAAGCCAACCTGCAATCTTCTCTCCTATTTGCTCGAAGATTGTTTTCATTTTACACATCTCCTATTGTTAAGTAGTCTCAGTATATGCTTGCTGATTCAAAAAAGTCAACAAATCGTTGACTAATCGATCGCATTAGTAAACAAAATAAGCACACACTATGTTTTAACTTTACTTTTCCTCCGAATGCCAATAAATATCCACATCGGTTACAATTATCTTGGTTGCGTCAGTATTCTCCTTTAATAACAAAGAACGAACCTCGAATTGTCCCAGCCAGCTTGGACTTCTGTCTGGCAAATTTGAACTTCTTCTCCTCCAGCTCCCGAGGGATTTCCATCCCCTCGGACAGCTTGAATCCGACCGCCCGCTTCTTGGGATCATCGACCGTATACATGACGTTGACCGCCAGACCATCCTCATAGAAGACAAAGGCCCATTTGATATTTTCTACTTGAAAACGCGATGTCTCCAAGGGCTGGGCCGCAAAGGCAATGCCGCGTTCTTCTTTCAAAACCCGATTCACATAATCAAGCGTCTCCTGGCTTTCGCTCGCCGGCACGACGGTAAATTCGTGCTTGTATTTATTCATGAAGTACCGGGCTTCATTCGCACGCAAGCCAGCAAGCGCTCCTGCTACCGGCGAAGATTCCAGACCGGCCGCAGACACATGATTAAAGTCAACGATAGCGGGCATCCCCATTCCTCCTCTGATCTCGTTTATTTATTCACAACCGGAATCCACATTTCCCCGTATACGAGGCCGTCTCGCTGCCCCATCTCAACCGTTGCATTGGGACCGCCGACATAGGCGTAATTATCGGCCGCCGGCAAAGCTTGACCGAAAGCAATGCCAGTAAGCATGCCGCCCAACTCATCCGCTGTCTTCCCTTCGCCTTTAACGACGAGGTATTGTCCCTTGGGGAATTGAATCACTCTGTGCTCTTCCGGGATCGAGGCATCCGTCATGACCCCGGCATAATACATCATCTTGTGATTGACCGCTTCGTTCACGGCGAAGATGTAGTCGTTCGCAGCGACAGCTTTCAGAGCGTCAAGCCTGCCGTCTTCCTCCACTGCCCGCCAGAAGTCCTGCTTCTCCTTGTTAATGCCGGCATAATCCGTGTAATCGCTCTTCAGCTCCGTTCCGATCCCAATTACGATAAAGCTGTCTTTCTCCTCAAAGGTATACGTTGCCATTGTTCCAGCTCCTCTTCATGAATAGATCAAGTCATTTGTTTTTAATATTAGTGCTTCAAGGTAGTAGAAGTCTATCGGTCCATCAGAGTCTGCGGCTTTTCGGACGCAGTGCCCAAGAGGCGATAACCAGCGCGGCATAGAACAGCGGAAGAATAACATGGAAGCCGTAATCGCCGTAATCGTTAGCGAAAGCGTGAGATACGGCCGCACCCGTCATTAGAAAAAAGAGACCGCTATAAGCCCACTCCTTAAGCCGAGGAAACCCCGGCATGACGATCGCAAGGACTCCAAGCAACTTCCAAGTGCCGAGAATGCTCGTGACATATAGCGGGAACCCAATATCGGTCACCAGATCGACATTCCCCCCATATCGCATCAGTTGTCCGATCCCGCTTAAGGCAATCTCCTCTTAGAAATGGATCAAGCCGTTTGTTTTTTCACTTGATGGGTTTATAATAACCATTAATCATGTCAAAATATGATACTGTTTAGAGGCCCCCATGAAAAAAGTAGAACGGATTAACGTCATCATGCGGTATATCAACAATCGCGCCCATTTTACGATTTCCGAAATCATGCGGGAGTTCAACATCTCTCGTTCGACGGCCATTAGAGATATCAGGGAAATCGAAGCGATGGGGATGCCTCTAGTCGCCGAAGTCGGGCGGGACGGGGGTTATTTTGTGATGAACAACTCCGTTCTGCCCACTGTCCGCTTTACCGATAATGAGATTAAAGCTCTGTTTATCGCCTTCATGGCCACACGAAATCTGCAGCTCCCTTATCTCAAGAGTCGCCATTCTCTAGCGGAAAAAATACTCGGCCTCATCTCGGAAAACCAGCAAGACGACCTTGTTCTGTTGAATCAAATCCTGCTGTTTGAAGGAACCAACCCCCACAATCCGGATCTGCTCGATCTGTCCGATCTGCCCCATCCGATGCTGGAGCAGTTGATCCAAACCCTTCTTAAGGACAGCTGCTTGGTCGTTTCCGTCGAAGAGGCGAGGGAAGTAAAGATTTACCCCATCTACTTAATGCGCTTATATCGTGAAAAAAGTTCATGGCAAATCGAAGGCTTTGACCTCGAGGAGGAGAAAAGGCGGATTATTCCGGTCGACAATCTCACCGATGTGAAGCCGTACTCCGGGAAAAAGAGAAGCAGCAAGAAGAAGATCATAGAACAACTAAGCATGCAGGAAGAAGCCGTCAACCTTGTCCTTGAGCTTGGTCCAAAGGCGATTGCCCAGTTCAAAAAATACCATCCACTAAGAATTACGATTTCATATACGAATCCTTATCAGACTACGGCTCTTATCAAGACATCCATCAATGTTCATCATCCGGATGAGTTGGCCGACATCACCAGTTGGCTGCTTTTCTTGGGCAGGGATATCAAGGTCAGGGAAATACCGAAAGAGGTTGCGGATGGACTGCAGGAGAGGGTGGATGTTTTAGGGAACAAGCACTAATCTTATCCCCCCTCAAACCTGCCTCCCCGCAATCCGAACATCCGTAGACAGCCCCAGCTCCCGATAAGCCAGCAGAACGGCCCCCACGACGGGAGGGAATTGCGGCTCGACGATTCGGTAGCGTCTGACAGGGCTCGATTCCAGCAAAGCTCTCAGCCTCCCAACCATATATGGGCTGCGCGCCACGCTGCCAATGAGCGCCGCCTCAACCTCGTCTCCCGCGAAGCTGGAGCCGACCAGCTCCACGCCCAAGCGAAGCTGCTCCGCCGCCCGGTCGCATACGCGTCTCGCAACGCCGCTTCCCTGCTCCGCCGCCAGCGTGACCCGCGGAGCGAACAGCCCGAAGAGCTGATCCCGCTTCATCTTATCGGGATGAAAACCCTGACGCGCCTGCCCCTGCAGCCGCTCCAATCCGTCCGCCTGCCAGTATCGCAGCATCTCGGACACCAGCCCCTCGTCCGAACCGTCTCCCCTACCGGCCAGCACCTCGTATACGGCATCGTAAGCGAGATGACGAGCGGCGCTGTAGGCATAATGATGGTAGTCCAGATTGCGCACCCTTTTGCCGCTCTCGTTAATCCCCATGATCATCGTACCCGTTCCCGCGATAACGATAATGCCCGGCTGGCTCCGCAGCGCGCCCGCATGCGCGATGTCCGAGTCGTTCAGGTGCAGCTTGGGACAGTGAAGTCCCGGCAAGTCGGTGAACGGCGCAATCCAAGCATCGTCTTCCACCGATTCGTAGCCCGCGATCCCCGCGACCAGCCCAACCGCGTCCTCCGTGGTTCGACCGGCCTTCGCCAGCGCCTCCCCGATGGCCGCACGCACGTTCTCGGACGCCCTCTCGTCCTTGTACCTGGAAGCGCAGCACCCCTCGACATAGGCAAGCTCGCTTCCCTTCAGATCGCAGATCATAACCCTTGTATTCGTTCCGCCCCCATCAATCCCGATAACGATTGCGTCCCGCTCCATCGCCATGCCCCTCCTTGTCCCTTCTAATGAACTCTCCATCCGCGACGCACTCAAGACCTGCCTGCTGTAGATCGCCTCGACGCGCCCCGCTCAAGACCTGCTGTAGATCGCCCCGATAATCCGTTCCAAGTCTGCCGCGTCCTCCGGCTCTTCGCTGTACATCCGCTTAAACTCTGCCAGCGGCCCGTCGTGAATCATCGTGCCCCGATCGATCAGCATCAGCCGCTCGCACACCTCGTCAATATCGTCCATATCATGCGTCGTCAGAATAACCGTCGTCCGCTTCTCCTCGTTCAGCTCCCGTAGGAATCGCCTGATTTTCGCTTTAGCGACGACATCCAGTCCGATCGTAGGCTCATCCAGATACAGCACCGCCGGATCGTGCAGCAGCGCGGCCGCGAGATTGGCGCGCATTTTCTGCCCCAGACTCAATTGCCTCACCGGAGTCCGATAGAAGCTCTCCATCTCCAGCAGCTCGACCATAAAGTCCACATTCCGCCTAAACTGAGCCGAAGGGATACGATACATTCTTCGATACAGCAGGAACGTTTCCTCCATCGGCAAGTCCCAGAACAGCTGCGAACGCTGGCCGAAAACAACGCCGATCTGCATCCCGTTGCGCCGCCGATCCTCGCTGGGAACGCAGCCGTTGACCCGCACTTTGCCGGACGTCGGCGTAAGCACCCCGGACAGCATCTTGATCGTCGTCGATTTGCCCGCACCGTTCGGGCCGATGAAGCCGACCAGCTCCCCCGGCCGGATGCGGAAGCTGACGCCCTTAACTGCCTCTTTCACCTCGTACGGCCGCGCGAACAAACCGCGTATCGCCTCCCCCCATCCGCGCCCCCGACCGGAGCCGTAGATTTTATACTCCTTCGCCAACCGTTCCGCTTCTATCACGTTCCCCGCCCCCTCTCATGAACCCGTACTATGATATCGCCGTACCCCTGCCCTCCACAGCAGCAGCGCGCCTCCGAACAGAATGACGCCAACCAGCGGCGTCATATAGACCAGCAGCGGGTGGAACAGATCCGAATCGTCGCGGCCGAGAAAATAATGCGCAGGGTAAAAGTTAATGAACGCGAACGGAACCAGCAGCGTAAGGATCACTTGGACGGAGGACGGATAGATCGAGATCGGATATCGAATGAAGCTCCGGAAATCCGACATCAGCATCTCCATAATGCTCGTATTCCTCACCATCCAGAACGACGGAATCGCCCCGTACATGAAGGCGGAGGCTTGGATAAGCGCTCCCCCGGCCAGAACGGCCAGCAGGAACAGCACATCGCTCACGCCCAGCGTCAGCTCCAGCCGATAGATGCATATGGACAGGAAAGCGATGCCGAACGTCACGTTGGCGACGTAAGAAGCGGAAAACTCCCTGCACATCAAATACAGCAGCGGGTTGATCGGCTTGGTCAGCAGCTCGTCGAATTCCCCGGACTGAATTTTATAGGACAGCTTCGTAAAAGGATGAAAGCAGAAGAAAGCGGCCAGCGAATACGTCGTCAACTGCAAAGCGTACAGGAACATAACCTCGTACGACGTCCATCCCGCGATCGATTTGAACGTATAGAGCAGCACCCAGATCAGCGCGAACTCCGTGGTCCAAACGATGCCTCTGGCGAGAAAAGTAAGGGCGAACGCCGTCCGGTATTCCGTCTTGGCGCGTACGCTGATCGAGATAAACCGCCAGTAAAGCGGCAAACTGCGCATCGTCGGACTATCCCCCTTGGACAAACACTTTCGATTGAGCCTTACGCCACACCCAACGCTCCGCCAGCCAGAGGACGGCAATCCAGCCCCACTGCTGCGCAATGCTGCCCGCCGCCTCCCATCCCCGAATGTTGCCGACCAGCAGCGCAATCGGCTCGAATGTCATCAGCCGGAAGGGCAGATACTGGCCGATGTTCAGCAGAATTTGCGGATAGAACCACAGCGGCACGAACGTGCCGGCGAACAATTCGATGAACGCTCTCATGAACCAGTCGATATAGTAGGAGTTGCCCGTCCAGAAGCTCGTCAGCCCCAGCAAGTAGTGAATCTGATAGATCAGGATGATTCCTCCGGTTATACCGACCGCAAACAGAGCCGCCTGCGCCGCACCGATCGAAGACGACGGCCAGCCGAGCAGAGCCATGTACAGCAGACAAGCCGGCAGCGTGCTGAAGAGCAGGCGAAACGCATTTTCCCCCAATTGCTCGGAGATCAGAGTGAACTTCAGAGAGGCGGGACGCAGCAGATCGACCCCGATCGCGCCGCTGCTCACCTTCTCCCCCATTCTCCCCCCGATTGCCGAAGCCGTCAGCGTGCTTGCGAGCAGATTAACGATCACGAACAGCAGAACCTCCGCATACGCAATGCCGTTAATACTCGCGTTGTCCCCATAGAGCCCCCGCCACACGCTGACCAGAATAAACAACTTGACAAAGGAACCGCACAGCAGCAGCAACGAGTTCGCCCGATAGGCGGTCTGCTGCCGGAACGAGCAGCGAAGCATCGCGGCATACAGCATAGAAGCTTGAAGCATTGGCTGCCGACCCCCGCATTTTAATTTCCAGATCTTGCATTTAGCATATCAGAGTCGTATTCTATATGAAAAATAGATAATAAGAGTATCAGCCATAAGCGGAGGATATAACGGATGATCAATCTGGAGCTGTATCGCGTGTTCTACAATGCGGCAAGAGAGGGGAATATCTCGAAAGCCTCGCAATTGCTTCACCTCACCCAGCCGAGCGCGAGCAATGCGATAAAGCAGCTGGAAGAATCGCTCGGCGCGCCGCTGTTTTACCGCACGAGCAGAGGGGTCAAGCTCACTCCCGAAGGCGAAATGCTGTACACCTACGTTGAGCAAGCTTACGGGCTTATTCTGACCGGAGAAAAGAAACTCGAAGAAATGGCGAATCTGAAAAGCGGCGCCGTGCGCATCGCCACCAGCATCTCCGTCATTCAGTTCGTGCTGATCCCCCATCTTCAGCGGTTCAACGAAACCTATCCCGACATCCGCGTCCACTTGGAGCACAGCTCCACCAACGGCTGCTTGAAGCGGTTGAAAGAAGGGGCCGTCGATTTCTGCATCTTGCGCCTTCCGATAGAAGACGATCTGCTCGTATCGGAGCAAGTCGTTACCGTGCAGGACTGCTTTGTCGCCGGAGAACGTTACCGCCATCTCGACGGAAAGACGCTGACCCTGCAGCAGCTGGCGGAATATCCTCTTATCGTTTTTCCGCCCCACATGTCTTCAAGACAGACGTTGGATCGCTACCTGGCCGGGTACGGCGTCACGATCAACCCGGTATACGAGATCGGCAGTCTGCATATCCAAGTCGATTTTGCCAAAGCCGGCCTCGGCATTTCTTACGTCGTCCGGGATTTCGTCAAGCAGCAGCTGGCGGAAGGCTCCTTGTTCGAAGTCGGCCTGGAGCCGCAGCAGGCCCCGCCTCCGATCGATTTCGGCGTCGTGCGGATGAAGCATTTTCCGCCCAATGCGGGCGTGAAACGGTTTATCGAGATGATGACGGAGCAGCGACCCATCAGCGGTTAGACAACCATTCCGATTTGAAGGAGGAGTTTGCTTGCTTCATCCGGCCAGTCTCATTATTCCGTTGCTGATTGTTCTGCCCAACCTCATTTTCATCCGTTTTCCGCCTGCGAACCCGCCAACCAGGCCGAACCCCAGCCTCCTCCTGGACGCGGCAGAGACAATCGGACGACTCGGCGTCATGGCCGTTCCCTTGTTTTATCCGATGCGAATCCATCAGAGCTATGAGATGATCTCCCTGATCGTCATGCTGACCACGCTTCTTCTCTACTGCCGGGGCTGGCTCAAGTACGTCCGCAGCGACAGGGATTATAGCCGCCTGTTAACTCCAATGCTTGGAATCCCCGTTCCGATGGCCGTGTTTCCATGCCTGTATTTCCTCGTCGCCTCGGTCGTACTGCACTCCGTCCTTTTCTTCGTTTTCGCCGCCGTTTTTGCGATCGGCCACATCGCCAACAGCCTCAAGGATTACCGCCTTATCGCAAGACGCTGAAGCGATCCCGCGAACCCTCGTCCGCCTCGTCCTAGGTTCATCCGGCACTCCCCGCTTCAGCACCCCGTCCCCCAAATTCCGTCCATCCAAAACTGACAAAACGTCCATTGCGCCCCGCCGCCGAACGGAGTAAGATGTAAATCGATCTAAATGAGAATAATTATCAACACAAGGGGAGACTTATTCAATGCCAGCCTTATTTCTTAGAAAATCCGCTGTCCCGCTCCTGATCCTGCTGCTGACGGCAATTCTGCTGTCCGCCTGCGGAGCGAGCAATAACGCAGCCACTCCGTCGCCTTCCTCGTCGCCGACCCCATCCCAGAGCGAATCTCCGGCCGCGACGGAATCGGCGAGCCCGGCAGCCAGCGAAGAGACGGCGGTGCGCACCTACAAAGACGCTCTCGACAGAACCGTCGAGATTCCGACCGCTCCGCAAAAAATCATCGCGCATTATTACGCGGCCGAGATGAAAGCGCTGGACGTGCCGATCATCGGAACGAACTTCCTTAACGCGAAGCTGGCGTTGACCGACGAGCAGCTCCAGGGCGTGGAAGACATCGGAGGCGACGGCCTCGTGCCGAATCTGGAGAAAACGTTAAGCCTCGAACCCGACCTGATCATCGTTCCCGACTTCCTCGAAGCGGCAGATCTCGACGCGCTGTCCAAGATCGCTCCGACGGTCGTCGTCGGATACGGAGCCGATGCCTTCACCCGCCTGGGCGTGCTGGCGGATCTCATCGGGCAGCCGGAGACAGCGGCAGACTGGATCGCCCGCTACCAGGCGAAAGCCGCCGAGAAACGCGCGCTCGTGCAATCGTCCATCGGAGAAGGGGAGACGGCGTCCGCCTTCATCCTTTACTCCGACAAGCAGTTCTACGTGTACAACAAGCAGCGTCTCGGCCCAACGCTGTACGATGCGTTCGGCTTCGCGATTCCGCCCAAGGTGACGGAGCTATTCTCGGACAAACAGAGCGAGCTGTGGGAAGCGATCTCCATGGAGGCGCTGCCGGATTACGCCGGCGACCGCGTCTTCCTCATCGCTCAGAACAGCACCGACGAAGGCAAGAAAGCGGCCGAAGACCTCCTGCAAGGCCCGATCTGGAAGAGCCTGCCCGCCGTCAAGAACGGCAAAGCCTACGTCGTCGACAGCCGCTGGGCGATGAACGACCCTCTGACGCTGGATTGGCTGCTCGACGAGATGGCCGCCCTGCTCGCCAAGTGACGAATTCAAACTCGAAGCCCGCACGGATACTCTCCGTTGCGGGCTTCTTTTCCGTTTCGCGAACCTTTATAATGAGGCTATGGAATGATAACGATTCTCACTGGAGGCTGGACGCCATGTCTCGTCTTGAACCTACATCGCATACTCCCCCGCTGCTGGCATTGAGCGGGATCGAACACGATACGCAGAACGACCGCGAAGCTTCATATTGGCTGGAGACGCATGCGCTCCTGTACATCGCCGGCGGCAACGGCGAAGTGTCGGTCGACGGCTCGCGCCGGCATGCCTCTCGAGGCAAGTGCTTCCTGCTGCGCGCGAGCCAGGCTCTGCATCTGCGCAATGGAGAATCCGCGCCCCTCTCCTACTTCCTGGCATTCTTCTCCGTGCAGCAGGATGCCGGCGGCTTGTTCTCCCGCAACGAGATGCTCGTGTTCGAGCACGACTCCCGATTGGAGGATCAGCTGGCAGAGCTGCTCGCCTCCTCCCGGAACCTGAACCGCAACGGCGGAGGCGGGGAAGATGGCCGATTGGACGACTTCCGGCTCCATATCGGATTCCAGACAATGCTTTACGAAGTGCTCCAACGGCTGCATGCCGAGCGGCAGGGCGCGGAGAACGCCCGGCAAGCCGTCGAGCGCACGATCGACTACCTTCACCGCGCTTACCGGGAGGAGATCGAGATCGGTCAGCTCGCGCGGGAAGCCAACATGAGTCGCTGGCAGTACGGCAGCCTCTTCAAGTCGCTGACGGGGCAGACGCCGACCCGTTATCTGAATGCCTTGCGAATCGAACAGGCCAAGAAGCTGCTGACGACTTCGTCCGCCCGGATCAACGACATCGCCGCCAGAGTCGGCTTTCGCGACGAGTACTACTTCAGCCGCCGCTTCAAGCAGACGACCGGGATGTCGCCGACCCGCTTCGCGCACAGCCGCGGACGCTCGCCGCGCATCTTCTCCATCCAGTACCTCGGGGAACTGCTGGCGCTCGGCATTCGTCCGATCGGCACGAACCGCGCCATGTTATCCGCGCTCCCGGAAGCTTGCTCGGACGTCAGCCCCGTGGACGATCCGCTCGACATCGGCCAGCTCTCGCAGCTGGAGCCGGATCTGATCCTCTATCCCAGCTACGTGTCCCCGGAGCTGGCCCGGCAGCTCGCCGCCGTAGCGCCGGCTGTCGAGATCGACTGGAACGCCGACGTCTACACCCGGCTTCAGGAGATCGGTCAGCTGCTGGACAGAGCCAAGGAAGCCGACGAGTGGATCGACCGGTACAAAGCCCGAGCCAGCCGCGCGAAGCGGCTTCTGAAAGACGCCGTCCGCGAAGGAGAGACGGCTTCCGCGTTTATCGTCCATGCGGACGGATTGTTCGTCTACGCCGGACATCACTTCGGCCATACGCTCTACCAAGGTCTCGGCTTCGAGCCGTCTCCCGGAATCCGGTCGCTCATGGAGCGCAACCGCAACGCCAAGTGGCAGGAAATCCGGGTAGAGGACATTCCCCACTACGCGGGTGACCGCATCTTCCTCGCCCTGCCCGAGCAAGGCGAGGATGCCCGCAAAGGACGGGAGATGCTGCGCCACCCGACCTGGAGAAGCCTGCCCGCCGTCCGCGAAGGGAAGAGCTACGTGGTCAAAGACTATTGGGCCAACTACAATCCCGTCACCCTGGACAAGCATCTGGACGACACGGTTCGAAGATTGCTGCACGGCCGCGGCTGACGGCCCACGATTAAGGAACCAGAACCCACACGCCGCCTTTGGACGGAACTTCTCCTCTCGTCCACCATTTGGCCTGGTACGTCTTGCCTTCATAGACGACCTTGTCCTGACCGACATAAGCCTTCGACTCGTTCCATGCCTGAACCGCGCCCGAGCCTGCAGCAGCTTCCCAGACATCGCTGGAATCGGGCTTGTCCCCTTGCGTCCACCAGCTCGCGACATATTCGACGCCGTTATACGTCACCTTGTCGCCGCCGAGATACACTTTGGAGCTGTCCCACGTTCCTGTACCGGTTCCCGTTCCCGGCTGTCCTCCGTCTTCATTCCCTCCGCCCGAAGCCGGAAGCGTCGCCGCGATCAATGCGGCGCTGGCCGCCGAGCGGTTGCCCGCCAGATCCACCGCGACGATCGTATAGGAGTAGCTCGTTCCCGCTCCAAGTCCGTTGTCGGTATACAACGTTTGCTTTGTCGTCCCGACGACTTTGCCGTCTCGGCTCACCTCATACTCCTTAATTCCGGCGGACGCGCTGGACGCTTGCCATCCGAGCGTCAGCGAGCCGCTCGTTTGCCCCGTGCACATGACGCTCTTCGGCGCCGTCGGAAGCTCGATCGGAGACTCGCCCTCCCCGCCGCTTCCTGTTCCCAAGTTCACGTCGATGGCTTGATAGAACGCGTTAGCCGTATCCGCAATATCCCATACGCTCAGAATGACGTGATACCCCGTCCGGTCGGCCGGAACGTTGCACTCGTGCGACACTTGCATGTCCGGCCGCTTGTTGCCCCCGTCCACCGTGCAGAACGGCTCGGCCTCCAGTTGGTCCCTCGTGAGCGGCTGGTTAGGGTCCCAGCCTTTCTTCGTAATATAATACCTCCATTGCTTCGTGGAATGATTCGCCGTAAACTGCCAGGAGAACGTATTCTTGCCGCCCTTCAGCTCCACCTTCGTCCAGCGTTTATCCGACTGGGCGTCCAGCGAAGTAAATACGCCGGCGCTCGCAAGCTGCCCGTCCGCAGGACCCGATGCCGGAAAACCTCCCTTGCCTTCGAGGCTCTGAGGCTCGTAAATAACCGGACCGCAGTCCTTGTTCTTGCCCGCGGTACACAGCACCGCCCGGCTCGCCGGGGACGACACGTAACCGTGCGCCGAAGCCTTCTCCGCGACGACCAGCAACGCGGCTGCCGCTATCAGCAGGAACTCCATCGCCACAAGAAGCTTGCCTTGAATCGTTCTCATGCTCATCCAAGCCCATGCCTGATCTTTCGTCACTCGAATTCCTCTCCTCGCGATGAAGTTGGTGATTCCCCCTAAACATAGCGGATAAGATCGGGAATCGAACAGCGTCCTCCGACCCGGGAGAAAATCGTCCACAGCTTGTCCCGCCGACCTAACCGCCCGCATGCAAGCGGTGAAGCCGTGACCTCGGATGCATCATTTTAATGCCGCTTTAAACAGTAATGCCAATCCCATCCAGAACTCCGTCCATGTGCCCACCCCTCCGACTGGGAACATCTATTCAACTCTGACCGGAAAACTATATCCGATTGCCTACCCGCGCCTCCGCCTCTCCAGGACAAAACACCCCCGGCCCGCCAAGGACCAGGGGTAAAATCGTCTATAGCCGTTCCGAGGCCGCCTTGGCCTTCTTGATCCCGGAAGCCAGCAGCAGCGCCAGAAATCCGCCCGCCAAGCTCCACAGCACCGTCCCGTTCGAGCCGACCGCATCCCATCCGCCGAAGTACATCGTTTCCCTCAGCCCGCCGGAGGCGAATCGGAGCGGAGTCCAGGAATAGATCCAATCGCGCGTCGTTGCCGACAAGAATTCCGGAGCCATGCCCAGCAGCGGCATCGAGAAAAACATCAGCAGCACGAGCAGCGCCATCGCCGGCAGACCGATCCAGTTCAGCAGGGACGATTGCAGGAGGAAGAACGCAGCGGCGACCAGCCACAGGAACGTCCACGTCGCTCCCGCGCTCGCCAGCTCCATCCCGTACCAGGAAGAAGCCATCCAGACGACGAATCCCGCAGCGATTCCCGTCACCGCCAGGCCGATCGCGGCCTGAAGCCCGACCGACGCCCATCTCCCGCTCCCTGCCGTTCCCGCCTTCTCCCCCGCCATAAACAAGCTCATCGCCGTCACCAGACTGCCGATCCACATAATCTGCGTGAGCAGCGCCGGCGCATTTCCGTTCGCATTGTTCGCCCCGGAAGGATGAACGATCTCCTCCTTCACGACGATCGGCGTCAGCAGCGCCTGCGCCGCGCTTACCGGAATCTGCTGCGTTTGCTGCCCCATCTGCCCGAGCAGTTGCGTCGACATCTCCAATCCGACCCTTCTCATCGCCTGATCCAGAACCTGCCTCACGACCGTCGACGCCTGCATGTTCATGCCCTCGTTGACGAGAATCGCGATCTCCGCCGGCTGCGGTTCGGGCGACGCCAGCGACAGCAGGCCGCGGCTCAAATCCGCCGGAAGCACCAGAGCTCCGTAATATTCGCGTTCATCCAGACCTTCGCGCGCCTTCTCTTCCGAATCGACGATTTCCCAGGCAATCGGGAACGCCGCATTCGAGGTCAATTTCTCCTTGATCAGCTCTCCCGCCGCAAGCGCGCTCCCTGAGGGAAGCTCTGCCGGCTGGTCCAATACGACCAGGGCCACCGGCATGTCCTTAGCCTTCGTACCGACCACCGATCCCATCATCGCCGCCCCGAACACCGTCAGCACGATCACCACAACAACAACGCTCAGCCAAGTCATTTTCTGTTTAAGCAAACCCATTTCTTCTCCATCTCCCCATCTATAATAATGAACATAACGTTGATTATCGGGCAATGCGTTTATTATAATAAGGCGACATGGAACCTACAATAATCACATTTAATCCGATTGTTAACTACTCAACACAATCGATTCCGACTGTTCAGCAAGTGGGAAAAAAATCGTCACCGGGAGGATCAGCGACCTATGAATAAGATTGATCGCAGACAAATTCGCACGAAGCAGCTTCTGCACCGGGCTCTGTTGGAGAGTATCGAGGAAAAAGGAATCGAGCACGTTACCGTAACGGATATCGCCGAACGCGCCGACGTGAATCGCGGGACGTTCTATTTACATTATCGCGACGTGCCGGATATGATGAACAAGGTAATGGACGAGATGTTCGAGCGGGTGTTCTCCCTCGTGAAGCTTCTCGATCCCCGCGAGCTCAGCGAATACGCCCATGTTGCCGAGCCTTATCCGAAAGTCGTCAGCATATTCGAAGAAATCCGGCGCAACGCCGATTTTTTCAAGGTGATGCTCGGGCCTCGAGGCGACCTCTCTTACGCGATGAAATTTCGCAACCTGATGGCTTCCCATCTGTTCGGCAAGCTCGAATACCTGCTGCCCGAAGGTTCCCAATCGCTCATTCCCAGAGAATATCTCGTCGCCTACATGACCTCCGCCAACTTCGGCATGGTGCTGCACTGGATTCAGAACGGAATGCGGGAAACTCCACACCAGATGGGCTTGATCGCCACCCGGCTCGTGAACGACGGACCGATCGTTTCCTCCGGGATTAGAGCGGCGTCGCGCGCCGAATCTCCGGGAAACTCATAACTTGCTCATGCTTTTCCGAAAACAATCTTAACAATTATCGCTTAATCTGGGTTCATCGCTACCCACTCGTACGCATCCGGGGTGATCTCGCTCATGTTCAACGCCGTCTCCATAACCGAACGATTCGCCGCCGTGCCGCCGAGAATATGGCTCACCCTGGCTTGCGTAACGCTGATTTTGGGCAGCTTGGTCCATTATTTGACCGATTCCTATCGCGATAATCTGATCCGGGAAATCAACCGGGACACCGCCTACGAACTGTCCGCCAACGCTTCCGCCTTGGCCACCGCCATCCAGAGCAGACTTCTGCTCACGAACGGCATCAAAGCTTTCGTCATCAACGAGCTCACGCACACCGGAGCCTTATCCGATTCGCGCTTCCATACGTTCGCCGACAACTTCACCGGCCGGATTCCCGGCATTCGCAACCTCTCGATCTATCCGAACGGAATCGCGCGGTTCGTCCATCCCCTGACAGGCAACGAGAATATCTTAGGCTTGGATTTGTTCCACAGCGAAGATGCGGAAATCCGGCGCAACGCCGAACGGACCAAGCTAACCGACGACATGACGATTCTCGGTCCGCGCGAGCTGACTCAAGGAGGTCTGGGCCTGCTCTCGCGGCAAGCGATCGAGCATAACGGCAAATTCTGGGGCTTCGTATCCGTCGTGCTGGATATTAATCCGATTTTGCAGGAAGCGGATCTGTTTAACGGGGATAAAGGCATCAATTTCTCCGTCAGGGGCAACTCGCTTGTCCTGATGGGCGATCCCAATCTGTTCGAAGAATCGGCCATTATCCGGAAAATAGAGCTGAGCGACGGCGAATGGGAGATGGCGGCTGTCCCCAACCGCGAGAGGCTGGAATCCGTCGCGTCCAAAATCCGGATTTTCCGGACGGTCTGCTTAGGATCGCTGGTTCTTCTCATTTATTTCCTCTATGCCCAGATGACGCAGAAAGCCCGTCTGCAGCAGATCGTGAAGGAACGCACTCACAACCTCGAGATCGCTAACAAGAAGCTGGAATCGACCTTCGACGAGCTGACCGCCGCTGCTTACCGGGACGCTGTGACCGGCTTGTACAACCGGACCTATTTTAACGAACAACTGGTTCATAAAATCGAGAGCGGCAGGCTGGCCGGAGAGACGCTGGCTTTGCTGTACCTGGATCTCGACCATTTTAAAATGATCAACGATTCGTTAGGCCATATCCACGGGGACATGATGCTCAAGGAGGCTGGACGGCGTCTGGCCGAGCTGCCTTTTCCCGAAGTGGAAATCTCGCGTATCGGCGGCGACGAATTCACGATCATGATTCCTCGCATCGAGAGCATGGAGCAGGTTCGCCAGCTTGCGCATCAAGTTCGCGAGCTGTTCCAGAGCCCCTTCGTGATTCGGGACACCGAGCACTTCATGACGACCAGCATCGGCGTCGCCCTCTTCCCTCTGCACGCTCAGGACAGCGCTTCGCTGATCCGCAACGCGGACCTCGCCATGTATCGCGCCAAAGACGAGGGCAAAAATCAATTCCGCATTTACGACGTATCGCTGAACCCGAACGCCGAAGAAGCGATGGAGATCAAGAGCAGCTTGCGAGTCGCTCTGGCCAAAGACGAGTTCACGGTCTATTACCAGCCTCAGATCGAAGTGGAATCCGGCAGAGTCGTCGGGCTGGAGGCGCTGATCCGCTGGGTGCATCCGACGAAGGGCATCATCGCTCCGAACAACTTCATCCCGATCGCGGAGGAGACCGGGCTGATCGTGCCGATCGGAGAACGGATGCTGCAGATCGTGTGCGCCCAGAGCCGCGCTTGGCTGGACGCCGGACTTCCGCCGATCCGGATCGCCGTCAACCTGTCGGCCCGGCAATTCGCCCAGAAGGACCTGCCGGAACGGATCGGAGCGATCGTCGGCGAGCACGGCCTCGATCCGCAATCTATCGAGCTGGAGATTACCGAGAACATGGCGATGAAGGAAGACATGCAGCCCGCCTTGCATACGCTGCGGGACATGGGCTTCACGATCTCGATCGACGACTTCGGCACCCAGTATTCGTCCTTGAACTACTTGAAGCTGCTGCCCGTCGACAAGATCAAAATCGATCGTTCCTTCGTCAGCGGCATCGCTCGGGACCGCAAGGACGAAGCCATCATCGTGGCCATGCTGCTCATCGCCAGCCGGTTGAACCTGACCGTCATCGCAGAGGGCGTCGAGACGAGCGAACAACTGGCGTTCCTGCAAGAGAACAATTGCCATGAAATCCAGGGCTTCATCTTCCATAAGCCTCAACCGGCCGATCAGATCGCCCGTTTGTTGGCCTGACATAACAAAACCCGGAGCGGTTACCCTGCTCCGGGTTTTGTCGTGTACGTTCTTGATTCTGTTCGGCGTCTGCGGCGACTAGCTTAGAGCGCAGCTCTATATGCCGCTATTAGGGCGGTTAGCGCAGCACTGTAATCCTCTCCGGTTGAGTCCGGTGA
>Ga0065721_10000386_pt1 | contig 21798 bp, 21 predicted proteins | sample Mesricmetagenome_FD_59108 | JGI IMG/M metagenome (GOLD analysis project Ga0065721, IMG submission 59108) | Mesophilic microbial community from rice straw/compost enrichment Sample: eDNA_1 v2 (version 2) | ecosystem: Engineered > Solid waste > Grass > Composting > Bioreactor | place: USA: Davis...
GCCGAGAGTGCGGGCAGGCGCGACTTCGCCGAGGAAATGGCGCTCGAATACCGCCTCGCGGCGCGGATGATCATGCGCCCGGACTTCGCCGAGGGCGTGCGCGCGGTACTGGTCGACAAGGACAACGCGCCACGCTGGGACCCGGCCGCTCCCGAGGCGGTGACTGATGAGATGCTCGACGCGATCTTTGCCCCGCTGCCCGAGGGCGAGGAATGGACGCCGTTCCCGGATCACTGAAACCTCGCAGCCAGAACCCGTCAGCGCGGCTTTCGCCGGGATGACGGGGGGTAGGTCTTGGCGGGCTGCAAGAATTTCTCCCCGGCGCGCGGGTTGCGATTAACGGCCCCAATCGGCAATTGCCGGCCATGCAACGCCTGACCCATCTCGACCGTCTCGAGGCGGAGAGCATTCACATCATGCGCGAGGTTGTCGCTGAGGCGGACAACCCGGTGATGCTCTATTCGGTGGGCAAGGACAGCGCCGTGATGCTGCACCTGGCCAAGAAGGCGTTCCATCCTGCCCCGCCACCGTTCCCGCTGCTTCACGTCGACACGACGTGGAAGTTCCGCGACATGTACGCGCTGCGCGACAAGGCGGCGAAGGCCGCGGGGATGGAGCTTCTGGTCTATCACAACCCCGAGGCGCTCGAGCGCGGGATCAACCCGTTCGACCACGGGGCGCTGCACACTGACTTGTGGAAGACGGAAGGGCTCAAGCAGGCGCTCGACAAGTGGAAATTCGACGCCGCGTTCGGCGGAGCGCGGCGCGACGAGGAGAAGAGCCGCGCCAAGGAGCGCATCTTCTCGTTTCGCACCGCGAGCCATGCCTGGGATCCCAAGAACCAGCGGCCCGAGTTGTGGAACCTCTACAACGCGAAGAAGGCCAAGGGCGAGAGCATCCGCGTGTTCCCGCTGTCGAACTGGACCGAGCTCGACATCTGGCAGTACATCATGAAGGAGGGGATCGAGATCGTCCCGCTCTACATGGCGGCCGAGCGCCCGACGGTCGAGCGCGACGGCCTGCTGCTGATGGTCGACGACGAGCGCTTCCCGCTGCTTCCCGGCGAAACTCCGGTCGTGCGTTCGATCCGCTTCCGCACGCTCGGCTGCTATCCGCTCACCGGCGCGATAGAGAGCCGGGCGGCGACGCTTCCCGAGGTGGTGCAGGAGATGCTGCTGACCACGACCAGCGAGCGCCAGGGCCGCGCGATCGACAAGGACGCGGGCGGCGCGGGGATGGAGAAGAAGAAGCAGGAGGGGTACTTCTGATGCGCCCCTTGCGTCCCTCCCTTCATCGTCACCCTGAACTCGTTTCAGGGCCCATTTCTCCGTCCGCACGGAGCCATCGGTTCATGTGCGGTCCGGCGGCGATGCGGCGCTCACCTGCGAGGTCCGGGGGTGCTGCGCGATGGCTGCTGAAACAAGTTCAGCATGACGGTATGGCGACAGGAGGTGCGAAGTGAACGACGCGTCCTCCGAACCCCTCTACAGGGTCGACGCGCTCATTGCCGAGGACATCGAGGCCTACCTCGACCTGCACCAGAACAAGGGGCTGTTGCGGTTCATCACCTGCGGCAGCGTGGATGTACGGCAAGGTCGACGCTGATCGGGCGGCTGCTCTACGACAGCAAGATGATCTTCGAGGACCAGCTCGCCGCGCTCGAGGCTGACTCGAAGAGGGTCGGCACGCAGGGGCAGGCGATCGACTTCGCGCTGCTCGTCGACGGCCTCGCCGCCGAGCGCGAGCAGGGCATCACGATCGACGTCGCCTACCGCTTCTTCGCCACCGAGAAACGCAAGTTCATCGTCGCCGACACGCCCGGCCACGAGCAGTACACGCGCAACATGGTCACCGGCGCCTCGACCGCCGACCTCGCGGTGATCCTGGTCGACGCGAGGAAGGGCGTGCTCGTGCAGACGCGCCGCCACTCGTACCTCGCGCACCTCATCGGCATCCGCCACCTCGTGCTGGCGGTGAACAAGATGGACCTGGTCGACTACTCGCAGGAGGTGTTCGACCGGATCGTCGCCGATTACCGCGCCTTCGCCGGCACGATCGGCATCGCCGACTTCACGCCGATCCCGATCAGCGGCTTCAAGGGCGACAACATCACCCAAGCCCCCTCGGTGAACACGCCGTGGTACGACGGTCCGAGCCTGATCGAGCACCTCGAGACGGTCGAGATCGAAGGCGCCGCCGCACAGGCCCGGTCGCTACGGATGCCGGTGCAGTGGGTCAACCGCCCCAACCTCGATTTCCGCGGCTTCGCCGGCCAGATCGCCTCGGGCACCGTCAGGCCGGGCGACGCCGTGCGCGTGGTGCCCTCGGGCAAGACCAGCACGATCAAGTCGATCGTGACGTTCGACGGGGAGCTCGACGAGGCGGTCGCCGGCCAGTCGGTCACGCTGACGCTCGCCGACGAGATCGACTGCAGCCGCGGCGACGTCATCGCCGCCGCCGACGCGCCGCCGCAGGCGGCCGACCAGTTCGAGGCGACGATCGTGTGGATGAGCGACGAGAAGCTGATCCCCGGCCGCGGCTACTGGTTGAAGCTGGCTACGCAGACCGTCACCGCGACGGTCGCGCAGCCGAAGTACGAAGTCGACGTCAATTCGTTCGAACACCTCGCGGCCAAGACGCTCGGCCTCAACGGCATCGGCGTGTGCGAGGTCACCACCGACCGGCCGATCGTGTTCGAGCCCTACCACGAGAGCCGCGAACTCGGCGGGTTCATCCTGATCGACAAGCTGACCAACGCCACGGTCGGCGCCGGGCTGATCCGTTTCTGCCTGCGCCGCGCGCAGAACGTCCACTGGCAGGCGCTCGAGGTCAGCCGCGAGGCGCACGCCGCCTTGAAGGGCCAGAAGCCCGCGGTGCTGTGGTTCACCGGCCTGTCCGGCTCGGGCAAGTCGACGATCGCCAACCTCGTCGAGAAGAAGCTGCATGCCGCCGGGCGACACACGTTCCTGCTCGACGGCGACAACGTGCGCCACGGCCTCAACAAGGACCTCGGGTTCACCGAGGCCGACCGGATCGAGAACATCCGCCGCGTCGGGGAGGTCGCCAAGCTGATGACCGACGCCGGCCTGATCGTGCTGACCGCGTTCATCAGCCCGTTCCGCGCCGAGCGCGAACTGGTCCGCGGAATGATCCCCGAGGGCGAGTTCATCGAGATCTTCATCGACACCCCGCTCGAGGTTGCCGAACAGCGCGACGTCAAGGGCCTCTACAAGAAGGCCCGTTCCGGCCAGCTGAAGAACTTCACCGGCATCGACAGCCCCTACGAGGCGCCCGAGAACCCCGAGATCCGCATCGACACCACCACGACCAGCCCGGAGGACGCCGCCGAGCAGATCGTCCAGCGCCTGCTCGGGGAATGGGTGCCCGACCTGTGACGCCCACTCCCCGGTCGAGCGACGCCGAGCTGGCTGCGACGCTGGCGGAAGGGGCGGGCCGAAGGCTGCTCGATCTGCGGGCCAGCGGTGGGCTCGAAGGCAAGGCGATGGGACAGGCGGGCGACGAGGTCGCGAACCGCTACCTCGTCAGGCACCTGCTGGCCGAGCGGCCCGACGACGGCCTGCTGTCCGAGGAAAGCAAGGACACCGACGAGCGTCTCGGCAAGTCGCGCGTGTGGATCATCGACCCGCTCGACGGGACCCGCGAGTTCGGCGAGCATCGGTCCGACTGGGCAGTGCACGTCGGGCTGGCGATCGACGGAGTGGCAGAGGTCGGCGCGGTGGCGTTGCCCGGGCTCGACGGCGGCGTGGTTCTGCGCTCCGACCGTCCCGTTCCGCTGCGCCCGTATCCGGGCCCGCCGCGCATCGCTGGTCAGCCGCACGCGCCCGGCGGCCGAGGCGGTCGCGGTGGCCGAGGCGCTCGGCTGCGAGCTCGTACCGATGGGTTCGGCCGGCGCCAAGGCAATGGCGGTGGTACTGGGCCAGGCCGAGATCTACCTGCATTCGGGCGGACAGTACGAGTGGGACAACTGCGCCCCGGTCGCGGTCGCGCGGGCACACGGCCTGCATTGCTCGCGCATCGACGGCAGCGCGCTGACCTACAACAACCGCGACACCTGGCTGCCCGACCTGCTCATCTGCCGCCCCGAGTTCGCGGAACCGGTGCTCGAAGCCGTCGCAAGGCTCGGCTAGACGCCGCAGGCCTCGAGCGCTCGCAGCACCGCGCTGCGGTAGCTGTTGCCGAACAGGCGCAGGTGCACGAGCAGCGGCCACAACCGGTAGACCGGCAACCGCTCCCGCCACCCCGGCTCGAGCGAGAGCGCGGCGAAGAATGCGTCGGGCGGATGGTCGAACAGCGTCAGCATCGCCACGTCGACCTCGCGGTGCCCGTAGTAGCACGCCGGGTCGACCAGCGCGGCCATCCGGCCGTTCGCGAACAGGATGTTGCCGCCCCACAGGTCGCCGTGGAGCAGGCCTGCGGGCGGGTCCCGCGGGATCAGCTCGCCGAGGCGCGCGGCAAGCGCCTCGAGCCGCGGCCCGAGCGCCGCGCCGACATGGGGCGCATGACACAGGATCCGGTGCCGCGCCCAGAACTCGACCCAGTCGTCGCCACGCGTGTTGGCGATCGCGACTGGCCCGAACCGGTGATCGGCTTGCCAGCCATAAGCCTCCGGGACGGGCCGGTGGAGGCGTTCGAGCACCTGGGCGAGATCGGCCCACGCCGCTTCGTCGGCGCGACCGCCGGCCTCGACCCAGGTCATGATCAGCAATCCGTCGGCCCGATGAAGCACCTCGGGCGCCGGCGCCCCGGCACGGCGTAGCGCCTCGAGCATCGCGCCTTCGGCCTCCGCTCCTTGCCCCTGCTTGGCGACGACGCGGCGCCCGTCGGCGAGCTCGACCAACGCCGCGCCGCCGAGATCGCCGCCAAGNCTGCGTCCGCCGGTCACCCGGCTCCCGAGAATGCGCCCGACCTTGTCGGCCCAGTTCACGGTTCGAGGAGCCGGCGTGCGAGCGCGCGGGCCGCTTCGGACACGTCGCGCCAGGTCGCCTCGAAACCGGATTCGTCGCCGTAGTAGGGATCGGCCACAGGCTGTCCCTCGCGCCCCGGCACGCAGTCGAGCAGCAGCGCGACCTCGGCCGTGGCGTCCGCCGGCGCCCGCGCGAGGAGCGTGGCGAGATTGTCCTCGTCGAGCGCGAAGATGTGCGTGAAGCGGCGGTAGTCCTCCGCCGTGATCTGCCGCGCCCTCAGATGGTCGATCGGCACCCCCTTCGCCCGCGCCAGCGCCCTCGCGCGCGGATCGGGCGGCTTTCCGACATGCCACGCACCGGTGCCCGCGGAATCGATGTGGACCGAAAGCCTGACCTTCTCCGCCTCGTACCGGAACGCCGCCTCGGCAAGAGGAGAGCGGCAGATGTTGCCGAGGCAGACGAACAGCACGGAGGCCCGCATGGTCACAGCTTCGGGTTGCCCGCGCTCCACCTGACGGTCAGCTCGATCCCGCTCCCGAGCGGCAGCAGCACCGTTTGCAGGTCCGGCTTGGCGCGCACGGCCTCGCGATAGTCCCTGACCGCCTCGCGTGCGCTTTCCGGGTAGATCATGTTGTCCGAGACGATCACGCCCTCCTCGGCGAGCTTCGGATAGACCGCCTCGAAGCATGGCAGGTAGAGCGTCTTCCACACGTCGAGCAGCACAAGGCCGAATTCGCCATCGTCGGCCGCCACGACCTCGCGCGCGTCGCCGCAGCGGAACTCGACGACCTCCGCGAGCCCGGCCCTCTCGAGCCGCTCGCGCGCATAGGCCTGCTTGGCCGGGTCGACGTCGACCGTCACCACGCTCGCCCCGCAGGCCTTTGCCGCGTCGGCGAGGAACAGCGTCGAGTAGCCGTAACTGGTGCCGAGCTCGAGGATTCTCTGCGGCCCGCGGCCGATCGCCAGCGCCCGCAGGAAGTTGCCCACCTCGGCACCGACCGGCAGCAGGAACTCGTCGCGCCGCTCGCCGAACTGCCCTATGGGCAGGTCTCTCGCCAGCTCCAGTTCGGCCTTGTGGCGCGCGTCGTACTCGGCGAACACCGCCGCCGCACGGGAATCCTCGAAATACATGGCGTTGTCCTACACGATCCTAGGGCAGTCCAGGGGCCCGTGATGGCGAGCGTCTTCGCCGGGCGATACATGTTCACGAACAGCCACTTGCCGTCGGGCGAGAAGCACGCCCCGGCCCACTCGGTCCCGACGCGCGACAGCGCCAGCGGATAGGCGACGCCGTCGGGCGTGATCCCGCGCAGGTGGTTATGGACGTTCTCGGTGTACTGGTCCTCGCAGACCACCAGGTGACCGTTCGGCGCCACTACCAGGTTGTCGCCGAAGTTGTACTGCTCGATATTGGTGCTCTCGTAAAACAGCTGCAACCGGTCGGGACCGCTCGCCTGCGGCCGCAGGCGAAAGATCTGGCCGAGCCTGGCTGCACCGCCGCTGGTGCAGGCGAAGTAGAGTTCGCTTTCACCCATCCAGATGCCTTCGCCGCGCGCAAACAGCGTCGCACCCGCCGCAGCGCCGCGCTTGCGCAGGTCGTCCTCAGGCGCCTCGGGATTGTCGAGGTCGATCCAGCGCACCGCCTGCCACGCCTGCGGCGCGAAGGCCGTGCCGTTCCAGTTGCGGCTGTCGGGCAGGCCGTCGATCGCCAGCGCCTGCAGCCGCCCGCCTTCGGCGAGCTGCCCCTTCACGTTGGGGATGAAGCGATAGAGCAATCCGTCCTCGCGGTCCTCGGTCTCGTAGACGATCCCGCTCGCCGGATCGACGCAGGCGGCCTCGTGATTCATCCGCCCCATCGCCTTGAGCGGCACCGGCTCGACCGGCCCGGTGGCCGCGGCCGGGACTTCGAACACGTAGCCGTGATCCTTGTTGATCCGCCCGTCGGGCTTGCTGACGTTCTCCTCGCAGGTCAGCCACGAGCCCCATGGGGTAATCCCGCCAGCGCAGTTGCGGATCGTGCCCGAGAGCGAACGGAACTGCTTCTCGACCGACAGCGTCGCGCCGTCGAGCACCAGCGTGGTCGTCCCGCCGGGCAGCGGCACGAGGCTGCGAGCGACCGTGTCGTAAGCGGGCCCGCTGGCGCCGCCCGAATCCTGGGTCGGCATCAGCTCGTGGTTGCGTACCAGCGCCCACCTGCCGGCGCCGAGGTCGAAGCAGCCCATCCCGTCGGCGTGATCGGGCACCGTGCCGCCGTCCGTCATCGGGTCCCCCAGGCTCGACAGGACGCGATAGGTGAACCCGGCCGGCAGGTCGACCAGACCCTGCGGGTCGGGCTGCAACGGCCCGTAGCCGGCAGCTCCGCTCGCCGAAGCGACGCCCGTGCGCATGCAGCCGCTGGCCGCGAGCGCGGCGAAAGCCGACCCGGTGGCACCGAGGAAACGGCGGCGGTTGGCGAACATCGTATTTCTCCCGAGCGGCCGGCGAATCGCGGCCCTTGCCCCATGCTAACCGCGAATGACCGCCCTGTGTCAGCCCAAAGCGGTAGCGTCGGCGAAGGGTTTGTGGTCAATCAATTGTCGGACAAAAGGGGGAGAATCGGGATGCGGCGCACTCTCGCGTGGACTCTTGCGGTATCGCTGGCCCTCGCCGATGCCGCGCTGCCCGGGCGAGCGCAGGACGGCGCCGTCGTGACCGCCGCCGAAACCACCGGCACGCCGGCCGAGCGCGCCGCGCAGATGCTCGCGCAGATGACGCTCGACGAGAAGCTCACGCTGCTCAAGGGCTACTTCGGCACCGACTTCCCGGCCTCGGGCTTCAAGGCGCCGGAGGACGCGCGCTACGGGTCGGCCGGTTACGTCCCTGGCATTCCGCGCCTCGGCATCCCGCCGCAATGGCAGGCGGACGCCGGCATCGGCGTCGCGACCCAGGGCGGCTCGCCGGTCAAGCGCCCGCGAACGGCCCTGCCCTCGGGCCTCGCGCTGGCCGCTACGTGGGACCTCGATCAGGCCTATGCCGGCGGAGCGATGATCGGCTCGGAAGCGCGCGCCGACGGGTTCAACGTGCTGCTCGGCGGCAGCGTCAACCTGATCCGCGAGCCGCGCAACGGGCGCAACTTCGAATACGCGGGCGAGGACCCGTGGCTCGCCGGAGCGATCGTCGGCGCCCAGATCGCCGGCGTCCAGTCCAACCGGATCGTCTCGACTGCCAAGCACTACGCGGTCAACGCGCAGGAGACCGACCGCGGCACCGGAAACTCGGTGGTCGAGGAAGGTGCGCTGCGCATGGCCGACCTGCTCGCGTTCGAGGTCGCGATCGAGCGGGGCAACCCGGCCTCGGTGATGTGCGCTTACAACCGCGTCAACGGGCCCCATTCGTGCGAACACCCTTTCCTGCTCACCCAGGTCCTGCGCGAGGAGTGGGGCTTCAAGGGTTACGTGATGTCCGACTGGGGCGCGGTCCACTCGACGGCACCTTCGGCCAACGCCGGCCTTGACCAGGAATCGGGCTTCGGCCTGCAGCGCGCCGACTGGTTCAACGCCGACAAGCTCAGAGCCGCGCTCGCTGCCGGCGAGATCGCCGCCGAACGGATCGACCTCATGGCCGGGCGAGTGCTCCACGCGATGTTCGAACACGGCCTCGTCGACGACCCGGTCAGCGAGGGCCAGCCGATCGACTTCGCTGCCCATCGCGCGATCAGCCGCAGGGCTGCGGAATCCGGCATCGTCCTGCTCAAGAATGAGCTCGGGATCCTGCCGCTCGCCACGGGCGTGGCGCGGATCGCGGTGATCGGCGGGCACGCCGACAAGGGCGTGCCGTCGGGCGGCGGATCGAGCCAGGTCTATCCCGACGGCGGCAACGCGGTGCCCGGGCTCGAGCCGACGACCTGGCCCGGGCCCGTGGTCTATTACCCGTCTTCCCCCCTCGACGAACTGCGCAAACGCCTGCCGCAGGCGCGGATCGACTTCGCCGACGGCACCGATCTCGCAGCCGCCGAGAGGCTGGCCGCAGAGTCCGATCTGGCGATCGTGTTCGGCACTCAGTGGGCCAGCGAGAGCATCGACGTGAAGATGGAGCTCGACGGCGAACAGGATGCGCTGATCGAGGCTGTCGCCGCGGCCAACCCGCGCACGGTCGTAGTGCTGGAAACCGGCGGACCGGTGCTGATGCCGTGGGCCGACCAGGTCCTGGCGATCGTCGAGGCGTGGTACCCTGGCCGCGCCGGCGGCGAGGCGATCGCGCGCGTGCTGACCGGCGAGGTCAATCCGTCGGGGCACCTGCCGGTCACCTTCCCGAAGTCCCTTGACCAGCTCCCCTATCCGGGCGAGCCGCGTCGCGGCGACGTGGTCTACGACGAGGGCGCTGCGGTCGGCTACAAGTGGTTCGACCTGAAAGGCCACGAGCCGCTGTTCCCGTTTGGCCACGGCCTGTCCTACACCCGCTTCGCATTCGACCATCTCGCCGCTTCGCGCGATGGCGAAAGGGCTCGTGGCGATGGTCGAGGTGACCAATACCGGCGACCGTCCGGGCGCCGACGTCGTCCAGGTCTACATCGGCGGACCCGGCTGGGAAGCGCCGCGCCGGCTCGGCGGGTTCGCCAAGGTCGAGCTGGCGCCCGGCGAGAAGCGGCGCGTCGAGATTCCGATCGATCCCCGCCTGCTGGCAACGTGGTTCACCGGGCGCCCCGGGTGGACGCGGCCGGCCGGCGCTTACACCGTCAGCGTCGGGCACAGTTCGCGCGAACTGGTCCAGTCGGTCATGGTCGAACTGCCGCCAAGCCATCTCCCGCCGGGCTGGAAGCCCGATCGCTAGCGACTCTCGCGCTGGTCAGCCGGCCCTGGAGACAGGTTGGTCGTCGTCGGCGGCGGGCGGCGCGGCGAACATCCGGTTGACGTCCTCCGGCGACAGCGCCGTGGCATAGAGCCATCCCTGGGCGTCGGCGCAGCCCAGCGCCCCGAGCCGCTCCTTGATCGCAGCGGTCTCGATGCCCTCGGCAGCCATCGGGATGCTGAGGCCCTTGCCGAGCGTGGCGATCGCCTCGACCAGCGCTTCGCACTGCTGGTCGGAGTCGAGCAGCTTGACGAAGCTGTGGTCGATCTTGATCCGGTCGAACGGCAGCGACTTGAGGTGGGTCAGCGAGGCATAGCGCGTCCCGAAGTCGTCGATGACGATGCTGATGCCCTGCGCCTGCAGGCTCTGGATGTTCGCCAGCGCGTGCTGCGAGCCGCTGATGAGGCAGTCTTCCGGTATTTCCAGCTCGAGCCGGCCGGCCGGAAAGTTGATCTGCGTCAGGAGGCGCAGCAGGCGTTGCGCCAACAGCGGGTCCTTGAACTGGACCGCGGACATGTTGACGGCGATCTTGAGATGCGCTGGCCAGTCCTTCGCTGCCAGCAGCGTCTGGTGCATGATCGAGAGCGAGATTTCGCCGATCAGGCCGCTGGATTCGGCGACGCTCAGGAACTCTGCAGGCTCGAGCAGGCCCTTGGCCGGATGCTGCCAGCGCGCCAGCGCCTCGAAGCCTTTCACCTCGCCGCTGGCGAGCTCGTAGATCGGCTGGAAGTAGGGCACGAACTCGCCGGCCTGGATTCCGTGACGGATCTCCGCCTCGAGCGCGGCCTGCTTGCCGAGCTCTATCTCCATCGCCTCGTCGAACTCGACCCAGCGGTTCTTGCCCGCGGCCTTGGCCTCGTACATCGCGAGGTCCGCCCGACGCAGCAACCAGCGCAGCTCGCGCGAGACGCCCTGCAGGCGGGCGATGCCGATCGAGGCGCCGACCGAGACGACCGTGTCACCCGCGCAGATCGGAATCTGCAGCGCGTCGACGAGCTTGTCAGCCAGCAGCCGCGGTTGCTTTCCACGGGCGCGCAAGCCGTGGAGCAGCACGACGAATTCGTCGCCGCCCAGCCGCACGCAGCAATCCTCCGGCGCGCAGCAGGTGCGGATCTTTTCGGCGGTCGAGATGAGCACCGCATCGCCGACCTCGTGACCGTGGAGATCGTTGACGGCCTTGAACTGGTCGAGGTCGATCAGCAGCAACGCGACGTCCTTCTCCCCGCTGACAAGCAGCTCTCCGGCGAAGACGTGGAGGTGCCGACGATTGTACAGCCCGGTCACCTCGTCGAAATAGGCGAGGTGCCGGATCGTCAGGTCGGCACCGCGCTGTCGTGCGAGAGATTCCCTGAGCTGCACAGAACGCCGCCAGGCAAACAGCAGCAGGGCGATATTGAGCAGGAAGCCGGAGACCAGCTCGGGCGCGGGGCCGCCGGAATTGCCGGAAAGGACATAGGGCATGACCTGCGAACCCGACACGACGAACAGCACCGTCGCCAACATCGCGACGGTAGCTGTCAGCCAGCGGGAATCACCCGAGGGGCTGGCTTGCGGCACGGCCCCCTGTGTTGACGCGTCCATGGCTCTGCCCCCGCAGTCATTCGATCCGGGGTAGCCGGCAACGATTGAAATCGAATTAACGTAAACGGGGCAGTCAGAACCGCGGCAGCGGCTGCTCGGCGAAGCCCCAGCCGGCGAGCGCCTTGTCCTGCGCCCGCTCGAGCAGCCGCCTGGCGTCGCCGATCCCGAACAGCCGTGCGTTCTTCGCAGCCTTGAGCTGGTCCCACGAGAGCGGCACTGCAACCGGCGCCCCCTCGCGGGCCCGCGCCGAATAGGGCAGCACCGCGGTGCTGCCGCGCTGGTTGCGCAGGTAGTCGAGGAAGATCTTCCCCTTGCGCTTGGCCTTGCTCATGTTGGCCGTGTAACGCTCGGGCTCTGCCAGCGCGATCGCCTCGGCGAAGCGCTTGGCGAAGTCCTTGTGAGCGTCCCACGAGTGCCCGGTCGAGAGCGGCACGACGACGTGCACGCCCTTGCCTCCGGTCAGCATGGGGAAGCTCGTCAGGCCGAGATCCGACAGCCGCTTGCGGATATCGGCCGCTGCCTTCCTCACGTCGGCGAAGTCGAGCCCCTCGTCGGGGTCGAGATCGAACACCATCCGGTCGGGCGCCTCGACATCCTCGACCCGGCTGCCCCAGCCGTGGAACTCGATCGTACCCATCTGCACGCAGGCAAGAATCCCGGCCGCGTCCTCGACGTAGAGATAATCCTCGGCCCCGCCGTCCTTCTCGACGATCGGTACGTGGTGCACGTGCGGCCCGAACGAGCCGGAATCGTGCTTCTGGAAGAAGCACTTCTTCGCCCTACCCTGCGGACAGCGCACGAGGCTGACCGGCCGCCCGGCGGCCCACGGCAGCATCAGCGGCGCGATCGCCGCGTAGTAATCGGCAAGCTCGCCCTTGGTCTGCCCGCTCTCGGGGAAGATCACCCGGTCGCGGTTCGAGATCTTGATCTCGCTCTCGGGCTCGGGTTCTGGCGCTTCCTGCGGGGTCTCGGGCACGACGTCCTCCGCTCGCTTGTCGCCGCGCAGCGCGACGAAGCTGCCGTGGCGCACGTTGCCATCGGCGGTGAATTCCGAGAAGGCCACTTCGGCGACCAGCTTCGGCGCCAGCCAGGTCACTCCGCGGCTCTCGACGCGCCCCACCTCGGCCGGCGCGGTCTTGCGCTCGATGCGGGCGAACTTCGCCGCCAGCTCGCGCAGCGTGTCGGCGTTGAACCCGGTGCCGACGTTGCCCTTGTAGACCAGCTTGTCCCCCTCGTGCTGCGCCAGCAGCAGGCTCGAGAACGGCCGACCGCGTGCGCTGGACTTCTTCCAGCCGATGATCACGAACTCCTGTCGGAGCGTGCACTTGACCTTGACCCAGTTGCGCGTCCGGCCGGAACGGTAGGGCGCGTCGATCCGCTTGGAGATGATCCCTTCCTGCCCGGCATCGCACATCGCGCGGTAGAGCTTTTCGCCGGCGCCGATCACGTGGTCGGCTACGTGTATCGGCGGCCTCGCTTCGGCCAGCAATGCCTCGAGCCGCTCCTTGCGCTCGATATTGGTCCGCCTGGCGAGGTTCTCGCCGTCGACGTCGAGCAGGTCGAACGCGTGGAACGCGAGCCCGTCGCCGGCCTTCTCGGCCCCGTGCCCACGCTTGAGCACCGCCTGCAGGCTCGAGAAGTCTGGATTGCCCCTGGCGTCGTAGGCGACGATCTCGCCGTCGATAAGGCATGGCGGCAAGTCGAGCGCAGCCAGGTGCGCGGCGAGCGGCTCGAACTTGTCGGTCCAGTCCTTCCCGCTGCGCGTATAGACGCGCACCTGGTCGCCCGCGCACGCGATCAGCGCGCGGTAGCCGTCGAACTTGATCTCGTGCATCCAGCCATTCCCGGCCGGAACCGCGTCGACCAGCGTCGCGAGCTGCGGGCTGCGGAACTTCGGCAGCTTGCCGGCGGATCGTTTGCGCTTTGCAGGCGCCTTGCCGATCGACTTGTTGCGCTCCGCCGCCTGTTCCATCACCTCGGCGAAGGCCTTGCCCTTCTTGCCCTTGAGCGACCACTCGCCCTTCGTGTCGGCGGCGATCTCGGCCATCGTCCGCCCGGTCAGCACGCTCGTCAGGCACCGCTCGACCAGCGGATCGCCGTCCTCGGCGTATTCGTCGTCGAGCTTCCGCAGCAGCCAGTTCTCGCGCTTCTCGCCGGGCCGCGGCTTCAGCCGGATCAGCAGCCACTCGCCCTTCATCCGCTCGCCGTCGAGCGTCGAAGTGCAGGTGGCCCCTTCGTCGATGTCCTTCCACGACTTGCCCTCGACCGAGGCCCAGGTGCCCTTGTCCCACAGCATCACCGTGCCGCCGCCGTATTCGCCCTTGGGGATCGTCCCCTCGAACTCGGCGTAGGCCATCGGGTGGTCCTCGGTCCGCACCGCCAGCCGCTTGATCGAGGGATCGGGTGAGGGTCCCTTGGTCACCGCCCACGACTTGAGCACGCCGTCGGCTTCCAGCCGGAAGTCCCAGTGGAGCCGGGTCGCCTCGTGCTTCTGCACGATGAAGCGGTTGCCGCCTTCCGAGTTCGCGCGCTTGCCGGCTGGCTCCTTCGTCTTCTTGAAGTCGCGCTTGCGGTTGTACTCGGCGAGGGGATTGGCGCGCGTCATGGCGTGAAATCGTCGTCAGGGGCCCACCGCTGCTCGACCAGGCCGAGCACCGTGAGCATCAGGATCGAGATGGCCGCGCCGATCACGACCAGCGGCCACTGCGCGGCGCCGCAGGCGATCCCGACCACCGCGGTCAGCCACAGGTGTGCCGCAGTCGTGAGATTCTTCACCTTGCCGCGGCTGAACACGATCAGCCCCGCCCCGATGATCCCGATGAACGCGCCGGTCGCCTCGAATATGCGCAGCACGTCGAGCTGGTTCTCTTCCATCTGTCCGCCGATCTGGTGGTACAGCGAGATCATCGAGGCGGTCATCGCCGCTGCCGAGAAGCAGATCAGCCCGTGCGTCCGCAGCCCCGCCGCCCGCCCGCGAAACTCGCGGTCCATCCCCAGCACCAGGCCGAGCACCGCGGCCACGCCGAGCCGGGTCAGCAGGTCGAGGTCGACCCAGTGGACGAGGACCGGCTCGTTCAGCTCCATCGGCAGCCTCCGGGAGCGCATCCTCCGACAGGCTCGGCATGACCCTCCGACAAGCTCAGGGTGAGCGGATCCTCTATCCCGCCCCCAACGCCGCGCATGCTGAGCTTGTCGAAGGATGCCGCGCCTCGCCGGCTCACGCGCGTTTCCGCGCCGGGGCGGCCTTTCTGGCGGGCGCCTTTTTCTTCGCGGGCGCCTTGCGCGCGGCCGGCTTCTTGCCCGCCGGCTTCTTGCCCGCCGACTTCTTGGCGCCGCCGCCCTTGCCCTCGCTGCCGACCGACTTCTTCAGCGCTGCCATCAGGTCGATCACGTTGTCGCCGCTCGGCCGGTCGGGCTCCTCGACGTCCTCGAGGATCTTCTTGCCCTTGGCCTTCTGCTTCTTGGCGATCAGGGTCTTCAGCGCATCGACGTAGCGGTCGTGGAACTCGCTCGGGTCGAACGGCGCGCTGCGCTGCTCGATCAGCGTCGTGGCGAGGTCGAGCAGGTCCCGGTCGGGCTTGGTAGCCGGGATGTCCTTGAAGTAGCTCTGCGCCTTGCGCACCTCGTCCTCGTAGCGCAGCGTCTCGAGGACGATGCCCTTGCCGCACGGCTTCAACGACACCAGCGTCTCGCGCCCGCGTACCGAGATCTGCCCGATGCCGACCTTGTTGCTCGCCTTGAGCGCCTCGCGCAGCACGACGAAGGCCTCCTCGGCGAGATCGTCGGCCGGGACGACGTAATACGGCTTCTCGAAGTAGAACACGTCGATCTCGCCCGCGTCGACGAACTGCACGAGGTCGAGTGTCTTGCGGCTTTCGACCTTGGCCGCCTCGATCTCGTCGTCTTCGAGCAGAACGTAGTTGCCCTTCGACACCTCGTAGCCCTTGACGATCTCGTCGCGGTCAACCGGGCCGATCCCCTGGACGACCTTCTCGTAGTTGATCCGCTTGCCGCTCGGCTCGTGGATCTGGTGGAACTGGATCGTCGCCCCGCTCTTGGTCGCGGCGTAGACCTCGACCGGGATCGACACGAGCGCGAGACGGATCTGGCCTTGCCAGTAGGCGCGTGCGGCCATTGCGGGCGGACTCCTCCTGTTGTGCGGGGAGTCAGCGCGCGAGCGGGCAGCCGGTTCCGGAGACCGAGTGGCCTCCGGGCGGAACTCACTCTCCCTCCAACCGACCATCGAGCAGGCGCACGTGTCGCCGGCAGTGCCTGGCCACGTGCTCGTCATGGGTCGAGATCAGGAAGCAGGTCCCCGTCTCGCGGTTGATCCTGTCGATCAGCGCCAGCACCTGGTCGGCCGAGGCGCGGTCGAGGTTGCCGGTCGGTTCGTCCGCCAGCACCAGTTCGGGCGCGTTGATCAGCGCGCGGGCGACCGCGACCCGCTGGCGCTGGCCGCCGGACAGCGCGGCGGGGCGGTAATCGCGACGGTCGGCGAGGCCGACCGCGTCGAGCAGCTCGGTGGCGCGGCGACGCATGTCGGCGGTCTCGCGCCCGGCACAGGCGGCCGCCGGCATCATCACGTTCTCGAGCGCGGTCAGGTCGGGTAGCAGGTGGTGGAACTGGAAGACGAAGCCGATGTGCTCGCTGCGGAAGCGCGTGCGTTCGGCGTCGCTCGCCTCGCCGAGGTCCCGTCCAAGCATCGTGTGACTGCCACCGGTCGGCCGGAGCAGCGTGCCGAGGATCGTCAGCAGCGTGCTCTTGCCTGAACCCGAGGGGCCGAGCAGCGCGGCGAGCTCGCCGGCCCCGAGGTCGAGATCGATGCCGCGCAGCACTTCGGCGGCTGCTTCGCCCTCGCCGAACACCTTGGTCAGCCGGCGGACCGAGACCAGCGGCTCGCGGCTCATGTGCCGATGGCCTCGACCGGGTCGACCCGTGTCGCCTGCCGCGCCGCGAGCAACGAGGCGACAGCAGCGGCGCACGCTGTCAGCGCGATCGCCAGCAGGAAATCACCCTGCGCGCGGTCGACCGGGAGGCCGCCTCCTTCGACTTCGGTCAGCGGCGGAAACGCGCTCAGCGCGAGCCAGGCGACGAGCGCCCCCGCAACCGCGCCGGCCGTCCCTATCAGCGTCCCCTCGATCGCGAACACCGTCAGCACGAAACGCGGGCTCGCCCCGACGGCACGCATGATCCCGATTTCTCCGCGCCGGCGGACAATCGACAGCAGCATCGCACTGGCAATGCCGATCACGATGGTGACCAGCGCGAAGGCCTTGATCACCGTGCCGGTCCGTCCTTGCGCATCGAGCGCGTCGAACAGCTGCGCATTGTCCTCGGTCCACGCGGTCGCTTCGAGCCCTGTCGCGCGCCGCAGCCGCGCGGCGATCGCGGGCGCCGCGTCGGGCGGGGCAACCTTGATCTCGATGCGCGAGATGCCGCTCGGCAGATCGAACAGCGCCCGCGCGGTGTTGAAATTCATGTAGACCGCCTGGCGATCGGCGGTCGAAATCCCGAGCGCGAAGATCCCGCCGACGCGGAAGCTGCGCTCGCGCCCGCGGTCCGAACGAAGCCGGACCACCTGCCCGATCCTCAGGCCGAGGTCCTCGGCCAGCGTGGCGCCGACCAGGACGCCATCGGGCGTGAGCGCGTCGCTNCCCGNGACCATCGCCTTGCCGATGTCGGCGATTGCCGAGAGCTTGTCGGGCTGGACCCCGATCACCCCGACGGGGGCGACGGCCTGCCCGCGCTGGACGAAGGCACTGCCCCGAATCTGCGGGGAAACCGCGACTACGCCAGCCGCCACTTCGGCCTGCGCCACCGCCGGTTGCCAGACCAGGATCTGCTCGCGCCGGCTGAGGTCCTTCTGCACCGCGACCTGCACCCGTTCGCCGGGCACGATCCGGGCGGGATCGCGGTCGGGCATCTCCAGCGTGATGTGGGCGATGTTGCCGACCGTGCGCAGCGTCAGCAGCGTGGCGAGCCCGCCGATCAGCGCGCTCATGAACACGAACACGCCGACACCGGTGGCGACTCCGAGTACCAGCAGCAGGCTCTGCCCGGGCGTCGCCAGCAGGTGGCGCAGCGCGATCTTGGCCGCGTATCGCAAGCGCCTACCTCGCCGGCCGCGCCCGCGTGCCCGGCGCGGCCGCAGCGGGATCGGCGAGCACCCGCATCCCGGGCTCGAGCCCGCTCGTGACGATCACCTCGACCGCCGGCCAGTCGATGAAACGGATCGGCCGTTCGGCCACGCGGCCGTCGTCGCCGATCGCCCGCACGCGCGGGTTGGTCTCGGGTGACAGGATCGCCGCGCGCGGAATGGCGATCGCGTCGGCTCTCCGCTCGACGATGAGGTTGACCGATACCGTCTGGCCCGCCGGCGCCACGTCGAGCGGATCGAGGAACCGCAGCCTCACCTCGCGCGCGCCGGTCGACTCGTCGACGCGCGGTTCGACGTGGACCACTTCGGCCCGCAGCGCCTGGGTTCGGCCGGGCACTTCGACCAGCCCGATCATCCCGACGCGCAGCTCGGCAGCGTAGATCTCGTCGACTTCGGCGCTGACTTCGGGCGCGGTCAAGTCGGCCAGTCGGTAGATCACGGTCTCGAGCCCGACCGTCTGCCCTCGGTCGACCGGTCGCTCGAGGATCACACCCGCGAACGGCGCGCGCAGCACCGCGCGCTGCTGCACCTCCTGCGCCTGGGCTCGGCTCGCGCGACGCCGCTCGAGTTCGCGCGCGCCTTCCTGCACGGCCAGCCGCGTCTCTTCGAGCTGTCGCTTGCTGACGAACTCGCCGAGCGCGGCGAAGCGTTCGTAGTCGCGCCGCGCCTGCGCCAGCACGGCTTCCTGCGCCGCGATCGCGGCAGTCGCTTCGGCGATCGCCGCGCGTTGCGGTCCGTCGTCGACCCGCGCGATCGGCGTGCCGGCCTCGACCCGGTCGCCGACGTCATAGGGCAGGTCGAGCAGGGTGCCGGAGACCGGAGACTGGACGGCCACCGACTGGCGCGGCCGGATGCGGCCGTTTACGGCGAGCGCCCGTGTCGCTTCGCCGCGCTGGACGGTGATCGTCTCGACCTCGGCTACGCGCGGAGCCAGCAGCCACCACGCAAGCAGGCCGGCAAGCGCAAGCGCAGCCGCCCACACCGCGAGCCTTCCGCGTTTCACGGCAAGCGCCTTCCCGAAAGGGCGCCCGCTCCGCCTGCCGCCGTCGTCTCGATGTGCCGCATTCGCCTCCTGCCGGCGATCAATCCGGCAGTCTATCCGCCGTTCCCGGCCGCTCTAACGCTTGCGCACGAACTCCGCCCGCAGCACCAGGCCCCTGATGCCCTCGTACTTGCAGTCGATCTCCTGCGGATCCCCTGTCAGGCGGATCGACTTGATCAGCGTGCCGCGCTTCAGGGTCTGTCCGGCGCCCTTGACCTCGAGGTCCTTGATCAGCGTGACCTGGTCGCCGTCCGCCAGCAGGTTGCCGACCGCGTCACGCACTTCCACCTGCGAGGCGGCGGCGCGCTTCGCAGCCAGTTCGGAGGCCGGCATCCACTCGCCGCTGTCCTCGTCGTAAACGTAGTCTTCGTCGCTCATCGTCAGTCCGTCCCTTGCCACCCCGCGCCCCTTACGCGCTCGTGCGGCAAAAGGCGAACTAGGCCGGATTAGGCGTTCGGCCCGTTCCGTGCTACACGCGCCGCGCTGACGTCGAATTTTGCGACGGACTTCGGTGCCGGGGCCGGCCAGCCGCTACGGCGGCATTCATGGCCCTGACGGCGACTTCCTTTCGATTGACGACCCGACGCACTACCCGCCCACGGCAATACCGCCCGGGCACCACGTTCTCGAAAGGAACACCCTCATGCCGATTGGCACCGTGAAATTCTTCAACACCGACAAAGGCTACGGCTTCATCTCGCCCGAGGACGGCGGCGCTGACAGCTTCGTCCACATTACCGCGGTCCAGGCCGCCGGGATGCAGACGCTGAACAAGGACCAGCGCCTGAGCTACGAAGTCGAGCGCGGCCGCAACGGCCGTGAATCGGCCGTCAACCTCCAGGAGGCCTGACGCTGTTCCTTTTCCCTCTCCCCCGCTCGGGGGAGAGGATCCTCCTTCGGGACGTTCGCATCCATGAGCCAGACTTTCGAATTCTACGACCAGCGCGCCCGCGCCGCCGAAGCCGAGGCCGAGAAGGCGGTGCTCGAGAACGTCCGCGAGCGCGAGCTGCGCTCTGCGCGGGCCTGGCGCAGCATGGCGGACCGCCAGAAGCTGATCGACGCCGAGCGGGTCAAGGCCGACGACCTGCGCGCAGCCCGCCGCGCCGCGGAACTCGAAGCGGCCGAGGCTTCCGGCCTCGCCGACTAGGTCTCGCGCGTGCCGAGCATCGCCTCGGGCCGCACCAGCCGGTCGTAATCCTCTGCGCTGACGAACCCGCTGGCGAGCGCCGCCTCGCGCAGCGTGATGCCGCGCGCGTGCGCATCCTTCGCGATTGCGGCGGCGCGGTCGTAGCCGATCGCCGGCGCCAGCGCCGTCACCAGCATCAGCGAGCGCTCGACTCCCGCCGCGAGGTTGTCGAGCCGCGGCTCGAGCCCGGCGAGCAGGTTGCGCGTGAAGCTGTCGCAGGCGTCCGCCAGCAGCCGGACCGATTGCAGCACCGCGTGCGCCACCACCGGGCGATAGACGTTGAGCTCGAACTGCCCCTGGCTCGCCGCGAAGGTCACCGTCGCGTGATTGCCGATGACCTGCGCGCAAACCTGGGTCAGCGCCTCGCACTGGGTCGGGTTGACCTTGCCAGGCATGATCGACGAGCCTGGCTCGTTTGCCGGTAGCGCCAGTTCGCCAAGCCCGGCGCGCGGTCCGGAACCGAGCAGGCGGATGTCGTTGGCGATCTTGTACAGCGAGGCAGCCAGCGTGTTCAGCGCCCCGTGCGAGAACAGCAGAGCGTCCTGCCCGGCCAGCGCTTCGAACTTGTTGGGCGCGGAGACGAACGGCAGACCGGTAGCCTCGGCGATCTCGGCCGCGATCGCCTCGGCGAACCCGGCCGGCGCGTTGAGCCCGGTACCGACCGCGGTGCCGCCCTGGGCCAGTTCGTACAGCCCCGGCAGCGCCAGCTCGATCCGCCCGATCCCGGCGCGCACCTGCCGCGCCCAGCCGGACACTTCCTGCCCCAGCGTCAGCGGCGTAGCGTCCTGCGTGTGCGTCCGGCCGATCTTGACGATCCCGGCCCACGCCTCGGCCTTGCTCTCGAGGTCGTTCGCCATCCGCCCGAGCGCCGGCAGCAGCTCGCCGGTGATCGCCAGCGCCGCGGCGACGTGGATCGCGGTCGGGATCGTATCGTTCGACGATTGCGACAGGTTGACGTGGTCGTTCGGGTGAACCGGGCTCTTGCTGCCGACCTCGCCGCCGAGGGAGCGCGATCGCGCGGTTGGCGATGACCTCGTTGGCATTCATGTTGGTCTGCGTGCCCGAGCCGGTCTGCCACACGACCAGCGGGAAGTGCTCGTCGAGCTGCCCGTCGGCAACTTCCCCGGCGGCCCTGGCGATCNCCTCGGCCAGCCGTGGCTCGAGCAGCCCGAGCCGCGCGTTGACCCGCGCGGCGGCGCGCTTGACGATCCCGAGCGCGCGGATCACGCCGGTCGGCATGCGCTCCCCGCCGATACGGAAGTTCTCGAGGCTGCGCTGGGTCTGCGCGCCCCACAGCCTGTCGGCTGGGACCTCTATGGGCCCGAAGGTGTCGGTTTCGGTGCGGGTATGGGTCATGGCNTCAAGATGCGCCCGCGGCAGACAAAAGAAAACCGCCCTGAGCCTCGCGGCCGGGCGGTCTAACGTCTGACGATGGTTGCGGGGGTTGGATTTGAACCAACGACCTTCAGGTTATGAGCCTGACGAGCTACCGGACTGCTCCACCCCGCGGCACCGTTGTCGGGCGTCAGAGACGCCAAAAGGGCCGCCCCGCGGGACAGCCCTGTCGACATGTGAATGGGTTTTTCCCGCCAGCGCCGGCTGCAATGCCTGGCGGCGTCCTACTCTTCCAACGCTTGAGCGTTAGTACCATCGGCGCTGCCTGGTTTCACGGCCGAGTTCGAGATGGGATCGGGTGGGTCACAGGCGCTATGACCACCAAGCAATGAAGCCGGCGCAGGCGGGTAAATCGATGCGTTCAAAGAGGCGCCATCCGGCTGGAGGATCCTCCTCGACGACGAGGCCGGCAGGCCTGTCGTTGATGGTGGGATTCTACAAGCGCGAACAGAGTTATTAGGACCGGTTAGCTCCACACATTACTGCGCTTCCACACCCGGCCTATCAACGTGATGGTCTATCACGACTCGATGATTGCTAATCTTGAGGGAGGCTTCCCGCTTAGATGCTTTCAGCGGTTATCCCGTCCGTGCATAGCTACCCTGCGGCACCGCTGGCGCGATGACAGGTACACCAGAGGCACGTTCACCCCGGTCCTCTCGTACTAGGGGCAACTCCTCTCAAC
>Ga0065721_10050254_pt1 | contig 21788 bp, 19 predicted proteins | sample Mesricmetagenome_FD_59108 | JGI IMG/M metagenome (GOLD analysis project Ga0065721, IMG submission 59108) | Mesophilic microbial community from rice straw/compost enrichment Sample: eDNA_1 v2 (version 2) | ecosystem: Engineered > Solid waste > Grass > Composting > Bioreactor | place: USA: Davis...
TGCTTATTCTTAGCGACAATCCCACCTAAATTCCGCTGCTGCGCCAGTTCGAATAATGCCTTGCCCTTTCCCTCTACACTCAACATAAGGCTGTAGAATGCGTTGGGCTGCAGGATGCTGTGCAATAACTGCTGTCGTTCCCACAATGGTCGGAGACGCATATCTTCGCCATTGTAATAAAGGATATCAAAAACAAAATAATGAACAGGCTTCGTCTTTGAAAGCTCTCGTATCTTCGTGTGCTTGGTCGCTTTAAACCGCTCCATGAGCAGATCGAAGTCGAACCGTCCATCCTCGTCCGTCCTTGCTACCTCTCCATCTAGAACAACGTCACACGCCTCAACCACGGGTACATTATGTAATTCAGGGTACTGCTGCGTGACTTCGTAATGATGTCTCGTATAAAGTGCCACCCTGCCTCTATTCAACGATAAGAGTAACCGATGTCCATCTATTAAAGGTTCAAATACATAGCGCTCATCATCAAACGGACGTTCAGCATGTTCAAGCAGCATAGGTTCGTGGAAAGTCATGATACATCCTCCGTATATCATCGGTGATATATAATTGTAACATTTCATTTCGATAAAATAATTCTGAAACCAATGCATATATATCCAACTCATGCCACAAATTATGATTGTAACAACACTTCTAAGGGAGTTGACATACATGGCTAGAAGCAATCAGTTAGTTGTGCCACAAGCGAAAGCCGCACTTGACAGAATGAAAGTGGAGATCGCGCAAGAACATGGAATCGCTTTTTCGCCTGACGGCTATAACGGAAACTTGATTACACGCGATGCTGGTACGATTGGCGGAAACATCACGAGAAAGCTTGTTCAAATGGCTGAACAAACTTTGGGTGGACGAATCTAGAACAAGAAAAAATGAGGAAGCCCTCTCAGCAAACGCCGACAGGGCTTCCTCATTATAATGGGACCGTCCGAATGGACCGCCCCTTATGTAAACCAATGTATGTTCCGTCGTCATTCTACAAGCTGCCCGCGCGATTCAGCGCGTTCTGCTGCGCTTTCTTATATAATTCTGCGGTTGAACGCAAGGTATGCGCATAATCCTCAAGCGACTTCTGCAATTGGCTGTGTGTCGAATCTCGTTCCTCCAGCTCCTGCCACTTGGACTGAAATTGCCGATAATCTTCGCCCCGCCAGCCAGCTACCAGCCCAGCGACCGTCTGATTGGCGCTGCGCAGCATCGCCTTCTGCCGATCAATGTATTGCTCGACAGCGGATGCCGCACGCTCAAACTCCCTCACATCAACCTCAATGTATACGCTCATCATGCTCCTCCTTATTTGAAGGCATCCGCTAATCGAACGTTCTCGTTCTCTGCTGCCGTATATCCCTCAACCACTGCTCCCAACAGAAATTGACTATAATCATTCATCACGGCAAAGCGATTGTCTTTGAAATGGCTGCTGATGCTAGAGAAGTAACCGATGACCGTGCCCGACGCCTGACTGGTCCAGCTTTGATTCAAGCGCTGAATCGCACGCTCCATCTCATTGAATGCGGTATCGATCACTTGATTCGCATGCGTGATATGCGCTGCCGCTTCCGCAACCTTATCCGTCTGAATGAAAATTTCATCCGACAACTGTTTCTCCTCCTCTATTCTACTTCTTCGCTGTCCGATTTAAGAACGCTTCTGATAGATTCGAAGGATTTACACGATTCAAGCTGCTCTGCGCCCGCTGGACATCTTCGATAAATTGGCGAATGCGCTGCGAGACGACCTCGCTGCCTATCCCTTCGAAGTTGGCCCGAAGACCCGCCTCAATGCTCTCCAGCTCTCGAATAATGCTGCTCATCTCGGACGATAGACTGCTAATGCCACTCGACATCGCAATCCCCTCCTATTCTGTTTAATTATCCGCCAGACAACTGCTGCTCAACCCGTTCGAAATCTGTCGCTGTATCTCTCAAATATTCAATGACCTTAGTGATTTGCCCGCCAGAAGGCAGCTTCTGAGCAATCATTAGATGAATGATATCCAGCAGTCCTTCCGAGAAATATAAAGCGCTCAGACGCGACTCAATGCCGGATAATCGTGATTTTATCGATCCAAGCTGGTCTGCATAGCTGTGCAGATTATACGTATCGAGCCGAATACGAGGCGTAGCCGCGATAGGAGAGCCTCCTTGAAACAGCTTCTGCAAACCGTTGAAGAATGACTTTACGCCTGTTACAACGGAATCCTTGAACTGGATAACCTGATCCACTGTCCAATCAGCAGCTCGAGCGATCCCATCAGCTATTGCATCAATCACCTGTACAGCAATCTTCTGCACGGTTCGTGTCACCCATTCCAGCGCATCGCTTATCGTTTCATACACGATAACGGCTGCAACGAACGCGAGCACGGACAATACGATATCGGCTGCGGCAATGGCCGCAATTCCGGCACCAGCCAGCAGGACGCCAGGGGCTGCAATTGCCGTTACAGCAATCCCTACTGCAGCTGTTGTGATGACGATCTTCCCAAGATCGGTAAGCTCTCCATCTCGATAGAGCTGATCGATCGAGTTCTTGCCGAGCGCAGCTATTCCGACTAGCGATTGCACGACTACTTCGGAGGTTACTGGACCGAGAAGACGATCCAGCCCTTCCGTGAAAGGTCCGGTTATATATTTGGCAAGAAGATTGGAGCCCGCCGTTGGCTCATCATGCTTGAACACGCTGCCGTCCTCGTCGAATTTGACATTCTCTGTCCCGTGCTGCATCAATCCTTCGCCCTTCAATTCCACATAGGAATAATGAACGCCATCCAATTTCTGAAGCAAGCTGCCCACTGCGGATTGAATAAAATGGTCCATCGTCACATCGGATGACGCCTGTTCGATGAGTCCTCTATTCGCATCTATAAACTCTTGGGAGAAACCAGGTCCATCATAGCTGTACGTATGATCGATCTTCACGCTGACCCCGATCGCCGCAGCATAGATGGTCGCGAACTCTGCCAGATTGCCGCCAAGTGAGTGTCCTGCGAAGGTGATACTCTCGTTCGTATCGAAATAACCTTCCGCTTTGAGCTCGTCGAGAAAATGGGCAACCTCCTTCTGCTGCGGCGTAATGCCGGCAACGAGTCCCGCGTCCGATTGAATCCAGTCTTGCTGTATATTCTGGTATTCCGACGGCGCTTCACTGCCTCGAAACGTTACTACCAGTCCCGGCTCGCCAGTATCGATTACCGTTCCGTAGAACCCGCTTCCATCGGGATTATTGTCGTTGTAGGTTTTGACAACCTGCCATCCAAGCACTTCGTTCGAAAGTCCATTAATTCTTGGCGCATCCAAACTAATGTCCATATCGCCAGCGTGCTCCGCTCTAGCCGCAAGATCATCGAAATATTGCTGCGGATACTCCGCTTCTCTTGCGTTCGGGTCAATGTTCAGAAGCTCTCCGATCGTAGGCGTCTGATCGGCGCCTTCGAAGCTGGAACCAGGAATCGCCTTGCGCTCCAAGCTCTTCAACACCTCTAAATCCAAATAGCTCAGCTCGGTCGCATAACGAGCCTGCTCATCGGTTAACGTTGGATTGTCTGACAATGGTTACTCACCATCCCCAGTGGCCTGCGCAGCCCTCGTAATCTGGTAATGATAGCCCTTCTCGTCTGCTATGGCATCGAATTTCTGCAGCACCTTATAGTCGGAGAACCATCCGCTTGTTATATCGGGCTGCCGGGCGAAGCTGTCAGCTGCTTGTTCATATTGATCTGAAGCGATGACACTGACCTCAACCTGATAGGGACGATTAGATGCTGCCATATAGACAGCCGTTAATGCCTTCTCGAATTGATCCGGTGATAGATCGGATTTGTCCTTTACAATCATGAATCCAGAGAAATAACTGGGCTGATAGGCTTGCACGTATTGCGCCAGCGTAATGCTTGGATTCGTCTCCGCACCGCTCTTCCCGTTCGTATCAGCAAAATACGTATAGGTCTCGCTTTCGATTCCGATTGCTCCAAGCTCTTGCTTGAGCAGTTCGTTCATATGGCCGCTTACGATACGCGGAATGTAGGTATCCGATTTCAGATTCCCATCCTTATCCAATACCGCCTTAAACACGATTTTATCGTTATCTGCAGGCTGCGCGACGACGGACAGCATGCCCTTGCTGCTCGTCACATTATGACTGCCGGATGGCGACACGATAAAGTCCTGCGAATATTTGGCCTTCAGCAGCGCAAGCGCGTCCTCGGCCCGCTCTTGATTCGAAGCGCCGCACCCGATCAAGCTCGTAACGGATACCATCATCATCGCTACCACACTCGCTTTTTGCACAAAATGATTAATCAAACACAATCCCGCCCTTTACCTGTAACATCTCTGCTTCAACAGCCTTAGGATGAAATGACGAAAGACGATAGTCATCGATGTCCATCGTCTTTCATTGTGAAACGGCTCTTATTTGAACGCGTCGGACAACGAGGTGTTTGTCGTCTCAACCTCGAAATAGCCTTGCGCAACGTTCATTTTAAGAAACTTCACATATTGGTCGAGAATATCGTGATAGGTTTGAAAATATTTGGCCGCGAACGATTCATAAGCTTCGATCGTCGCCTGTGCAGCTTCGCCCTCCCAATAGTTGGAAAGGTTCTTGACCGTAGTCTGGCCTTCCTTCAGCTGATCCAGCAGATTTGTATTCAAGCCTTCAATCTTCTGTGCAATATCCAGCACTTGCGCTGTATTAACTTTAATTGGCCCTGCCATATTCAATTTCCCCTCTCTGCCATTAGTTTTTAAGCTTCTTCACGTTCATGCTGTTGGCATCTTGCACCGTAACATAATTATCCTTCTGCTGCTTAAGCGCACGGCTTGCCGTTTCGAGCTTCGCAGCCATTGCGTCCAGCTCTTTCGTAAAGCCTGTAATCTGATTGACGAAGTCAAGATTGTCCTGACCCTCCCAAGCTTCCCCCATTGTGCTGGCAGCCTGCATCAGATTCGTATATATGCCTTTGTATGATTCCGCTAGCGTGCCAAGCTTCGATGATGCCAGCTCCAGCTCCTGAGGCGTTACTCTTATTTTCTTACCCATAATCGTTGCTCCTCTCCTATCGTTAGATGATTTATATTAGCAAGAGCCGAGAACCGTTCTTAATGCCGAGTTCCGCGACAGACCTGTTAATATCCAAAATGGTGCCGGAATGCGCATCGCACAGCAACGCATCCGGCCTCGCCATGAATTTGCCATCTGACAAATCGCTGAGCAGCGCGGCCACCAGCGTGGTGACCTCGCTCATTCGACTGTCCAGCGGCAGGAAAACATCGTAGGTCGTGCCCGCTGCGGGGAGAACGATTTCTACAAGCGCCTTATTCAGCATCGTCCTCGTCCTCCTTCCGCGAGTTTAATAGCTTAAGCTTCACGGCCCGCCCCTTCTGCAGAGAGAAGCCGAATTGGTTCGTCAATTCATCCCGCATATCCGATGTCGTCTTGGATGGCTTAAGCTGATATTGCTCCGCAATGCCGCTGCCGACCCAGATTCCGTCACCGGTATGAATATGGCGTTTATACCATTTGTCGAAGGTCATGGCGGACAGATTTCGCGATTGCTCAGCCAGAATGACTGTCAGCTTATAGTTGGCTTCGCCCTTCTCAAGAATGAGTCCCAGCTTCTCTGCGCCTTGTGCGGACAATCCATTCTTCAGGGCTGCAAGCGAGTTAATGACAAACACCTTCTGCTCGAACGCCTCGACAGCTTCGCCCCGCTCCATTGCATCCTTATACGTATTGTGACGGTATACGACCAGATCGAACATGGCAGATACCAGCTCCTCCAAATCCCTGCCGCTCGAACGATAGGCAACACCAGCATGATCCAACTCGCGCAGGCCCTGTCCTGCATCAAGGACGGTAACATCCAGCCTTACCTGTGCCATCAGTATTGTAAGTTCCTGAACAAACCCCTTATATTGGTCGTCTGTTGACAGCGCCATATGGATGTAAGCTTGATCGAACGGATAGTAATGCACGTTTAGCGAGCTGCTCTCTACACCGACCGGAAGGCGGAGTCGATCATTCTCATCTACATATTCGTTAAGAAATGCCGCATCCACATGGTTCGGCAAAATCGGAATTTTGCGAGCGCTGTGTCCCTTCCAAGATTCTCTCAGCTTCAGACACGCCTGTTGGATGTAGGAGAAAGGCACTGGCTCGTCGGTAATATGCGCGGTCTGGAATTCATATACCGATTGTTTTTTTACAAGCCCTCGGCCTTTGAAGCTGCTTGGATATAAACCGTCCGTCTTGCCAACAACGGTCGAATAATCGTTCTCATCATTCAGCTGGAGGACGAGCAGCTGCTTGAAGTTCTGCAGCAGGCGGAATCGAATGCCGTTCGTGCCCAGCGACGTCAACACGAAGTAAATGCCATAACGCGTTCCTTCCCGCGATAGGAACGATACCGCTTCTTCTTTCTCCTCATACATTTCGGTGAAGGCAGCAAAGTTGTTCACGACGACAACGATAGATGGCAGCTTCTCGCTCGATGCGGCTGTGTATGAGGCATGATCGCCCCCGAAGTCTGCAAATCGCTTCTTGCGGCTGTCAAGCTCGCTTCTCAGCATACGGAACAGATTGCCGACCTTCTCGTTCTCGTGAGCCAATACGACATCTCCGACATGCGGTGCCTTCGCGAAGCCACGCAGCGTCTCAGATGCGAAGTCCAACAGGTACAGGTTGACCTCCTCCGGCGAATGCTCGTGAAGAAGGGAGTAAATCATCGTGTTTAGAAAAGTCGTTTTACCCGTGCCCGCAGCGCCATATAGGATGGTATTGCCTTCTTCGGTAATCGGAAGCCGAAGCAGGCACTGCTGCTGGTTCGCAGGGTCGTCATATTCGCCAACCACCGGATTAAGCACCATGGAGCGTTGATCTTCAACGCCATATTTGCGCCGCGTCTCGTCCAGCAGAATCATCGCCGGAATGGCTTCCAGCCATAAAGGGCGAATGAAAATTTGCTCTTCGACTGCGATGCTGCACAAGTAATCGATGACGACGTCCATCTGCTTCTTCGGACTGATCAACAGATTGCTTCTACGATCCAGCTTCGCCTGCTTCAACGGAATGCCGTTACGATCAATGACAACGACGCTGCTGTCCTTCTCCACAACAACCTTGTCGGAAGGGTAATACGGTGCTCCAGCCCATGCGGACTGCCCCATCTCGAACAGCTCGTTGTAGCCGACCTGCAAGTAAAACCGACCCGTTTCCTTCAGTTCCGCTGCATCCGGACGCTTGAGCATATCCATGCTGTCCGAGCGTTCCTGCACCTTCAGCGATATACGGAATTTACTGTTGCTCCAGATCTGATCATCGACGATGCCGCTCGGCTTCTGCGTCGCGAGAATCAGATGAATGCCTAAGCTCCGCCCGATTCGCGCCGCGCTGATCAGCTTCGCCATGAATGCCGGCTGTTGTGTCTTAAGTTCCGCGAACTCATCCGAGATGATAAAAAGATGCTGCAGCGGCTCCTGCACAACGCCTTCGCGATACATCTTCTGGTATTTGTAGATATCGATATTGCTCTCGCCTACTCGTTTGCTGACTTCCGCGAATATCGCCTGTCTGCGCTTCAATTCGCTCTCGATCGAGACAAGCGACCGCTTGATCGCTGCGCCATCAAGGTTCGTAATGATGCCAGCCGTATGCGGAAGCTTCTCGAACGACTTCGCCATCCCGCCGCCTTTGTAATCAATGAGAATAAAGGCAACCTCTCGCGGATGATAGTTAACGGCCAGCGATAGAATGAAGGCAATAATCAGTTCGCTCTTGCCCGATCCCGTCATCCCTGCGATAAGCCCGTGAGGGCCGTGAAACCGCTCGTGCAGGTCCAGCTTGAACAGCTCGCCAAGCGCATCGACCCCAATGGCCGCCTCAAGCGACGTCGTCGGGTCATTGTCGCGCCAACGGGTCAGCGCATTCAAGTGCTCAACCTTGCCTACCCCATACATCTCTAGAAAAGTAACCATCTGCGGCAGCTTAAATGAATTTGCCTGCGTATCGAGCGGAACATTCGCCAGCTTCACGCTCAGCGCGCGCGGATCCGTCTTCACTTGAATATCCGGAACGAACGATACGAATCGGCCCGTCAGGTCATTCTTATCGTATAGCTTGCCGACGTTGTCCTCGAGCTCAACAACCATCGTACATTCCTTAGGCAAATTGCGGAGCTCATCGTAGAAGCAGACAATGCTCATATGCAAATTTTTTTTCTTCGCATAGATTTCCTTCAGCATCTCTGCTCGTACGGCCAGCTGCTTGCTCAGTGCAAATAGGACGTAATAAGGCTTGATATCCTCCAGCGCGTTCTCGCTCATCCGAGCGCGCGCTTCTATCTCCTGCTCCAAGTAGGAGGAGACGGCTTTGACTTCGCTGCCGCTCGTTGCGATGAATCGGAATTGATAGGCGTTATCCCACACATGCGGCAGCCACTTCACGAAGTTGAACACATGCTCCTCATCTTGGTCATAAATGAAGACAAGCTTCACTTCGTCATAGCTGTAAAGAGCCGCCAGTTGAAAAATCAGGCCTTTCGCAAATTCGACTGCCTGCTGGCGATCGCCGATGACGCCGGTAATATGATCCTCAAATAACGACAAAGTAATCGGAATGTTCCGCAGCAGGGTTGGCGACTCCGCTAAGGCATAGAGCTCCTCCTGCAGATTGTCGTCGTCGATCGTAAATCTCTTCTCCGAATACATAATCTCGGATGCCATAACGCCAGAACCGGTTCCGGCCTTAAGCTGCAAGAAATCGTTCTGTCCGAAGCCGCGTTCCCACAGATTTCGCTGCACATTCTCGATACGGACGATGCATTCCGCTGCCGTCACATGATTCTCTCGCAAGATTTCTTCCTGCTTCGCAGCCTCCGCTTCGAACTGCAGCTTGAATTTGTTCAAATATTCCTTGTATTTGTGCTGACGAAGCTTTTCTTTCTTGCGCCTGCGCCGCTGATCATATTTCTTGCTGATGATCGGCCACATAATCGAACCAAGCAGCATGCTGGCGGACATCACGATGGAAGGCATCGCGCGCGAGATATCCCCGCTTGCCATCGCGTTATTAATCGCGAACAGCGCCGTCGCCATTGAGGCCATCCCCATCGTAACGGAAGGACCAATGGACAGCATTAGCGGCATCTCTTCCCCTATCGCATTAGGCGGTGGCGAGTCGATTCGAAACACCGCCGTCTCCACATCTCGCTTGAATCGCGGAGACCGATAGAAGTAATCGAGCTCCGGCGCTTCAAGCTCCTCCTCCTCATCGACCTGCTGCACCTGCTGAGGGAGCATCCTTTTCAGTCGATTGGTCTGAATCAGCGTGGACCCATCCGGATTGTTCAGCGCGAGGAAACGGCTGCCGACGATGATTTTGAGACCCATAATAAAAATCTGATCGCCGACCGCCAAGTTTCCGCTCGTGACGCGCACACCATTCACGAACGTTCCGTTCGAGCTATTGTTATCGATAATGCTCCACTGTTCATTCTTGAAGATGAGTCGCGCATGCATGCCGGAAACGAATGGATTGTCGAGCAGAATGCTGTTCTGCTCGCTCCTGCCAATCGTTAAATCGATATCGCCGTCTACGGAATATTTGGTATAGAGCTGGCGATCGTCTGTATTCGATTCCGTGAAGAGCGTCGCGTTGTTGCGGTGCCTTCTCATTCGAATATGGTAAATATTAAGCTTACCAAGAACGGCGGATCGAATCGCTGTACCGCTCTGATCAACGATCGTGGCTTCCTTATTCGATTTGAGAATCCATTCCCCATTTATACCTTCGATGCTGATAAGCCTATCGAGGTTATTCGCGCTGGTATTATATAACCAATATTGTCCATTCACTTTCTCCGGCAGTGTAATCGAGCTTATCGAATCTTCAATTGCAATCGTTACAATCATCGGTGATCGATTGCTTATTTGATGAAGACAGGTTCAACAATTGCAGCTTCTGCCGTGTTGCTGCCATCATTATAAATTCTGAAAGTAATAGAGCTTACGTAGCGGAGTGGAATGATAAAATTTTGCGTGCGAATCGATTTACTGACGGTATAGGTTTTATATTTGTATACCTTGCCCGAGTCCTCGGTCAGCGTAACATCAAGCATGACAGGCTTAGACGAGATATGGCCATCCTTGTCTTTGCCCAAGTAGAGCGTTCCTTGGAAACTGCGATATTTCTCGTCTAGCTTCACAGTGAATTCGCTTTGCGATTTCTTTTCTTCAGGCTGCGTACCGAGCCTTGTCATCATGTAATTCCGATAAGTCTTGCCTGATTGACTATTGACCAGCACCTCGCCATCAAACACTACATCTGTATTGGCACCGGAATTAGTAATCGAATTTACTACAATCACATTCGAGTTCGAGGTCGATTGATTGAATCCAATCGGGTAATAGGCAACACCTGCCGCGTTCAACGAAACGGTATCGCCGTTTCGGCTAGGCTTATAACCAAGCTCCTTTAGAATTGTACTTGGGAAGTACGTGACGCCATTGTCCTTGTAATCGTTTGTATTATCGATATAGATCGGTTTATTCGTCGTTGTCGTACCGATCTTCACGCCATCGACGTATACATTCTTCACTCGATCATAGTCAACGCTGACCTTTACCGCGGCATATGCCGACGCTGTACCGAAAATCAATCCTCCTGCTAGAAAACCAAAAACAAACTTTTTCATTGTGCAATCTCCTCCGTAGATTTATATTGTCGTGTTACAAACTGCTCATAATATCGGACGCTAACGTGTTGCCCGGATCGATTGCGAGCAGTTTCTCGCATAGCTCGTAAGTCTTATTGCGATCGTTATCGACGTAGTACGCCTGTTCGATCTGGTTCTGCAGTTGTGCAATTCTGCTTTTCTTGTCGGTTGTGGACGATTTCTTCGTCGAACTGGCGCTTTTCGTTGTTGTGCTGGAGGATTTAGTCGGGGACTGGGCAGTTGCTGAACCAGCAGCACTTGTACTTGTACTTGTACTTGTGCCCGTCTTGGTCTTCGTACTTGCGCTCGCATTCGGCTTGGCGCTCGTCTGACTGGCCGTTTCTTCGACAGCCCCGCTGCTGCCTGTCTGCTTCACCGCAGTTGGCTTCTGTACAGGTTCCGCCTCTGTAGCGGAAGCCGCTGGAGTGTCAGTCGATGCCTTCACCGACGAATCGTCCACCTGCTTCGCGTCAGCACCAATGAACATCGAAGCTTCTGCGTTATGCGGTGCTTCAGCTGCCGTACCAGCCTCTTGACCGCTGACCGGCTTGCCCTCCTGCAATCCCCAATAGACGGCTGCGCCACCGCCAAGCATGACAGCCGCAGTCGCTGCCGCGACCACCCAACCTATTCTCGATATACGCTTTGCTTGTTTCCGCGACTCGGTTCTCGTCTGCTGCATCTCCAGCTTGCGCTGCACATTCGCAGCAGCGGCTTCGACCTCGTGCCGAACGGAAGAACCTTCCTCCATTTGCCCGAGCAGCAGTCTATACGCCTCGAGGGCTTCAGCCGGTCTATCCTGCTTCTCCAAGGCTCTCGCTTGTGCCAGCTCCTTGTCGGACCATCGCTTGTTGTGCGAATCATTCTGTGCAGGCACGCTGACAGGCGTTAAAGTAACGCTTCTCGGCGGTTCTTCTTCAGCCGCGAGTTCGAGGATGCTAACGCTCTCTGTATGTAAAGGTTCCATGCTTGCTGTAGTCAGGCTCTTCGATGAGATGGCCATATACCATTCACCGAAGGTCGGGCATAGATGCTCGGCTTCCGCTTCCCACGCCCGCGTGAACAGGTTCGCGACATCCTCCCCGTAGCTCGACGCCAATACATCGCGAAGCAGCTCATAGCGATCGGTATCCTTCTGCATCAGATCAGGATCGCAATAGCTCTCCCCCCATGCTGCCTCTCGAATTGCAGGATCGAACCAAGCCAACATCTCGGCCAGCAGCATACTGCCGGCGAAGCGGTCCGCATATTTGCTCCACCCTTGGCGGCTCTTCATCCGCATGGAGGCGTAACCTGGCGATCCTTGCGGCACATGCTCCGGCTTATCAAGCTTCGCCGCGTACATCTGCTCCACGTCCACTAACTGAATCCAAGACTTCACATTAGGCTTGATGTCATGCAGCAAGCCGGGAATCATCACGTTAGGCGCCGACAAGTCGCAATGCGCCAAGCCACGCTGCTCCATATACGACAGCACCTCAGCCAGCGACTGCGCAGTATGCAGCGCTATTGCTTGTGTCAGCTCTCGTTTATCGAGCAGAACATCCATCCAAGTTGGGCCCTCTACCCATGGCATAACTGCGGCATAAAGAAGCTCATTATGCTGCGACAGCAGCTCGATATCGTCATGGGGCGTTAGAACGCTGCGATCACAAACCGCAAGTCCCGTTATTTGCGACAGCGCGGACAACTGCTCCGATTGATAGACCGAATCCGGATGATGGAACATCGGCCTGAACACCTTTAACCCTTTGGCATACCCATCCTGTATCGCCACGATCTTATAGACGATTCCTTGCCTTCCCTCTTGACCATAAGGCATCGCTGCGAAGAAAGGATGCGCCGCGAAGCGGTATACCTTGCCTTTAATTACAATCTCATCTTGTACTTTGGGATCAAATGCCATGAAAGCTACCCTCCTCTACCCTTTCTTACGAAACAGCCGGCTCAGCAAACCTCGTTCACTCGTCTGCTCTTCCGTGAATAAAGCTGTCGCATCCCAGCACACATCCAAATACGCCACATCATCGCTGGTCGGCTGCGCGGCTGATCGGTTGATCGCATGCTGCACCTCCATGGCACTCGGAGGAGCCTTGCAATCATCGATTACAGCCAAACCATCGGAATACGCCGTTATTCGGGTATACGATTTGCCAGCCAATCCGCTGACAAACACATGCGGCTCACCCCCGAGCAAGCCTCGTTTGGTCGACCAGCGCTCCTCCATCGACAATTGATGTCCAAGCTCGGAGGTACACTCCTCCTTGCCCTTCCACAACCGCAAGCGCATATCCCCCATCCATGCAAGCAGCAGTCGGCCATGCGGAAGTTCTCTGCTAGGCGAATCGAATCGGCCTCCAATAAACATGGTCTCGCTGCCTCGCACCCGCTTCTCCATCAGCACATCTCGCAGCAGAGCCGGCACCTGCACGGGTATCGTATGCTGCTCGACCACCTTGGAGGCAGGTGAGCACAGCTCCGACATGAAGGTGACCAGCCGTCTATTAAGCTCTGAAGCAACCAGCTGATCACTGGTCTTCAGTTGGGACAGCCATCGTGCAAGCTCGTCTCCGGCAAGCCTAGCTGCCAGGTCTCCATAATAAGACTGTCCCACGCCGTCGCAGATGCAGAAGCTGAGGGAATCTCCCCGCTCAATAAAAGCGACATAGTCTTGACCTATCTCGTCTGCTGTTCTCGATTCCGCAGATCGCGCATAGGCGTATTGAACACGGAACATTCCGCATTGCATGCTGGCGAACGTCTCCACACGCTGGTCGATCTGTATCCATTTCTCCGCTATTCTGCTCATCTGATCGGTGTCGACGCTGACATCTGGAAGCCCAGCGATACAAGCTCAGAGCTGTGTCCCGGCAGCATCATAAGCGCATCAGGAACGATTGAATAGGCAGCTTCGCTCATCATCGCCCGATAGCTGAACGGAAGCGGAGAGGACATCCGTTGAAGCTTCTGAGCATAGGGGTCAAGCATCACGGACGAAGAGGTAATGCCCTTCCACTGCTTAGGGTCCGAAAGCGTTCCATCTACGAATGAGTCGGATATAAAAATGTTCTCGATTAGCACTTTCCCGTCCTGTACCCCCATCTCCATAATGCGGCGAACGATCGGCTCCGGGTCGTCTGTCGACGCGCCATCCGTCATATGACAAATGAGCGGAGCCGGACAACCTTCCATATTCGGAAGCTCTGCCTCCAACAGCTCCTCCACATAAGCGAATGCCTTCGCTGCGTCCGAGAATCCAGCCGGCGTAAGCTCCGGGATACCTCGCTGCGCCAGTTGGTCGATGCCAATAACGCCGCCAAGCAGATCGGTTACGTCATCGTTATAAGCGATGATGCCAATGCGATAGCGAGGCGACAGCCTGCTTCCTTTGGTCGAACGGAAAACCATCTGCCGGATCGCGGCTGTTAATGCGGATGTTACGACCTCTATGCGCTGCTTCTCGCCCAGCGGCAGCGTCATCGAATAACTCGTATCGATCAAATAAATGATGGTTGCAGGCTTCGCCTTCGTCGCCTGCACCGTATACAAATGCCGTTGATCATCGGTATCCGGCAGGTCGGTCGGCTCAGTAGAGGAGCCGTACAGCTTCAAGGTCGCCTCTTCTGCAGCGTCTAACAATGGCTTCTGCTGCCCGCTGCTCATCACTTTCCGTTCGCCCTCCTCTGGCGATAACTGCGACAAATACTGTTCGAGCTCACGCTTCATTTGGGATACCGTTTCATAACGCGACAACGGGTCGAAGGCACAAGCCTTCAGCACGATCGCGCCAAGCCGGTCTTGCGCATAACGGGGCGGAGGCAGCGCTTCTCCTGCATGTCTTCGCCCCTGCGCCTTCTCCACATCGCTCATCCGCACCTTGATCGGAATCGGCGGCAGGAACGGCAGCCGGCCTTCATTAAGCAGCCTGTACATGACGAAGCCAATTAAATAGATATCCGACGCTTCGCCGTACGCTTTGCCCGCGTATACCTCCGGCGCCATTAACATTGGCGTACCTACACGCGTCGAAGCCTGCTGCCCTTCCCCGACCATCGTCGCAACCCCGAAATCGCCCAGCTTGAATCGCTTATCTCGCGTGATGAATATGTTCTCTTCTTTAATGTCGCGGTGCAGAATCCCTCGAGTATGGCTCAGCTCCAATGCCGCGCATATATCGATCCCGAGCGCAACGATATCCTCGAGCAGCAGGTCATTCTCCAGCTGCCACTGACGGAAGGAAGTCAAATATTCCATTCGAATATAGATGTCGTAACCCGTATTATCGGGCCGTTTCTCAATCTCGTGATCCTCATGGCTGACGATATTCGAATTGCCTTTCATCGAATAGAGAATATCGATCTCCCTCTGAAAGGTCCGCAGCAGATCTTCCGCGAGCTCGGCGACATCCTGCTCGCTTCCGCTTGTCGACATTCGATAGGTTCGTATTTGCTCGCTTGTCGGAAAGGTCAAATGCTTCACAGCGGACACATAAGTCGTGCCAAACACATTTTTATACGCTTTGTAGACATTGCCATATGAGCCTCTGCCTATCATGTCACCGAGCTCCCAATTTCCCCATAACGTCTTTCGCCTGGCGTCATTCACTTCCAGCATTGCTCTCTCTCCCTAGCGCACTATGAATATTTAATATTTCGATCTTTAAAATACATTTAATGTAAAATAAATACATTATCTTAATATATTTATAGATTAAATATTATTTCTATGTAGTTGTAACAATCTAAATTATCATTCAACATGATAAACTCAACCGCACAAAACAGAAATATCGCATTCTATAATTAACCATAAATGATGATACCGTACTGGTAAATAGTTCTTACTATCCCTTTTGTCATGAAAAACTGCCCAACATAAGGTTCGCATACATGAGGAAAATATAGGGGGTAACGAAGTTAAATAGGTCCCGCTTCAAGAAAACAGGCCTCTATAACTAATGAGTCGAATGATGTGCAGTGCAAATAAAAGACTAAAGACATAAGCAATACAGACTACGATGCTTGCTAGAAAGTCCCGCAAAAGCACATTTTGTCCATGACAAAAAGCCGTTTATCCTCAATCACGGATAAACGGCTTTTTCCTACTTTAGCTTCATCACCCGCTATACATTTACTACGACAGCAGATGACTGTTGCCTTTTCTTCCTGTTTTTACAAATCTGAGCATAGTTTATATAAAAGAGACGATACTCAACTTATCTTAATCTAGCCGAGGAGCTGCATAATTTGAAATTAAAAAGAAGAACGGGAGATCGTGCCGATTGGAAACGCGTACTGGAACGTGACTATTCCCAAGCTTATATTGAAACGGATGGATTTCAAGGCTACATCTGCCTGTTGAAGATCAACAAAGTGAGGGAACCATTGTATGCCACCTATGGCGAGCAGAAGCTATGCATTGCTAACGACGGGAACTTGTGGCTCCAACACATTCCGTCCAATGAACATTATGCTGTGACGACGATGTTTGATGCCGAGGGACGCATCGTACAGCGATATATCGATATCATTTATCGGAATGGTGTAGACGAGAACGGGGTTCCCTGGGTGGACGATTTGTTCTTGGACATTGTAGTGTTACCGACCGGCGAGCTCATTCATAAAGATAGGGATGAACTCGATGAAGCTATGCACAATGGGATAATCGATGAGCGCCTTTATGAACTTGCGAAACAAGAATCGGCTAAGCTCACCTCCCTTATTGAAGGCAGCAGCTTCGCATTATTGGCGCTTGCAGAGGAGCATAAAACTTTTCTGCTGCCGAGACTCCAGCCGTGGCCCCGTATTTGAATCTCGCCAGCCGAATCCCTACAATAGATCTGTACAATTCCAATCCGCACGGCAAGAAAGGATGATCCTATGCTGACATTCGATCAGAAGCTTAATAACTATGCAGACATCATTGTCAAAATCGGCGCGAACATTCAACCAGGTCAATCGCTTATGCTGAACGCATCGATTGAATCGCCGGAGCTGGCGCGGCTTGTTGTGAGAAAGGCGTATGAGGCTGGCGCCTATCAGGTGAAAGTCGTTTGGATGGACGACGTAATCTCGCGCATCCGTTATGATCTGGCTCCAGAGCAGTCGTTCCTCGAAGTGCCGACTTGGTCAGCCGGCGAGAAGCTTGAGATGGCGGAAAAAGGTGCCGCGGCCGTTACGATCAGCTCCGCCGATCCTGACCTGCTTAAGGGTGTGCCACAGGAGCGTATTCGGAACGCCGACCGCGTGCTTCGTCAAGCTAACGAGAAATACCGCCAGCTGTCGCAGGCGTTCAAGTTCAGCTGGTCGCTCGCAACGGTTCCTTCCGCTGCATGGGCAGCCAAAGTGTTCCCGAACCTTCCGCAGGAAGAGCAGGTCGCCAAGCTGTGGGACGCCATCTTCACAATGGTACGCGCAGATCAGCCTGATCCGATCGCGGCTTGGGAGGCGCATATCCAGCAGCTGCGCTCGAAAGCGAACTATCTGACCAAGAAGCAGTATAAGCTGCTTCACTACACAGCGCCAGGCACCGAGCTTACAATCGAGATGCCAGCTGATCATGTGTGGCTTGGCGGCAGCAAGGCGAACGGTCAAGGCGTATGGTTCGTACCGAACCTGCCGACGGAGGAGGTCTACTCCGCCCCGCTCCGAACAGGCGTCAACGGCATCGTCTCCAGCACGAAGCCGCTCAGCTACAACGGCAACATTATCGACCGCTTCTCGTTCACCTTCGAGAACGGACGTGTCGTAAGCGCCACCGCCGAGCAAGGGCATGAGGCGCTGCAAGGGCTTCTGGATACGGACGAAGGTGCCAAATACCTCGGCGAGATTGCGCTTGTCCCGCATCGTTCGCCAATCTCAGACTCGAATATTTTATTCTACAAAACGTTGTTTGACGAGAATGCATCCTGCCATCTGGCTGTCGGCAGCGCCTACGCCTCCTGCGTCAAGGGCGGCGCAGATCTGTCGCAGGAACAGCTCCTTGAGCGCGGTCTCAATCGCAGCATGGCGCATACCGACTTCATGGTCGGCTCCGCACATCTGAACATCTACGGCGTCACGAGCGACGGAACGAGAGAGCCGATTCTGTTGAACGGCAACTGGGCGTTCTAGCTTCATCGGAGACCGGAGGTATGAATATCCTCCTTCCGTTCGGACATTCAACAATTGGTTGTATCCTATTGTAGGCACTGCATGCATTGAGCATATCCGAACATGAACATCGTGAGCCGCCCGCTGTGCATTAACGAAGCATTAATGGGCCATCACTGGTCATTTTTCGACCTTCAACCATTAATAGCAAGCCGCAATATTAGCTCTTCTGTTAATCGGAGTTCAACTCCATTAGCAGGAGAGCTTTTTTCAATATATAGAGCTGTTTATCTTATTTCCTCTTGCCTATCTTTCAGCGCATGTTCAGCTGCGACTCATAACCAATTCAGAAGACGATGCGACAATAGCCATACCTCAATAACCTTTACAAAATTGCTAATGAAAGAAGGAAATCGGTTTGAAGAAATGGAGCCGCGCTCGACGAATGTGGGTGGGTACCTCGCTGGTGCTCGTCCTCACTATCGGAACAGTCGTCTACAAGCTGGCCGATCGCTATTTGATCGAACATGTGGAAGCGGTCGTTACGACGACTAATCCAGCCACGACAATCGAATCCGTTCATGCTACTTACGACGATATGAATTACAACAGCGATAACGAATCGATCAGCATTAAGAAGGTGCAGACCGGCACGGGCAGCGACATGATTACCTATTTCGTTGCCGACGTTATCCTGAAGAACGGGACCACGCTGCAGACCGCATTCGCCGACAACAAGTTCGGGCGCAATATAACGGCGAATACGTCCACCATTGCCGAGAACAACAATGCCATTCTTGCGATTAACGGCGATTATTACGGCTTCCGCAGCGACGGCGTCATTATTCGGAATGGTACGCTCTACCGGGACGAGCCAGCCCGCGATGGCTTGGCCATATTCCAAGACGGAACGATGAAGACCTATGACGAGACAGCTGTCTCCTCCTCTGATCTGCTAGCGCAAGGTGTTACGAACACATTCTCGTTCGGACCTATTCTGCTGAAGGACGGGCAAATAACGAGCGGCTTCGAGCACGTCGAGATCGACACCAACTTCGGCAACCGTTCCATTCAAGACGCTAATCCGCGAACCGGCATCGGCATTATTGCGCCTAACCATTATGTACTCGTTGTCGTCGATGGACGTGCCCGCAATTACAGCCGCGGGATGACGCTGGACGAATTCGCTTCTCTATTCCAGGAGCTGGGCTGCACAGATGCTTATAACCTTGATGGCGGCGGCTCATCCACGATGTACTTCATGGGCAAAGTTGTCAATAACCCGAAAGGCAAGCAGCAGGAGCGGGGCGTCAGCGACATCATCTATGTCGGTGCATAAGACGCATGAACCGCATCCGTCCGTTACCTAGAATTCAAATAAGGAGGAGGGCGCATGACAGTACTCATCCCGTCCTATGAGCCAGATGCACGATTGTTAGAGCTCATACACCAGCTTATTGCTGCCGATAATCGAGACATTGTAATCGTCGACGATGGCAGCGGCAACCATTATAAGCATATCTTTGCAGACGCGAAGCAGCTGGGCTGTACGGTCCTGACCCATGAACGCAATATGGGCAAAGGGCGCGCGCTCAAAACAGGCTTTCAATATATAAAGCAGCTAAACAGCAAAGAAAGCATCATTTGCGCTGACAGCGACGGCCAGCATCTGCCTGCGGACATTATGCGAATTGCGAATGCCGTCGATAGGCTTCCTCACCATATCGTGCTGGGCAGCCGTCAATTTACGGGCAAGGTCCCTCTGCGCAGCCGCTTCGGTAACACAGCGACACGCCAGATCTACAGGTTCACAACCGGCACAGCCATCCATGATACGCAGACGGGGCTTCGCGGATTCTCGAACGATATGCTGGACTGGCTCTGCTCAATTCCCGGCGAACGATTCGAATATGAGATGAACATGCTGCTGCAGGCGCGTTCAGCCGGCTACAGCCTAACCGAGATTCCGATCGAAACCGTCTATCTGGAAGCAAATAAGTCATCGCACTTCCGACCGCTAGCAGATTCATTTGCCGTATATTTGCCGATTATTAAATTCAGCGGAGCCTCGCTGCTCAGCGCGCTGCTTGACTATGGACTGCTGCTGCTTATCCATTTGCTAACTGCTAACCTGCTCCTAGCCGTCGTGGGCGCGAGAGTATGCAGCTCGCTGGTGAACTACACCATGAATCGCCAATTCGTGTTCGCGGAGGGCGGACCATCGGAGATTCGGCGCTCGATGCCCAAATATTTTGCACTTGTCGTTCTTATCCTAACGCTCAACTATGGCTTTATGTACGTTCTGAATGAGCTCGCGCATATCCCGCTTCTCATCTCCAAATTGGTGACCGAAGGTGTTCTGTTTCTTCTCAGCTTCTGGTCGCAGCGCAAATTCGTCTATCCTAAATCAACAAGCCCAACAAGCAATAAGCCTGCCGACTGTTAAGTCGCAGGCTCATTGCCATCCCCAGAATCGGCAGGCGGTTGAATGTTCCGTATCCATGCCAATATCGCTTCGTAATAGGGCTCTTCCTTATAATGCGCGGTATAGATTTCCTCAAATCCGCTTATGTCGGTGCCAAGCTGCTCCTCCACGATCCTCTTATACCATGGCAGCACCGTTGTCGCCAGCATCGTCCGCTTCTCCTTCAACAGTGCCTCATCCGACAGCCCGTAGTCGCGGTAATGGTCCAAGATGCTCAAATAGCCTTCGATAAAATATTTGCCGAAATTGTACCCGACCGGCTTATTGCCCGCATACCCGAACATCGCTTTGTTCACAATGGCAAAATTCGGATTGTGACGCAGCGCCTCCAGCTGCAGGTAGATATGATTAAAGCCTGAGCCGATAAACTTTGATTTATCTTCAATCTGGCGATAAGCCTCGCGCTGAATCATGATCGACGAGATAAAGCCCGAATGAATGGAGGCTGTTTCAATGAACGTTTCCAGCCCCTACAGCCGATGGACTTGACCGTCATCGCCGAGCACATTCAAGAAATAAACGGAGCAGTCGCGATTATTCTGAATGAGATTCAACATGGGCATGATCGTCAGGTCAGCGAAGAAGTCGTCATCGCCGTGCAGCAGCACGTAGTCGCCGCGCGCATCATCCAACAATTTGATAATGTTCCGCTCTGCTCCGATGTTGTCGTCATTGCGCCAATAACGCAAATTCATATTCGGATAGGCTCTGGCAAAAGCGTCCAGCACCTGCTGGGTCGCATCTGGCGATGCGTTATCGGATACGACAACCTCGAATAACGAGCAGTCGCCAATCTGTTGAACAATCGACTGAAGACATCGATTCAAGTCAGCAGCGCGATTATAAGTCGGAATACAAATCGACAGCACCGGCCGCTCCCGCCTTCTGCGCATCACGGCATCGACGTCCTCTTTCGTTTTTACCGCTATCCAGTCGGCTGCGTGTGTATCGAACATTTTGAGTACTCGGGCAGGCATTCCCGCTGCAACGCAGTAATCAGGAATATCACGCGTCACCACACTGTTCGCGCCGATGACTGAGCCTCTGCCGATCTTAACCGGCCCGCTTATAATGCAGTTCGCGCCAACCCATGTACTCTCGCCAATAATCGTCTCGCCTTCTGTTTCGGTAATGCCCTGATATGCGATCGGAACACCAATATGCCGGTATTCATGCTGCGTATCCATAATGAAGGATTGAGGTCCAATCATCGCGAAACGCTCGATTAGAATCCGGTTCGCCGCTGACAGGTATACGTTTTTGTTGAACTGGCAATAGTCGCCTACTATAATTTTGGGCCGCTTCCCTGTTACTTCCGTGCAGATGTTGAACCATGCACCCGTCCGTATAAACACACTGCTGCCAATCGCCATTTCCTCGCGGCCATACATGGCACAATCTTTCTCGATAAGCGAGTTCTCACCGAGATAATAAAATCCTTGGAAGCGGCTGTTTGTGTCACTTGCAGCATCGGTTGCAT
>Ga0065721_10050255_pt1 | contig 21788 bp, 23 predicted proteins | sample Mesricmetagenome_FD_59108 | JGI IMG/M metagenome (GOLD analysis project Ga0065721, IMG submission 59108) | Mesophilic microbial community from rice straw/compost enrichment Sample: eDNA_1 v2 (version 2) | ecosystem: Engineered > Solid waste > Grass > Composting > Bioreactor | place: USA: Davis...
AATTTTCAAGGTGCGATCGTACTGGAAATTCGAGAGGGCCTTTCCAACACTCTCGGGTGCTGGAAAATGACTCGAAGTTATGTTCTAGAAATACTATACGAGGAGTGATGGTGTTGTGAAGACGTGCGCAATGAATAGAAAACCGATGAGAGGTAGCAGCTGCTAAACTTCCTCCTCTCATCGGCCATGGGAGGATATTCAACGATGATGAAGTTAACTAATATGATACGGGGAACGGCGGACGATTCTGCGGCCAGACAGCTGCTCCGATGCTGGGAGCATGATGAGGGGACGCTGGCCTTTTGGAGGGCGAGCAGCAATTTCGTATATGTTTTCGACAAGAACGGCATCCGGCACTATCTCCGGTTCATTTGCGAAGAAGACAATACCGTCGAACGCATGCAAGGGGAGCTGGATTTCGTGCTGCACCTGATAGATGGCGGCTATCCCGCGGCAGCCCCCGTCCGATCGCTGAACGGCCGCTGGATCGAAACGGTCGAGACGCCGAATGCGGGCCGCTGCCATGGCGTTGTGTTCGAACAAGCCGCCGGAGGGCACGTCCCGCTTGAGCAAATGTCGGACCGGCATTTCGAAGACTGGGGGCGTTCGCTTGCAGAGCTGCACCTTCTGTCCGAATCGTACCCCGTCGAACGAGCCCGGGACCGAAGCTGGAGCGATGCGCTAGATTTCATTGAAATGGTATTGGAGCGGCATCCGCAGGAGCAGGCGGCGAGGAGCGAGCTTGACCGATTGCGCGAACGGCTGGCGGAGCTTCCCACCGGTCCCGCTCTGACCGGATGGATTCATTACGATTTTGAAACGGACAATATAGCGTACATGGCCGAGGAGTCCCGTTACAGCGCGTTCGACTTCGACGATGCGATGGTGCATTGGTATGTCATGGATATAGCCGCCGCACTCGGCGATTTGCCGGAATTGGGGGACGAAGCTGCCCAGAGAAAAAAAGAACGATTTATAGCCGGCTACCGGTCCGTCAGAGCGTTAGAAGAAGAGTTCGAGGCTGCCCTTCCTTTGTTCCAAAGGTTTGACGACTTGTACAGCTTTGCAAGAATAATGCGGAGCTTGGTAGGGTTCGATGAATCGAAGGCGCCGGAATGGGCCGTTCGGCTGAAAAGCAGGCTGACCGGCATGTGCTGCGAAATACGCGGGCGTTGGAAGCCTGCCGTCCGGCTGCGTCCCGTCGACAGCGGCAATTGGCACGCCTGCACCCGGCTCGAGGCCGCCCCCGAACAGCAGCGGACGTTTCCCGTCCCGATCGTTTATTGGCTGGCGGAGTCTGCCTATTGCGGCTTTACTCCCCTTGCGCTGTACTGCGGAGAGCAGCTCGCCGGTTTTGCGGCATACGCCTGCGATCCCGAGGACGGAAGCTATTGGATTATGGCTTACATGATAGACCGCCGTTATCAGCAAAAAGGGATTGGCCGCTCAGGCATGGAGGAGCTCATTAGCCATATCGCCGAAAAACATGGATGCGATGCCCTCTTGCTCGGACACAGGCCGGAAAACGAACCGGCTTCCCGGCTGTACGAATCTCTTGGGTTCGAAGCGATCGGCCATAGCGAGCATGAAATCATTCGCCGGTTGAACTTGAATGTAAAGCAACCAAAGTAACTCTACCTTAAAACCGCTTTTTTACGAATGAGGGGGAGAGGAGCTATGTCCCGAGGACAGGATAATGCCGGTTTCCAGAATCAGAATTTTCACCGAAGTTCTGCTTCCTTTTTTCCAAGAATCGGACATTCCTCCCCCCCAGAGACTGACTTCCTGATTGCCGAAGGCCGGCACCACCCGACGGCTTCCTGCTCTCCCGAAGGCCGGCTTCCCCTGAGGACGGCTTCCTGCTCTCCCGAAAGCTGGCTTTCTTCTCGTGACGGGACGTCATTTCGTCATTCCAGCACCTTCAGCATCCGCTTCACCCGATCGGCCCGCAAACCGTTGCGAGCCTATGCCGTAAGAAAGCGTATGGCCGTCATTCCAGCTCCTTCAGCATCCGCTTCACCCAATCGGCTGCGAACCGGTGCGAGCCTATGCCGTAAGAAAGCGTATGGCGCTGATAATGGAACACATCCCGATAAGCATCGGGCACCTCCGCCGCTTCCAGCGCGCGGTCCAGCGACTCCAGATTGGCCAAGGCGGCTTCCAGCTTGCCGAAAATTTCATTCAGCACGGACCGCTTGTCCTCCGCCTTTTCGACCAGCCCGAGAAAAAAAATTTTGGACAGCGCCGCAACCTCCAGCTTATTGTCCGGCGTTTCGCCATGCATCCAGTGAAAAAACTCCTCCCGGCCATGCGGCAGTACGGCGTACACCTTCTTATGCCTTCCGTTCTCGACCCGTTCCTCGAATTCGATCAATCCTTTTTCCAGCAGTTTTTTGATGGCCGTTTGCAAGCTGCCGTAGCTCGCGCTGTAGAACAGCGCAATCCCTTGGCCGAAATGCCGGTTCAACTCATACAACGTCTGACTCTTAAGCATTAGCAAACCTAATATGACATGCTCCATCCCAACCTGCATCTCCTAACCGTTGACAAATAAACTTGGTTAATATTACTATAAGATATATCACTAATAGTATCACAAAACGAAAGCCATATTTTCCATCCTATTACCTGCTCATCCATCTTCTCGCTTCAGCCTGTACCACCGCTTATGAAGTCATCTTAACGCAGGAACGGAGGTTTGTCATGGAGGATCGGTTCCGAATGACAAAAGAAAACCATGCTCAAATCGCGGAGGAAGCGCGTATGCCGCATCAACTTGACGCCGCGGCGGCGGAGGCCGTGCAGCGCAAGCTTGATGCCGCGGCAGCCCGACATGCCCGCAACCGCCGCGGCGTTCCCACAGGCGGCGACGCGGACTTGCAAGTCCGCCTATACTCCGGCAAGCTCGGGCTCGATTATCGCTACTCTTCCGCACCGCAGCCCCGTCCTTATCATATCGCCAGCGTCGGAAAGCTGTTTACCGCCGTACTGACGGGCATGCTGATCGAGAGCGGCAAGCTGGACTGGAGCTCCAAACTGTCCAATTATTTCGATCCTTCTGAGCTGGATGGACTGTTCCGTTACAAAGGAATAAATTATGCCGATCAAGTGACGGTAGAACAGCTTCTTGGCCATACTTCGGGCGTCTCGGATTATTTTGAAGGTCCCGTCAAATCCGGAGCGCCGCTGATCGAACAGTTCATGCGCGAGCCGGACCGCGTCTGGACGCCTCAAGATCTTCTCCTCACCGCCAGGGAAAATCTCGAACCGGTCGCCCCGCCGGGAATCCGGTATCGTTATTCCGATACGGGATACGTGCTGCTCGGATTGTTAATCGAACGGGCAGCGGGCGCTTCGTTCGAATCTCTTCTGCACAATCGCATCTTCCAGCCGCTCGGGATGCGCGACTCCTGCATGCTCTACCGTTCCGAGCCGGCCAGCGGTCCCCTCCGTTCCTTGGCTCCGATCTGGCACAAGGGCGTCAACGTAAGCGGCTATGCCAGCTTGAGCTGCGACTGGGCCGGCGGCGGCATCGTATCGACCGCCGACGATCTGCTCGCCTTCAGCCGGGCTTTGCGAAGCGGCAAACTGCTGCAGCCCGGCACATTGCGGCATATGGACAGCTTCGACCGCAAATTCCGCCCCGGCCTGCATTACGGACTCGGCATGATGGAAGTCCGCTTTGAGCAGTTCTTTTTCCTGCTGAGAGGATATCCCCGGTATCGCGGACATATCGGCATACTCGCCACGCACCTGTTCTGCGATCCGGACAGCGATACGCATATCGTCCTCAATTTCGGCTCCACTGCGGCGATCGCTCAAAGCTTCAGAGCCTTAACCGCCATAACGGATATCGTTCGCAAGGCAGGCGGCTTTCGTTAATGCGGGAGCTTATTTTCCTCTGCGCCTGCGCCAATACCGGTAACCGAAGAACGCCAGCAGCAGCAGCAATACGCCGGCGGCGGCCGATGCCGCTATGACGTCCGCAGACCGTCCATTCCCGACCCGAACCTCATCGGACTCCAGCAAAGAAGCCCGAAGAGGAATTTCTTTGTCCTTCAGCCAAGCCAGACTGTCCGCCGCGCGGCCGGCCTCGACGGTCGGTGCGCAAAGCGGGGTTTCCCACTTGCCGATGGATGAATTCATAAAATATAAATAGGTGCCGTCAACCTCGCTTTCTCCCCAGTCGCGGCTTTCGCGCAGCTCTATCCGGGTTTCATCGACGCCCTTGAAGCTTTGCAGCACGGCAATTCGAACGATATGGAACGAACCGCTGCTTCGGATGCTTTCGACTTTGCCGAGCACGATCGCGTCATAACGTTCATAGCTTTCTTCTACCGGCGGCGGCGCCACACAATCGAGGGCGTTAACCCGCTGCGGCGCGGCTATCATAAGGACGGCTGCGGCCGCCAACAACCATAACCCGATTTTTCTCACCAAAAAACACCCCCCATGCTCTTGACGAGAATGAGGGGGGAAAGTTGCAGGAAGACAAGCCACCAAAAGGGTGTCCGCCTGATGGTTTATTCGGCTCCCAGCAACCCTTTCTTGAAAATATCAAGCAAATATTCCAGCGTAATCGGATCGCTGTAGCTGGAAGCTTCCGTATCGATCTCGATCACCCGATCGTTCTGAACGGCCGGTATGCCGTTCCAAAGCTCGGTTTGCATAAACGAGTTGTCGCTTGCGGCGCTTCGGCTGATGACGACGAAATCGCCGGCGTAATCCGGAAGCAGTTCCTGCGACAGCGTGTAATAACCCGGTCCGAGCGCATCCTGCTTCACCTTGTCCGGCATGGCCAGTCCCATCGCCTGATACAAAATTTCGGTTCCGCGAGCCCAGTTGTTGCCGAACACGTAGAAGCTCTTCGAATCCGTCTCGAATACGGACACCGTTACGTCACCGCCGTGCTTTGCCTTCACTTCCTGACCGGCGGCTTCCGCTCTCTGCTTGAAATCGTCGATCCACGCCTGCGCTTCCTGCTCCTGGTTCAGCAGCTTGCCGATTTCGAGCTGTTGAGCCAAATAATCGAGCTTGCCCCATGTATAGACGACGGTCGGAGCGATGTCGCTCAGCTTGCCCAGATTTTGCATATGGGAGCCGGCGATGATGAGATCCGGTTCAAGCTCGATGATTTTTTCCAGATTCGTTTCCGAGACAACTTCGACGCCGGTCAGCTTTTCCGTAAACAGCGGATTTTTGTTCGTCCATTCGTCAACGCCGACTATCGGTCCGTCCAGCGCAAGCACGTTCGGCGCATTCGTCAAAGCGACGATTCTAGTCGGGTTGGCCGGCACCTCCACCGGTCCGGTCTCGGATTCGTACGTTATCGTGCCGGAAACGTCGGCAGCCTGCGACGGCGCATTTGAAGCCGTTGGCGAAGGCGTTTCGTTGTTCGAGGACGGGCCGGCGTTGTTATTGCCGCACGCGCTGACGACGGCGACGAGGAACGCGATCAGCGGAATAAGCCATTTTTTGTTTATCATGTTCAAACCCCTTGCGATAGATTGGTTGGTTGCCAAAAAGATAATGATTCTCAATTTCATTTACATTTGATACTATAATCATTCCTTGGCCGGCTGTCAACCCCGAATTGGATCTTGCATCGGTCATGGTAACCTGAAACGAAAAAAATCCCCTCCACCCTGGTGCGGGCCGAGAGGAATGATGTTTCGAACCGTATGATGAGAAAATGATTTCAGCATTAAGACGAAGCGGCGCCGGCGCTTTCCTCCAAATAACGCTCCGCTTCCAGCGCCATGAGCAGCAGCGGGCCTATGCCCATGTAATGATCCGAGACGACCGCTTCGGAAATATAATAGTCGAAGGAGCCGTTGCGGTCCTGGCTAAGCCCCGCTCCGTGGCATATTTGATGCAGATGGACGCCTTGGCCGTCTTCCGTGACGAGATGTTGAATAATTCCTTCATACCCTTTCAGCATGACAGGCCGGAAGCTCGGCTCCAGGTAGCGAAGGCGCAGCCCCTTGGCCATGGCGTACACGAACATGATCGAGCCGGAGGCCTCCAAATAGTTGCCCTTGCGGCTGCCTTGATCGAGCACCTGATACCACAGGCCGCTTTCCGGCTCCTGCACTTCGGACAGCGCCTTGCACATCCGCTGGAAAATGCCGATGATCGTTCCCCGTTTCGGATGCGTCACCGGAAAGTGCTCCAGGCTGTCCACCGCGGCCATCGCATACCAGCCCATGGCCCGGCTCCAAAAATTCGGCGACAAGCCGGTCAGCGAATCCGCCCATTCCTGCTCGCCCGATTCGTCCCAGCCGTGATACAGCAGCCCCGTCCGCTTGTCCCGCGTTTTCCGCTCGATCAGCAGCAGCTGATGCGCCGCTTCGTCCAGCAGGTCCGGCCGGTCGAACCGCTTGGCGTATTCCGCCAGAAACGGGGACGACATATAAAGGCCGTCCAGCCACATTTGGAACGGATATACTTTTTTGTGCCAGAAGCCGCCCTCCGAGGTGCGGGGCTGGCTCATCAGCTGGGCGGCCAGCGTATCGGCCGCCTTCGCATAACGCGGGTCTCCTGTGCGCGCGTATTGGAAAAACAAATTTTTGCCCTGGTTGATCTGATCCAGATTGTACTCCTCCAGCGAATACGTGCGGATCGTCCCGTCCTCCGCGATAAAATGATTCATATGCCGGTCCATAAAATCGTAATAGCGGTCGTCGTTCAGCTGAATGCCCGCCCGCGCCATCGCCATCAGCAGCATGCCGGGAACGTACGCCCAGCGCTCAAGCGGAAAGTCGTGGAAGCCATCCTCCCTGCATTGGCTCAATATCGTCTCGGCAACCTTTCTCGCCCATCCCGCAAGCTCGGCCTGCCGACCGTTCCCATTCGCAGCGCCTCCGGCTGGACGTTCCGCCGCCATGGACGCTCCTTGCTCTCTATCGATCGTCACTGCGCATCTCCTCCTGTCTTTTTTTCGCTCCCGTTCAACTGCTTGCGAAGCCACTCGTATGCGGGATCGCCATGAATTTCATGTCCGCCTTCGAAAAAATCGGCTTGCACGGCATCCTCCGCGCCGTACGTCCCGTAAATATCCCGCAGCGCGGCGTATGCCTTCCGGGCGGAATGCTGCGGGAACACGCGGTCCTCGGCTCCCGATTCGAGAAACAATCCGCGCGGCGCTATCAGTCCAAGCAACTCAGGCATTTCCGCCTCGAGCAGCACGCCCGGAATATAATTGTCCAGGCAATGATTGCGCGACAAAATGCTGTCCTCGAACAAATTGGCGTAGCCGCTTACGACCGCGCAGCGAATCCGCTCGTCCAGCGCCGCCGCAAATCCCGCGACAAGCCCGCCGCCGGATATGCCCATCACGGCGATCCGGTCCGGGTCTACCGCGGCGAGGCCCAGCACGTAATCGACGGCCCGGGACGTTTCGCAGACGCGCAAGCCGGCCAGCGTGCGTCCCGTCAGGAGAAGATGGGCGGCCAGCCGGAAGCAGGAATTCGCTCCCGGCGCCTCGCTTGCCTTGTCCTCCTCCAGCCGGCGGTCGCCGAAGCCAACCAGCTCCGGCGCCGCTACCACATACCCTTCCCTGGCCAAGGCGACGGCGAAATCTTGGTGCAGGCCCGGCGCTCCCGCGCGTTCCGAGCCGTCCGGCTCGAGACCGGCGATTTCCCTGCTGCCGTACCCGTGGCCGTGGCATGCGACGACGGCCGGAACCGGCTCGGCGGCGGGCTTATCCGGCAGCAGCACGTACATCGGCATCCGCAATCCTTCGACCGTCGATATTTCGATCCGGTCCCGCGTATAGCCGTCGCATTTCCGCCGCTCCAGCAGCACGGGCTCCAAATCGGCGGAGCCGCTCACGGGATAATCGCCAAGCAGCCGCCTGAAGGCGGACGCGGTCCGGTCACGGCGCCGGCTCCACGGTTCGGAAGCGGCGGACTGCCGCTTGGCCTCGGCATTCTGCGTTAATTGCCGCAAATACTGTTCCAGCTTCATCGCATCTGCTCCCCTCTGTTATTTACATCCCTCCACCGGACCATCTCCGTTGCTGCAATGCTGATTTTCTTTTGCATCGCCTTCTCCCTTCGTCAGCTCCGCGACCTGGGTACCCGCCTGCCTGTCGCCGCTGGCTGCGATCAAGTCGATCGCTTCCTGCAGCTTCTTGAAATCGGCCTGTCGTCCGTCTTGGGACACGGTAATGAGCATGAGTCGGACTCCTTTCCACTAAAACGACTTTTATTTATAATGAGGGACAAGAAGGATAGACGACCATGTCGTCGGAGGAGTGCCTTGCCATGCCGGCTTTAACAACCGAACCCAATCCGAAATATTATCTGGAAAACGGCAAATTCAGCATCCAGCATATGAAACGCAAAGGCGCCACCGCCATGCCGCGTCCCCACAGCCATGCCACCGTCGAGCTCTACTATTTGATGGATGGCGAAAGGGTCTACTTCGTGGACGGACAAGTCGTCACCGTGCGCAAAGGCGAGCTTATTCTGATCGCCGAGCATGAGCTGCATGCCACGGCAAGCTCCGAGGTCGCGGAATTCGAGCGCATTCTCGTCAACTACGATCCGTCCGTGCTGCCCCCGGAGCTGCAACGGCTTCAGCTGCTGTCGGCCGGCCGCCGATTCCGCGTATTCGCCCTTTCGCTGCGGGAGCAGGACGAAGCCGAACGGCTGCTGCTCCGCATCATCGACGAATGCCGGCAGAAGAAGGCTTATTTCGAGCCGTATTGCCTGGCGCTCTTCGCGGAGGTGGCCGTGTTGCTCGGCCGCGCGGAGAACGCCGCCGGATCCGCGGTTCCTTCACCGCATTCCCTGCATCACAAGGTATCGGAAATTGCGGCCTATTTGCGGGAGCGCTACAAGGATTCCGTCACGCTGGAGGAAACGGCCCGGCATTTTTATATGAGCAGCTCTTATTTGAGTCGGATCTTTCACCGGCTGACCGGCTTTCATTTTCGCGAATATATTATCCATATCCGGGTTCGCGAAGCGCAGCGGCTGCTGGCCGGCTCCCGCCTAAAGATACAGGAAATCGCGCTGGCCGTCGGCTTCGAGCATCTGTCCCATTTTAACAAGACGTTCAAAAAAGCGACCGGCCTTACCCCGATGCAATACCGCAAGCAGGCCAAGGCCGGGCAAATCCTGCAGCAGCGTTAGCTTCTCACGGCCTGATCGTTTCGTTCGTGCATCGATGCAGCTGGATTTCGGGCTTCGTTTCCGTCCGAAGCTTCAGCTTCTCGAGCTTCATTCCGTCCGCGTTCCGGGCTACGACGCCGCGAACCGTCTCCGCCTCCAGTCCTTCGACCGTCAAGGCGCTGAGCGGAAGCTCCGGAAGCCCGTTGACCAGCAGTGCCGTTTCTGCGCCGCGGCAGCTGATATCCCGCAGCGTAATGTTGCGGAAAACGGGCGTTTCCTCCGTCACCTCGCAGCCATTCTCATCCCAGCCTTCCGATCCCTCTACCCCGGCATAAAATAAATGGAACGACACGGCTTCGCGCTCGATATCCGCCATCCGAATCCGCTCCATGACGATGTCCTCGACGACGCCGCCGCGTCCGCGGGCGCTCTTGAAGCGCAAGCCGATGTCGGTGCTGCTAAACTGGCAGTCGTGCACGCGCACTGCCCGGACGCCGCCGGACATTTCGCTGCCGATGACGACGCCGCCATGGCCGTGATAGACGGTGCAATAGCGAATGGTCGCATATTCGCAGGCCAAGCCCCGCTTGCGCCCTTCTTCGTCCTTGCCGGACTTCAGGCAGATGGCGTCGTCGCCGACGTCGAACGTGCAATGCTCGACGAGCGAATGGCGGCACGATTCGAGATCGAGGCCGTCCCCGTTCTGGGAATGCCACGGATTGCGGACGCTCAACCGCCGCACCGTCACCTGCTCGCAATCGTACAGGTGAAGACACCAGGCGGGGGAGTTCTGGAACGTCGGCCCTTCCAGCCTGACTCTGACGCAGCCGCGCAGGCTGAGCAGCGCCGGACGGAGATACGCCCTCGCGGGCAAATAATCGTCCGCCGTCACGGAGCCGGGCGCGGATGCTTCCTGCCGGCGCAGCCGCTCCGCTAGCGCTTCGCCCCGCATCGCCTCCGGCGACGGCCACCACATGTCGCCGGCTTCGTTTACCGCGCCGCCGGATTGCAGCAGCTTGGCCCATTGGACTTCCGTCATCTTGAACCGCTTGACGGGACGCCACCCCTGACCGCCGCCGTCAAACAAGCCGTCTCCCGTAATCGCAATATCCTCCAGCCCTTCGCCTTCAAGCGGCGCTTGGCAACGGACGGCGGCGACGCCTTCGAAATGCGAAGAGACAAGCGGATACAACTCGGGCTTCGGCTCGAACAGCACCAGCGCTCCCCGCTCGGCATGCAGCTCGATCCGGCTGCGCAGTCGCAGCGGCCCGGTTCTCCACATGCCGGGCGGGATGACTACCCTGCCTCCGCCCGCCGCCGCGCAGGCGTCGATCGTCCGCTGAATCGATTCGGTGCACAGCGACAAGCTGTCCGATTCGGCTCCGTATGCCGTAATGGCAAAGATGCGGTCCGGGATGACGGGCAGCTGCGGCAGAGGATATTCCATAGCCCCGCCCGTCCCGTCTTCCCCTTTTCTCACCTGTTCCTCCCTGTTCATGCACGTTCCTCCGTCCGTTCTTCTATCGGTTCATAGCTGAACCAGTCGAAATCCGCATAAGCCGATCGTCCGTCGCTGCGGCACACCGCGTACATGCCCATTCTTTATCGTTGTCGACCAGCGTCGTGATCATATAAAAGACGCCGGGAAAATAATCGAAGCTTGACGTGACCAAAAAATAGTCTTCCCCGACCCGAACGGCCGAAGGTCCGGATAAAAGCCGGGCAAGACGGGATTGCAAAACGTGCGCATGGCCTCTGCCTCCAATCGCTCGATGAAGTTGTAAACAACTCCAAGTATAGTTCAAATATTGACTATAATGTTGGAACATCTATGCTTAAATTATCATTTTTTATACTTTCATGCTTTTCCCGCAGCCAGATTCGGCCGTTCTGATTGCGACCGAGCCGGAGGCAGGCGGAAGGGTACTCCTCAAAGCCGTAAGGGTTGAAGCCCTCACTCCGCAGCGCCGCGGTGTTAAACGATCAACCGTTTGCCGTAAACGCAAAGAGCTTCCCCGCCGCTCGTTCCAGGAGCGATAGGGAAGCTCTTTATATTATGCGTTAGTTTCTGAACGAGAGGCCATATTCCTGCAGCGCGGCTCTCAGCTTTGGCAAGGACGCCGGTCCCATGCCGTGCAATTGCAAAATCTCTTTTTCGCTGTAAGCGGACAGCTGCTGCAGAGTCACCATGCCTTGATGCTCCAAAGCCCGCCTCGCCGGGGCGGACAATTGCGCGAGAAACCCGGCTTCCGGTCTGTGCTCTTGCTCGCAAACCGGGCACGTCGGGCAGCCGCTGCTTTTGTAATAGGAATGTCCTTTGCTGCATGTTCTTAAGCTTCCGCGGGATGCTGCCATTGCCGGTCTCCCTTCGGCCGGATTAATCCGGCTATTCTAAAATTGCTGTTGCTATCATTATAAACCGCCTTTTCCCCTCATGAAACGATCCCTATCATTTTTGCCCTTCACGATCCGAGCCGCCGAAACGGTTTTTATGCGATAATGCCAATATATATTGAATGTCACAACAGAGAGGAATATCGGGATGAACGCAATCGGAGAAAACATGCTGGTGCTGGATCGGATGAATGAATTGGGCAATGCCGATCCGCTGTACGCCTTTGCCCTGGACGAGCTGCTGTGCCGCAGCGCGGGCCAAAGGGGAGCGGCGATCTGCCATATTTGGCGGCATCCGCAAGCCTTAGTGATGGGGCTTCAGGACAGCCGGCTGCCGTTCGCGCAGGAAGCGAAGCAATGGCTCGAATCGCACGGCTGGGCGACGGTCGTGCGCAATTCGGGCGGAGCCGCCGTCCCGCTGGACGCCGGCGTCGTCAATCTGTCGCTAATTATTCCGAATCCCAGCGGGCCGAATCCCGGCTTCCGCAGCGACTTCGAGCGGATGTACCAACTCATTCGCGAAGCGCTGCAGGGAACCGGGCGCAGCGTGGACAAAGGATGGATCCAAGGCGCCTATTGCCCCGGCGATTACGATCTCAGCATCGGCGGCCGTAAATTTTGCGGCATTGCGCAGAGGCGGCAGGTGCATGCGACCGTCGTTCAAGCCTTCGTCGTCGCGGAAGGAGCTGGGGCGGCGCGCGCCGAGTTCGTCCGCTCCTTCTACGAGATCGCCTCCGGCGGGGATTCGTCGCTCGGGCACCCGATCGTAACCGGGGACAGCACGGCCAGTCTGGAGGAGCTGGCCGGCCTCGGCCCGTTTGCGGCCTATGCCTTCGCCGAAGCGGTCAAAGACGTCATTCGCGCCGGCCGCCCGGCGGATGAGCCGTCCACTGCAAGAGCCGGCTTGCGCTTGCCGGAACCTGACGAAATCGCAGCGATGATGAACACTCTTCGTTCCCGTTACGCCATTGTGGAATAATTGCGAGCCTGGCCCGTTATTCCCCCCTGTCGGCGATGACGGATACCTGTCCGTTCATATAAACGATATCCGCAAGCTTGCCGGCGGCCGTCAACTCGAAATCCGCAAAGCTGCGCATACGGGCGATTTCGGCGGCAAACAAGGATAGGCTGCCGTCCGGACGGTCCTTCAAGAGCATCTCTCCGTTCAGATGAGTAAACCCAAGGGCGACGACCTGCTTCGAAGACGGATTGAAATAAGCCGCTTGGGAGCGGTGAAGACCGGAACCCGAGGAATACGTAAAATAAAGCTCTTGGCTGTCGTCGCCGTCCAAATCGGCAAGAGCCATGCTCGCCGCGCCTATACCGCCGGACCATAAGCCGAGAGGATAAACGGCTCCGTCGTAAAGCAGATACGAAGCGCCAGAATCCGCATATTTAAAAATGCTGTAACCGGAATATTCCTCTATAAAATTCGGCGTAATGTTGTAACAGGCTTCTTCATTTTCATCGTCGTTGGGAGCCAGCTCCTTATGCAGAGCCAGGAACGCATCGACGCCGTCTTTCGTCCCCGCGATCTGGGCATGGAGCGGCATCGATTCCTCCGTTTTTTCAATTTGATAGATGCTCCAAATATATTCGCTCTTGCTTGCATGGGCAAGATCCGTATGAATCTTCGCCAGCCACAGCTCGTCATCCAGCAAATAGAGCCGATAGCCGGGCGAAGCGGAAGGCGCGGTCAAATCGTAGCGATAGCGCTTATGGTAGGGAGCAATGTCCGGCATCCCCTCGATTTCGATCATAAAGCTGTTCCGGAAATCGTCCGCATCCGCTTCCGTCCGATTATAAACGACGGCCGTTGCCTGCCTTTTTCCGGCAGCATCGGAAATCAGGAGCGCGTTTTCGGTCAACGTATAAAATTCTTCAAACCCCTCATGGGCGATAAAGGAACTGAGCGGATTCATATAGATCTGCTTCGCGAATCGGTAATGGCCGAACGGCTCCCCCGCTTCCTTCGCCGTTCCGATGGCCGCCGGATTTGCGGCGCATGCGGCGATAACGGCGATGCAAAGCACGGACAAGCATGCCGCCGTCCCTTTGGACGGCTTCTTGAAGCTCAAAATATGAACGACGCGTTCCCGCACGCCCGCTTCGCCGAAGGCCAGCGGTCCGGCAGCCGGGAAGCGGCGGTTTGCCGCAAAAGACAGCAGCGCCTCGCAGTACGGCTTCTTATGTTCCGTCCCGATTTTGGACAGCACCTTTTCATCGCAGCTCATTTCCATATCTTTGGCCATCAGCGCAAAAGCCAGCCATACGAACGGATTAAACCAATGAACGGCTAGCGCCAGAAAGGCAATCAGCTTGATCAGGTGATCCTTTCTTCGCAAATGATACGCCTCATGCTCCAGAATGTAGCTGCGCTCCTGCCCGTTCAAGCCGTAAGGCACATAGATGCGGGGCTTCCAAAAGCCCAGAACGATTGGCGAACGAATAAACTCCGTCTCGTAAACCCGGTCTTCCAGCCGGACCGCCGCAGCCAGCCTCCGTCTCAACCGAACGTATCCGGCCATCCCGTACATCAGCCAGGCAACCGCTCCGGCACACCATACGATCGCGCCCGTCCTTACCCATATAGGAGGACCCGCAGGGCCAGCTTCAATGGAAGCCGCCGGCATCGCCTCGCGAACCATCGCGTTCATCGCAGGAATGCCCGATGTCGCCTTCGGAGCCTCCGCATGCCCAATATCCGCCGGAACGTACCTTAACGTTTCGGCGCCGGCTTGCTGCGCGGCGCTCGTATCGAAGGGAGGCGCGTTAAAGAGGCTGAATTCGGACGTGAACGATACCGGAGAAACCAGGCGGAACAATACGACGGCCCACAGGATATAGGCATATTGCTTGGGCGCCCGTTTCAACAGCAAGCGGATGAGCAGCACCGCGAGGATCGCGTACGAAGCCGTTATGCTCATGTTGAGCATCTTGACGAACAACGTCTCCATCCTATTCCTCCTTGTGGGCGTCGATCAAACGCTTCAGCTCTTCGGCTTCTTTCTTGGAAATCGTTCGGCCGCCGAGGAACGAGACGAGAAACTTCGGCAAAGAACCTTCGAAGGTCCTCTCGATAAAATATTCGCTCTCATAAGCCTGCACCTGCTCCTTGGAAACGATGGCGCTTACGATCGTTTGCTCGTTTTGGAGCAGCCCTTTCTCGCACAATTTCCGAAGGACGGTATAGGTCGTCGGCTTTTTCCATCCGAGCTTTTCCATACAGAGCGCCACAAGCTTACCCGATGGCAGCGGCTCGTTCTCCCAGACGATCTTCATAAAACGATAGTCGCTTTCGCAAAGCTTCATATGGTTCATTTCGATTCTCCTGACATTGGGTTTATAATTATAAACCAACCTGCACTTTGAGTTTATAGTTATAAACCTGATTTGTCAATGCATTTCCATTACGCTTCCCTTTGCTCCACGCAAGCGAACGAGAAGGCCGAACTCCGTGCTTGTGCTTGTCACTTCCATACAAAGACAGCTCAAGCCGGAAGAACCGATAACGGATCCTCCGCTTGAGCTGCGGATAGCTGATAAGCCGGAAATCTCCGGCCTGATTTACATAATCAACGGCGACAAGATGCCCATCAGCGCCACATAGGCCGAAACCGACAAGATCAGGAACGAAGCACTCTTTTCCTTCGTCGTTCCGCTCGCCTCCTGCCCCGCGAACAGCGTCAAAGCCAGCAAGGACAGCAGCGTGATCAGCAGGAGCAGGAAGGACAGGTTCATGCTGAAGGACAAGATGCCCGCCAGCAAAAAGCCGGCCGCCCCGATATAATGCGCGCTGCCCACACGTGTCACGAACAGCTTCAGCGAAGGCATAGCGCCGCTTTTCCACCAGCCGATCAGCCAAACCGACGCCACAAGCGCCGCCGTGGAGAGAAGACCAAGCAGGAGCAGCTTGCCGAACAGCTCGAACGTTACGGAAGCGGGGATTCTGCCCGGTCCTCCCAGTATAGAAACCCAGCCAAACAACAGGCTAGCAATTTTCTTTCCCATCAGCAATCCCCAAATGAGAAAACCAACCAGGGAGCTTGCCAGGCCAAGTATGCCGTATACCAAATGCTTTTCCGTCAGTTGCAAGCTTTCCAGCGGGTTTTTCAGCAGCTTCAAAATAAGGTTGCCGTCTACCTGCTTCATTGTACTCACGGCATCGTTCAACACATTTCTCTTTTCCGTTTCCATTGCTTCCTCCTATGTATTCGGTCCAGAAACCTGTCCCTCGGACAAACCGGGCCGGTTTGACACTATTCTACTATATATGTGGAAATATTGATATTCTTCACCCACATTAGTCAAATGAGGAATTCGGCATATTGGTCCCGGCTGGAAGCGGCCCTTCTATTATTTATTTCAGCAGCAACGTTCCGAAGCTGTCGGCGCGGTGAAAATCAGGGGTCTCGGACTGTACCGGCGACCAGCTCATGTAGTGAGGAGCCGGCGTCAGATCGCCGCATTTGTAGAAGTTGCCCTTCAATGACCGTCCCCCGTTCAGCCTTAAAATCCGGAAACCAGCATTTGATAAAGGCAAACGGGATTCGCAAATGAAGCTCCCAGTACATTCTGCGGCATTCCGGATCCCACAAGCCAAGAGCCGTGCGAATGGCAAACCGGCTTATGGCTTCAAGCATAATCCGCTTGCGCTTTGGGCCCTGCTCGCCGATTTCGAGCAGCAGCACCCCTGCGGCATTCAGCTCAAAGTTGAAGTAACGCAATTCCTGGGCCGGCATGGGCTGAAGGAAAAATTCCACGCAGCTGTCCTGATAAACCGGGTCCCCATGCTGTCTCTGCCGCATGACAGGCGCTTCCTCAAATACACGGAACTGCAAGTGCAGCGCTTCTTTATCGTATGCTCCGCGAACCTCCGTCTCGGGCGGCTGCTCCACGCGCAGCCATTGCTGACGATTGACCTCCGCCCGCGGCAGTTGCCGCCACTCCTTGGCCGTGAAGCTTGCAGCGCCCGCTGCATAAAGAAATTCATAATGTTTGCTCATGGCAGTCCTTTACGGTACGGCAACCCACGCGCCGCGTTGATTCGCCGATTCCAGCTCCGCCGTTACGATCTCGATACTGCCCTTTGTGCTCTCCGGAGCAGCCTTATCCAGCCGCAGGCCTTGAACGAGCGCTTCCGTGAAATATTTCAGCTGATAATAGTAACCTTGATCTTCAGGCAGCTCAGCCGTGAAGCCAGCGCCCTCATTCGGGTTCACCTTGACCGCGGCGCCGTCGAATTGCACGTTGCCATGCTCGAAGTTGACCTTGTAGCCCATCTCAAAGCCAAAATCGCCGTTTAGCGTCCAGTCTGCATGAGCGGAGACGATCTTGTCGTCCCCGTAACGGTAATGGGTGGAGACGACATCGTAGCCGCTTCCCGGAATCACGTTTTTGCCGCAGCACGAGACCGCTTCCGGCTTGCCGAACAGCCAATTCACGACATCGGTATCATGGATATGCATATCCAGCAGCGCGCCGCCTCCCTTCTCGTTCACCAGTACCCAAGGCCCCCAGGAAGGAGTGCCTCCGCCGCGATAAAAACAGGCGCTGGTCACATTTCCGAATTTGCCGCTGCTGACGAGCTGCTGCAGGTAGACATAAGCCGGCCAGAAGCGCAGGCATTGCCCGATCATCAGCTGCTTGCCGCTTGCTTCCGCCGCTTCGATCATGGCATCGCACTCTTCCGCGTTCATCGCCATCGGCTTCTCGCAGAGCACGTGAACGCCGCTGTTCAGACATTGCAGCGTCACGTCGCAGTGCAGGAAGGTCGGCAGCGTAATATCGACCGCATCCAGCTGTTCGTTCTCCAGCATCGCCTGTACGGACGTATATTTGGTAAACCGGCCGTAATCAATGACATGATCCGAGGACGTATCGATGTTGCCGCCGCTTCCGCCGCCGTTCAGCTTCACTTCGTCCATATCGCAAAGCGCAACTACGCGAATAGGCGCTCCTTCTCTCTCGAGACGCAGGTAGTTCTCGAGATGGGTCTTTCCCATAAATCCAAGTCCAATCAATCCGATTTTCAGCATTAGCGCTCCGTCCTCCCCAAGATGGCATCCATCGCGGCCGATGTGTTGTACACGATTTGTTTCGTATGATGCGTATATGGCGGGATCATCTCCGCCGTTACATAATCGTTGTAGCCGATTGCTTCAAGCGCTGCGATAACAGCCGGATAATCCACATCGCCTGCCAGCAGATCAACAAAGCCGTGCAGCCCGCCTGCCTGGCGGCGGTAGTCCTTGAAATGCACCTTTTTGATGCGCTTGTTCAGAATGGAAATCCAATGCTCGGGATAGCCGGAATAGACAACATTGCCTACATCAAAATATGAGCCCACATAATCGGAGCCAACCGCGTCGATAAATCCGCGCATCTCAAGCGGCGAAAGCAGAAACTTATTCCATACGTTCTCGATGCCGACCGACACCTTCAGCGCTTCCGCTTCCTTCGCCAGCTTTGTAAAGAACGCAAGCGCAGTGTCGTAGGCACGGTCGTAAGGCACGACGGGCGCGTTCGGAATAAAATCGACGCCAACGGCTCCCGGCACGACCAGAATAGAATCGACGCCAAGCGCGGCGGCATGCTCCAGTTGCTTTCTCGCGATATCGTAAGCCTTGCTTGCCGCCTGCCGGTTCTCGCTGGTCGGCGGGTAATCCCAATACAAACCGCTTGCCAGGCTCGACAGCTCAATGCCGGTATCGTCGGCGAAACGGCGGATCGACCGGACCTCTTCTTCCGTACTCTCCGCGCTTAGCGGACCTGTCTCGTTCAGCGAAAGCTCGATGCCGTCAAAGCGGCATCCTTCGCCAGCACCATGCATTCCTCTATACTCATCCCTGCCGGAAAAGACCAGATATTAATCCCTTTTTTCATAATAGGCATCCTCCTCTTTTCTCTTAATAAAGCCAGTATACAGGCCGTCCCGCGGCCCGAATTTAGCAAATCGGCCGGATCTTTTGCACAGAAGGAAAAGGCTTTATAATGAAGTGCAAACAAGGATAGAAAAGGAGCGGTCAGTCAGTTGTGGAATTCGCTCGTCATACACTTCAGGAAATGCTTGCGGTACGCAAGCTGATATCCTTCCATTATTTTGAATTTGCCAAAGGTTATGTGTTCGAGGGGGAGCAGCATGACTTCTGGGAGATGCTGTACGTGGACAAGGGTTCCGTCGAGGTAAGAGCGGACGACCGGACGCAGCAGCTCGAGCAAGGCATGATTATTTTCCATAAGCCCGGGGAGTTCCATACCGTAAAGGTAGGCCATCGGCATAAGCCGCCAAACCTGTTCGTGCTGTCCTTTGAGTGCGCTTCTCCATGGATGACGCGGTTCGAGAATCTGGTCATGCAGCTTGGCACGAAAGAACGGAATCTGCTGTCGCTGCTGCTGCAGGAGGGCTTCCACTCCTTCATGCCTCCATACGACAATTCTCATATTCATAAGCTCGTCCCCCGGAATAATGCTCCCTTCGCCAGCGAGCAGGCGATGAGCAATTATTTGGAGACGCTGCTTATTCAGCTGATCCGGCAGCAGGATGATGCCGACCGCCAGTCCGTACGTAAGCCCGCTTCCTTCCAGACGGAAAAAGCGGAGCAGCAGACGGCCGAGCGGATTATCTCCTTCATGCGCGGGCATTTGTCAGAGCAGCTTACCCTGGACAGGCTGTGCCAGGAGCTGCATCTTGGCAAAAGCCGGCTGAAGGAAATATTTCATGCGCAGGCCGGCGTTGGTCCGATGGATTATTTCAAGCAGCTGAAAATTGAAGAGGCGAAAACGCTGATCCGCGAGCAGCAGTACAACATGACCGAGATTGCCGCTATGCTCGGCTATAGCAGCATTCATTACTTCTCGCGCGATTTCAAAAAAGCGGCCGGCATGCCGCCTTCGGAATACGCTCGAACCGCCAGGGCACGCGTTCAAGGGTAAAGTTAAAAAAAGAGCCGTGCGGGGCACGGCTCATTTCCGATCTATTTATTTACTACGGCAACCCACAGTTCGTTTTTGTTTTCTTCCGGCGGCCGCCAGCGTCGAAGATTGCTGAAAGAAGATCACCCAAGCGTCCGTTGGAAGGAGACAAGCTTATCCGGATTCCGCAAAAGGTAGAGGCACTTCAGCCGGCCGTCCCTTACATGGGCAAGCGCCACCGTCTCCACTCCTTCGTCCGACCGGATGACGACCCCGGTCTGGCCGTTGACGCACAGCGCCTCGAACCGGTAAGGCGCCCCGTTCGGAGCCGGCTTCCGCGCCAAACCGAGCAGAAATGCCGATACGCGGTCGCGGCTCTCGATCGGACGAACGGCGGCCGACGCCTTGCCTCCGCCGTCGGAGACGACGGTCACGTCCTCCGCCAGCAGCGCGACGACGTTCTCGACGTTTCCGCCGGCCAGCTCCTCGAGAAACCGGTATACCCACGCTTCGCCGGCTTCCTCGGGGCGCACCGTTTCGTCCAGCGGCATGCCCATCCGGGTCCGCGCCCGGCTCATCAGCTTCCGGCACGCCGTTTCGCTTTTCTCCAGCATACCCGCAATGCCCGCATATTCGAAACCGAATGCCTCCCGCAGCACAAACACCGTCCGTTCGGCGGGAGTCAACCGCTCCATGAGCACAAGCATGGCATAAGTCAGCAAGCTGCGGCGCTCGACCGATTCGAACGGATCCGCCTCCGTCACCAGGATCGGTTCGGGAAGCCACGGGCCAAAATATTGCTCCTTCCTTTTACGGGCCGACTTGTGCAAATCGCGGCAGCGGTTGGCCACCATTTTGCACAAATAAGCCTTGGGCTCGGCCAACTGGCCGATGTCAACGCGATGTGCCTTGACAAACACATCCTGTACGATATCTTCGGCGTCGGAGGCCGAACCGGTCAGCTGATAGGCCAGCGTAAAGAGCAGCCCCTTATATTGAGCGAACAAATCGATCATGCCTGCCACTCTCCCCTCTTCCCTATCGGAGCAAGCTCGCCAAATCCCAAGTATATTTTCGGATCTTCCAGCCCAGCTTTCCTCCAATGATCATATCCAATCCCCATTGGCGAGTCCATACCATTCCTCGGTCCGGTCCCAGACTGAAGCAATAGGTATCCGCATATCGCTGATGAACGGGAGCCGGCTTGCCCTCCAAGTCCGCCAGAACGACCTTGGCCAGTCTGGCCGCCTGCGCCCCCGCCTCCTTGCAGGTCATCCGGTCGGCAAGCCCGTTCGCCGGATCGACGATAAGGGCGCAATCGCCGATGCCGTAAATGCCGGACACTTCACGGACCCGGTAACTTTCATCCACCAGAAGCCGGCCCTCCGGGGAAAGCGGCAACCCGAGCCTGCGCAATGCCGGATGAGGCGCCAGTCCCAGCGTCCAAACGGTTACGCCGGCCTGCAGCGCGGCGCCGTCGGACAGAAGCAGCCTGCCCCCCTCTTCCTTCACCGCCTTCGAACGGTGCATCACTTGCACTCCGACTTCCCGAAGCCCCTTTTCCAGCCTGCGTCCGACTTTAACGGGTCCTTCCGGGAACAGCTGATCCTGCGCGTTCAGCAGCCATACTCGAACGTCTTCCGGATCGAGCCCCAATTCCTGCGCCTCCTGCCGCATGGCAACGGCCAGCTCGGCCGACGCTTCGATGCCGCTGATGCCCGCCCCCGCGACGGCGGCGGTCAACAGACTCGCCCGCGCCTTTGCGTCCGGCTCCCGGACCGCCTGCCGCAAGTTCCCGCGCCACGCGTGCCGGATGCGTTCCGCCGCTTCAAGATCGGTCAGCGCGATGCCGCCTTGCCCGGCCTCCGGCCTCTTTACGATGCTGCCGACGGCCACAATCAGCATATCGTAATCCAGCTTGCGCTCGTTCCCCGCAGCATCCACGTAGACGAGCTCCCGCCCGGCCGCATCGACCTCCGTCACCGTACCCTGGACGACACGAACGCCGGACGGAAACAGTTCCGCAAACGGAATCCGGATCTCGGCCCGCTCGCCGGCGGCCGGCTTGAACAGCAGCACCTTGCGCAAATGATGCGGCTGCCTGTCGATCAGCGTCAGCCTCAGCTTGCGGCCGGTCTCGGCCTGACCCGCCGCTTTCAGAAGCGCTTGAATGGCGTTAATTCCCGCATAGCCGCCGCCAATGACGACGCATTGCAAATCGTTCATCTTCCCCACTCCTCGTATAGTATTTCTAGAACATAACTTCGAGTCATTTTCCAGCACCCGAGAGTGTTGGAAAGGCCCTCTCGAATTTCCAGTACGATCGCACCTTGAAAATTGAAAAGGGACTGGACTTTCCGG
>Ga0065721_10050256_pt1 | contig 21788 bp, 12 predicted proteins | sample Mesricmetagenome_FD_59108 | JGI IMG/M metagenome (GOLD analysis project Ga0065721, IMG submission 59108) | Mesophilic microbial community from rice straw/compost enrichment Sample: eDNA_1 v2 (version 2) | ecosystem: Engineered > Solid waste > Grass > Composting > Bioreactor | place: USA: Davis...
CTTCAGAAGCGTTCTTATATCTCGCAAGAGGGCAAAAAAAAATCAGAGAGCCTAATGCCCTCTGATTTCTATTAAACGTCAATCAAGTCACTAATTCTCAATCGACTCATCAGACGTACCGTCTGAATCTAGTTCATCGTCTTTCTTAATTGCGTCAGAATTATCAGCTGGTTCTTCCTGAGGCTGAGTTTCCGGAGAAACTGTCTCATCCTGCGCGGGTGTTGTTGCATCCGGCGTTACAGCGTCTGTATCCTGATTGAATTCATCGCTTTGTTGAAGTGTATCCTGTTCCATATCAGAACTCTCTACACCTTCCTGATACTGTGTACTAGGTGTCTGTGTTTCCTGATCTTCAACCTGAGCATTAGCTACACCCAGACTCATAAGAAACGCACTACTTGCTATTATCATTAATTTTTTCATAATCTCTATTTTAAATATTTAACATTAATTGATTGACGACATAGTATGTAACAAAGACATACCAAACTTTTGGTTATGATCAAAAATGTTATTTAACGATAATAAGTGCAGCTAATCTGAGATACTCAGACAATTTAAGCGAGGGGCGTAACCTTAGGAAGTGTTGAATTGGTCAACAGTGTCAATTTCTTTCTACAGAATAGGGCAATGTTAAGCGCCAGTGGGCGGATCGTTTGGCAGTTCACCGGTCTCCGAAAGGAGAATGGCAATAAATCGGGTTGATTTAAACCGCGAAGCAAAGATAACCATAACCGAAGTAATCGGCACGGAGAGTATCATTCCTGTGATACCCCAGATGATTCCCCAGAAGGTCAACGCCAGTAGTACGCCGAGCGGGCTGAGGTTAAGCGTTTTCCCCATCACCTTTGGTTCGAGGATATTACCTCCGATAATCTGTATCACCTGAATTGCCGCGAACACCCAGATAAACATTGAGAAGGACTGAAACTGAAAAACGGCAAATGCTGCGGGTAAGAGTGTTGCGAGAAATGATCCGATATATGGGATATAATTGAGCAGGAAGATGATGAACGCCCATAGAATGGGGAAGTCAACACCAATTATAATGAGAACAACATAACTCAGGATACCTGTCAACAAGCTGATCGCCGTCTTGACGACAAGGTATGTCCGTACCGCGCCATGTACCTGCCTGACGATGCTTCGGTATTCTTCGACCCGCGCTTCACTCATGCTAAGCATCGTTATCTTGCGCGTGAACAGATTATCTTCTGCAAGCAGAAAAAAAACATAGATGATGATAAGGAATATATTGCCCGCAATGCCGGATATGCTGTTGATAAAACTTCCAACTATCGGATTGAAGTCAAAGTTCTGGATAGCCAGCAACACACGTTGCTGGATTTCTTCAAACCCTTCAATCTGCTGCATGTTGCTTGTCATCTCCCTGAAGCTGCGCAGATAATCCGGTAGCCGGGCACGAATGAGCTCAAGGTTATAGGAAATTATTTCAATAACGGCGATCACCAGCATGATGATAATGATGAATGCAAGTGTGGTGAGAAGCCATCGTGGAAGGTGCTTGCCCTTGAATGTAATCGCCCCACCAGCTTCACGCAGCTCGTAAATAAAGTACCACACCATCACGGCCAGGATGAACGGTTGGAGGAATCCGGCAAAGTAAATAAGACAGAACATCACAATACTGGCAACAATAAGCGCAGCTGCGATGCGTTCGATGCCCATATGTTTATGATGCGGAGGCCCGGTTTCCATGTACTATCAAGTATAGTGGAAATTCGCGGATAAATAAACCGCCTTCACTTAAACAAACAGTGAAATTCTGCCAGGCACGACGTTCTGCCGTATTATCGAAGTAATACGATCGAGATAATCCTGCCAGTATTTGAACCCGTTGCCGCCTCAAACTTCAGTGTCAGCTTTTCAGCCCTGATTTCCTCCGTCAGGGGATAATCAATTGTAACTGTCTCATCCCCCCATTTATCGGCGGGACTCTCAGAACTGATCGCCTTGTCATTAATAGAAATGGTGAACTTGCGCTGCTGACCTCCGGCGATGTATGTGACACGCAAAGTTTTAGCCTCCTTTTTTGGATCAATAAGCTCATAGCCAAACCAGCCCTGAGTACTTCGCCACGTATGACCGCTGGTCCAACCTGACGCCGTTGATTCACCTTTGAATTTATGTTCCACCTCCGATTGCTGCTCCCCAGCCATCACTTCGTCGATTGTCTGCGCCTTTAAAGCCTCAAGGGCTTGCTCCTTCTCCTTAATTTTCCGGGTCATCTCCTGCAGCCCTTCCGGTGTCGTGATGGGCCAATAAATCATGTAACGCCTGTCGTGTATTGAAAAGAATGGGACAAGTTCGACGTCCTGGTAAGTTGCAGGATAGATTAACGACTTCGCAGTGAATGCCATCTTCCGACCTGCGATGGGTTTAACTTCGTCCAGGTAGTTGTCATTTCGTTTTACGATCACTGGAGCTTCATCCACCGGAAAGAACTTCCCTTCTGCTACGTGGCCCATCCGACTGTCATCAGCCACGAGCCCAACCATATCCGTAGAGTCTGTTACTGCCGCCAGAACAATTGGTCCATAGACAAAGCTGCCCCACGGCGATCCGTCGGGAAGAAGTTCCATCGAAATTTTCATCGGCAGTTCGACCGTTACCACATCACCGCTTTTCCATTGACGCTCAACAACGGCAAACGACGACGGTGTTGACTTGTGTTGAATAGCCTTACCGTTGACTTTCACAACAAAACCCTCTGCCGCCCAGCCCGGCTGACGTATATACATTTTGAACTTCGATGCCTTTTTAAGACTAACCGTTATCGATGTTTCACCCTTTTCGGGGAAAGACGTCTTTTGCGTCACGGTAATACCTTTATCCTTCCAGTTCAATGTAGACGGAACGAAGAGGTTTACCCAGAGGTCATTGCCTGAACGCGAATAAATCAGCTCGCCGTACTTTGCATGGTTCTCAATTCCCGATCCAACACAACACCAAAAGGATTCGTGCACATTTGAATACACCCGATAGTGACGTGGACGCATCGGAGTAAAATAGACAAGCCCACCGTGGTCGGGATGTTGCGAAGAAAGGATATGATTAAAAAGAGCCTTTTCATAATAGTCGATGTACGAAGCCTTTGGTTCCGACAGGAACAGCGACTTTGTAAGCTTCAGCATGTTATGGGTATTGCACGTCTCCGGTCCCTGATTCGACGAGATCATGGATGAGAAATCGTTGGTAGGGTGAAAATGTTCGCGGACGCTGTTTCCACCAATTGAAACGCTTCGGTTTTCAACAACAGCGTGCCAGAAGTAGTCCGCGGCTTTCTTCCACGATGCATCGCCGGTGAGATCTGCAATCTTCTTAAAACCGATAACCTTTGGTATCTGTGTGTTGGCGTGCAGACCTGTAAGACTATCCTGTTCCTTCAAAAGCGGCGACAGGATTTTTTGATGTGACAGCCTTTTGGCCAAAATGAGGTAGTCGTTGTTTCCCGAGAGTTCTGCCGCAAGAGCAAACACTTCATTTATCCCGCCGTGTTCGCTTCGCAGCATATTTTGAAGTTGCTGATCTGAAAGACCGGAGACAATTCCCGCAAACCAATCGCACAATTTGAGGAAAGCGGTGCGCGCCTGAGTATTTCCGCCGATGACATGAGCGTCGTACAGCCCGGCAAACAGCTTGTGGATATTGTAAAGCGGAACCCATCTTCCGTTTAGCGAAAAGTTGTCAGCGCGAATGTTTCCTGCGCGGATCTCTTCCCACATTTTGTACCCGTCGGGAACACCGCCTACATATCCTGCATGATTGGCAGACTGGCATCGTACAATTTCCGCAACCATCTTATCGAGTCGTGCCTTGATGTCGGTATCATTGGTGGCCGCATACATCAGCGCAAGTGCTGAGAGGTAATGCCCCCCTACGTGTCCATCGAGGCCGGTGTTCTCCCAGTTGCCGTAACTTTGCACCGTAGTTGGTATCCCCGCTTCGCGATAGAATGGATACAACAACCGGTCTTCATCGAGTTCCAGAAGATATCGTTTGTCTACCTCCTGCGCGTGATGCAGCACGCCTTTTTCAAGGCGAACATCACTCAATGGAAAAGAACTGATTTGCGCGTTCGCAATACTGACTGCGCAAAAAAATAAGGTTACCAATACCGAAGTCCGTCCAATCGTCGTTGTGTTCATATTTCAAAATTAATCAAACTATCAATGTGCTCACACAATCCGGGAGCCCATTGTATTTCCATCCTCAAGATATAAATCATCAATAGTACAAAGTTCAGCACCCGGAACTACTGATCCGAATTTTGGCATCAACTAATTCGTACGAGGCGCCAATGGCATCACAAATGACGCGAAGCTTTTCAAAGAAAGGTTCAGACGCAAGTAAGGCTGATAAGCAACAATTTTCCATCGTCTCTGTATCAAACAGAATCTCAATGCCGTAAGCCAGTTCAAGCCGCTCAAAAACTTCTTCTATCGGCGTGTTCTCAAATGCAAATTCATTCACGTCAAATTCCGGTTGAACAATCGCCGGATCATCGACAAGTTTTTTATTGAAGCTTAGTTGATCCCTGATAAACGTTGCCTCCTGGTTTGGCAGAAGAAAAACACCTTCGCTCTCCGAAGGTTGTTTATCCGCGTCTGCCGAATAAACCGTCACGCTTCCTGTTCTGACGCGGACAACTACCGCACTCTCATTCTTCGGTGCATAAACCTGAAAGCTCGTTTCCAACGCTTCAGCAATGACTTCATTCGACCGGACTATAAACGGCTGGGCAGCATTCTTCCGGACGTTAAAAAAAGCACTTCCCGTGAGGTATACTTCGCGCAGGGTCGATCCACGATAATCTTGTTTATATCTGAGTCGGCTTCCGTGGTCAAGATCAACTGCGCTGCTATCGCTGAGCAGAAGTTGAATGGGTGTACCCGATTCGTTTATCTCTTCGACGAATCCATCGGATGCCAGCGCATGGTGCCCTTCATCAGGAAGAGTCTTCAGTTTAGGGATCAGAAATAAGGCGGCCAACGCCACGCAGACAGCTATGAACAGAGGTATTTGCTTTCGTTTATCCGGTCGTGATTGAACTGCCTTTGGCGCCGGTGCTCCGTCAATACTGTCCTGAATTTTCGACCACACCACGTCTACATGCCCCTTCTTCTGCTTTCTCGATTCGGCAACACCAATATTAAGAACAAGAGCGCGAGCCTGGTCGATGGTGAATTCCAGATGCGGATTAGTCAATACGAAAATACTCCAGAACTGCTCTGCCTCCGGATCGCGGTCCAGTACCCACCGGAGAAAGTATTCATCTGAAGCAAAATCTTCAACCGCAAATTGTGTGTAGTCCATCGAATGTAAATTCCCTTTTCTTTCTAATGCAGGAAAGCAACGGTTTTAATCCACCGTTCCTAAAAAAAATTCAGAAGTATCAGGAATGAAGAAACAGCGACGCGGAGGTTTTCACGCAATTTCCGCAGCGCCATATAGATAAACTTGCAGGCGGACTGATAATTTACGCCCATGATGGCGGCTATCTCTTCGTTGGAGAAATTGTTGAAGTAGCGAAGATTGACCGCCTCCCGCTGTCGCTGTGGAAGACCGTTTAATATCTTATTCAGGTTAGCCAGCTGTTCCGACTGGAGTTCAATAGAAGTAAGCAGGCTCTCGTGCGGGGGCATTACCAGGGTATTGCAATTGCTGCCGATATCTTCAAATACCTTAAAATCGTTGCGCTGAAGGTTTCGTTGGATTTTATATCGAAGAGCTCTGAACAAATAAAACCGAATGGAAGTGGTTACAGCGATGCGCTCCCGGCTTTGCCATAGTTCGACGAACAAATCATGGAGGCTGTCTTCAATTACGTCCTTGTCGGACGTGATGCGATAACCGTACGCTAACAGCCGTGACGCATTGGCGCGGTAAATTCGTTCAAAGGCATCCTTATCGCCTCCTTTGAATGCGATCCAATCCAGTTCTCCGGTTCGATTTTCGGTACTTCCAGTCATCTCTGCGTTGTCGGGAAACCAAACTAGGTGAATTCTGATATAATTCAAACGGTTGCCCGACCAAAAAATGTAATTAGTACACTTTATTTTTTAAGCGGAAAAAACAATCCGGTCTGGCGATCTCTTTTCTGGAATTTAAACTCTAAAAAGTGGGCTAAAAATGGGTACCATCGCTTCCAAATTTGAAAAAACACTCTCCATCACGCCATTCACAATTCCATGAACTGCCTGTGCTTCATGCAAAGTACCGACCCTGAACCACCGGGCGAACAGTGTTCATAATAGGTCTGAAGTCTTGTGACATGTGAAGTTCTTGGGTTCAAAGTTCGCCACGCGAAAATCACCTGGTCATGCAAATTGTCCCCGCCAGATAAATCAGCGCATTTGGCGAGCCGTCGTCAACTTTTAAGGCCAAATCCTTTCTCTTCTCTGGGTCTATTTCTGACCCTTTAAGTTCGGAATCGGCAAGGTTCCAGGCCTGATCGAATTGCATCTTAACCTCCATAGCTTCGCCTTCTTTTCCTTGTCCAGCCAAGCTTTCGTACAATCCATTCAGTGCAAAACCATTATTCGGCCAGAAGGCCAGATCATCCCGGTAGACAGCCTCAGCGCCCTTGTAGTCTTTTGCTTCCAGAAGAACATTGCCCAAAATATGTCGGACGGAGAAGAACCAATCCGGTGGTTCGTTGTAGTTAAGATTGTCTTCTATAGCAATTGCCTCCATCAGAAGTTTCACGGCCTCCTCTTTTTTGCCATTGCCCATTTCCAGTTCTGCCTTTAAGACCGCTGATGATAAGCTACACACATCCGTCACTTTATTTATCCCCCAGACATATTGTTCCGAAATAGATGGTGACATAGCAAGTTCATTAAGCCGCTGAAGTTCTTCGTTCGCTTCTTTTTTTCTCCCGAGCTTGATATTCGCCATTCCGCGTGCATAATGCCACATCGCAGTTGGATAGATCAGATCTTCTTCCGGTTTGGGAAGCACTAAAATCTTTTCCCATTGGCCAAACTTAACGAGAACGTGATACGGGATTGTCAAATAATGCTGAACCGTCTCATACCCACCTTCATGATAGTACTTTTTATCAACAAGACTAGCTGCTTTGAACGCTGCCTCAATAGAACGCGCACCTCTTCCTTCGAAGGCTGCGGTGGCGGCGAGGAAATGATAGTTATGCGGGTAATACATCTGCGGATAGTACCCTTGTGCCTGGCACTGCGCGATGTAGATACTATCTGCAACTACGGCCATTTCGTTGACGACAGAACCCATGTGATAATCACCTGTATTAATATATATGTGCGACGGCATATGAACGAGATGCCCCGCAGCCGGAACTAACGTCTTCAGCTTTTCGGCAATTGGCAACGCCTTTGCAACATCCGGGCTCGCTTCAATTGCATGAATATAGAGATGATTTGCCAGTGGGTTTTCGGGGTCGATTAAAATTACCTTTTCCAGCAGGGAAACGATCTCAGGCGTCCAGGACCTCGGCTCACCTCCTTTGCGATCATAAAAATCCCACGGGTGCAAATTCATTACGGACTCAGCATAAAGGGTTGCCACAAATGAATTTTCCGGAAACTGCTTAAATGCTTCCGCCATCGACGTAACATATCCCTCTGCGTTTGTGAGATCAGAATCCATTGGAAATTCTACTGCAATTGCCTTGACAAGGGCTTTTTCCCAGGCCGCTACATCTTCATCCGAACTGAACTGAACTGCCTTTTTTACCGCCTCCCTGATTTCATTTACCATACCCATGTTTTCTACCGAGTTGAAATTTGGCCCAAGTACATAGGCTAAGCCCCAATACCCCATAGCGAAGGTAGAGTCCTGCCGTATGGATTCACGAAATGATCTTTCCGCCTCGGCATGGTTAAAACTGTTTGCCATTATGATCCCCTGGTTGAAGAACATTTGAGCATGCTTTGATTTGGTGGTAACCGGGACGTTGTAATTTCCGATGTTCTTCAGAACGGGAGCTTCAAAAGATGGAGGGGTCGCGCCACACCCTGCCAGGCACATCACAATTACGAGACAGATGAAAAGTTTAAGATTGTCTTTCATATTTGATAGAGGTAAAGGTTCGCTTCCTGGTCATTGTCTTCGAACTTTAGCATTTCGCCGGCCCCATACATTCGATTCACCTTTCCTCAGGATCAAACCTTTTGATCTAGCCGAATTTGCATGATCGCTGATGAGTTCCGTTATACTAAAATCCGAAAATGATTTTGTCGCTGTTGCGGAGGGCAAAATCCAAATGGAAAATTGCAGGGCACTTCCCCTCGGAATAAGTTTTAGATATAAACTGGAAACTTCTTCATCAAAGGCAATGCTGTGAGGACTGACGGACAACACCCTTGCTTTTTGTGCAGCATTTTTTCGTACGCAAGCATCTGGTAACCCAGATCTTTCACCAAGTTGGCGATCTATACCTTCTCAAAAGATAACACTAAGTAAACAGAAGTACAAATCCAGAAGACGAAGGAGTTAAGCACATTTCGCTGGAATGGGTTTCACTGAAATATCGGCAGAGGCTCCGAATAGCGAACCGTCTTAAATGATTATTGAACACTTAGGTCCTCACGATACAACGCCATTGAAATTCAGATTTGGTGATAGGAGGTTTGCCTGGCAAGCGTAGTTGGAAAGAATCACGGAAAAAAGGGTGCATCAAAAAATCAAAGCCCTGAAACCACTTCAATTACGTCCTTGCGGACGTGATGCGATAACCGCAATTAGTACACTTTATTCTTCACACGGTAAAAACAGCCAGTTTTCGGCGACTTTTTTTTAGAATCCCTCTCCCGAATTCCCGGAAAAATCAGAATTTGATCAGGCTCCGTTCTGAGTCATCACAGGACCCAACTATTTAACAGGCCGCCGGAATTGGTACGCTAGTCTAACACAAGCTTGTAAATCGCGTTTCCTCCATGATCGGCGACATAAAGATTGCCTTCGATATCGAATGCCAGACCCGTAGGACCAGTGAACAGCGCAAGGCCTCCATCGTCGGGAAATACAGCGGTGATAGTGGACACCACCCCATCGCGCGTAATTTTGCGAATGCGCGAATTCCAGTAATCGGCAACATACAGATTTCCCTGTGCGTCGAGTGCCAAACCTCGTGGCACTTCAAATTGCGCAGATGTACCTGTGCCATCTGCCTTCCCTGAAACACCATTACCGGCAAGTGTCATCACGCTTCCGTTCATAATCAGCCTGATCCGGTGGTTCTGTTCATCAGCAACGTAAATGCGCTGAGTAAATTGAGCACCTAAAGGATCTGGTTGATTGATAGCGATCCCATAGGGTTGATTGAACCTGGCTTCATCGCCTGCTCCCTCACTGAAACCTGCCCCCGGCCCACCGGCCACAGTGTAAATCCCCCCGCGGAGACTCCAATTGCGCACGCGGTGATTCCCGAGGTCGGCAATAAACAGACCACCACTGAGACTATACGCAACTGCAGACGGCCTGTAGAGGTCAGCGGGATTCCCTGAACCTGCAACAGTTGTCACCTCCCCGGTGGATTGAATCACACGAACCCGGTTGTTTCCTGCGTCAGCAACCCAGACATTACCGTAGGGATCCGCTGAAAGGCCCTGCGGTCTGTTGAACTGTGCCCGGAGTACATCTCCCTCATTGAATCCTTCTGTGCTTCCTGCATAAGTCGAGACTTCTCCCTGCTGCGTTATCCTCCGTATACGATGATTGAGTTCATCGGACACATAAATATATCCATTGACATCTACCGTTATGCCAAAGGGACCGTTGAACCGCGCCTTTGCGCCGACGCCGTCTTCATTTCCCTGTTCACCGCCTGCTATAAGTATCGCAGTGGCTGAAATAACACCCGCATAAATGCAATAGCCCGGTATGCTTTCATGCCCCCCGGAACGGACAGTTACAGATACAGTGTTATCCGGCACCACCGCGAGAGCTGAAACTCTTACCACTATTTCGGTATTCGTCCACAGTAAAATTTCAGGTGGTTCCAGGTCATCAAACAACGCAATTGCCACGTATGATTGATCCGTCTGTTCCCCAAAGAAGCGCCCCTGTATCTTAAGCTCATCTTCACCAGTAACCATCCATTGCCCCGCGCGTGAATAAATGTTTTGTATGTCGGGATTGAGAATGTAACGCCAGGTATTACTTTCAATTCCGTGAACGGTCACTTTGAAATCGGCGTAGTTCATCGACACATGCTCCTCAACGACAGATGGGTCTCGTATCAGTAACTGCGGCCCTGCATCTTCCGAATACCACGGATCCCCGGGTCGCGTCACATAGTCAAACGATGCTCTTTCTCCATTAACGTAAAGAGCGATATCATTCTCATTCAGTGGTAACCCCGACACAGAAATAGCGTAGCCCGATCCGTCACTCCAGCCTTCATATACATTTGTGATCAAAGGGCCATCACCCTCTGCGAGGAATGTGAACACCGGACCTTCACCCACCTTTTCATTCACCGAAATTGTAACGGGGCCACTACCCGTGTTCTCAACGATGGTAACGAGGAGTACGGTACTTGAAGAAGGCTCATCAACGCGGAGAGGTCTTCCATTAATGGTTACATTGTTTTGTGCACTGATTGAGGAGAAACCCGTTCCATAAATGCGAAACTGCGTCCCCACAGTCCCTATTCCAGGGTTAATGCTATCAATCACAGGATAGTCTGGTGGTTCGTCAAAGACGTTTTCCCGGGCACAGGAGAACGCCAACATTAGCACGCACAGGTAGCAGGCTATCCATCCCGCGTGCGCCAGAACTTGCTTTCCATCAATATAAGAACATGATAATTTCATTTGCGTCTTATACTCTTTTCAATACTTCGCAAGCTTTCCAATTCATCCTGTCTGGTGCTAATCGCATATATGTACAGTTGATTTCTGACTGCCTGGCGGTCCAAAAAAAGATTCGTGTCCGACGACGTCTCGCCGACTCTCTGCCATTTGTAAGCGCCATCCGCCAGACACCGATAGATGACGTATCTCCGCGTCTCTGAATTTGAATCGCCTGCTTCTTCCGGGATGCGGACCTCCACGCCCTGTGACGTATTGCGGAGATCAAAATCCGGAGGTGGATACAGACGTGTCGCGCCCTCGATCTGAACCTCGGCAACAGTAGACAAAATACTTTGATTGTTCCATGCGTCGATAGCAGCGCAACCGTACTCATATACGCCGGGCTTTCGCTTCGTACGATCCAGAAATACTGAACTACGAATTACTGAATCCGTCACCGGCTGAAAATACTGCTCTCCACGCTGACGCACGTACAACACATATCCCACCACAGATGCATCGCTCCTTGCATCATCAGGCCAGAACAGGCGCACACCCTGATCTGTAAATCGCGCAGACAACCCGCCTACTGATGGAACATACCTTGCCTGTGGCAACATGACACTGACAATATCAGAAGTATCACTGGAATTCAGCTCCATATCCATAGCCACAACGCCATACTGATAAGATATCCCTCCGATACGATGACTGAGTGAATCCACGAAAACGGTATCCCTGACGCCTTCTGAGATGACAGTCATATTTTCTTTTGAGGTGCCTCTAAGCACATAGTAGGCAAACACGTCGAGTTCGCTGTTGGGAAGCCACGTTATCTTAACGTTGCGCTCCGGCGTTACCGTCAACGTCACACCCTGCGGTGCCATCACTCCACGCCTTCCACCCTTCACATGAATGTTTGCCTGAGCAGGAGTAGTCGTAATCCCCTGCGGAAGATCAAACACAAGAGGTTCAACGATATAATAGTATTGTACACCTGTCAGAATATTTCTGTCCGTCCACTGCGTTACCTGGGCAGGTAGTGTATCCATTGCGATGAAGTTATCTGTCGCCGATCGCGATTTCAAAATCCGGATCCCTGTAAACCATGCTTTCGCAGGAAGCGGATCCCATTTGAGAACTACTCCACCCAATGTATCCGAAGCGACGAGGTTGCTCACCATCAGGCGGTCCCTGAAAGATGCCGCAATCACGCTTACAGTATCCGAAGATGCTCCTGCATTTCCGGGAAGATCTACGGGTCGGATAAACAATGCCATCTGTTCTCCCGGACGTGTTTTCTTGATGTATGTAGCGAATATGGTATCACTCCTGTTGTAGACCCACACGCGACCAACCGCGGCTGAACCAGATAATGCATCGTATACCTCAGCGAACGCCGCCCGACCTCCGACTGCATACCACGTGAGCATCACCACACTGTCGGAAATCACTTTGTGTTGTGATCTGAATTCAGGGAAAGGCTCATATTGTACATCGTGCAACGATTTCTCAAAGAGCACTTGCTGCGCACCATTGACGATGCGATCGACGCGGTACCGGATATTGTCTCGTTTCCCGACATCGCGGTCGACATACAACCAACCCAACGCCTGGAGGACGACTGGCGTGTATAGCCGATTACCAAACACGCCCAGGCGCCCCGACGTTACCTCGTTGAAAAGGTCAGCAACTGTGGTCAACCCCCTTTCAGTCAGAATTTCATTTGTGAGTGAGCTTCCCAGTCGTTTCTCGAGCTCATCTGCTGATGACGGAAACGTCACGGTTGATAATTTACGGAATCCACGTCCGCGCTGATCGTCGCGGGACACGACGTATTGTACATTTGTGCTGTGATTGATCATAGAATCGCTCACCAAAATCCAGACACCGTCCGGACCTGGCATGAGGGTTTGATCAACGACACCACTACGCCTTTCCTGAGCAGTCACGCACGTCGAGGAACAACATAAAATTGCCACCCACAGTGCTCTGCAGCAAAAAAGGTTCTGCTGAACAAATAACCGTTGTATTATTGTCATGGTCAGAAACATGAATCAACATCACTTGCGGCCCTTGCGCCAAAACGCAATCCCCGATTTTGAGTAAAGTTCAGATCGAGTGCGGCACCTCCACAAACACGGAAGGCACCGCCCACGCATCCATGGATCAAGGTGCGTACTTCATTACAACCCGGATTGCAATTACCTACACCTATCCCTGCGGCAAGGCTTGCCTTACCCGTTGCCGTTGCACCAAAGTGCCAACCGTCTGAGTCATTGCGACCACCCTCAACCGTGTAACACAAGGCGGCCGATACACCGATGCACGCAACATCGGCAACGCATCCTTCAATTCCGGCGTCAAACTTTCCACCAAAGCGCAGTCGGTAAGCCATCTCTTCGAGATTCAGCAACAGACTTGCATGAAAGCCGCTGCTGCACCAGAGTTTGGCGCTGGCTACGAACAAGTCGAAGCCCAGGGGCCGATCTGGCGGTATGCCCATTTCGGCCTCAACGTTAATATACACTCCGGAAAATCGCTCACGCATATAATCCTCAGGAGCATGAGTGAAGTAATATGATAGCAGATCTCCGCGCGTCTTAGGATTCTTCACGCGGACACCTACGGCCAGCTCACCGTGATTGTCAATCAATCCGAGGAGTTTCACATTCACTGCACACCCAAGGAAAGCGAACTCATCATTAGGCTTCGCACTTATCACGAGGGAACCTTGCACGGACTGTGACATTAGCCCCTCCAACGGTTCCATTTTTGCTTCAACGTTTACTGAAAACGTTCGGTCAGGCCCGTTGAATATCACCTTCGCATTGCCGGTTTTGAGATAAGTTCCAACGACAACCTCGCCATATCCGGTAAGAATACCAGCGCTACTCACGGTAAGCCCTATGGGCTGGATTGCTACTACCGGTCCTGTTCCGAGGAATGATAGTTTCCCCCGGACGTCCACAGCAAAACCACCATTTGACCCGCCAGATTTGTATTCAAACCCTCCACCTATGCCGTCAAGTGTTACCAGAACTCCAATGGGAACAGGAGGCAGATTTGAGAAGAAACTCGCACCGAGTTCAATACCTGATGATCTCTTGAAATACTTAAAAGCAGCATCTGCGCTTATCGGTGTGCCCGGAACAGAAAGTGAACCTGATCCTTCGAAGCCGTCCTTTGAAAAACTTACAAGCGCCTGAGTCCTGACAACGGGCACGTCGAGTTTCACGCCAAGCTTTTCAATGGAATAAGCAGGCCCTGAACCAGAGTTGCGAACCTTGATATCCGCCATGTCGAACTTCAGATACTGGAAGTCGGCACGGAACCCTCCCTGAATTCCTATAAACGGTGAGTTATCTTTCGCGTTGATGTAAACGTTGCTTATTGAAAAACCAAACGGTCCTAAAGACGTTGTGTAATTCGCGGGTACATCCACCGTAAAATTCCCGTTTGTCATCACCTCAAAAAGTGACACCTTAAACGGATTATCCGTGATGTCAACGTTTATCTTCAGATTTGCGCGACCACCAATACGATATACGTTGCTGTTGCCAACGCGACCGAAACTTAGTGTTGTTCCGTCCCCCTTCAATGTCGCGACGGAAACGATGTTCACTCCCGCTTCCGGGACTACAAAGCTGCCGCCGAAGATTCCGGTTGACGCTACGCGCAGATCATTGAAGCCGACTACAGCTTCACCCGAACGCGGTATGGGTACTGAAAGGGATCCACCGAGTTTGAATCCGTCCTCGTGGAATATAACGGTGGTGATACCCGCTTTCCAGCCGCCGATGTCAAGAGTAGGTAGATTGGAATCTCTCAATTGTACTCCACTCACCACGAGTGAGCGATTCAGTGCAAGCCGTTGAACGCCAAACTGTGCTGACTTGATCGGACCGGAAGCAGGGGTTGAGATGCTTCCTGAGAACTCGATTCCATCTTTGTCAACAACGCCTCCGTTGTCTATCAGTATATCAAATCCATAAAGTTTGCCGGAGGCTTTCGTTGCATTTGCTGCAATGAGCTTGTACTTATCTTCGGAAACAACCCCAGATCCCCCGCTTGAAAAGACGACAACTTCTTCCGGTGTTGCCGAATTCAGGCCTGCCAGGAAAAGATGAACATCATCACTCAGACTCCAGCCACGATAGCCAGGAACAGCCTTGAAATCCGCGCGTACCGTGCCACGCATCTCACCCCGGCCGTTGGCTACCCTCCTGAAAGTGATCGCCCCACCCGACTGAATGCGCGCAGGAAGAAATCCAAACAGCTTCACCGGAATACTCGCAGCATCTGTCGTTACCTGATTACCTGCAGGAACAGCATTCCCCTGACCATCGAATGTGACCATAAGATTTGAAAAGTCTATTCGCAACTTTTCATCGATATTGATGGCAGCGTCGTTGACCGGTTTAAGATTAACAAAACTTCCGCTCCATCGCTCCTGATTCCCAACCTTTTCGACAGAGGCGAGCTCTACATCAAATCCCAGAAGTTGCTGATAATTTTTCCCGCCACTCCCCTGTAGATCAAAGTTGATGGTCGTTCCTGACGTAACTGTCTGTGTGATATCCTGACCAACGTAGTTTCCTTTCCTTGCTTTGAAGGTGTGCTCACCGGGAGAAACGATAAGTTTGTAGTTTCCTGTGTTATCCGTCTGAACCTTTTGAAAATCGTTTTCGTCGACCCACACGGATACCCCCTGTAGTTTTTGTCCACCGGATTGGGCAGAACCCGATATTTCAATTCCCTTCTTCAGCGAAATGGTGACCACCTGTTCAATGCCGCTTTCGGGAATATTCACGATTCGCTTTTCCGCTACAAGCAGGGATCCCGAAGGTGGTACAACCGTCACGCTCGCAGCTCCCCCGAATCCTTCATAGTACCATTCGCCCTGGGAATCTGTGATATTGGTGGTATCAAATAATTGCAACGTCACACCCGGAACGCGACTTCCTGATTCACCGTCCACGATGCGGAACCGCATCTTCCCGGTCAGCGTTCGGAGATAGCCAACATCTTTCACATCCACTGCAAAACGTCGCGGCGTTTCGTATTGTGGCGTAGCAGGATCGACTCCAAGCCCGAATGCAACGGCAAGACTTGCATTAAATTCAGTAGCTACCGAACCGAATCCATCTTTTGAACTTGCAGCGATTCCAAACATCGCCGGGCTCAATACATTGCCCCGGGCCACCGAAGCCTGTACCGTGGGAGTCTCACTGATGCGCGTGAGGGTTGCACGCTGCTTCTCCAGCACACTCAAGGAGGTCCACATCTGACGATAACTTCTCTCGGCAGCGTCGTTTCCTGTAAGCTGTGGAATAAAAATCGACGCCGAGCCTGAAGCGTAGCCTTCCTTTTCCAGCGAGACAGTGTGTTTTCCCGGATAGAGTTTGAACTGAAACAATCCATCAGGTCCCGTCTGAGAAAGGATATTTCCTTTGAGAACAACACGGCAATTGATCAATGGCTTTCCATCGGCGTCAACAACACGCCCGATTACGTCGGCAACATCAGCATCAACGTTGAAATCAATATTACGCGAGATTCCCTTGCCCAGCGCCACGACGACCGGATACGCTCCTCCTGTACTGGGTCGTACAACGAAGGTTCGAAACTCTTTGGGGACAGATATTACCTGCACGACGAAAGAACTTCCTGCCTTCAGCTGCGGCAGGTTTCCGATGTAATAATTGCCTGTTTCATTCGTCGTCGCCGTCATCGCCAGGGAATCTTTGGTCACAGTGTTTACAATCCTGTCAGTGTCAACAATCGGTGTAACCAACTCTGCTTCCAGTTTGGATTGCGGAGACTTTTGAAGAACCTTAACTGGCGGAGACAGTTCAAGCAGGCTTTGAGCCATTGCCTGAACGATAGTAGTGCCGGAATCGTGGGAATTGAAGTCTGTCCACGACGCCACGTATTTGCTTGTCTGCGCGGCGAGTACTTCACTTGTAAGAGCTGATGACAACGGCTGCGTTCCTGGCATGACGTCATCTTTTCTATACAATACTCTTACGATGGCACCTGAAACCGGAATACTCTCCCGCCCTTCGAGAACCAGGGCAACTCTGCCTTCAATATGCGAAGGCCGGGTTGTGAACTTGTAGGTCGCCTTTGCCTGGAGGATTCGGTTTGAGGGCAGCTTGACACCATACGTGCTAATAGTGGAAAAGATACTATAGAAGCCCGAGCCCGAGGGTATTACTTTCACATACAATTTTCCGCCGGGAAATAATCTGCCCACACCGCGGCTGTCGAAGGGAATTGTGGCCGCGATCGCGCTGGGTGATCGCACTTGCGCACTAACATTTACGGAGGCAACTTCGACTACCCTTCTGCCGTCTACGGTTTCAACTTTTCCGGGATCACCGGCCTCCCGCCCTTCATACAGTAACCATGGGCGATCTTCTAGGTCTGCTGCATCGCGATAGATACGATATTCGTATCCACCCGCGTCGGTCTGATCTGTTTCGGGAAATAAGACTTTTGGGAACAAACGATATGTTCTGGCCAGCAACAGAACGTCGCCCAGATCAGCAGTAGTCGTACCGTTGAAAACAGCAGCAGGAAACTTAAAGGTCGTGTTCTCAAAATCGTCAGACTGCACTGAGAGTACAAGGTGGGTCGCATCGGCAATTTTGCTAAATGATGCGTCCAGAAATTCAAGCCTGAATTTACCCTCCGCATCAGTGGCACCAGTAGCGAGGAGCGAACTGGCACTCCCGGACGAACCAGTCCGAACTGCACTTAACGTAAACGTCGCATGTGAAAGTCCCAACCGTTTCTCACCTGCTTCTGCCGACGCTGTTTCGTACAGGCACTCCGATGATACTGAATGAGACGCCGTGAAGATGTCCCCGCGCAGATTCTGCGCGAGATTAAAATCAGGCTTATGTAACGTTTTCGCAAAGGAGCTGGAAGTTTCGTCCGTCTGCTGCAACGTTTTATCCGCAATGACTGCAGATAACGAATTAAACTTGATTAACGGCGTCGTTACCGTCTGCATAGTGATGTTTGCGCCCGCGTATGTCGTAACAGGCAATAAAGTGGGTGACGGCGGAACGGCCTGGAATGAAGTGGCGTAGAGGTTATGCCTTGGCTGTTCCGTCTTTTTAAACGTCCATACAAGCCGCCCCTTGATGACACGAGTCGCATATTCTACTGCAGCAGGGCCTGTATCGCCATTCGCCGCGGCACCTGCACGGGGTATTCCGTAAGTAAATTGAACAACCTCACTGCGTCCCCCATTCCGGAAGGTGGCAAATCCTGATGGGTCGGATGCAATCACCATTATAGCATATTTGCGTCCTTCCTGGAGAAGAGGATATTGCATCATATAGTAGAGCAATGGTGTGCCCCTGACAACTGTTTCGAAAAAAGGATTTGCAGTAGAGAGAATTGCGTCGTTCGGGTTCCGGTTATTAAATAGTTCAACAATCCGAACGCTGTACTCTGTGGAAGGTGGTGCGCCAGGGGGTGTCGTCCATCTTATCGCTATGTTCTGCACCGGGTCAGCACGTACTATCGATTCATCAAACGGATTGAGAATGACGGGAGGCTCAAGAGTCGTGACCGGGAAAAAATTGCTGCATCCGAGTGGATCTTCCTCAGATAACGGCTGACGGTTAACGGCATTGAAGGCACGAACACAAATCTGATACGTCCCCTCCGGCAACCCTTGCTCACCAAAAACACTGGCCCGTATGCTGGTACTTCCGGAGAGGTAAGTCAGGCGATTTGGATCAAATAAACTACCTATTTCAATGGCGTTAAGTAGCCTCGTCTCAAAAGGCTGCAGCGTTATCGATGCCGAACGATATTCCTCGACCGTGCTCACGCGAACACCGTTGTCGCCTGTGATCGATCCCTTGAGGTAAAGTGAGTATGAACTATTCGTCCTGTTGGTAATTGTCAGCGTCACAAGCCCCGGCGTTGACTGAAACTGGTAAATTTTCGTCGGATAGGTACCTTGAACCGTACGATTCACCTGTACCCGTATCGCTACCTCCTGCTGGGCAAGTGCAACTACCGATGTCATCAACATCAGTAAAGTGATTACGTAAAGTTTATGGGCACGTCGCATTATTGGATGTATTGACATTTGTCATATGATACTATTTCGTCATAAGGTCAGCGTATAGCCTACTTCGCCCCGGAACTCATAATACTTCGGATAAATTTCCGAAGGAGTTTCCGGGGTGTTGTCTGTGTAGTATATACTTAGCCTCAGGGCTTGCATGCGGTGTAAGTTATAGCGTCCATGAAGCGCTCCGGTCTGAATCCTTCCACGCTCCGAATTGCGTTTATTGAACAGATACCCCAGATTCCCACTTATCTGAAGTTTGTTCTGCAGCCATGCTTTCGATCCACCAACGGTTACTCCTCTGTTCATATCGCGCAGCAATTCACTTTGCATCCGTGTGTTGCTGAGGGAAACAAAAACAGAGGCACCCTGCGGGACAAGAGCCAGCTGATAATTGAAAACAATGTTATCTGTAGTGATGTCGTTTGAAAGGCTGTCGCGCCGCGCAGGGTTGAGCTCGCGCGCCCGACTCAAATTCGCGATCAGTGAAAACATATGCGAGCGGTTCACGCCCGGGATAACATACCTCGGCATAACAGAAAGTTGCGAGCTGGTCTGAACAACCTTGAGCGAATCGGCAAACCGAATAGTTTTTACAACCTGACTAACAGAGTAGTTGCTGTAGCTGAGATCCAGAGAAGCGCGCTCGTTAAAATCTGCACTCAGATTCGCCGATCCGATTACTTTTTTTGCTTTTGCTCTTTTCGTTTTGGAAAGATCGTCGCGCTGCAATCCTAAACTTCCGCTGAAGCGAACTTTGTTATTCAACAACGTAAGTGCCGGAGCAATTGTATAGTTCTCGAGATCATTGTTAAGCCAATAGGATCCCATGGATTTATATCCGGGGTCAATGTACCGATATATCAGGCGTACAGACATGTTGTTCACCTTGTATCTGATCGCGGTTTGTATTGCACCATAGACCTCACTACTCGTATTCAGGTCAGCGATATTTCGAAGTCGCCGGATTCGCGACTCATACATTGAATCCACCAGGCCCGGCGCGTTGACATCATTAGTGTACAGGCTTATGGCTCCATCGCTTTCAAAGGCAAGGCGTCCCTTCAGGAAGCTTAGCCGCGTATTGTATCCTACAACTGTATTGGATGCCGGCGCCAGACCCAGGGTGTCGGCTAATTCATTTCCAAACTTCAGGCTTCCGCCGTGATCTTTTGCCCTAACGAGGATGATGTCAAAAAAGTCCTGTTCTGTACCATAGCCAACCTTCACCGCTGCGCCCGTACGTCGGAATGCGAAGTTCGAAAGGAAGAGACTTCGCGCAGTATCAAGTGCCGTTGCTTTGTTGAACCGACCATAGATGGCACCAAACCGAAGTTTGCCCGCCGTGAATTCAACACCCCCGCCGAGGAACGTATGCCCCCCCAGGGTGAATGGCGACCAATTGAGATTCCGGTAGCCGGCATGGAGAGTAATGTTCTTGTATCGTGGGCTCAGTCCGAACTGGTTGAACGGCTGCATTACACCTGAATGTTGTTTCCCCACGGCAAATGTGATAGGCAGATCAACTCCATAAATTGATAAAATGGGCGAACCACTGATAATGTAATTGAAGGGCAGGTAGCGGGGTTGAATTCCCTGACTGCGGTAAAAGATGGTATTAACATCGACGTTGCCTGAATACGAAAACGGTTTTGCCTGGAGCATTTCCTCTACGTTCTGGCCCGAGAGTCGTCCAGTCATTAATACGCCGCATGATAGCCATATAACGATGCTTCGAAGCATTTTTGTGCAGGGGTATTCATCTGATGGTACAGGTTTGAAGGGAAGTCAGCCCGAACATCAGTCAAGACGCTAAACAGATTCTTTGGATTCTCTGTCGTAATTACTACAAGCAGAGCAAACAGTCAGCCTGCACAAGAAATCAACACGTATATAAAAATAAAAAAATGGCGCAATTCTTCAAATCCTGAACTGACGTTAGGGTTTATACAGACCACAAACTACATATGTGATAGCGAAAGAAATGCTACAAGGATAAGCCCAAAAAGTCCGGCGTGAACAAGCATCTCTCCCTTTGCCCGATCCTTTTTATTGTCAGACGTTATTCGCCAAAGGTTAGTGAAGAATCGAATCATTCCGACAACTGCGGCAATCATAATCACACCAAAACTTATTGGAGGTCCGTGAGGATAGTCCCATCCGGTAATCAGATGCGTAACGATTGCAATGACTGCGAATACGAGATATATTGTCAATCCGACTGAAACTCCCTTTTTGAATTCTTCGTTCATCGATTCAATTTGTCACCGTGCCTGCTCGATCAGAATCTGCAATTGCATCTGGATATGTCACAAATTTGCAGAGCGTTATTCATTACGTTATTACAGCCAGAATTCCCACCACATCTTTTTTTCCGCACCGGTTCAATATGTATATTCCTCACCGTCATCGCCCTGCACTTTCGCTTTCAGAGAGGTGGCAATGGCAATCATTTTATTCCTGATCTCGCCATCCGGATTCTTCACAACGATCTCTCCGTTTCGGAACAGAAACCATGCTTTGTTGCCATCTCTACCGTGTCCTGAGTAATTCCTCCAAAAAGCGAGGCTCTCGACCTCCAACGCAACGATGTCGTCGCCGGGAGTAGTACCGATCGCCCTACTCTCCATTTCCATTTCATCATCGCTCTGAACGTAATTCTGCCATTCCTGCAGAGATATTTCTGCCGAGTCATCCTCGTCAATCCAGTGCTCTTTCCTTGTGATGTGAAGATCGTAGCCCATACTTATTTTGATAACACGATGTGTAGATTGTCTGATCCCATTTGAGTGAATACGGGGGTTGACCAAAAATTAGTCATGCCGTTTAATTAAGACTGTGTGATTCTGGCATAGGTCGCACACCGTTATCGTCAAAATAATAAATTATCACAA
>Ga0065721_10050257_pt1 | contig 21772 bp, 16 predicted proteins | sample Mesricmetagenome_FD_59108 | JGI IMG/M metagenome (GOLD analysis project Ga0065721, IMG submission 59108) | Mesophilic microbial community from rice straw/compost enrichment Sample: eDNA_1 v2 (version 2) | ecosystem: Engineered > Solid waste > Grass > Composting > Bioreactor | place: USA: Davis...
CCCCCCGCCGACAGAGTCGGCGCAAGGTTCCATTGGCGGGCTTGTTCAAGCCGCTCAAGCGTGCCTTTCTCGCCCATCTCAGCGTGTTCACGGTTGTAGAGCTCGTGAATCGCGATTTGAAGGGCGTCTCGATCCAGATCTTCATCAGAGATAGACATAGTCATGCTCCTTCCGAGCAATTGATGCATATAGCAATGGGCGAATCGTGTGGAGAGGTTGTATCATATTTTGTGTCTCTCTGCAAAAAGCAATGCACAATCGCAAACGGGAAAGGCAAAACGGTCACCCCAAAATGCTTGTGCTCGCCCAGCCCATTTGCTAACTACATTGGCGGAATAGTCCCTAACTTCCATTCGGTCCTAACCGCGTCCGCCTCCGGCTACTCAACAGGGCTAGCCCGCCCTCATCCCCGGTCCTTCTCCCGCAATGCGGGAGAAGGGAGGAACACGCTCGCCACGCGAGACACACGAGGCGCAGAGTTTTTTAGAGAGTAGTCTGAGATGTTTGAGTGATCGCTTTAGAGCTTGAGTATGCTGAAACTGCCGAACCGTGCCCTTCGACAAGCTCAGGGTACGGTTCGGCGGCTGTGTTTGTCGAAGGATACGGCTTTTTTAGCAGACAGGCTGGGGAAGTGACCATCACCCTCTCTCCTGCTTAGCGGGCGGATCGGGAGAAGAGGGTCTATGCATTCCTCGAAAGGCATTGAGGCGCGCTGCCGAAGGCGAACCGCCCGAATGGTTGGAGAGGATGTTGATAGCCGGAGGCGGACGCGCTAGAAGCCGGATAGTAGGTTGAGACCTCTCCGCCAATAAGTGAACAAGCGGATTTGAAATGAGATGCTCGAGAGAATGGCCAAGCTATAAACTTTCCAAGCTCTCTTTATCTCTCAGTATCTCTCTGTGCCTCGTGTGGTAAATAAACATGCCGCTGTGGTGAATATACGGTACAATAAGCCATTCCATAGGGTGGTCTCCGCCTAGGATCGAGGGGCAACCTTTGATATGCTAAAAACAAGTGTGGTTATTCCTGTCTATAATGGCGCGCGCTTTCTTCCCGCCTGCTTGGAAGCGCTGCAACAGCAACAAGGCGCTCAATGCCAAGTGATCGCGGTCGACAACGCCTCGAGCGATGGCTCGCGCGAACTGATCGCGGCTAGCTTCCCCGAAGTGACGCTGATTCGCAATGCGCGCAATGAGGGCTTCTCGCGCGGGGTCAACGCAGGTATCCGCTATGCCCAAGCGCAGGCCGAGCCAGCCGAGATCGTGATTCTGCTTAACCAAGACACCATCGTAGCGCCCGACTGGCTCGAACAGATCCTGCAACCTTTCGCCGATCAAACGGTCGGTGCGGTCGGCTGCAAGATCTACGATCACGATGGCCAGACGCTTCAGCATGCCGGCGGCCTGATCGACTATCCGCGCGCGACAACGCGCCACATCGGCCTCGGCGAGCGCGATGAGGGCCAGTACGATCGGACGGGCGATCTGCCCTATGTGACCGGGGCGGCTTTGGCACTGCGTAGCAGCGCGCTCGCGCAGATCGGTCTGCTCGACGAGCGCTTTTCGCCAGCCTACATGGAAGAGGTCGATCTCTGTTGGAGGCTGCACGCCGCAGGATGGCAAGTATGGTACAATCCAGCAGCTCAGGTGCGACATTTTGAACACGGCAGCCCACTCAACATCATTCCGCGCCTAACCCTGTTGCATCGCAATCGGCTGCGTTTTGTGTTCAAACACTATCGCGCCGAGCAGTTGCTCGACGATTTCTGGCCGGCCGAGCGCCGCGCCTTGTGGCAGGCGATCGATACTTTCGATCAAGCCGCCCTACAACGCGCCTACCTCGATGCGCTGATTCAGTTCGATGACTTTTGCGCCGCGCGTACCGATATGAATCTGCCGCCCTTTAGCAATCAGCAACGGCGCGCCTTGCAACGAATGTTGCGTGAATTGCGTAGTGATCTGATCAAACTGCGTCGCTTACACGAAATATCGCGCCTTGATACAAGGATTCAAGCGCTCTAGAGCGTGATTTCTATAGATCTTATGTCTACAACAAAGCTTCCTCCCGTTGCCATCATCATCTTGACTTGGAACGGGTTAAAACTGACCAAAGCCTGTCTCGAGAGCCTGCGCGCCCACACCAAAGATGTCGAATACCGCATCATCGTGGTCGATAACGGCTCGACCGACGGCACCGTCGAATGGCTGCAAGCCCAACCCGATCTCACGCTGATTCTCAACCAAGAGAATGTTGGCTTCACCCGCGGCAACAACCAAGCCCTGCGCCAACTCAAGCCCAACGAAGATGCGCTGCTGCTCAACAACGACACCGAGATCATTCAAGACGACTGGCTGGCGCGTCTGCGGGCCAGCGCCCACTCGCAAGAGAAGGTCGGCGTCGTGGGCTGCAAGCAGATCAGCCCCGAAGGCCTAATGATGCATGTTGGCACTTATATGCCGACTCACACCTTGCACGGCTATCAGATCGCGGGCGATGAGGTCGATGTCGGCCAATACCCCGGACTGCGTGAAGTCGAAGGCGTGGTCGGCTCGTGTATGTACATTCGGCGCGACTGCCTCGATACAATCGGCCTGCTCGACGAAGCCTTCTTCTCGTATTACGAAGATACCGACTACTGCTTCCGCGCCCTCAAAGCGGGTTTCAAAGTGCTCTGTGATGGCGATGTCACCATCGTCCATTATCAAAACGCCAGCACAGCCATCAATGAGGTGAGCTGGACCAAGATGTTTGGGCGCGCCCAAGAGGTCTTCTTAGAGAAGTGGACCAACGAGTACGGACGCCAATACAAACATAAACTCTTCTGGCACGGCATGGTCAACGGGCCGGGCAGCTACCAACTGCTATCGCGCCACTTTGTGCTAGCGCTCGACGAATTGGGCGTCGATATCCGTTTGGGCTTTTTGTACGGCGTCGACGCTTGGGAAGGCGATAGCCGCGACCCACGCATCGAACAAATGAAAGCGCGCCCCAAAGATCTCAAGATCCCCCAAGTCGTCTGTCATCAAGGCGATGTCTTCTACAAAAATAGTGGGCGCTACAAAATCGGCTTCACCATGATGGATGTGGATGGGCTTGATCCTGAGTGGGTCGCCCAGTCCAATCTGATGGATGAGCTTTGGGTGCCAACCCGCTTCGCCGAAGAGACTTTCCGCGCCAGCGGCGTTACCGTGCCGATCCACCGCATTCCCTTGGGCTATGATCCAAACTACTTCCATCCTCAGATCAAAACCCAGCGCTTTGGGCCGCGCTATACCTTCCTCTCGATCTTCGAATGGGGCGAGCGCAAAGCGCCCGAGGTGCTGTTGAAAGCTTGGGCCGCTGCCTTCACCAAAGACGACGACGTTCAACTGGTGCTCAAGATCTTCAACAACGATCCAGCGGTCGATGTCGCAGCCCAGATCGCAGCGCTCGATCTGCCCGACACGATGGCCCCGCTGGTGATCATGTACAACGAAGATATTCCGACCTCGCAGATGGGCACGATCTATCGCGCTGCGGACTGCTTTGTGCTGCCGACTCGCGGCGAGGGCTGGTGTTTACCCGCTCTGGAAGCGATGGGCTGCGGCTTGCCCGTGATCGCAACCGACTGGGGCGGCCTGACCGAATTCAACCGCGCCGATCCCGCCAGCGGCTTCGATGGCCCGGTCTCGTACCCGCTGCGGGTGCGCGAAGAGATTCTGGCTATGGCACGCTGCAACTACTACCCGGGCTTCCGCTGGGCCGATCCTGACTTCGATCACTTGGTCGAGCTGATGCGTTATGTCTACCAGCATCAAGACGAAGCGCGCGAGGTCGGTGCGCGCGCGGCCAAATATGCCGCCGCCAATTGGACGTGGAAACACGCCGCACAGAAGATTATCAAGCGTCTCGAAGCGATTGAGGCGCTCTCTTAGCTGCTGCTTGTGCTGCAAGTGGAGAATAAACAATGACAATCATTTGGTCTCGAACCAATAGCAAAAATGCCGCCGCTTCGATCGAGGCGGTTGAGCGTGCGCTAGCCGATGCACGCAAGCTGAACGATCTTTCCGCTGAAGATCTGCTCGGCGATCCCTATCTGAAAGAGCAGGTGCAGAGCCTGCGCAACGAGTGGGCGATCGATATGGCGGCGACACACCCGGGTGGCGACGGCGCCCTGGGCAAATTGGTGAGCATATTCCGCTCGCTGGTGCGCCGCGCAACTTGGTGGTATCAACTGCCGCAGTGGCAGCAGGTGCATCAGTTCCACGGCACCAGCGTGCGTGTGGTCGATTCGCTCTTGGGAGGCATGGGCCTGATGCGCCAACGCATTTTGCTCTTGGAAGAGAAAGCGGTCAAACTGAAATCGCTTGAAGAGCAGTTGGGCATCGCCTACGAGCGCCAGCGCGTGCTGATGGAAGAGGTCAGCCGCTTGCGCAACGAAGTCCAAGAGCTTAAACAACAGATCGAGACAAAGTCCTAAGCTTCGAGCGACTGCATTTCGATTTTTCCTACCCAGAACCTCTACCCCGTTGAACATGGGCTTGGGAAGTTCACCTAAGCCCATAAAGCGCTTTCAAACGCAATTCCTAAACAACTCAATACCCAGGCGGATCGTGTTGCCTCTTTACGCAATCTGTTGAATACACTTCACATTGCTATGTCGGACAGTTTCAGTAAGCCTAGCTTATCTTTTTGGCGGCAGTTGTCAGTGCTCACTACTCGCTATCGAATCGGGTTAGATTGTTGTGTCCTGCTCGCAGTGGTTCTGTTGGTTTTTTGGCCCAGCCTCTATTACGGCTACTACAGCGAAGATTTCGATTTTGCGCTCCACCATGCAATGCGGCCTATCGCTAAGTTCAACGAGCTCTTTCTGCCCAAGCCGCTCAAACTTAGCGACGACACGCCTGCATTCTACCGCCCGCTCGGCTTTTTGGCGTGGCGCATCGCTGGCCTGTTCGGAGGCACAAACCCCATCGCGCAGCACGCCCTCAGCCTAGTGGTGCATAGCATCAATACACTGCTCGTCTATGCGCTCTTCCGCTCGATTCGTGGCTTAGATCACAAGACAGCTTGGTTTGGTGCAGCCTTATTCGCCATCTTCCCTAGCCACAGCGAAGCGATCGTCTGGTCTGCCGCCCACTTCGATCAATTGGCGCTCTGTTTCAGCTTGCTGACCATCTTAACAGCCATCAAGATTCGCAACGACCTGCTGGCGGCGCTGCTTAGCTCGGGCATGTATCTGCTGGCGCTCTGCTCCAAAGAGGCCGCCATCGTTGCATCTGCCCTGCTAGTGCTCTGGCTGATCATCCAATGGTTGAACACGCCGAACAGGCAGACATTCGGCCGCTTTATCGCTCAACACTGTTGGCGACTCGTAGCGCTTGGGGCGCTCTCGATCGGCTATCTGCTCTGGCGGATCTACCTCTTCGGCGATTTGGGTGGCTATCGCCAAGAAGGGGTGCCGCTCCACGAACGTCAAAGCCTCAGCGATCTGATCGAGCATGGCAAGGGTTTGCTCTATTTCGCCCTTTTGCCGCTCGATTGGCCGGGCTTGCTACGCCATAGCAGCGCAATCGGACTAGTGCAATGGCTGGTCGCCCTGCTCGTTACCAGTCTCATCGTCTGGATAGCTCTTTGCATCAATCAGCAAGACAAGACAGTTGGTCAAGTCATAATACATCCGCTTGCTTTCTTCAGATTGCTGCGGCTAGGTTTTAGCCCAAAAAGAAGGTCTTTGGCGCGTCCGCCTACGGCTACCAACATTCCGCCCAACAAACAAGGGTTGTATCTGCGAGTACCGATAGACTTCCCCAAAACCGACAATTCCATCGGATTTCGTATAAGCCTACTAAACTTCGTCTTGGGCTTGGGCTGGATCATAATCGCGATAATGCCAGCCCTCAGTCTCGTCAACAGTTGGTACTGGCTCGTCAGCTCACGGTTTTTCTACATCGGCTCGGTCGGCAGCGCCTTGCTTCTCGCACTCGGCCTGAGTTGGCTGCTAAACCATAACAACCCGCTTCTCCAGCGGGCCGCCTACGGCGCTGCATGCGGTCTGATTCTGCTCAGTTGTGCCGGATTATTGGGTGTCAACCAGCGCTGGCAGGCCGCCAGCCACGAGATTCAGGCGATCTTGGACGACCTGCACAAAGCGGTGCCAGAACCAGGGCTGCACGCCACCTTTCTATTGCCCAAACTCCCCGATAACCACAACTCGGTCTTTATGTTTCGCAACGGCACCAATGCGGCTATTCAGCTTAGCTACAATAACCCAAGTATCCAAGTTGTGCCGCTCAACAGCGAAAAACCTGCAAATGTTGCCCGCCCAGATCGGGTCTACGCCTTTATGATGAACGAGGGCCAACTCATTCCTCATCCCGAGCAAGACTACTTCTCTGGCTTGTATGCTCGTCTGGGCTATACGCCTGGTCTGCCCGAAGTCGATTGGCAAGGGGAATTTGGGCCGTTAGAACACAACGAGTTTCATCAGTGGCGCTGGTTAAAAGAGCAGGGCTGTCTGGTTCTCAGAAGCGAACGCGAGCAGGTCATCGACCTAAAAATGATACTTTGGACGCCCAAGCCGCAGCACGAACTGACGATCGCACTGCAAGGGAGCAGGCTGGCACAGCTTCCGGTCGGGCCAGAGCCACAAGAGCTTCAGTTGGCAAGCATCGCCCTTCAGGCTGGCGAACAGTGCCTCCTCTTTCAGGCCGACCGCGCCCAAAGCATCGACCAAAGCCTTCAGAACGGCGACCAGCGCGTGGTGAGTGTTGCGGTGGCTGATGTTATAATAGAGCTCGCAACACGCCTCTCTGCTCCATACCAACCCGAACATCCACTTGAGGTGGAGCTTGATGGACAGATCGCATTTTTGGGTTACGATATCTACCGCGCCGATGGGGCACTCAGGCCCGGACAGCAGTTCACGCTGCAAACCTATTGGAAAGTGTTGCAAACGCTGAAGCATGATCTGCGTTTGCAGATTCAACTCTTCGATCGCCAGGGCCAACTGCTCTATCAGCTCGAGCGCAGTGTCGTAGACGACCATCTGCCGCCATCGCAATGGAACGTGGGCGAACTGTTGCGCGGCCTAACAACCGTTAGCCTGCCAGAAGATCTGCCAGTTGGCCCCTACAGCGTCCAACTCCAGCTTTTTGATCCGGTCAGCCAAAAAGTGTTAACGCTGACGAACGCGCCAGAACAGCACGCTCGCTCCGGCATTCTGCTCGGAAGCTGGTAAGTAATACGAAATTCGGCTGAACAGGTTGTGTCTTGGCACTCGATAGATTTGATGCCAAATCCGTACGCTTGCTTGGCTTTTCAGAGGGTGCTTGGGCGCAGGCAGACGAGCAGCCGGATGTATTGAGCAACGTGTTGATAGCCGGAGGCGGACGCGCTAGAAGCCGAATGGAAGGTTGAGACCTTTCCGCCAAGGTACTAAACCACCTGAAGTGAACAAGCAGATTTGATATAAACTTGCCATATTTAAGGAAACGTGGACTTAGTGATGTCTCAAGACTCGTTCGCTGCACGCTATCGGTGCGACGATCTTCCAACCTCTATCAGCAGCGACGCTTGTCTTCTGCTCAATATCGAGTGTACTAATCTTGGGCAGGTGGCCTGGCAGTCCAAAGGGTCGCAGCCGATCACAATCTCGTATCGTTGGCACGACCGCAACGGACGCCCGATCATTGCCGAAGGTTTGCATAGCGAATTACCCGAGCCGATCGCAGCAGGCGAGAGCCGCAAACTGCGCATCGCCATCGAGCCGCCCGCACGTCCCGGCGACTACCTTGTAACCGTCGATCTGATTCGCGAAGGTGTCGCTTGGTTTAGCGAATTGGGGGTTCAGCCGCTCCAATTTCCGATCCGCGTCACACCACCGCGCGAGGTCGCCCAACGTGTGACCATCGTGATGATCGATAGCCGACTGCACGATGCGATGGGCAACTATCTGGTCGAACAGTTGCGCTTTTTCAAAGAGCGCGGCGCCCACGTACTGGGCTTGGTCGAACATCTCGACGAGCGCCAGCCCGATTGGGTGCGCGAACTGCTCTTTCGGGTGCGTCTCAGCGACTTGCAGGGCAGCGGCGACGATCCGCTGACGCGGCGCGCCTACGAACACTTTTACAGCAGTAATCTGTTCATCTTTAACTATCCAACCTATTACCAACTGATCGAGGCGATTCGTTTGGTGCAAGGCGGCCAAGTGATCTTCGACTATCACGGCGTAACGCCGCCCCAACTCTGGGGCAACAGCCGCGGCCTCGACGATCTGATTCGCGGTCAACAGCAGGCCAGTCTGGCACGCTACGCCGATCACGTGATCGCGCACAGCAGCTACGCCCGCGAAGAGCTGGCCCGCCATAGCGGAATCGCCCCTTCCGAGATCAAGCTGCTCTCATATGTGGTGCCGACCGAAGAGTTCCGGCCCGGCCCACCTGATCCAGCTTTGATCGAGCAATATGGTCTGGAAGGCAAACAGGTGCTGCTCTACATCGGGCGTATGGCGGCCAACAAGCGTGTGATCGATCTTGTGCGCGCCCTACCCTTGATTCAGCGCAACTGCCCCAATGTGGTTTTAATGGTCGTAGGCGATATCAAAACCCAACCCTACCCCCAACTGGTGGCTGAGGCGCGCCAGACCGCTCAAGAGCTGGGCGTCGAGTCAAGCCTGATCTTCACGGGTCAAGTCGATGATCTGCCAGCCTACTACCGGCTCTGCGATCTGTTTGTGACCGCCAGCCAACACGAAGGCTTCTGCATTCCTGTGATCGAGGCGGAGTCCAGTGGTAAACCTGTCGTCGGCAGCGCTGCGACTGCTCTGCCCGAGACGATCGGCCCGGGCGGACTCACCTTCCCAGCTGGCGATATCGAAGCCTTTGCGGCGACCGTGGTGAAGCTGCTAACGAGTCGAAATCGGGGATAAACAATGAGTGAGATAACCAGCCAATTCGCTGCTGAGTATACGCTTTTAAGCCCTCCCAATGCGCAATCAAATGACGAGCTTCGTTTTCTCGATCTGCGCGTCAGCAATACAGGCAGCGCAGCTTGGCCCCATCAGGGCAATAATCCGATCACCCTCTCGTACCGTTGGCGCGATAACAACGGCCGCCTGCTGCCCGGCGAAGGGCCACATATCCGCCTGAGCGCGAGCCTAGAGCCGGGTCAATCGGCTACGCTCGAACTACCGATCCACACTCCCGCTCGGGCCGGCTTCTACACCCTTGAGATTCAGTTGATTCAAGAGGGTGTCGCTTGGTTCGACGAGCTTGGAGTAGCGCCCCTGCAGCAGCCTTTTCAGGTGCTCGAAGCATCAACAAGCGGGCGGGTGGTCTGTTTGATCAACAGTAGCTGCCGTACACGCGATGCGATTGGCCAACATATCGTCGAGCAGATCCGCTTCTTCAAAGCGCGCGGCGACCGTGTGCTGGCCATCGTTGAAGATATCGACGAGCGCTGGCCGCGCGAGGTGCGCCAACACCTCGTCAGCTGCGATCTCGAGACCCTGCGCTCGGGTCAGCCGAGTTTGGCCCAGCGCCGCGCCTACGAGCACTTCGCCAGCGCCGACCTTGTGATCGTACACTACTCGGCCTATTATCCCTTGGCCGAAGCGATCCGTATCATCAATCGCGGCCAAGTGATCTTCGATTACCACGGCGTGACGCCCGCTTCGATCTGGAGCGGCATCCAAGGCGGCGAAGAGCTGGCCGCAGGCGAGCGCAACCTGCGTCTGGCGCGCTACGCCGACTTCGCGATCGCGCACAGCAGCTATGCCCGCGACGAGTTGATACGTGGCAGTGGCATCAGCGCCGAGCGCATTCACCTCATGCCCTATGTGGTGCCGCTCGATGCCTTCAAACCGGGCCCACGCGACCCTGATCTAATCGAAAAGTATGGTCTGGAAGGCAAGTCAGTGCTGCTCTACATTGGGCGTATGGCGGCCAACAAACGGGTGATCGACCTTGTGCGCGCCCTGCCCTTGATTCAACGCGCCCACCCCAACACGGTGCTGCTCTTAGTCGGCGATACCACAACGCCACCCTATCCTCAGCTCGTGGCTGAAGCCAAGCAAGCCGCCGAAGAGCTCGGCGTCAGTAAGGATGTGATCTTTACCGGACAAGTCGATAAGCTACCCGCTTACTACCAACTCTGCGATCTGTTTGTAACCGCCAGCGTTCACGAAGGCTTCTGTATCCCTGTGATCGAAGCCGAAGCCAGCGGCAAACCAGTGGTGGGCAGTGACGCCACGGCCCTGCCAGAGACGATCGGTCCGGGCGGGCTCACCTTCCCAGCCTACAATGTCGAAGCACTTGCAGAGCAGGTTATCCACCTCTTGAACTCGCGCACGGTGCAGCCATCACCGGCTTGAGGAGTCTAAGCAAGATGCATACGTGGCTCGAGCGTAGCTACAATCTGCGACCGCTGATCGCTTTGTTGCTTGGCGCAACCAGCTTGGCGCTGCTACTCTACGCTTGGCAGAGTCCGAGGACTCCGACCGCTGCTTGGTCGCTCGGTTTTCACTACCCCGAAGAGCAGGCCAGCGAATTTCAAGCTTTTTCTAAAGCGCAAAGCCACTTCTTCGTGCAAGATCTTGCGGCTGGCAGCCAACTTCTCCACGTAGCAGTCAGCTCGCCAACGCCGCTCCCCGAACGAGCACTCACGATCAGCTACAACCAAAAGCCCGTCGCTCAAGTTGAGATCGGCCCGCAGCAGCGCCAACTCTATCTGCTGCTGCCTAGACGCGAACAGGTAGCGAGCGACGGCTTTTTGATTGGCTTTAGCAGCGAAACGATCCGGCTCGCAAACGACAATCGAGAGCTAGGGCTGCTCTTCGGTGATTTCCTACTGCGCAAGCTCCAAAGTGACCAGACAGCGATCGCCACCCTGCCATTGCTAGCGGGACTGATCTGTGCTGCTGCTAGCATCGCACTCTGGCGCAGCCGTTTCGCCCTGCCGCTTCAGGCCAGCACGCTCTGTTTCGGCACACTGACGCTGGCTTGGGCGCTTGCGATGAGCTGGGCCGCGATTCAGCGCTATGAACTGTTTGAAGCCAACACCTACGACTTGGGCATCTACGACCAGAATCTATGGCTGATCAGTCGAGGTTATCCGCCTTTCAATACTGGCATGGGCATTCACCTCTTGGGCAACCACGGCGCATTGATCCTCTACCCCTTCGCGCTGCTCTATCTGATCGCACCCCATGTCTGGGCGCTCCTGATCGCGCAGGTAGTGCTGCTTGCCGCCGGGGCAACTGCCATATTTTTGATCGGCAGCAAGCATGGACACGCTTGGCTAGGCTGCCTAACCGCCATAGTCTACTTGCTGCACCCTGCCAATCAAAATCTGATCTTGTTCGATTTTCACCCCGATGCAATCGGGGCGACGGCGCTACTGTTTGCGCTTTGGGCCGCCGACCAGAAGCGCTGGCGCCTAGTGCTGCTCTGTTGTGTGGTCTTGATGACCTGCAAAGAGAATTTCGCCTTAACCAGTTGTATGCTAGGTGTCTGGCTGCTCTTGCAACGCCAATGGCGCTATGGCGGTCTATTAGTCATCGCCAGTCTGGTCTGGTTCGCGATCGCCACCCAACTGCTGCTGCCCAGCTTCAACAACCAAGGCCATTCGATCCACTTGATCGAGCGCTACGGCCAATATGGTGGCTCCATAAGCGAGATCATCGTCTACTTTTTCAGCAAGCCGCTGCACTTGCTTGAGCTGCTGCTCGGCCAAGAGAATCGCAGCTATCTGCTGCTTTTGCTCGCACCCTTCGGCCTGCTCTGTCTGCTACGCGCTCACATACTGATCATCGCTTTGCCAGCGCTCTTGCTCAACATGCTCAGCACCGCAGCGGAACAACGCAGCCTCTACTACCACTACGACGCCTTGGTTGTGGCAGTGATGGCGGTGGCTAGCCTCTATGCTCTGATCTGGCTGAGCGAACAGCGTCTTGGCCAGCGACTGCTGCCCTTGACCGGAGCGATCTGCGCTGCTGGCTTGTTGCTGTGCTGTACGGCTAGCGATCTACGGCTTGTAGAACTGCAAGAAGATCTGGCTTACAGAAGCGCCCGTCTGCACTACTACGATTACGCCCTCTCCTTCATTCCTGATGATGCCAATATCGCTGCCGATCTGCAGTTGCAGCCTCATCTGTCTCATCGCCAGCAGGCTTTTCTGTTTCCAAGCCCATTCAATCAAGCCGTCTACTTCGATCCGGCGGGCCAGCCCTTTACAGAACGTATCGACTACATTTTGTACGATACCAAGCGCGCCAACAGCCATTTGATCGATGACGATGAAAAGAGCGATATCCTACGAGAATTGCAGAGCCGAGGTCTCTTTCAAGCGAGCTTACAGATCGACGGCTTTTTGGTCTTAGAACGCAAGCCTTCGGCGTTGCCCGATCGCTGTTTTGGGCGCGATTGGCAATCCAGCGATTGTCTGATCCAGCCTTAAACCTAGGCGATCTCACCACATCCGTTTGCATTCTTCAGCGCTCTGGCGGCGTGGTCTTTGCCCCAAATAAGGTAGCGACCGCGTCCGCCTACGGCTATCAACAGCCCGTCCGTAAGCAGGCTGTTGTAGCTGTGTGCCGAAAGACCGCCCCAAAATACAACAAAGCAGATTTCGTATCATTCCTCCTCGCTAAGCGGTTGATCGTATACAATACACGCTAGAACTCATTTTTGGCTCACTAAGGGCTGAAGCGCACAAACAAGCAGTTCCGTATTCAAGGCATAGCAATTCCGTTGGATCATTGAGTTTTCGAAGATTCTCATGGTGCAGACAGCGAATGCATCGTTGAGGCGGGCAAGCCGTTTGTAGCCGTAGGCGGACGCGGTAAGGATCGGATTCGAGCCAAAGCCCTTACCGCCAACAGTATGAGCTGGTTGAAGTGATCAAGTGAATTTGGTATAACATAGCTTCTCAAGCGGCGTTACCGATCTGATCAGTTGTGGAATATGGGTTCTTCTAGTGGGACAGGAAAAATCAATGAACGTGCTTCCGCTAAACTCCGATCATCTGCCTGAACTCTATAGCATCTACCGCACGGTCACGGCTCGCGCCGCTCACTGCCGCTTTGTGCCCAGCTTCGAGCGTTTCTCACTCGCTCTGAGCGAACCGCGCTATAGTGCAACCAAGCTCTTTGTGGCCGAAGAGCAGGGCAAAGCGCTCGGTTTCGCCGCCTTCGAGCCACGTTCGCCAACCGAAAACGGTCTGTCGCGCGCCAGCATCACTGCGCTGTTCAGCGAACATGAAGAGGTAGCTCAAACACTGCTGCAGGAGCTTCTAAAGCTCGCCGATCAATTTCAGATCCAGCAATTGGAAGCCTTTCCCGAGCACCATTTTCACTGCCCCGTGCCCGGCTACAATGCAGGCTGGGACGCACTATCTGATACAATGCCTATGATCGCTCGGGTATTAGCGCGCAATGGCTTTGTGCCGACCTATCGCGAATTACTCATGATCTGCGATTTTAAGCGCTTCCCTCCTTCTGATGGCGAAGTGCCGGAAGGTCTCAGCTTGCGCAAGCGCGTGCCCGCTATGGGCGGCTGGGAGCTTTTGCCCTATATCGATCAGCAGCGCGTCGGCAGCGTCCACTACGATACCCTCGCGCGCTTGGTCGACAGCGAAGATGCCAACAAGGTCGGCTATATTTGGGGTATCAGTGTGATTCAACCGATGCGCCGACGCGGCATCGCTCGCTACCTGACTCGTCGGGTGATGACCCACTTTTATGAGCTTGGTTGCAGCGAGTGTTGGCTTAGCACCGGGGCACAGAACTTCCCTGCTCAACCGCTCTATTTATCGCTCGGTTTTGAAGTCGCCGATACGACCGTCAGTTTCCGACGGCTTCTATAAGATATTGCTTGCTCTATGACACACAGTTCAAACACAATCGGATTTGTGACACCACGTTACGGTGTTGATATTTTGGGCGGTGCCGAGCGCCACGTTCGTTCTTTGGCCGAACAGCTGGTGAAGGGTGGTTGGAAGGTCGAAGCGCTCACAACCTGCACCGAAAGCCTGATCGAGATCCGCAATACCCTTCCGCCAGGCACAAGCGAGGTCAACGGCGTTACTGTGCGGCGCTTCCCCGCCGATCAGACTGATATTGCGCGCTACCATCGAGTTGCAGCCTTGGCCCAGAGCGGCGCCAAGGTCAGCTATAGCGACCAGCTCGAATTTATGCGCCATTCGATCAACAGCGGGCCGCTCTACGAATATCTGCGCAGTCACGCCGACGAATATCGCTGCATCGTGTTTGCGCCCTACCTGTTTGGAACCACCTATTGGGGCATTCAGGCGGTGCCACACAAAGCGATCTTAATGCCCTGCCTTCACGATGAGCCCTACGCCTATTTCGACCTGATTCGCGATATGTTTGAACAGGTACAGGGCATCTTCTTCAATACGCCGCCCGAATACGAGTTCGCTCGCAATAAACTCGGCTTGATCAATCCCAATGCCCAGATCGTCGGCATGGAGTTCCCCGATCAGCCCAAGGGCGATGGCGAAGGCTTTCGCGCCAAACACCAGCTCAAAGGCAATGTTTTGCTCTATACGGGCCGTCTGGAAGAGGGCAAGAATATCCCCCTTTTGCTCGACTACTTTACGCGCTATAGCGATGAGCAGCCCGGCAAATGGACGCTGGTGATCACCGGACGCGGCCCAGTTGAGATCCCCAAACGGCCCGATATTGTTTATCTGGGTATGTTGCCTGAAGAGGAGATGAAGGATCTCTCGGCGGCCTGCAGCCTCTTTTGTCTGCCTTCGCTCAACGAGAGCATGTCGATTGTGCTGATGGAGACTTGGCTGCAAGATCGACCTGTGTTGGTGCACGCCGACTGCGCCGTAACCCATTACCATATCAAGCAGAGCCAAGGCGGTTTGGCTTTCGATAGCTACGAAAGCTTTAAAGCAGCCCTCGAGCGCATCGCCGCCGAGCCAGAGACCGCCCGAGCCATGGGCCAGCGCGGCCACGCGTATGTACGCCAGACCTTCAATTCGGAAGCGGTCTATGCGCGCCTCACCAAGGCCATCAACGACTTTACCGCCCCGCGCAGCCTCTATGACCAACTCAGCCAGCAAGCTATCGTACACGCCCGCTCGTTCTCGCGCGAGCGCTTCGACGAACGTTTCGAAGCGATTTTAAAGCAAGTTGAAGCCGAGACAGCCGGACAAGGCCTTACCCCTCAGCAGATCAGTGCGCTGCGCCAGGCTGCTCTCGTCGGTATGCCCGACTATCAAGTGCAATCGGGTGCGCCCTTCGGTTTAGGCAAGCTGATCGTCTGGTTGCGCAACCAGCTCACATCGCACCTGCGCGAGCCCTATCTCGATCCGATCATCGCCCGCCAAGAGCACTACAACCGCCAATTGCTCGACGTGATCTTACCAGCCTTGGAACGAAGCGTTCGCTCGCAACAACGCCTTGAACGCCAAGTGCGCATGCTCGAACAACAGGTTAGTGAACTGCAAAAGCAATTGGCCTCGAGCGAAAAAGCCACAAATGAGCTGCACAAATAGTGCAACTGGTGCGAGCGCTGCTGTATCCGATAGCTTATAGCAACGTTCCTGAGAGTATGGTATACTAGTACATTAGGAGCAACAGCGTCAACATACAACTGGCGCTGTGCTAATTATTTTCCCCAATATTTGGAATGCCAGAGAGGAGATGCTTCGGCATCACCCTGTGTCGACAATACAGGCGTCTGCCGCTGCAACAAAACAATGGGCGCTGAGCGATTACAAAAAGTGTTAGCCAGCGCTGGCATAGCCTCGCGACGAGACTGTGAGGAACTGATTGCCAGTGGAAGAGTAACAGTCAATGGGCGCGTGATGCACGAATTAGGTGCGCGCGTTGACATCGCTGTTGATACGATTGAGGTTGATGGCAAACCCATTCAACCACCAGGTGAGCGTACCTACATTATGCTTCACAAGCCGGTCGGTGTAGTCTCGACCGCCGATGACCCCCAAGGTCGGCCTACCGTAGTCGAATTAGTTGAAAGCAATGCACGGCTCTTCCCTGTTGGGCGGCTCGACGTCGACAGCGAAGGTCTGATTCTGCTGACCGACGACGGTGAACTAACCCATAAGCTGACCCATCCTAGTTTCGAAGTCGAAAAAGAGTATCGCGCTCTGCTGAACGAAGCACCTTCAGGCGATGCCTTACGCCAGTGGCGCGAAGGCGTCATGTTATACGGGGAGCGAACCGCTCCGGCATGGGTAGAAGTGCTCGAGCCAGCAGAACAAGGCGTCTGGGTTCGTGTTGTGATCCGCGAAGGTCGCAAGCGCCAAATCCGCGAAGTCGCCAAATTACTCGGCTATCAAGTGTTGCGCCTCCAACGCATCCGTGAAGACACGCTCTTGTTGGGCGATCTGCCCCTCGGTTCTTGGCGACACCTCACGCCCGAGGAGGTTAAAGCCCTGCAAGACCATGTGGCTGAAATTTCCCGTACAACCAGCCGTTTAGCCCGTGCCAACCGCCGCAACGAAGAAGAAAGTGACGAAGTGAAAGAGCGCCCAAGCCGTCCGGCTCAGCCCAAATATATTGACGAAACCGATGAGCCGGAAGATGGCATTGTGCGCCCACAACGTGGCGAACAGCGCGAATTCCGTCCTCGCACCCCGTATGGCGAACGTTCCGGTCGCGATTTCGATCGCAACAATCGATCGGATTTCCGCAGCGATCGCCGCGATGAGCGCGGTTCCCGCAGTGATCGCCGCGATGAGCGCGGTTCCCGCAGTGATCGCCGCGATGAGCGTGGCTTCCGTGGCGAGCGCAACGATCGTGGCTTCGATCGTCGCGATGAGCGTGGCTTCCGTGGCGAGCGCAACGACCGTGGCTTCGATCGCCGCGATGAGCGCGGCTTCCGTGGTGAGCGCGGTAACGATCGTGGCTTCGATCGCCGCGATGAGCGTGGCTTCGATCGCCGCGATGAGCGTGGCTTCCGTGGTGAACGCGGTAACGATCGTGACTTCGATCGTCGCAATGATCGCGCTTTCCGTGGCGAGCGCAACGACCGTGGCTTTGAGCGTCGCGATGATCGTGGTTTCCGTGGTGAGCGCGGTAACGATCGTGGCTTTGAGCGTCGCGATGATCGTGGTTTCCGTGGTGAGCGCGGTAACGATCGTGGCTTTGAGCGTCGCGATGATCGTGGTTTCCGTGGTGAGCGTGGTAACGATCGTGGCTTTGAGCGTCGTGACGACCGCGGCTTCCGTGGCGAGCAGCGGCCCGAGCGCAGCGAACCCCGTTCGGATTCGCGTTCGGATTCCCATCTAGCATCTCGTAGTCCCCGCATTGCGCGCGGAAGCTTCCGCAACCCGATCGCAGGACGACCAGCCTTCCCACTGCGCCGTCGCTCGGGCCGTCCAAGCGACGATGAAGAATAAGGCGTCGTCGGATCTGTAGCTTATTGGCCCTTTAGCTGTCTACAACAGAGCAACGTTGTAATGAGCCAGCATAAAGGGCCATAACTCGATCGCTGTGTTAGAGCGACCACATCGAATTGAGGCGTTTAGCCCCTACTGCGTCCGCTCAGCTTGTCGAAGACATAGATCGAGAACCAGCATACAGCGTTGTAACGTGTCGCTACAAACAGACTGAACAAAACTCGTTTGACGTAAAGGGCTAAGATATCGTAAAACTGTTCTGACACTAATTCCAACTCGGATAATACCGGTTTGGAATGCGTTCTTGTTTGTAGTGGAACTCGTTCTAATCGCTTTTCGGTATCTGTTATAATCAAACAGCTATGGCCGAACTCGTCACAATCAAAAGCAATAAAGACGGCCTACGGGTCTACCTCAATCAAACAGCCGAGTGGTCACACATTATCGAATCGCTCCGTCAGCGGCTCGAACAAAGTGGCACGTTTTTTCATGGTGCGCGGTTTGTACTCGATATTGCAGACCGTCCCGTTACTGAAGAGCAGCTCGCCGAATTACTTACCCTTTTGCGCCAGCATGGACTGGCCCCCGACTCGCTCGCCACTACCACGCGTGAGGGGCGAAGCGCTGCTCGGCAAGCTGGCATCGCGGCAGGACCGTTAGCACGCCCACCAGCACCAGCTCCCGCTAATACCGAAAGCGATGCTCTGTTGGTCTGGAGAACCGTTCGCTCTGGTCAAGTCGTTCGACATACCGGCCATATCACGATCATTGGTGACGTCAATGCCGGAGCCGAAGTGATCGCCGGAGGGAATGTTGTTGTTTGGGGGCGACTACGTGGCGTTGTACACGCCGGAGCACTAGGAGATCATAACGCGCTGATTTGTGCACTTGAGCTAAACCCTACACAACTTCGTATCGCCGATCTTATCGCACAACCCGACACAAGTGCTGCACTGCGGATCCCCGAAGTCGCCCGTATTGAGGACGGACGGATCGGTGTCGAGAGTTGGGAAGCGTATCGCAAAATCTAGCTGAGATCGTCGACGTTTTGGAACCTTATTTGCAAACTCAGCACTACTTGGAGGCCCTATGTCGCGCGTTATTACGATCACTTCAGGCAAAGGCGGTGTAGGTAAAACAACCACAACGGCAAACCTTGGTACAGCGCTGGCGCTTCAAGGGCATCGAGTCGCTGTGATCGATGCTGATATTGGCTTGCGTAACCTCGATGTCGTTATGGGTTTGGAAAACCGCATCGTATATGATCTCGTAGATGTCATCGAGGGGCGGGCGCGTCTGCGCCAAGCGCTTATTAAAGACAAACATCTTCCAGAGTTATGCCTCTTACCAGCAGCCCAAACTCGCGACAAAGATGCTGTCGGGCCTGAAGAAATGATTGCTCTTACCGACCAACTTCGTCAAGAGTTTGACTATGTATTGGTCGATAGCCCTGCTGGTATTGAGGGAGGCTTCCGCAATGCCATCGCCGGAGCAGATAGTGTTTTGATCGTTACCACGCCGGAAGTTTCGGCGGTTCGCGATGCAGATCGCATCGTTGGTTTGGTTGAAGCCGCTGAAAAAGGCCCTCCCCGTTTGATTATCAACCGTATCAAACCTAAGCTCGTCAGCCGGGGTGATATGCTCTCCATGGAACAGGTTGTGGAGATTCTGGCGATCGACCTGATCGGTGTGGTGCCAGAAGATGAAACAATCGTGACATCGACCAACCGTGGTGAAGTCGCTGTCTTCGACCGCAGCTCGACTGCTGGCCGTTCATTTATCGACATCGCACGCCGCGTGGCAGGAGAACAGGTGCCGATTATGGCGCTTGAAGATAATCAGGGAATGCTGGAACGAATCTTTGGCTTATTCGGGCGTCGCGCTCGTACCTAAACTGCGGAGGATGCGATGAGCTTTTTCGATAATCTGTTTCGTGGACGACGCGAGCGCAGCGCTCAAGTCGCAAAAGAGCGCTTGTTAACGGTTTTGGTCAACGATCGTGTCAAGCTCACTCCTGAGATGATGGATCAACTCAAAGCAGAGTTATCGGCTGTGATCGCCAAATACGTTCCCTCCGTAGAACCAGGCGAAATAGAAGTATCGCTCGAACGAGCAGAACTGAGCGACCATCTAAGAGCTGATATTCCGCTGCGAAGAAGTCGTTCAGAATCTTCTTCTTAAAGAATTAATATTTTTTATGTATAACGTACCCTGCGGGCAACCTCAGGGTAATCGTATACAATAGAGCTAAGTGCTTCCACGGTGGCAGCAGAGACGAGTACAAGGTCGAGAGTATGGAGATCGAATCAAAGCCTATTCGCCTTTCTACACGTGGGAAAGTTGTAACAATAGCGATCATCACGCTACTGACAATTTTTCTCTTGCATGAAGTCGAGCATGTTCTAGGGCCATTTATTGCCGCTATCATTACGGCCTATTTGTTTAATCCACTAATCGGCTTTGTATCACGGCGTACCAACACTAACCGGATTATTTGGATTGTTGTGCTCTATGTCCTCGCTGGGGCGCTTATCTATGGCGTAACGACCTTTATGTGGCCCCGCATCACGGCCCAGTATTACGGTCTAATCAACCAAATCCCAACGATCGTCACTACCATCCAAAACCTGTTTGGCGAGAACCAAGAGCTACACTTCGGCGGTGTTGTATTCGATCTCACTCCAATCGCAGAAGAGATCGCAAACTTTGCAAAAAATATTGGTGGTCAGTTACCAACAGCCGTTCCCAGTCTGGTTTTTTCGGCAGTAGAAACTGTTGTTTATCTATTAGTCTATCTGATCATTACCTTTTACCTCTTACTGCAAGCCGAACAGTTGATGCAGTGGCTTTATGGATTGATCCCTGCACCTTATCGAGCTGAAATCCGTGGTTTGGTTCGAGAAGTTGACCATGTGCTAAGCGCCTATATTCGTGGACAGCTCGTGCTGATCGTGGTCATGTCGGTCCTGATGTACATCCCGCTCTCGATCTTGGGCATACGTTACGCTCTGCTGATTGCGATTCTAAGCGGCATCTTAGAGATCATCCCCTTCATCGGGCCATGGTCGGCCGCTGGCATAGCCATCTTCGCAGCCTTGATTCAAGGTCACGAGCCATTTGGCCTTTCGGGCATCGTGCTCGCAGGTGTGATCGGCTTGATCTACCTTGTGATGCGCCTGATGGAAGATAACTTCATCATTCCGACCTTGGTAGGCCATTTTGTAAAGCTTCACCCAGCCATTATCATCTTCGCGATCTTGGCAGGTGCGGCCTTAGGAGGCGCATTCGGTCTCTTTGTCGCCATCCCCGTGGCGGCTGTCATTCGCATCTTGTTGGTCTATATCTACAACAAACTGATCGATAGCGACATGCCGATCACTCCCCATAACGATAACCCACCAGGAGCGAAGGTGAGCGAAGAGGTCAGTCAGAATGCACCTGTGGCCGCCCCACAAGCGGCGCGCCAAGGGCGTCTACGCACACCTAAAGGCGTGCGAGGTGCGCGTATAGCAAAACGGTAATAGGCCATGGTGACAGTTCGTGCGGCAGAACCTGAAGATCTTGAGGTGTGTCTTAGCTTCCCAGCAACCTACACCACACGAGTAGCTTGGCAGCTTGCCATCGATGGGGACCCCAGTCGCAACGGCCCATTGCATATGAGCTTGCAGCAAATGCGCTTGCCGCGTTTGCTCACGCTCACATTACCGTCGGCTCTCATCCCTTTGCAAGCGACTTGGGACATGCAAGACCTGATTCTACTAGCACTCGACAACGAGGTCGCTTGTGGTTACCTCTGTCTGCAACTGCTGCCCGACCAAGGCCAAGGCTTAATCACCCGTTTGCTGGTTAACCCGCCCTCGCGCGGCAAAGGGGCAGGCACCGCCCTCGTGCGCACGGCGCTTGGCTGGGCGTCGGCGCAAGGATTGATGCGCCTGCTGGCCTACACACCACTGCGCAACACCCCCGGGAGCACCTTCTATCAACAGCGCGGCTTTCGCATCTGCGGCATCAGCGAGCACTTTTACCCAACCCGCGAAGATGCCCTGCTCCTAGAGCGCTGGCTCTGACTCCAGACCGCTTCTCTGCTGCTTGTTCAACAAAAAGAGCGCCACCTACAACTCATAAGGTGGCGCGTTTTCTATTTGTTGCATTAAGCCGATGCGTTCATACCAAATCCATTTAAAGACCTGCATGCTCTTCGCTCAGAAAAACGAAAAGCCGGGAAAGATCTAGTCATACCAAATTCGTTTAAAAACTTGCCCACTGGGAGTGTAAGAAAACAAAAACGAGGAAAGAGTTGTGTGACATTTCGCGCGATAGCGCGAAATGTCACACAACAAAAAGAGACAAGTTCCACTCTGCCGAAGGCCAAATAGAATGAAGCAAGCGAATTTGG
>Ga0065721_10050259_pt1 | contig 21761 bp, 13 predicted proteins | sample Mesricmetagenome_FD_59108 | JGI IMG/M metagenome (GOLD analysis project Ga0065721, IMG submission 59108) | Mesophilic microbial community from rice straw/compost enrichment Sample: eDNA_1 v2 (version 2) | ecosystem: Engineered > Solid waste > Grass > Composting > Bioreactor | place: USA: Davis...
GGGAACGAAGGTGTCCCGCCGCTCCTCACCAATTCCAACTGAAAATCTGTTTCCGATATGAATTACAATCCAAAGAAACAAAGCAGTCCGGACGGTCTCCGTGCCCGGGGTTTCACGTTGATTGAACTCCTGGTGGTGATCGCGATCATCGCCATCCTGGCGGCGATGTTGTTGCCTGCTTTGAGCAACGCAAAAGAACGCGCGCTGCGGGCTTCGTGCCTGAACAACTTGAAGCAAATGGGGGTGGCGTTCGTGATTTACGGTGGCGATTTCGGAGACCACTTGCCGCCGCCGGCATTCACCGGCCCGGGCGGGTCAACGCCTTACGCCGCGTATGTATTGTATCCGGCGACGGTCGCACCCGGCACCCCGGTCGGACCCAATGAGTTCGCCACCAACCATGGAATCTTTTATTCCTCGGGAGTGATTCTTTCGGGCAAAACATTCTATTGCCCGAGCATGAAAAACAGCACGCAGATGCCATTTTCCTACGAGCATTACACGACCTCCAGTGGAAGCTGGCCGGCCTACAATGTCGTGGCGGGGAAATCGCACGTTCGTTCCACTTACAGTTATTTTCCGCAATCCACCGAGTTGAAACTGAGGCCGGGGCTGAGAAACGGATATTACGTTGCGGCCAAAAAGCTGGCTCAACTCAGTGCCCGTCAATCCATGATGACGGATCTCATTTATCTTTATGACACCATTCCCCATCGGTCCGGACGTTCTGCCAACGCATTGAATGTTCTGTGGGGCGATGGTCATGCCAGTGCCTGCAATTCGAAGGATGCCCTGGACCCGTCGCTTTGGAATTCGGCCAAACCCAATCCCGACGGCATCCCCAGCCTCGGCGATGACACCGAAAAATTCTGCGATGTCATGTATTACATCCAGCAGCAGAATTAGGCCGGAAGATCCCATCAGATAATCCACAGGCGTGTTCGCCGTTTCCGGCTGGCGGGAAACGCGCCGTTCAAGCAGGTGGAAGAAATCCGTTTCCATTCACGATGAGAAAAGCTGTCTTGCTGATCGCATGTCTTGCGGCGGTGGTGTTCCCCGTTTGCGCCGAGGACGACATTCCTCGTTACGTAAAAATCATTCGCGAGCGTATTTTTTCGGACTACCAGGGGATGCTCAAAACTGCCCGCGGCAGTTTGAAATATCCGTTCGTCACGCCGGGCAGCAGCCAGTATCAGGATCAGCTTTGGGATTGGGACTCGTGGCTGGTGAATGTTGCTCTGCGGCAGATATTGTTGGAACACGGCTCCGAGAAGGACAGAGAAGAAGCGATTCCTTTTGAGCAGGGATGCGTGCTGAACTTCCTGGATGGCAAAGGATACAACGGCTGGATTCCGCCGGTCATCTATTCGCACGACCAGCCCGATCCGAATTTCAATCCGTTTCAACACAACCCTCACAAACCCTGCCTGGCGCAACACGCCGCACTGCTCACCCGGTTGAACGGCGGTAATGCCGAATGGCTGCGCGATCGATTCCATTCGTTGCAGGCTTTTGTGGCGTGTTACTACAACCACTACCGCCATCGCCCCACGGGTCTCTATTTCTGGCAGACCGATGGATACATCGGCGTGGACAATGATCCGAGCACCTACTATCGACCCGACGGGAGTTCGGGATCGATTCTGTTGAATTGTCTGATGTATCGGGAATTGAAGGCGATGGTCTATCTCGCGGGGCAACTCAATCAACAGGAGATCGGCGCCAGCTTTCAGAAAATGGCGGATGAACTTCTAGATTCGATCCGGGAACACTGCTGGGATCCCAGGGACGGATTTTATTACAGCGTCGATTTGAATCTCCGGCCTTACGAACGTCCCGCCTCGGGGAATGCTCTGCACATGGGTGCTCCGCGAAACTGGGACTGCCTCATTCAGCGTCTGGGCGTCTGGTCCGGATTCCTCGCGATGTGGGCCGAAGTGGCCACGCCTGAACAGGCGAAGCTGATCGTGGAAAAGAATTTCCGGGACACCAACACCTTCAACGCGCCGTATGGAATCCGTTCACTCTCCCGGATGGAAAAAATGTACGACCTGCGCGCCTCGGGGAATCCCTCCAACTGGCTCGGTCCAATCTGGATCAACGTGAACTATCTCACGTTCCGCGGCCTGGTGAAGTACGGCTTCACAGAAGACGCCCGTGAGCTGGTGCGGAAAACGATTCTGCTGCTGGGAAGAGATTACGAACGGCACGGCACACTGCATGAATATTATCTCCCGGACAGCGGTGAGCCGGTGCTCAACCCCGGATTTCAGAACTGGAACTATTTAGTCCTGAACATGATTGCCTGGTATGAAGGCAAACCGTTCGTTGAGGAATTTTGACCCGAAAATCACTTCGGTAAATGTCCATGAAACAAATGATTCAAAAAAGCTGTGTAATGCTGACCGGCGGGTTGCTGGCATTGACTCTCTCACCAGGTTTGTTCCCCACCGCGGATGCCGCAGAATCTTTTCCCTTGACCGCCACCATTGCCGAAGCGATGCAGCGGGCCAATGATCATTGGATTGCAAACAACGGCCTTGGTAATGCCGGATGGGCGCGCGGCGCTTACTACACCGGCAATCAACGCGCTGTTCGCGTATTGGGAAATCGCAATTACTTGCGTCGCGCTCTGGCGTGGGGCAATGCCAATCAATGGAGGGTCGGTCCGGAGATCAACCGCCCCAATGTCGCTGACGCGTTTTGCTGCGGGCAGACTTACATTGATCTTTATCGGATGGATCCGAAGCCTTTGTATCTTGCCGACATTCAGGCGAAGATCGATGCACAGGTTGCTTCTTCTGCCATTGATGGCTGGTCCTGGGTGGATGCGTTCTACATGCAGGCCCCGACCATGGCCCGCCTTGGAAGCCTGACAGGCGACACCAACTATTTTCACAAGCTCCGGCTCATGTATGACGACATGAAGATTCGCCGCACCTTGTTCGATCCGGAGGAGTCGTTGTGGTATCGCGATGGCGACTGGGTTTACCCGGCCAAGGTTACGCCGTCCGGGAAAAAGGTGTTCTGGAGCCGCGGTGATGGCTGGGTGTTCGCAGGGCTGGCGCGGGTGATTGAAGAAATGCCGGTCGGTTCGCCGGATCGCGAGGAATACGTCGAGATGTTCACGCGAATGGCCGCCGCACTGAAAGCAGTGCAGGGCCCGGACGGCATGTGGCGCTCCAGCCTGTTGGATCCGAATGAATATCCCAATCCGGAAACCAGTGGCACCGCATTCTTCACCTTTGGAATGGCGTGGGGCATTCGCAACGGCCTCCTGCCGGCAGCTGATTATGCCGACACAGTGATCAAAGGTTGGAATGGGATGGTGAACATTGCACTGACTCCGGATGGCTTTCTCGGTTATGTGCAGGAGGTGGGTTTTGCTCCCGGACCGGCTGACGCTTCGATGACGAAGGATTACGGAGTCGGCGCCTTCCTGTTGGCCGGCAGCGAACTCTATTTGCTCGCGCCGGATGCTCCCGCAATCCGTCCCTGGGCTGGGATGGATCAAACCAATTCCGTTAAAGCAGGAGAGAAGTTCTCGCTGCCGTTGAATGCCGGTTTGACTGAGATCTACAAAGGCAGCGCGGTGTCGTTCACCTGGTGGAATGGCGATACACAAATCGCCTCCGGCACGAATACGTCCGCTCTGCTGGGGCCGGGTCAGCATGAGATTACTTTGAAAGTGGTCGGCTCGGATGGGAACACCTACACGGATTCCATCTCTGTGTTGATCACCGAAACCACGCCGCCGCCGGCTCCGGAAATGAAAATGAAATTCGGTTTTGAAGATTCGGGGACGGTGACGACCGATTCCATTTCGGGCGTGACTCTGGAACTGACGGACGGAGCTGGTTTGCCTGTGGACCTGCATGGTGCGGAAGGCTCGGGTGTGTTCGGCCGTGGGCGGGCATTGGATTTAAGAAATGGAAGCTACGGGAGCGGCGGTTTGGCCAGGGTCATCAACTCAGGTGCCATCAATTTCGGAACGATCACCAATTTCGCGGTTAGCCTTTGGTTCAAGCCGCTCCAGAACATGTGGTCCACCGACAAGGGAACTTTTTTTGCGCTGGGCGCCAATGGAATCACGGGCTATGGACAAAACCAAAGCGTGAGTCTGCGTTGTAACGGCGATTCCGGCTGGCGTAACCACAATCTCAAGACCGCAGTCACGGCACGGATCCACACGAAAGGCAGTTCCACCAGCGATCCCTGGTTCTGCGAAATGCCGACGAACCAATGGATCTTCATGGCAATGTCCTATGACGGCACGAACTTGAATTTTTATCGCGGCACCGAGACGACGCCGGTGGTGAAGATGGGAACGACCAATGGTTCGGAGATGCTGAATCTTTCCGTTGAGGTTGGGAATTCGTTCAGCCTGTTTATCGGCAACAATGCGGCTCGCAATGCCACCGCACTCGGGCAGTTTGATGATGTGCGATTTTATACGGGGATGGTGGATGAAGCTTTTTTGGAACACACCCGTCTGGATGATATCGCTCCGATGTTGCAATGCTCTGTTGTTGATGGCGGGGACATTTCACTGCGTGGACAAACCGTGGCGGGAGTCACTTACATTTTGGAGTCGTCATCGACTCTGGTCGCCAACTCCTGGACTCCGGTCCTGACGAATTTTGGAAATGGCGAGTTGGTCACCAACATCCTCCCTTCGTATTCCGCCGATTCCAATCGGTTCTTCCGATGGGTGTTGCAATAGCGACTCGGCCTTTCGCTTTCCGCTTCTCAGGCCTCAGCCGCCACTCCGGCGCTTCACGACGGCACAATTTCGCAATCAGATCACGCCTCTGCCGGTTTGGCTTCGTTGGCGTGATATTTCATGACGGCTTCCGTGCGACAGCGAACATGGAGCTTTTCATAGATATGGCGCAGGTGATTGCGCACTGTGTCAAAGCTCAGGTTCAACTGCGTTGCGATCTCCTTGTTCGTCAATCCCTTCGCCACAAGCATCAGGACCTCCATCTCGCGCGCTGAAAGACTTTCATTGGACCGCGGTGGTGGTTTTTGAAAGGTTTCCACCAACATCCGCGCGATCTCGCCGGTCATGGGCGCGCCGCCGGTTCGAACGTCGGCGATGGCCCGCAAAATTTCCTCGCGACTGGAGCGCTTCAGCAGATACCCGCAGGCGCCGGCCTTGAGTGCCTGAAAAATCAGATCGTGATCCTTGTAAACCGTCAGAATGATGATCTGCAATTGGGGCAGCATTCCCTTGAGCCGTCCAGTGCAGGCAATTCCGGTTTCGCCGCCGGGCAGGTGGATGTCCATCAACACGACATCGGGCGGCTGGCGCGGGATCTGGATCAGGGCATCCCGGGCGTTGCTGCAGTCGCATATACATTTCAACCCGGGCGCCTGATCAATCCACAGGCGCAGGGTTTGTCTCATGGTTCGATTGTCTTCGACGATGGCAATGTTGGTCATGTGGTGGAAACGTGGGTGTCGAGGGGGCAGATAAGCCGGACGATGGTTCCTGTGCCGGGCCGGGAACTGATTTCACAACGCCCGTCCAGCCGATTCAGGCGCTCGGACAGGTTGGTCAAACCGTTTCCGTCGCTTGGGATTTCCAGGTCAAAGCCGCAACCGTCATCCGTGATGACGATGTACAGATTGCTTTCATCCAGTTCGATGTGGAAAAGGATTTCCCGCGCGTGAGAATGGCGGACGGCATTGTTCAGCGCTTCTTTGACTCCGAGGAATAAATGGTGCCTCGCCCGCGCCGCCACAGGGCGGGCGGGAATAACGGCGGGGATTTCCACGCGACAAGTCAGCCCGACGGTCTGGAGATAATCCTCGGCAAAGCCCGCGAGATAATGCACCAGGGCGGCCACGGTATCTTTCCGCGGGTCCACGGCCCAGACGATTTCATCCAGCGCCCGGACGAGCGAATTGGCCCGGGAAAGAATGCGATCAAATCGCACGCCGGGTTCCTGGGAGTCCGGACAATCGCGTCCTGTTTCCGCCAGCATGCTGATTTCCGTGAGGCTTGAACCGAGATCGTCATGGAGATCGCGGGCGATTCGCGAGCGTTCTTCTTCGAGCGAGTGTTGATGTTCGGCCCGTTCGCGTTCACGAATTTCCTGTTCGAGTTGAGCGGTGCGCTGAGTGACCTTGCGACTGAGCAGGCTGGTCCAGATCAGGACCAGGACCAATATCGTCATCAGTGAACCGAGCGCGATGAGCAGGCGCTCCAGCGTCCACCACGGAGGGCGGGCCAGAATAACGATGCTCGTTGGGGACCGGAGCAACAGTTCGAAGGAGTCGAGGGCGCGTCCTTCTGCGCGATTTCCGCCGATTCCATGATAAACTCCCGTCAGTTGCAAACGCGCACCGATCGGTACCGACAAAGGTGAAGATGGGTTCCTGCTTTCAAGCCGGGCGGCGAAGGTATGCACGCCGGCCTGCAGTTCGAGAATGGTCTCATTTTTTTGCTGGCTCAAACCCACGAGCAAACCTTCGACGTGAACGACGGTTGAATCATGATCGGGGGAGATCAATTTGCCGGGTTCAAGCGGACTGGACGGTGGCAACGGCTGGCGGCCGATGGCGCGAGCCAGACATTGCTGAAGGACGGGCGACGGCCCGCTCAGGTTGGGAAAGCCCACCACTTCCGCCAGATCGCCCACCTTCAATCCACAATCTCTTTCGAGGGTGAATTTCAGGCCGTTCTTTTCATCCATCAGATAGTATTCGCCACGTCTTTCATGAACAATCTGGCCGATCACCTTGATCCGCTGAAAAGCGCCGGCCCGCGAATCAAAGTGCAGCAGATCCTTCGCGTGCTTGACCGGAACAGCGAACATGTCTGTGGGAGCCGGTTCGTCCACGCTGATCATCGCGCCGTGAATCTTGATCTCGCCCACTTTGACTTTGAATGCCCCTTCGCCCTCCGGTTCATGCGACGCATACAGGCAGCCACGCAGGGTGACGAGGGCGTGCTCGTAAACCCTCAAATCCACCGACTCCAATCCAAATAAATCAACCCAGATGGATCCACCGCGGGTAAACAGTGAGATGCGATTTCTTTGAACATGATTGACGATGCCCTGTACTTCCACGTATTGCGTGTCCAGGCTTCCAGCCATCAATTGATCCCACGTGGCATGAACAGGCGTGGGCAGCATTCCCTTTCCGAGGCGCACCATTTTCCGTGACCGGACATCAGGGGCGAAACTTTCGACAGTGTTTCCTTCCACTTCGCAGTAGTCCCCGACCTTGGGCGGAGAAGCATCTGTGGCGGGCCAGTTCCTCACAAAAACGCCCATGGTGGAATCCTGAATGACGAAGGATTTGAACTCAGGTTGAACGCAGGTGATGACGCCGCGGAGTTTGACCTGGTAACCCTTCCGGGCCTCTTCACGTTTCAACTGCTTGATGGTGCCAGCCGAAGTCAATACGGGCGGGAGATGTCCCGCGGCTCCGTCATGCGGCAATCTGCGGCAGATGGCGGAGTCGAGAACAAGCGGGCCGGCTGTCCGCGTGGTGCGTCCCAGGACTTCTATCGATTCTCCCACCGGCCAGGAATTCGTCTCCAGCGTTTCAACCCGGATCGCGAAATTTTCATCCCCGAGCATCAAAACCCGTTCGGGGCCGATCGAAACGACGCGACCGATCATGCGCAGGATGGTGTCCTCGGGTTCGATCAGGTTTGTCGTCACTTCGCCGATGCTGACAGGCGGATGGCTGTCCCAAAGTTTCGGGGCGGCCTCCAGAATTTCGATGTCCATGCGATTGGTTACCCGCAGAATGGCCGCTACTTCCTGACCTTCGAGTGTCCAGGCAATCTGGCCGGTCCCGCGACAGCGAAGACGACTGTTCAAGAGTAGAATGGGGGATATTCCGGACGAATCTGTCACCTCGATTTGCAGCGGACTGGTGGCGGTCTTCAGTTCCATTTCCAATGTGTTCGCCTGGCTGTGAATAAAGGTGGCAACGCCTTCCGCTTCAAAAATGGCCCCGTCCATCTTCTCTATCATGTCGGTTTCACTGCCCGGCTGAAGGGGACGAACTGAAACCAGCGGGTGCGCGAGGAGTCGGTCCGGGACGACGCAGGAGGTGATTATCAGACAACCAATCCAAATCGTGCAGAACAGTCTTCGACGGACTGAGCCGAGGCTTTTGAGCGCCGCGAGATGCATACGTGCGCAAAGCATGGAGCCAAGACTACGTTCGTCTCGCTTCTTTTTGAATCATAATTTCCTTATCACCCAATCCACCCCGGCGATTTGCCATACTTTCCAAAGGCGAGCGATGACACATTTGTGTCATGGTGAAGGCACTGAGGCTTCGTTAGGATTTTTCTACGAATGCGATCCACGTGCAAAGCCAGAGCCTGCAGGAATTTCCTCGTGAATCGGTCATGGTTTTTTGGGCTGGTCCTGGATGGAAAAAGTGCCTTTGATTTCCGCATGCCTCTCCTTGTCTCTCTTCTATTCACGGCGCTTCTGTTTTTTAACTTCCCGGCAAAGGCGGACCCCTGGCCGGTCGCAAAAGTTTCCGACAAGCTTTTTGAAAGTCCGGTCGGAGCCACCCGCATGGAAGGTTATTTGGGCGGTAAAATTGATCTCTGCATCGCGCAACGGATCAAAAAAGCCGATGTCGAACATCTGGTCGAACCCTTCCGTCACCGCAACGAAAGCAATTTCTGGCAGAGTGAATTCTGGGGCAAATGGATGCTTTCTGCAGTGGGTGCTTATGAATACCGGCGAGATCCCAAATTGCGGGCGATGATGGAGAACGCCGTTTCGAAATTGATCGCGACGCAGACGCCCGATGGTTACATCGGAAATTATCCGCCGGAGACTCAATTGCGGCAGTGGGATGTCTGGGGACGGAAATATACCCTGCTGGGATTGCTCGCCTATTTTGATCTTACCAAGGATGAAGCCGCACTGACCGCTGCGCGGCGACTGGCGGATTACACGTTGACGCAAGTGGGACCTAGAAAGGTGGACATCGTGACCACCGGCAATTACCGCGGCATGCCCAGCAGTTCCATTCTGGAACCGATGATCCTGTTGTATAAACGCACTCAAGACCCGCGGTATCTCGACTTTGCCAAATACATCGTCCGCCAGTGGGAGACTCCCAAGGGACCAAAACTGATCAGCAAGGCGTTGGATAAAGTGGCGGTTGCAGACCGGTTTCCAGCGCCCGAATCGTGGTGGTCCTGGGAAAACGGCCAGAAGGGTTACGAAATGATGTCCTGCTATGAAGGACTGCTCGACTTGTATCGAATCACGGGCGAAGCGGAATACCTGAAAGCGGTAGAGTTGGCGGTCCGGAATATCATTGATACGGAAATCAACGCGGCAGGTTCAGGAACCGCCTTCGAATGCTTCTATCACGGCGCGCAGCGGCAGACGGAGCCGAGTTACCACACGATGGAAACCTGCGTCACGATGACCTGGATCAAGCTTTGTCACAACCTGCTGCGATTGACCGCCAATCCGATGTACGCGGATGAGATCGAAAAAACCGCCTACAATGCCCTTCTGGCGTCAATGAAATCCGATGGTTCGCAGATCGCCAAATACAGTCCGCTGGAGGGAACTCGCCAGGAAGGCGAGGAACAATGCGGGATGCACATCAATTGTTGCAACGCCAACGGCCCCCGCGGTTTCGTCCTGTTGCCGCGGCTGGCGTTTGAATGGGGAACCAATGCCCTGTTTGTGAATCTGTATTGCGAGTCCTCTGCCGTGCTGCCGATCGGCGACGGAAACCATGTGAGCGTCAAACAGTCTACCCGCTATCCGGAAACGGATCGCGTCGAAATCCTGCTCAATCCCGAACGGCCGGGTGCCTTCAGCTTGAACCTGAGAATTCCCGCATGGAGCGAGCAGACTTCGGTTCAGGTCAATGGCCAGCCGGTCGCGGGAATCAACGCCGGAACTTATTTGAAAATTCATCGCGAATGGAAAGCGGGCGACCGGGTTGTGCTGAACTTTGATTTGCGCGGACGTTTGATCGCGCTCAACGGATACGAAGCCATTTACCGTGGACCGTTGCTGCTGGCGCGGGACAGCCGGTTCAAGGACGGCTTTGTGGATGAAACGGCTGTCATCAAAGGTCAGGAGAAACGGGTGGATCTCAAACCTGCAAAAGACAAACCGGCCAATGTCTGGCTGGCATTTACTGCGCCGCTCGTTCTGGGAACCGATCTGGAAGGAGAATTTAAAGATCCCCGCCAGGTGCACTTTTGTGACTTCGCTTCTGCTGGAAATGACTGGAAAAAAACATCGCGTTATCGGGTTTGGATCCGGCGGACCTTGAACGCGATGGAGAAGAAATAATCAACTTACTGACGGAGATTCGGGCGGTTCGTATTTGAAGCAAGGTGGCTTTCCCCTGGCTGATCAGGGATTCGCACACTCGTACCTCGATTACTCGTTGCCCGCACAATCAGCATCAATTCGTGAAACTTCACACCATCGATATCTGTATCATCGTGGCCTATTTCGTGGCGACAATCGTCATTGGATTCTGGGTTTCCAAGCGCGGTTCCAAGGACATGGATTCCTACTTCCTCGGCGGCAAGTCGCTCCCCTGGTATATGCTGGGAGTCTCCAACGCTTCGGGAATGTTCGACATCACCGGCACGATGTGGCTCGTCTATATCCTCTTCACCTACGGACTGAAGAGCATCTGGCTCCCATGGCTCTGGCCGACTTTCAATCAGATCTTCCTGATGATTTTCCTGAGCAGATGGCTGCGCCGATCCAATGTTCTGACCGGGGCGGAATGGATTCAAACGCGGTTCGGCCGCGGTTCCGGAGCGAATCTGGCGCATCTGAGCGTGGTGTGTTTCGCATTGATCAATGTGGTCGGCATGCTCGCCTACGCGTTCAAGGGAATCGGCAAGTTCGCCGTGGTGATGCTGCCCTGGCAGTTCACCGGCGCCACGACAGGGCTGCTTTCCGATGAAAACATTTATGCCGTCATCATCCTGTTGTTGACCTCCGTGTACGCCATCAAAGGGGGAATGTTCAGCGTGGTCATCACCGAGGTCATGCAGTTTACGATTCTGACGGTGGTGTCGCTCGTGATCGGAGTGGTCGCCATCTGGCAGGTTTCTCCAGACATGATCCGTCACATGGTGCCTGCCGGCTGGGATCAAATGTTTTTTGGATGGAAACTGGGGCTCGACTGGACCGGCATCTTCGACAAGGTCAACGATTCGCTCAAAGCGGACGGAAACGAGTTTTTCGCGATCATTTTCGGCCTCATGTTTTTCAAGGGCGTGCTGGCGAGTCTCGCGGGACCGGCGCCGAATTACGACATGCAGCGCATCCTTGCGACGCGCAGCCCGCGGGAGGCTTCGTTGATGAGTGGAATGGTCAACGTTGTCCTCTACTTTCCCCGCTATCTCATGGTGGCCGGCCTGACCGTGATCGCACTGGCGTTTTGCATGACGGATCTGCGGGCAATGGACAAGCCGGACTTCGAAAAGCTGTTGCCAATTGTGCTGACGCAACATGTTCCAGCGGGAGTCGTGGGTTTCCTGCTCGCGGGACTTTTGGCGGCGTTCATGTCGAATTTCGCCGCGACGATCAATGCCGCGCCGGCTTACATCGTGAATGATATCTACAAGCGATTCATCAATCCGGAATCATCCGCCCGCACACAGGTGAATCTGAGTCGCGCGGCATCTGTGCTGATCCTGGTGGTGGGAATTCTCTTCGGACTGCTCACCACGCGCATCACGGAGGTGATGATGTGGATCGTGGGTGCTCTGTATGGCGGGTATATCATGGCCAATCTGCTCAAGTGGTATTGGTGGCGGTTCAACGGTTACGGCTATTTCTGGGGCATGGTCGCGGGACTGGTCAGCGCAATGACGGTTCCGGGATTCATGGAGAAGTTCATTATCGGCCACTCGTTCAACGCGCTCTACACCTTCCCCATCATTTTTGTCATCTCGATCGCCGGTTGTCTCATCGGCACGTTCGCTTCCAAACCGGAATCTGAGGAAACCTTGAAGAGCTTTTACAAAACTGTCCGGCCTTGGGGTTTTTGGGGACCGATCCGCGAAAAGGTCATGCAGGAGGATCCGTCGTTTCAACCGAATCGCGAGTTCAAACGGGATACCGTCAACGTTCTGGTCGGCATTGTGTGGCAGTTGAGCATGACAGCCCTGCCGATCTATCTGGTGCTGCGCAACTGGTCGTGGATGGGAGCCGTATTGGCCGTGCTGGTGGTGACGTCGTTGATCCTGAAATTCAACTGGTATGACCGGCTGGAAAAGGACGCGCCATTGATGCAGCCCAATCCCGATCCGGTTCCGTCTGTGGCCGATTGCGAAGAATCCGTTTATGAACTCCGAGGAAACAAGACAGTTTAGCCGCGCGGTCCACAGCCAGTTGTTCGATAATCTTCTGCCTTTCTGGTCGGGACCGGCATTGGATCTGGAGCAGGGGGGGTGGGTTCCGTGGATGTCCAATGATTTGCGCGTGGATCGGTCGCAGCCGAGAGGCCTGATTTTAAACACCCGGATTTTATGGGCCTTTTCCGCGGCGTTTCGTCATCGTCCGAACGTTGAATTGCGTCGTCTGGCGGACCGTGCCTTCGACTATGTGGTGAAGCACTTTTGGGATTCGAAACACGGCGGCGCATTCTGGCGGTTGAATGATCGCGGGCAGCCGATGGACGACTCCAAGAAGATTTACGGGCAGGCCTTCTATCTCTACGCCCTCACGGAATATTACCAGGCGTTCCGAACGCCGGCGGCTCTGGAGCAGGCCATTGTCCTGTTCGGATTGATTGAAGATCACGCCCACGACCCGCAGCACGGCGGCTATCTCGAAGTGCGGCGCAGCGACTGGTCTGAGGAGGTGAATGATACGCGTCTCAGCGAGCGCGACATGAACGAGAAGAAGTCGATGAACAATCATCTTCACGTTCTCGAGGCTTATACGAATCTCTATCGCGTCTGGAAAAATCCGCTGGTCGCCCAACGGCTGCTCGAATTGATGAAGCTGTTTGCAACGCGGATTCTGGATGCGCGTACTCATCATCTGCATCACTTCTTTGACGAGCAATGGAACGTTAGATCAGACACCTGCACCTACGGCCACGATATTGAAGCAAGTTGGTTGTTGTGTGAAACAGCGGAGGTTTTGGGAGAGGCCGACATTCTTGCCCGCACCCGTGAGACGGCGTTGAAGATGGCGGAGGTGGTTTGTGCCGAGGGATTCGATTCCGCGGGCGGGCTTTGTTACGAAGGCAGGGCCGGGCAGGTCATCGATTTCAACAAGGAATGGTGGCCGCAGGCGGAAGCCGCGGTCGGATTCCTCAATGCTTTTCAGATTTCCGGCAACGAAAAATATTTTCGAGCCGCACGACGCGTCTGGAATTACCTCGAAACCCACCTGGTAGATCGCGTTCACGGCGAATGGTTCAGTCGCGTTGACGCCAGTCATCAGCCCGATCTCGCCGCGCCCAAAGTCAGCGAATGGAAAGGTCCCTATCATGGGATGCGCGCGTGCCTGGAATCGATCCGCAGGCTGGACGATATCGCGGCTGACGAACCACCCACTTTATGCGCTACGGACATTTTGACGACGAACAACGTGAATACGTAATCACCCGCCCAGATACTCCTCTTCCTTGGATCAATTATCTCGGATGCGAAGCCTATTTTGGAATCATCTCCAACACGGCTGGAGGTTACTCCTTCTATCGGGACGCGCGGCTGCGTCGTCTGACGCGCTATCGCTACAATAACGCGCCGCTCGATCTGGGTGGTCGCTATCTCTATGTAAGAGATAACGACTCCGGAACGTTCTGGTCCCCTTCGTGGCAGCCGACCCGCACCGCCCTCGACCGGTACGAATGCCGGCATGGACTGGGTTATACGACCATCGCCTCGGCGTATTCAGGGATCGAAACGCACGTCCGCTATTTTGTGCCGTTGGGTGAGAACCTGGAGATCTGGACATGCCGGGTGACCAACCGACGCAAGAAAGCGGCCCGGCTTTCAATTTTTTCGAGCATTGAATTCTGTCTCTGGGACGCGCAGGACGACGCCACCAATTTCCAACGAAACTTCAGCACCGGGCAGGTCGAGGTCGAGGACGGCGTGATTTATCACAAGACGGAATACCGCGAACGTCGCAATCACTTCGCCTATTTCGCCTGCTCCGAGCGGCTCGCAGGTTTCGATACACAACGCGACGCGTTTCTTGGCGCTTATCGCGGCTGGGACAATCCCGCTGCAGTCGAGCGTGGAAAATCGTTCAACTCCATCGCGCATGGCTGGGCGCCGCATGGATCGCATCACGTCAAACTGGATCTCGCGCCCGGGGAAACACGCGACCTCACCTTCCTGCTCGGCTATCACGAAAATCCCACGGACCGGAAATTCGATCCGCCCGGCTCACAGACCATCAACAAGAAAACGGTGCGACCGGTCATTGCGAGATATCTCAACTCTCAAAATGTGGAAGCCGCGTTCGTCGCACTGCGGGAACATTGGACTGCGCTGCTGGACGGTTGCCAGGTCCAGTCGCCCGATCCTCATCTCAATCGCACGGTCAATATCTGGAACGCTTACCAGTGCATGGCGACGTTCAACCTTTCGCGGTCGGCGTCGTCATATGAATCGGGGATTGGCCGCGGACTGGGTTTTCGCGATTCGAACCAGGATCTGCTCGGCTTTGTTCACATGGTGCCGGCCCGCGCGCGCGAACGCATTCTCGACATTTCAGCCACCCAGTTGAAAAGCGGTGGCGCCTATCATCAATACCAGCCGTTGACCAAACGCGGAAACAATGACATCGGCAGCGGCTTCAATGACGATCCCCATTGGCTCATTCTTGGCGTGGCGGCCTACCTGAAGGAAACCGGCGACTGGAGCATTCTTGATGAACTTGTGCCATTTGAGAATGAGCCGGGATCGGAACGTCCGCTTTACGAACATCTGCAGCGCAGTCTCGATTACACGCTGCAACGCCTGGGGCCGCATGGATTGCCGTTGATCGGCCGCGCGGATTGGAATGACTGCCTGAATCTGAACTGTTTTTCCGACACGCCCGGCCAGTCGTTTCAAACCACGGTGAACAAGGACGGCAAAGTTGCGGAATCGGTTTTCATCGCCGGATTGTTCGTGCTCGCCGCAAAAGAACTGGCGGCCATGGCTGAGCATCTCCAACGTGGACGCGAAGCCCGCATGTATCTCAAGCAGGCTGCAAACATGGAAAAGACGGTTTCGAAGCATGGCTGGGACGGAGACTGGTTCGTGCGTGCCTATGATGATTCGGGCCGGCCGGTCGGGTCGCGAACGAACACGGAAGGCCGGATTTTTATCGAGTCGCAGGGCTTTTGTGTCATGGCGGGAATTGGTCTGAAGGATGGTCGGGCTCGCCGCGCGTTAGCCTCAGTGAACCGACATCTGGCAACGCCTCATGGGATCGTGTTACTGCAACCGGCCTTTACAAAATACCACCTTCATCTCGGTGAGATTTCGTCCTATCCACCCGGATACAAGGAGAACGCCGGCATCTTTTGCCATAACAATCCGTGGATCATGATTGCCGAGACCATGCTCGGTCATGGAGACCAGGCGTTCGATTACTATCTTCGGATCAATCCATCCGCGCGGGAAAAGATCGGACAACTTCATCGGTGCGAACCGTATGTGTTCGCACAGATGATCGCGGGCAAAGATGCGCCCACCCATGGCGAAGCCAAGAACTCATGGCTCACTGGAACCGCGGCCTGGACCTATCATGCCGCGACGCAGTGGATCCTGGGCATTCGAGCTGAATATGACGGATTGAGAATCGACCCTGTAATTCCTTCCAAATGGAAGGGCTTTGTGGTGACCCGCCGTTTTCGAGGCAACACCTATAAGATTGAAGTAAGTAATCCGGGAGGAAAGCAGCGCGGGGTTCGCAAACTGTGGGTGGATGGTCAGGAACTTGCGGGAAACCTGCTACCGCTGCAGTCTCCGTGCGGTCGGGTCATTCGAGTGCGCGCAATGATCGAAGGAGATTGATGTTTGTTTGATTCCGCGATCCAATCTGCAAAATGAAAACGGCGGTCTAAGTGACCGCCGTTTTCCTTTGATCTTTTAATTAGTTCGGAATTGAACCGTGCCGAACTGCGTGCTGACCATTTCAATCGGCTAATCAAAACCGCACGCGACGGCGATTCACCATCCATCCTGCCAATCCAACTGCCAGTAACGCCATGCTGTTCGGTTCCGGAATGGGAGCGACATCGGCGAAACTCGTGCCGATTCTGATTTCGTCAAACAATCCTTCGCCGTAGCCGTTGGAAGTTGTCGCGTTCAATCCGCCGCCGAAAAGCCGGATGTTATCGAAGCTGGTGAACGTTTCCGACATGGCGATTGAGGCATTTGCCGCCCCAAGGCCGGCTTCTCCCAAACTAAGATCGGGATTCACCCACAGCGAAGCGACACCGCCGCTGATGTTGACCAGCAGAAATGCCTCCGTGGTGGCCAGGACTCCGCTCGGTTGATAGGTGGCATTGACGCCTCCGGTGGTAAGTCCCCAGTCGAGGTTGTTGGGATCGGTGGTGTGTCCGATGTCCAGTCCGCTGGTCGTCGTGCCATTGTAAATGCTCAGGGCAAAAATGCGGCCTCCAGGCTGGTGGTCGAGGCCGATGAAACTTAGCCAGACGTCGCCGGCAGATAGATCGACTGCGGAAGACAAAGCCCGGAACATATTAAGATGCGGGCCGTTCAGATTCGGACTTCCGCCCCCGTTAAACGCGTTTCCAGTCACGATCAGGTCCTGGTAGGTCAATCCGGGAGTGACCACCTTGAGTGTAACGCCATTGTTAGTGGCTGCCGCCTGATACCAGCCTCCGGACCATCCTATCCCACCCGCGAGTGAAGAAGTGCCGGCATCCGTCCCCACAACGGTGGTAGTGGGGTAATCAAATCCTTCATAAGCCGAAAGGGCGGCATTGCTGTTATTTCCGAAGCCGGTCACTGCCGCAAGTGACAGCAAGGTGGTCCGAAACACGGGGGAGCAGGTTTTCATGTGTTGAGTAATGTGGGGTTAGGGATGATTTAGGATTGGTTCCGCTACCATCAATGTTCCGAGGAAGCCATTTTGTCTATGACACGTATGTGTCATAGACCGTGAGTAATGGATGGTGGAATAGTCCTGCGTTCGCCACCTCAACAGTCCCACAAACCATAACAAACAGTACCTATCTATGAATGTATCCAATGTATCCCAATTGCTTCAAGCAGGTCGTGTCGGGCTCTGTACGGTTGTACTATTCTGTTTAACTACAGTCCTTGGGCTCCACGCTCAGACTCCGGCGCTCGAATTCAATTTCGAAGATACCGGCACCAAAACACAGGATCCGGTTTCCGGACGAAAACTGGATCTTGTCAACAGTTTCGGCGTCGCTGCGGATCTCCATGGCGCCGATGGAAGCGGCGTTTACGGATTCGGCCAGGCTCTCGATCTTCGTTCGGGAACCTATTCAGCCGGGCCGCTCGCTTCGAGTGTAGGCAATACCAACATCAACTTCGGAACGGTCACGAACTTCACCGTGACAATGTGGATCAAACCCAAATACAGCATGTGGTCAACCGACAAGTGCCTTTTCTTCGCCCTGGGTGCGAATGGCACCTCCGACTACGGCGAAGCGAACAGCATTTCGCTGCGATGCAACGGCGATTCGGGCTGGCAGTTGCACAATCACAAAACCGCAGTGACCGCGAAGATCGGCACCAACGGAACATCGACATCAAATCCCTGGCTATGTGACATGCCGACAAACCAGTGGGTGTTTATTGCGATGACCTATGACGGCGCGAATTTCAGTTTCTATCGCGGAACGGAGAATGACGCGTTGACTCTTCAGGCCAGTGAGAGCGGACCGGCGTGGTCCAATCTTTCCGTGAATGTGGGCAGCTCGTACAGCATGCTCGTCGGCAATAACCTTGCCCGAAACCGCACGTTTCTAGGGCAGATGGATGATGTGCGGTTCTACATCCAGGCTTGCACGCCGACAGCTTTGGAGATTGTCCGGCAGTTGGGAGCGTTTCAGATCGGATTATACAAACCGGACGCCAACACCACCGGCGTGCTGCCAGGCACCACGCTCGCCCCCTACAACGCCACAAACGTCAACTCGTTCACAATCACGACCGCCAACACTGTGATCGAAAACAAAATCATTTACGGAGACATCAAGATTCAGGCGAGCAACGTCGTCATCCGGAACTGTCGGTTGGTGGGCGGCAATCACATTCCCACAAGCGCGTCCGGAATCGTGGATTGCAACGGCGCGAACGTGTTCAATGCGCTCATCGAAAATTGCGATATTTTTCCGCGCAAGATTTCCCTGAATCGCGATGGCATCGTCGGTCACGAATACACGGCCCGCCGGAATCATGTGAAGAACACCATCGATGGATTCGGTGTATTCAACTGTACCAGTCCCAGTAACTCGTTCGCCAACGTGCGTCTGGAAGGAAACTATGTCCACGATCTGGCTTATTTTTTCCCCGATTACACAAATGGAGTCAGCGGAAACACAGCTCATACCGACGGAACGCACAACGATGGTTGTCAGGTCCAGGGCGGAGCCAATATTCACATCCTCGGAAACAATTTCACGGCCAGCAGCATTGCCGGGCCGGAGACCGGAATCAATCCGGACAAGCCCTGGTTGATCGACACCGGGAACGCCAACGGTTCGGCACTCCTTATTCAAAAGGGAAGCAAACTGGCCCCTCTGGTGAATGTTGTCGCAGAGCAGAATTTTCTGTCGCGTGGCCTCGCGGCGGCGAACCTGCATCCCGGTACCTACACGTTTCAGAATAATATCTGCAGTTCGAACGTCGCCAGTCGGCCCAGCAATCCCAAGTTCGGTCCCTACTATATTCGAATCAAGGAGCGGGCAACGAGCAACATCATCGGTCTGCTCAGTCCGGGCAATTACTTCGAGGAAACGGGAGTACAAATGGTGGAACCTCAACTGAAAGGCATCAAATACGACAATTGATTGTTCAAGGCGTCTTGAAAGGTCGTCAACCTGACTGGTTCCGACAACGCAGTGAAGACTGCAGTCGGAACCAGTCTTTCATGGGAGATGGACCACCGGATTGCCAGTGAGATCGAGGGGGGATGATCAACCATGACACAAATGTGTCATCGACGGACGTCGATTTGGAAGATTAGGCTGTGTGCCATAATTCACACCGTCTCACGTGTCATTGGCCACCAAAGTTTCAAGCTATGAGTCTCTTCCCACACCGTCTCGCCAAACTCAAACTCGGCCGGGTTTTCTGCATGATTATCTGTTTCGCAGCAGTGACGGGTCTGCAGGCACAAACGCTTAAAATGCGTTTTGATTTTGAAGACTCTGGCGGCAACAAAACCACGGATCCTTTTTCGGGACGCTCACTGACGTTTACCAACAGCGCCGGGCTTGCTGCCGACCTTCGTGGTGCACCGGGTTCAGGAGTGGCGGAAAACGGGAAATCCCTGGACCTTCGCAATGGAACTTTTTCTTCGGGTTGTTCGGCGACGACGACAGGAAATCAAAACATCAATTTCGGAACCGTCTCCAATTTTACTTTCAGTTTTTGGATCAAGCCGTCGGAATCGTTGTATTCCACAAATCGCTGCCTGTTTCTTGCCCTCGGCTATTTCACTTCGTTGTCCAGCATGACGACCAACTATGGCCAGGCGGGAAGCATCAGCGTGGGATGTGGTGGCGACCGCATCGAGGGACAGACATCCCTTCAGGTCGCAATCAATGCGACTGACAACGCCTGGGCGTTCGATTTACCAACGAACAAGTGGACCTTTGTTGCGGTTACTTATGACGGAGCTCAATGCCGGCTCTATCGCGGAACGGAGCAGGCTTCCGTGGAATTGGTGGGTTCGGAAAATCTGGACGAGCAGGGGGTTCAGATAGGCACGAAGTTCAATTTATTGGTTGGGAACAGTTTTACCCGGAATGCCAGCTTCAGCGGGGAAATGGACGACGTGCGCATTTACCTGGGGGCCGCAACTCAGAATGCGCTGGAAGTTATCCGGCGCGAAGCGGCGCCAACGCCGATGGTCGTCTCCGCCGCTCGCGACGGCAACCTCATGGGGCTGATGGTGAACACTCAGGCCGGAAACACGTATGTCCTGCAATCCACTTCAAACTTTCCGCCCGTCTGGAACAGCATCTCCACCAATTTGGCGGCCAGCACGTCGCTGACCGTCAAAGTTCCCATCAACAAACCGCAACAGTTTTATCGGTACGTGGAAATTCCGCCCGGCACATCGCGGGATGATCTGGTGATCGGAGAGTACAAACCGGATGCTTCAACGACGGGAGTCCGGCCCGGAACGGTGTTGACCGATTATAACGACCCCTCGGTGGACTCATTTACGATCACGCAGGCAGGCACAGTTATTCAGAACAAAAGAGTTTATGGCGACATCTTTATCAACGCTGCAAATGTGGTGATTCGTAACTGCGAACTGGTGGGCGGCAATCATACTCCGTCAGGAGCCTCCGGAGTCGTCGATTGCAATGGCGCCGGCGTTTACAATGCTTTGATTGAAGACTGCGATATTGTGCCGCGAAAGATTGCCCGCAACCGGGATGGCATTGTGGGCCACGAATACACCGCGCGTCGCAACCACGTCAGATACACCATTGACGGATTCGGAATCTTCAACAAGGCCGGAACCTCCCAGGAGGCCAACGTCAAACTGGAAGGGAACTACGTGCATGATCTCGTTTACTTCTATCCCGACTGGAGAAACGGCGTTTCCGGTTCCACCTGGCACACCGACGGAACGCACAACGATTGTGTGCAGATTCAAGGCGGCGCCAACATCCACGTTATCGGGAACTACCTCGTCGCTTCGAGCATTCAAGGTCCCGGCACCGAGGACAATCCGATGAAGCCCTGGCTGGCGGCCACCGGCCACGCCCAGGGCTCGGCCATCATCATTCAGAGAAACGTTGGTGCGCTGGTTAATGTGGTTGTGGAGAAAAACTGGTTTTCACATGGCCTGACCCAGGCAAACTTCAAACCGGGGACTTATACTTTCCGAAACAATATTCACTCCCGCACGGTCGCAATGGTTCCTGGTGTCTGGAGCGGGTATTGGATCCGTTTCGACGATCGCGCCAGCACGACCGTTCACGGGCTGCTGGACCCGGGCAATCGATGGGAAGACACCGGTGAATTGATGACGGAACCGCGGGCGAAAGGCATTCATTACAATCAATAGCATGCGCGTTTTGAGAAAGCTCTCATTCAGGTTCAGTTGTTCCCATGCTTTGGCAGTTGTCGGACTGCTGTTGCTGCCACTGGCTGCGTCGGGAGCGGATGACACGAAGGGATATCTGACAGCGGGGCAACAGATGGAACTGTTGGACCTTCTGCCTCCGCCGCCTCAGGGCGGGGAACAGGACGCGGACATGGTTGCGGTCAGAGCGGTGCATCAATCGGCAACGTCCGAACAACTGGAGGAGGCAAAGAAGGAAGGCACCTTGTCGCTCCTCATCTTTGCACCTGCCATCAAGGAATTCGCCCAGCCGGGAATGTTTCCCGAGCTGGAGAAATTCTTCGATCGCGTTCATTGCGAGTCCGATCAGGTGGTGGAACTGGGCAAAGCACGGTGGAAACGGCTGCGTGAACAGTGACAATTAGATTTCACCAGTGATGACAATTAAAATTCACCAGTGAGCCGGTAGCATTTGGCCGCAATGTGGAGGCTGGCCGCAGGCCAGTCCTCCTCAGC
>Ga0065721_10050258_pt1 | contig 21757 bp, 20 predicted proteins | sample Mesricmetagenome_FD_59108 | JGI IMG/M metagenome (GOLD analysis project Ga0065721, IMG submission 59108) | Mesophilic microbial community from rice straw/compost enrichment Sample: eDNA_1 v2 (version 2) | ecosystem: Engineered > Solid waste > Grass > Composting > Bioreactor | place: USA: Davis...
GGAGCTGTTCATCGAGCTTGAAGCGAACGACGAGCAGCTCGACTTCCCGGTTGTCTACGCTTCCGGTTTGAACGGCATTGCGGGCAACACGCCCGATAGCTTGCAGCAAACGATGGAGCCGCTGTACGAAATGATTCTCGAGCATATTCCGCATCCGAAGGAAGATACGGAAGCGCCGCTCCAATTCCTGGTTACGCTGCTCGACTATAATGAGTACATGGGTCGTATTGCAGTCGGCCGCGTCAATCGCGGACGTATTTCGCAAGGCCAAGTCGTGGCTGTATTGGATCGTGAAGGCAAAGCTCGTCAAGCTCGCATCGAGAAGCTGTTCGGCTTCCAAGGGCTGAAGCGCATCGAGATCGAAGAGGCTGCTGCTGGCGATATCGTCGCTATTGCGGGGCTTAAGGATATCAATATCGGAGAGACGATCGCCGATCCTGCCAATCCGGAGGCTTTGCCGGTTCTTACGATTGACGAGCCGACGCTCCAGATGACGTTCCTCGTCAACAACAGCCCGTTCGTCGGTAAGGAAGGCAAGTTCGTAACTTCCCGTAACCTCCGCGAACGTCTGTTCAAGGAGCTCGAGACGGACGTCAGCTTGCGCGTGGAAGAGACGGACAGCCCTGATGCGTTCATCGTCAGCGGACGCGGCGAGCTTCACCTCGGCATTCTGATCGAGAATATGCGCCGCGAGGGCTTCGAGCTCCAAGTATCCAAGCCTGAGGTCATCATTAAAGAAATCGACGGCGTCAAGAGCGAACCGATCGAACGCTTATTGATCGACGTGCCCGAAGAAAGCATGGGCGCGGTTATGGAAAGCTTGGGAACGCGCAAGGCCGAGATGGTCAACATGATCAACAACGGTACGGGCCAGATTCGCCTGGAATTCCTCATTCCTGCGCGCGGCTTGATCGGCTATCGCACGAACTTCCTAACGCTTACGCGCGGCTATGGCGTCATGAACCATGCGTTCGACAGCTATGGTCCGGTCATCGGCGGTCAAGTCGGCGGACGTCACCAAGGCGTGTTGATCGCCAGCGAGACCGGCAAGTCTACCGCATACGGCATGCTTTCTGTCGAGGATCGCGGTATCCTGTTCTTGGAGCCGGGCGCGGAAGTGTACGAAGGAATGATCGTCGGCGAGCATACTCGCGATACCGACATCATCGTTAACATTTGTAAAGAGAAAGCTTTGAACAATATTCGTACGGCGAACAAAGAAGAGACGGTACGCATGAAAACGCCGCGTCTCATGTCCTTGGAGGAAGCTCTCGAGTATTTGAACGACGACGAGCTGTGCGAAATTACGCCTAAGAGCGTGCGCCTCCGCAAAAAAGTGCTGAATAAGAGCGAGCGCGACAGATACGAGAAGCAACGCCGCGTCGCGGCGGAAGCCGGCGTATAAACGCTCAGCCCGATGCAACTTTAGTGATGGAGGGATTATCCGTGCAGCAATGGTTTCACGAGCATCAGCTCATCTCCTATCTGCTAATCCTTGCGTTTACGATCTACATTTTCAACGCTGTGTTCAGACCGGGAAGACTCCCGATTCTCAAGGAGGTCGTCGTCTATCTCATGATGGCGGCCGGCTGCGGGATTCTGCTGATCATGCAGCTCGATAAGCTTCCGATCATTCAGTGCATGTCCGTCGCAGTAGCCATGATGCTGCTGCTTCGGCTGCGCCAGCTGTACGATAAGAGACGTAACTCCCGCAAGGACAGCAAGCCTTCTTAAGAGGAGAGGGGTACAGCGATGTCGTTGATGGATGCGCTATTCTATTGGCTTCAGATGAAGTGGGTCATCTCCGCTCGCCCCGACGACGAGGCGGCGAGAGACACCCTTCTCTTTTTTGCCCAGATTTTGTCGGAAGATCACGAATTGACGTCGTTCGATGTCGCTTCGGTTGAACCCTCGAAGGTGTACGTCACTTATGCGGCCAATGACGGAACGACGCGCACGGTATGGTTCGATCGCGAAGCCGTCGAGCAATTGAACAGAGAGATGTTCGGCATCCCAAGCGATCGTGACGATGCAAGCGAGGACGACGGGGAGGAACCGCATTGAATCACCAAACACCTATACCCCCTCGATCGAGCAGCCGGACCAGCACTCGGTCGACTAAGAACACGAAGAGAAGAAAAATTCGTTGGGGCAGAATTATTTTCATACTCGTATCTCTCGTCATAATATCTTTGGCATCCTACGCCGGTTATCTGTATATGGTCGGTAAGAACAACCTACATAAGATCGCCGATCAGGACCCTACGGCGCCTCCGATCCCTAAGGAGCAGAAGGCGAACGTCAAGCCGGTATCGATGGTGCTGCTCGGACTCGATTACCGCAAGAAGCTCGGCACCATGAATACCGACGTCATCATGGTCGCCGCGTTTAACCCGAAGACGAAGACGGCCACCGTCGTGTCCATTCCGCGGGACAGCGACCTGAAGGTGGAAGGGTATAAAAGACACAAGGCCAACGCCTGGTATGCGATTTACGATTCCATCGCTCGTAATGACGAAGGGCTCGAAGGCGAAGCAGCGAAGGATTACGCTCGAGATAACACTCGCTTGTTGCTGAGCAAGTTTTTCGGCGTCGATATCGATTATACGGCCGTCATCGATTTTCAAGGTTTCATAGATGTCGTTGACGCGCTAGGCGGAGTTAGAGTTACCGTCGACAAGGATATGCGTTACGTCGATAACGTGGATAAGACGAACATCGACCTGAAGGCCGGCGAGCAAGAGCTTAACGGCGAAGACGCGCTTGGCTTCGTCCGATACCGGAAGTCGAATCTCGGCACGGCGCCGTCGAGCGACTTCGAGCGCAACGAGCGTCAAAGCCAGGTGCTCGGAGCGATTGTCGACAAGATCAAGTCGCTTGGCACCATTACGAAGATCGACGATATCCTGAACGCCGTCGGAGACAATATGCGCACGGACATTCCGGAATCTCAGCTAGAAGCGATGATCAAGAAATATTTCGGCATCGACAGCTCGTCGATTCGATTCATCCCGCTTGAGGGGGAATGGATCAGTCCATACGTCGTGTTGAACCAGGAGAAGCTAGCGGAAGCGAAGCAGGCGCTGCAGGAGGAATTGAACCCTGAAGGCCGTCCGGTTGCTACGCCGGAAGCTTCGCCAAGCGCGGAGTCCTCGTCCGGCAATTAAGCCCGTCCGGGTAGATTGTCCGTTGGAAACGGTTGGAGCGTATGCTATAATGGAGCCAGTAACGTGACGGAGGGCTGCGGATGGCAGATACGACAACCGTTCTCAACGACGCGCTTTACGCGCAGCTACAGAAGCAGAATTTCGTGCTCCTCCACACCATCGATGCCGACAGCGGTAGTCCGACGACTAGTGCAATCTCGTGGATATACGCCGTGGATCCAACGCGGCTGCGGCTTGCCTTGGACGCCCGGTCCCGTCTGGTCGCGAACATGGTCAAGAGCCCCGAGACAAGCGTTACGCTGTTCGGAGGCGGAACCGTCCATGCGATTTACGGCAAAGCGGTCATCGTTACGGAGCATCTGGAAGGCGTTCCGTTCCCGCTTGCATGCGTCGACATCGAGATTACGGCCGTTAGAGACGCCATGTTCTACGGCGCACGTCTGACCTCTATGCCGGAAGTGGAGAAAACCTACGATAAAAGAGCCGCCGACCGCTTGGATGGACAAGTGTTCGACGCGATGAAGAAAGCCCAGTGAGCTTATTTCACTGGGCTTTCTGTCGTTATTGACGGCTTGTCCGTTAATGCTTGATCTCGTTCACGTCAGTCGTTCCATGATTCTCGGGAGACTGGGGAGGAACGATATTGCGCGGAATTTGCGGCACGAGCCTGCCGACGATGTCGGCCATCTCTTCCGCAATGCCGGCGATCGGCCTTCCGCCTTGGATGTCGGCTCTTATCTCGCGCAGCCGCTGACGAAGGTCCATATCCGCAGTCACCAGCGCATCGACTCCGTAAGGATCCTTGCGGAAGGCTTCCGCCACCGCATATTTCACCGTCCCGACCTTCGCACGCTCCATTCGTTCGTCAACGTCGATGCCGACGATGGCGTAGTTGCCGAACACGACGCAGTTCGCGCCTTTGACGCCCGGAATGCCGCGGGCAAGCTGCTCTAGGTGAGCGGCCACCTGCTGCGAATTCGCGCCGGCGATTCTAGACGGCGTCGAGGATTGCGCCCTAACTCCGCCGTTATCATTATGGTTCGGAGAAGCCGATCGGTTTCCGCAGCCTGTTACGCTCGCCGCAACGCCTAATAACAAGATCATCGAGCTGCAGGCGATTCGCATATTTCGTTGCATGGTATTGGTTCACCACCCTAATCTGGAGGGATGCCCGTAAAGCCGTACGGACGAACGCGATCGCTCGAAGCCGCCGGCTTTCACAGGAGATGGATGATCATTGGTTGTAGTGTTCCCTGACGTGCGTGCACTATGTAACGTAATGCCAAACGCGTAAACGGTAGCTAATCGCAAGCTAATCCGCCGATCCGGGAGGGAATACGATTGAGAAAAATTTACGTGCTCGATACGAACGTGCTGCTTCATGATCCTCTCTCCTTATACGCCTTCGAAGACAACGAGGTCATCATCCCATCCATCGTACTAGAAGAAATCGACTCGAAGAAAAGGCTGGCCGACGAGATCGGACGCAACGCGAGGAACATCTCGCGGGAGCTGGATCGCATGCGGGAGCTAGGGCAATTACACAACGGAGTACCGTTGCCGCATGGCGGATTGCTTAAAGTGGAAATGAATCATCGCCGGTTCGTCCGAGTGCAGGAATCGTTCGGAGAGATGACCAACGATAACCGGATACTCGCAGTGGCGTTGAATTATTATATGGAGGAGCAGGAGAGCGATGAGCCACGCCCGGTCATCATCGTCAGCAAAGACGTGCTCGTGCGGGTGAAAGCCGACGTCCTCGGCATTCCCGCGCAGGATTATTTATCCGATCATGTCCCGTCCGTATCCGATCAATACACGGGGCATATGACGCTGCACGTCCATCCGTCCGTCATCGATGAATTTTACTCCTACAGATTACTCGCGATTGACCAGTTGGGGATTAGAGCTTCGCTTCATCCGAATGAGTTCGTCATCCTGCGGGATGAGCTTGGAACGTCTAAGTCGGCGCTGCTGAAGGTGTCTCCCGACGGGAGGAAGCTTGAGCCGCTGCATATGAGCAACGATCCGGTGTGGGGCATTACGGCCCGCAACGCTCAGCAGAGAATGGCGCTCGAGCTGCTGCTGAACGACGAAATCCCGCTCGTCACGTTGACGGGCAGGGCAGGGACGGGCAAGACGCTGCTTACGCTTGCGGCCGGGCTGATGAAGGTCGAAGACGAGCATAAATTCAAGAAGCTGCTGATCGCGAGGCCCGTCGTCCCGATGGGCAAAGACATCGGGTATTTGCCAGGAGAGAAGGACGAGAAGCTTCGTCCGTGGATGCAGCCGATTTACGACAATCTCGAATATTTGTTCGATACGAAGAAGTCCGCCGATCTCGATAAAATATTGATGGGGCTCGGAAGCATTCAGGTCGAGGCGCTCACCTACATTCGCGGCCGATCGATTCCGGGGCAATTCATTATCATTGACGAGGCGCAAAACCTAAGCAAGCACGAGGTGAAGACGATCGTATCGAGGGTCGGAGAAAACAGTAAAATCGTGCTTCTCGGCGATCCCGAGCAGATCGATCACCCGTACCTCGATTCCCAAAGCAACGGCCTAACCTACTTGGTCGAAAGATTCAAAGAGGAAGGGATCAGCGGCCATGTGACATTAGAGAAGGGAGAGCGCTCGAGATTGGCGCAGCTGGCCACGGAGAGACTCTAGCACTCCCACGCTGAGGCGCAGCCATAGGCTCGCGCGATTCGATCGGCAAGCGGAGTCAGCTGTCGGTCGATAACGTGCAGGCTGCCTTCGGCCGATGAAAGAGAACCGATTAAATGCTCTTCCAATTGCAGCAAAGCCGGGGCGGGTTCCGCATCCGGCTTTGTTGCCGTTAGCCTGAAAGCGGCGACGAGCTTGAGGTCGAAGATGACGTTTCCCGAACGGGCGATGATCGCATAATCCTCGTACAATGCGCCGGGTTCAAAGCGTACGGACGCTGTCGATGACAGTTTAACGAGCTCTAGCTCCTCGTAAACGGCCTCGTGCCGATCAAGCCAAGCCGCCGCCTCGGACGCCGCATCCGGCGATTCGAATATGAGGATCTCCTCCGCGCGATCGACCAGCTTCGAGAGCTTGGCCAAGTCGTTGATGAATTCGTCGGACGGTGCGGCACGGCTATTGGACGGGCTCGCAAGGAGCTCGATACCGTAAAGGCGAATGAGCATATGAGTTAACCTCCTCCGAATTAAAGCGCTGTCAAAAAAACGAGACAGTACCGAAGCATTCCTGTATGATGGTAGAAGTAAGCCTATCACAATGCGATGAAAAAGGTGAATGCAGTGGCGCGTCGGAAGATCGCCCTAATCCTTATATTGGTCGGCATGATGGTGCTGATCCTCTCTCCTTGGAAGGAGCCTTCGCGATCCCAGACCACCGTTCCCGCGGCTGCGATACCGCAGCAGCAGGGAGAGCCGGTCGTGCCCGCCGAGCCCCTCGAATTGACGGCGCCGGCCCGCTTGTCCGTAGCCGTTGCCATGGAAGAGGAAGATTTCAAGCTGCTTGCCGAGCAGAACGTTGAATTTCGCCAGAGGCATCGGGACATCACGGTGACGCTCACGCGCGTGGAGCCGGACAACGCCTATCGATACTTCCAACGGGCATCCGAGTTGGAAGAAGCTGCTGACGTCATGCTGCTAAACAGCGAATGGGTCAGCGAATTCGCCGCATCCGGCTATCTGCTGCCCGTTGAAGCTGCTTTTGTCGGGAAGGCCGAGGCAGAGCAGTTCGATGCCCTGATCGCACCCGTGAAGTGGAACGATTATAAATGGGGAGTCCCCCTTGATTTCGATCCTTACGTTCTCGTATGGAACGAGACGCTGCTCGAGCAATGGCTTGGGAGCGGCGTCACGTTGCCGTTAACGATCGAGCAGTGGCATACTGTCGCCTCTAAGAGCGCGGAGACGTTCAGAGAACCGGACGTCTCCGCCGAGCTGAGTGACTCGGAAGTCAGTCAGCCTTCTGCCGGTCCGACCAGCTGGTTGTCGATCGATTCCAACGATCCTTACGCGCTGCTTGCATGGCTCGAGAACGCTGCCGGCACCCGAACGGACACGCTATGGACGGACGGCGGAGAAAGCTGGAACGCCACGCCTCTTGGGGATGCGCTTGAGTTATTCGACGAGTATAGATCCGGCGTAAGATACGCATCGTCGGCGGGAACGGTCTGGGATCAGCTGTACGACGGAGAGACGCTGGCCGCCGTAGTACCGTATTCCATTGCCGTAGAACTGATGGAAGACGATAATAGCCATCCTTCGATCGAGCTGAAGCTTGATCACTCTTCATGGAAGCTGCCTTATGTATGGCCGCGCGGGACGAGCTATGTCATGTCTTCCGGCACGACCGTCGAGGAGGCAGCGCTGACATGGATTTCGGAAATGACGGATGCGTCCGTCCAATCGGTGAACGAGAAGAGGCTGAACCGGCTGCCCGTCTATCGCTCTATCTATGATAACGATACGGGCAGGCTTTCGAACCTGCTGCCGTCGCGAGGCGGGCAATCGTTCCCTAACCAAGCCTCGTCCGCGGAAGGTCCAGAGCTATCAAGGCGCATGCTGCAATTGAAATCGCTATGGCAGCAATTCGCGTCGGGCCAGCTTTCGATGGACGATTGGAGACGGTCGTGGGCGGAGTCGTTATCCGACTTTAAGCGCAACGACTAGCTTGCCGTCCTCCAGCGAGACGCTTTGAGCCTTAATATACTTAATCAGCTTCTGAGGATAGAAGCCAAGATCGAATTCGCGTTCTAAATCCGCGCGCGTCGTATCCGGAAGGGCGAGTCCGTTGAAAACGAGTTTATCGACATGAAAGAGGATGGCATTCTCCGGCTCGTTTACGACTTCGTACCGCCCTTGAATCATCACGGTGATGCTGCCGTTGTCGCCGTTCATCGTCAGCATACCGTCATCGAATGTAAACGCAAAATCATCAAACCGATCGTCTTTGGACCTTAAGAATTCGTTCAACTGCTCGTCGGTAATCGTCAGTTTGGCTTTAAGCCCGCTCGTCTGCAGGATGCCGGGCGTATCCTTGACCCACTGCGGCAAGTCGTGCATCGCGTCCGCCAGCGCCCTGAAATGCTGCTTCACCTCGTACAGCCCGACGTTGTTCCAGTAGGCTTGGAGCTCATCCATTAACCGCCTCAGCATCTCGGAGTCGCCGCTCGCGGCTAATGCGTTGTTGACCTCTTGTTGCAGCGCCGTGATTCGCTTGCGTTGGGCGACGAGCTGTTCCGAGACGGAAGCTAGCTCCGATTGATGGGTTTGCAGCTCGGCGTAGCCGTTCTTCAGCTCGTCGTATTGATCGGCGTAAAGATTCATCGTCTTCTGATCGGACCTGACGACGATATCCATCATGTCCCATGCGCGTATAAGATCGGGCAGCGATTTGGAATTCAATAACGCGTCCAACCAGAAATCTTTGTGGCCCATATAATATTCGCGAAGCACGCGCCCGGCTTTCTCGCGCTGTACGGCGATCGCGATTTCCTGCTGTTCCAGTCTTCGCTGAGTCGTCTGAATCGAGGCTTGCGTCTCTTCGCGCAGCTTGGCTATTCGTTCGATTTCTCTATCCAGCTCGACGACGGATAAGCTCTTCTCGAGCAGCTGTCTCGTCTCCTCGTCCATCGGCTCCGCGTTAATCGGAACAAGCGCTTCTGCTCTCGCGATGACAAGCAGCAAGGCAATTACAATGAGGACGGCCCATCTCAGCCGATGCATGCCACTCCTCCTTTCGGATGCGGTCGTTCTTGACTATTATAATAGGTCAACACTTATGGGGAAAGGTACAGATACGATGCATGCCAATCAATCAGAGACGCCGTTAACGGCGATTATTAGAGCGGAAATCGCGGAGTTGTCCGCCATCTCCTTCCACCATTATATGTCGCTTTGTCTCTATCATCCCGAATATGGCTATTATCGTTCCGGCAAGACGCGAGTCGGGCGGGAAGGAGATTTCTATACGAGCGCGTATATCGGAGAGATCATGGGCGAGCAATTGGCGAAGGAGCTCCTTCGGTTATCGAACGAACGTTTCGCTGGGGTGGATACCGTAGAAGTCGTCGATTGGGGCGGGGGAACCGGACGATTGAGCCGAGCCATGCTGGACGCTTGGTCCAGCAGCGGAGAGGCGGAAGGGCGGTTCGAATTGACGATCATCGAAGGGAACCCCGAGCATCGGAGAGAAGCCTCCGAGCAACTGGCCGCATACATCGACGCCGGAATCGCTCGCGTAATCGATGGCGATTCCGAGCCGTTGCCCGATTGGAGCGATCGCCCCGTTATCGTCGTAGCGAACGAGCTGCTGGATGCGTTTCCCGTCCATCGGATCTTGAAGCGCGACGGCCGAATCTTCGAGTGGGGCGTGACGTGGGATGACCGCTCCGAGTCGTTCGCTTCTTGTTTGCTTCCGCAGAGCGAGACGAATTGGGCCGCCTGGTTGGAGGAGCAGGGCATCACGCTGCTGGAAGGCCAGACCTTCGAGGTGAATGTAGACGCCGCGAGGTGGATTCAGGAGCTAGCTGGGCGCATGAACCGAGCGCTGCTCGTCCTCATCGACTACGGCGACGAAGACGGAGAACTGTCCGCGCCTCATCGTATGGACGGGACGCTGTTATGCTACGCCAAGCACCGCGCCCACAACGATCCTTACAGCCTTCCCGGCGAACAAGATTTGACCGCGCACGTCAACTTCAGCCATATGCGCCGCGCGGCCGAGCAGGCAAGCTGGCAACAGCTATGGTATGGGACGCAGAAGCGGTTCCTTGTCGAGTCCGGCATCATGGACAAGCTTGCCGAGCACCGAATCGCCGATCCTTTTCATCCTACTGCAAGACGCAATCGGGCCATACGACAGCTGCTGCTGTCCGACAACATGAGCGAGCTATTCAAAGTGCAAATTTTCGAACGAATATAAAGGGCAATATAAAAACCGGGTACATGCAGAGCGTCGTCTGCGTATACCCGGTTTTGCTCGTTATCGTTGGTTTTACAAAGGAATTCCCATTTCGAAGACGGACCAATAGGTGAACCCGAGGAATGCGAGAACCATGTATCCCCAGAACATCATGAGGTATGTCCGTTCCGAGAAGTTCAAGTATCCCAGCAGGAAGAATGCAGCCGTCTGGAAGAAGAACAGAAGCGACATCTCATACATATCGCCCGCGAACGCCATCAGACCGATGACAAGCGTCCAGAAGCCAAGCACCCGAAACATACGTGCCACGAAGTATCCCCCTCTCTAACTAAAGCATATTATACCTTTTGCCCAAAATGGTGTAAACCGCAACTCGTGACGAATTGGCAAACTTTTCGCTTTATCGATTAGCATTGCCTGCAGACGGGCGAATTATGTTCGCGCGGAAGGGTAATGCGCTTACAGCGAGAGGTATAGTGATTCGAAAAATGGTTATACATAGAAGTATCCGATAGATTCTATGAATTCTACTCCGGGCATAGAAATGTACAAAGACGTAAGCATACGGAACTTAAGAAGGAGGGAATAGCTTCCATGACGGCTATTAGACAAGACGCATGGAGTCCGGACGACGATATGATCCTGGCGGAAGTCACCTTGCGTCATATACGGGAAGGCAGCACCCAATTGGCCGCATTCGAAGAGGTGGGGCAACGAATCGCCCGGACCTCGGCCGCATGCGGCTTCCGTTGGAACAGCTGCGTTCGCAAAAGATACGACGAAGCGATCGGGCTTGCCAAGCAACAGCGCCAGAAGCGCAATTACTTGAAGAAACAGGGCATCACAACGATTTCCGGCACGGACCGGATCATGGCCGAGGATGTCGATTCGTCCGGCAAAACGGATCTATTATCCGCCGAATCGATGTCTTTGGAAGCGATTATACGCTACTTGCGCCAATGGAAGAGCACGGTTCAAGAGATGAGCAGACAAATTCGACAGCTAGAGAAGGAAGTAAAAGAGAAGGAAGAACGGTTGAACGAATACAGAGAGCAGAACGAGCGGTTGTCTAAAGAAGTGAACGAGGTACAGACCGACTATAGAGTCGTGAACGATGACTATAAAGCGCTCATTCGCATTATGGACCGGGCTCGCAGGCTCGCTTTCCTGACGGAAGAAGCCGACGAAGATCGGACAAGATTCAAGATGGACGCGAACGGCAACCTCGAACGCATCGAATAGCCGGCAGCGCCAATTCGCCCGCGGGGACTATCCTCGCGGGCTTTGCTTTGGTATCGTAAGCTCATATAGAACGAGTAGGGAAGGAAGACTGTCATGTCGGCTTATTATATCGTCGGGGGAGGTTCTCTTGGCTTGCTGCTGGCCGGGAAGCTCGCCGCCGCGGGCTTCGAGGCGACCGTCGTCACGAGGAGCGCAGAGCAGGCGAGTAGTCTATCGGCAGCCGGGATTACGATAGAAGACGCCGTAACCGGCGCGCCGAGCGTCACTACGGCGGTTCGTGCGACGTCATGGGAGGACGCACCCGCAGCGGACGGACTCGTCTTGTTGACCGTGAAGCAAACGGCGCTAACGCCGGAATTCCTCGATCGGCTCGCTGCGTTTGTTCCAGTCGGAAGCGAAGTCGCCTTGTTCCAGAACGGCATCGGCCATGCGGACAAGCTGCGCGCCGCGTTGCCGAACCGGCATATTGTGCCGGCCGTTACAACGGAAGGAGCTCTGCGGATCGGACCGACGACCGTCCGTCATACAGGACGGGGAGATACCCGCGTCGCCGTGTCGGGTTTGCTGGAAAGAAGTCTGGTTCAGGCAGGATTTTCCGTTATTTTGTCGAACAAGTTGGAAGACGACATTATGCGCAAGCTGCTTATTAACGCGGTCATTAATCCGCTTACAGCTTTGCTGCGGACTCGTAACGGGCAATTGCCGGCCTCGCAGGAGCGGCTAGGTTTGATGCGCACCCTGTTCGACGAGACGTTCGAAATCGTACAAGCTTGCGGCTTCGCGGAAGAGCGGGAAGCGATGTGGCAGTCGGTGCTGGCCGTCTGCGAGAACACGAAGCACAACGAATCGTCTATGCTGCAGGACGTCTTGGCGGGAAGAGAGACGGAGATCGAAGCGATTAACGGTTCCGTGTGCCGGCTGGCCGCGGAGCAGGGCAGGAAGGCGCCTTGGAACGAGGCGGTCACCGCGCTCGTGAAAGCTACTTATACACGCAAGGGAGATTAAAAGATGAGTGCGATATACGACGCGTTTAAGAATGTGTACGCGAGCGTCGCCATAGTGCCGATCATCCCGTTTTTAATCGTTTTTTTCTTTATGCGGGCTAGAACAGGCGACCGGAAGCTGGCGATCCGCAAAGCAATGGACGTGACGACCGTTTTCCTCATCACTACCGTTGCCGTTCTGATCAATAATCGTTTCGGCGGGTCGTTCGGACTTTATTTGATTCTATTGATCATGCTGATTCTCGCGGGGCTGATCGGCAACGCGCAGAACCGGGCGCGGGGCAAGGTCGACGCGGCCAGGCTGTTCAGAGCCGTGTGGCGGCTTTCGTTCTTCGGCATGTCGGTTTTATACGTCTTATTGATGTTCATCGAGGTCATCGTCATATTCGGAAAAGCAGCGAACTCATAGTTTAGGAGTCGATCCTACCCGGGAGCGGCTCTTTTCTTTTTGACGAGTATTCGGGTCTTGTGTACAATCAACTGTGTATCTATTTTGACAGATCGGGGGGTCACTCCCTTTGCATATTGCATCATTAACCGAACGTAACGATAAGACGATCGCTGAACGGTTCCGTCAAGGAAGCCCGGAAGCCACAGAACTATTCGGCTTGCATCCCGCCAATGCTGAACATTGGCGCATCAGGGCGGCCGCGCTTGATGCGACTGCTGATCGCAGGGCAAGCATCGGAGCCATCGCTTCGGTCATTCGCGACTATCATCGCAAGCTTCCTGCACATCCTGAAGCCGATCAATCTATCGCCAAGCTGGAGAGAGGCGAAGCGCTTGTCGTCGTGGGGGGTCAGCAGGCCGGATTGTTCGGAGGCGCGCTGCTCATTTTCTACAAAGCTCTTAGCGTTGTACAGACCGCACGACACGCGGAGAAGCTGCTCGGAAGACCCGTCGTTCCGGTTTTCTGGATCGCAGGCGAGGATCATGACTTCGACGAGGCGAACCACGTCAACATCCAAGCGTCGGACGGCAGCGTAAGGCGACTTCGCATCGATCGTCCGGAAGGTCCGCGCCTGGCCGTAAGCCGGACGCCGATCTCGGCGGAGGAATGGCAGGCGTCCTTGCAGGAGTTGGCGGCTCAGCTTCCCGATACGGAATTTAAGCCGGAGCTGCTCGCTCGTCTGCAAGGCTATGTCAAGGATTCGCCTACGCTCAGCTTGGCATTCGCAAGACAGCTTGCGGATTGGTTCGGCAGCGAGGGCTTAGTGCTTCTCGACGCGGACGACCCGGCTCTTCGCTCGCTTGAAAGTCCGATGTTCCGCGAATTGATCGGACGCAACGACGACCTGGAGCAAGCGCTGAAGCTAGGCGAGCGACGCGTGAGCGAGCGAGGCTTCCCGCTGCAAGCGGAAATCGCGGATCGCAGCGCGAATCTGTTCCTGCACCATGAGCAAGGAAGGCTGCTGCTGTACAAGGATGAAGACAAATTCATAGACCGCAGAGGCAACGTCGCTTATACGAGGGAGCAGCTGCTTGACTTGACCTCAAGCGCACCCGATCAATTAAGCACGAACGCGCTCTCGCGGCCGATCATGCAGGATTACGTGCTGCCGGTGCTTGCGGCGGTGCTGGGTCCGTCGGAGCTTGCCTATTGGGGAATTCTCGGACCGGCTTTCGAAGCTTTTCAATTTTCGATGCCTTTATTGATCCCTCGTCAATCGTTCACCTACGTGCCGCATACGATCGGCAAGCTGATGGATAAATACGAGCTGACGATCGAAGCCGCTTTGCATGAATGGGCGGACCGGAAGGCGCAATGGCTAAGCCGTCAAGATCGGTGGAACCTCGAGGAGAAGTTCGAGCAAGCGAGAGCCCAATTCGCCAGCCTGTACGCGCCGATCATGGATACGGTCAGCTCGTTGCAGCCTGGTCTGGCCAAGCTGGCGGAAAGCAATCGGGATCGAATATTGGAGCAGATGACATACTTGGAATCACGCTCGATCGACGCGATCGCCAAGCAGCATGAAGCCGCCCTTCGGCAGTGGGACCGCATTCAGAGCACGCTCACTCCGCTCGGAAGGCCGCAAGAGAGGGTATACGGCACGATCCAATATTGGAACCGTTACGGCTCGGCATGGCTGTCACAATGGCTGAACGTCCCTTACGAGGTAATGGGCGGCCAACGCGTAGTCGAGAGCTTAGTTCCGGCCATAGATTAATCATTTGGGGCGAGTTAGTACGAGCCCGACGTAGATTCCATTGTATCGAGGAGGAATTATTAATGACAACGGCAACGAAGAGTATCGTACGAGATTTGGCGCTTGCGCCGGAAGGCAAGCTGAAGATCGATTGGGTTCAAGCGCATATGCCCGTATTGAACCGAATCCGCGAGCAGTTCGAACGCGACCAACCGTTCAAAGGGCTTCGCGTAGCGATCTCTCTTCATCTGGAAGCCAAGACGGCCTATCTCGCCAAAGTCGTGCAAGCCGGCGGCGCGGAAGTCGTCATTACGGGCAGCAACCCGTTGTCCACGCAGGACGACGTATGCGCGGCGCTCGTGGAGGACGGAATTACCGTATTCGCGAAGTACAATCCGGACCCGGTCGAGTATAAGGAGCTGATGGTTCGTACGTTGGAAACGAAGCCCGATCTGATCATCGACGACGGCGGCGATCTCGTATCGATCCTGCACGCCGAGCGTCAAGATTTGCTCGCTAACGTGCGCGGCGGCGCGGAAGAGACGACGACCGGCATCCTGCGCCTTAAAGCGATGGAGAAGGACGGCTCGCTCAAGTTCCCGATGGTCGCGGTTAACGACGCGTTCTGTAAATACCTGTTCGATAACCGTTACGGTACCGGTCAATCGGTATGGGACGGCATTAACCGGACGACGAACTTGGTCGTAGCGGGCAAGAACGTCGTCGTGAACGGCTATGGCTGGTGCGGCAAAGGCGTAGCGATGCGCGCCAAGGGTCTAGGCGCCAACGTCATCGTAACCGAAGTCGATGCGATTCGCGCGGTCGAAGCGTACATGGACGGCTTTACGGTGCTGTCGATGGAAGAAGCGGCTAAAGTCGGCGAGTTCTTCGTCACCGTAACCGGCAATAAGGACGTTATTCGCGGAGAGCATATCGCGAATATGAAAGACGGCGCGATCCTGTCCAATGCGGGCCACTTCGATGTCGAAGTGAACTTGGTCGAGCTGGAGGCAATGTCTACGGGCAAACGAATTGTTCGCCGCAACATCGAGGAGTACACGCTGAAGGACGGACGCCGCATTTACGTGCTGGCGGAAGGACGTCTCGTTAACCTGGCTGCGGGCGACGGACATCCGGCTGAGATCATGGATATGACGTTCGCGCTTCAAGCGTTGTCGCTTCGCTACGTGAACGAGAACTACAAGCAAATCGGCAGCCAAGTCGTTAACGTGCCTTACGAGCTCGACGAGCAAGTGGCGCGCACGAAGCTGGAATCTCTCGGCATCTCGATCGACACGCTGTCCGAGGAGCAAAAGGCGTATTTGGAGAGCTGGACGGCTCACTAATAGTGGCTGAAGAACAAATCCCGCATGCGCGGTTCTCGCGCTTGCGGGATTTTTATGCTGTGCTGCATAGTTACAGATATCCGCCGTTCGGTTCGGGCAGTGCTTTATACTCCTCTTTGTCCGATACGAGCTCTACGATGTAATTTCGCAAATCCATGAGCGCTTGGGCGTCCTCCGTCAATTCGCAATATTGAGTCGTAATGTGCAGCTTTTGCTCGACTCCGCCGATTCGGATTGTCCAGTAGTCGTCGCTGGAAGGTTGCCTGAAGCAGCCGTCATCGACAATCAGCTGCTTCTCTCCGAATATATCGATCTCCATCATCCGCCAGTAAATGGACTGCAGCTCGGTTTCCGAGAACGTTAACGTCGTTTCAACCGTTCCATCTGCGATTAAATCTTTTACGAGCGTATGGTTGTGCGCACCATAAAGTTCCTTTTCCACGCCCCTTATAACGATATCCCTTTCGCTCAGGAATGGCTGGATCGCTTGTTCCTGAGCGACGGGGATATCGTTATAAAGAAGAATTTTGACCACACGTCCACATTTGGAAACCTTTTCTTGCTCCCCGTCGTCTAGTGCATTAGAAACCGAAAAGGGGAGATCAAGATGAAAGGAAACAGACGGAGCAAGCTTCAAGCCGTGCTTGGATTCGCGATGGCGATCCTGGTGTTGTTCGCGCTCGCGGCATGCTCTAGCAACAATGCGGACGAAGACAAGGCAGTGGCGGAAGCGCCGCAAGCGAATGCGGCATTCCAGAACGCCGACACCGCGTTTACGGTGAACGACCAGTACGGGGTATCCTTCTCCGAAGCGGCTCCCGCAGCGGCATCGTCGGCGCCGGAGATGCCGGCTGAAGAAAGCCAAGCGCTCGGTGGAAGCCAGGCTGTCGTCGGCGGCGGCATCAGCATGAACGCGGACAACGTCGCGGGCATCGATCGCAAAGTCATCTACCGTGCGAACATGGTTATGAAGGTAGAGAAGTTCGAGACAGCCGAAGAGCAGCTTACGAATCTTATTCATATGACACCAGGCGCGTACATTCTTCAGTTCAACGACAGCCGTAACCCGGACGAGATAGGCGCGAGCTACGTCGTCAAGGTTCCTGCCAATGGATTTAACTCCTTCCTTGACGGGCTGAAGACAATCAGAACGATCTATCAAGAACGCGATCTGCAAGGTAACGACGTTACCGAAGAATACGTCGATCTTGGCTCCCGGCTGAAAGCGAAGCAAGTCGTCGAGGAACGTCTGCTCGGCTTTATGGACAAAGCGACGAGATCCGATGACTTGGTCAAGTTCTCGGCCGAGCTCGCGCGCGTGCAAGAGGAGATCGAGCAACTTAAAGGAAGAATACGGTATCTCGATCAGAACGTCGCGTTCTCCACGGTCAGCATTCGTCTCTATCAGAGCGAGCACGCTGAAGCGAAGGTAGAAGAGGACTCATCCAACAAAAGCTTCGGAGACCGCATCTATGACGCGTTATCCGGCAGCGCGAAGGCGTTAAGGCAGTTCGGCGAAGGCTTGGTCGTCGTGATCGCCGCGCTGCTCCCGATACTCGCCGTGCTGACGGTGTTCGGCATTCCGGCTTATGTCGTCATGAGGAGACGGCATGCGGCAAGAAAGACGAGCGGAGAAGCGAGAAGAAAAGAGGTGATCGCTCACAATCGGAGCCTGAGCGACACCGCGGACGGCGGCGACGACGAATCGGAGCGGTTCTCGTCGAACGGGGATGAATCGACTGGCACGAACGAAGTCGATCGCAAGGAAACTTAGAAGAGCGCTGCTAGATAAGAGAGAATAATGTCTTTTAGTCCCTAAAATATTTTTTTCAAAATCCTGCTAACGAGGCAGGATTTTTATTTTATGATGCGAATAATCAATAGAGTGGTTAAAAGTGGTGGAAAGTGGTGGATGATGGGGGGGTGCAGAGAGCGAATGTTCTTAGGCGAATTTCAGCATAGCATTGACGACAAGGGACGGATCATCATCCCGGCGAAATTCCGCGAAGCTCTCGGCACGGATTTCATCATCACCCGCGGCTTGGACAACTGCTTGTTCGTATACCCTCGCAAGGAATGGAACGCACTCGAAGAGCGCATGAAAGCTTTGCCTTCGATGGCCGCCAACGCTCGCGCGTTCTCCAGGCTCCTGTTCTCTGGCGCATCGGAATGCGAGTGGGACAAACAGGGAAGGGTAAACGTGCCGAACCACTTAAGGGAATACGCCAAGCTGGATAAAGAATGTACGGTCATCGGCGTATCCAGCAGGGTAGAGATTTGGGATAAGGCGACATGGGAACAGTACTCCAAAGCATCCGAGGACTCCTTCAACGAGATCGCGGAGAAGCTCGTCGACTTCGATTTCAACTTCTAATGAGCTAACAACTTCTACACAGCATACAGACTTATACAAGAAAGACGGACCCGACTTCAGGGTGCCGGGAGGCAGGAACGATGTTTCACCACGTAACGGTATTGCTAGAGGAATCGGTCAAAGGTTTGAATATTCGTCCGGACGGCATTTACGTCGATTGCACGTTAGGCGGAGCGGGGCATAGCGAGCTGATCGCCAGCCAGCTTGGGCCAAGCGGCCGATTGATCGCCTTCGACCAGGACGAAACGGCGCTTGCGAACGCGCGAATCAAGCTCGCTTCCTACGAGAAGGTCGTTACGCTGGTGAAAAGCAACTTCCGCTTCCTTAAGCAGGCGCTTCGCGAAGTCGGAGTGCCGGAGCAAGACGGCTGTCCGCAAGTGGACGGCATACTGTTCGATCTCGGTGTCTCCAGCCCGCAGCTGGACGAAGCAGATCGAGGCTTCAGCTATAACCACGACGCGGAGCTGGACATGCGCATGGATCGCGACGAGTCTCTGACGGCCAAGACGATCGTCAACGAATGGGACGAACGCGAGATTGCGAACATCCTTCGCGATTACGGAGAAGAGAAGTTCGCGCGCAAGATTGCCGCGAACATCGTCAAAGCAAGAGCGAAAGCGCCTATCCTAAAGACAGGCGAGCTCGCGGAAATGATTAAGTCTTCGATTCCGGCGGCTACGCGCCGTACGGGACCGCATCCGGCTAAACGCTCGTTCCAAGCGCTGCGCATTGCGGTGAACGACGAGCTAGGCGCCTTCCAGGACGCATTGGACCAAGCGATCGACTGCGTCAGCCCGGGAGGGCGAATCGCGGTAATTACGTTCCACTCGCTGGAGGATCGGATTTGTAAGCAGACGTTCGCCAGAGAGCTCGCAAGCTGCAGCTGCCCGACGGATTTTCCGGTATGCGTATGCGGCGGCGGTGACGGCAGGCTCAAGCTAACGCCGCGCAAGCCGATCGCGCCGACAGAGGCAGAATTGGAAGCGAATCCGCGCGCCAGATCATCCAAATTAAGAATCGCCGAAAAACTCGCAGAAGCGGGTTCCTAATACAACTACCATTTTACGAAAGGGGAACATGACGAATGCAATATTACGGCAACCTTGCTCTCAGACCGGAACGCGTTCAAGAACAACCGCAATCGCCTGCTCGCCAGCAGCAATCGCAGCAGGCCAATAAAGTCGTTCGCCGCCGTTCAATCACGTTGGGAGAAAAGCTGTTATACTTAGTTACGGTCGCCGTCGTCGTTCTCGTAGCGGGTCTTATCATCTATCGTTATGCGGAAATCTATCAAATCAACGGACAAATCCAAAGCACGACTCGCCAATATACGCAGACGACCGAACATATGAAAGAGCTTCAAAGGGAAGTAGAGCATCTGAGCGACATGAAAAGAATCCGAGATTTGGCGGAAGGCTACGGAATGGTACAGGTCGAAAAACGCAGCATCATCACTTCGGGCGGCGGCGATAAAGCCGTTGTCACGAAGCCGTAATGCGGTCGACTTGTGAAGAGGGCTAACGGATGACGACAAGAATAAAGCTCAGATCGCTGTTAATGGGAGGGTTTTTCACCCTCCTATTTGTCGGTTTAATCTTCAGGCTGTACTGGGTTCAAGTCGTAAAAGCGGATTTCTGGTCCGCGCAAGCGATGAAGACGTGGATTACTAGCGAGACGATCAAGCAGGAGCGGGGCATGCTGCTAGACCGGGACGGCAAGGTTCTGGCTGCGGACGCACTGGCCTATACGATTGCGGTAGGACCGAAAAGGTTGAACGAGCTTGAGCAGAAGCATCCGGAATGGAAGCTGACCGATCAGATCGTCGCCAAGCTGCGCGAGGTGCTCGGAACAAGCGAAAGCGATCTCCGCAAGGCGGCGGCTTCGAGGAAGGACAACGGGGATCTGCGCGATCAGCGGGAAATTCGTCCTAACGGCTGGAAGGTCGATAAGGCGATTCGAGATACGCTCAGCGAATTCCGAGACTCGCTTCGCAAGCAGACCGGAACGAACGATGTCGGACTCTATTTCGTCGATGATACGAAACGCTATTATCCGAACGGCTCGCTTGCCTCGCAAGTTCTCGGCTACGAGAATAAAGAGGGCGAAGCGGTCATCGGACTCGAGAAGGCGTTGAACGATCAGCTGAAGGGCGAACCGGGTTTTATCAAATACCAGAAGGACGGCACCAGGACCCAGCTTCCTAACGGGGAGCTGGATTTCAAGCAAGCGATTAACGGGAACGACGTGACGCTGACGATCGATAGGGATATTCAGTTTTATATCGAAGAAGCGCTGCGCAAAGCCTACGAGAAGTATAAGCCGATCAGCATTACGGCGATCGCGGCTGACCCGAATACGATGGAAATTCTCGGCATGTCGAGCATGCCCGATTTTAATCCGAACCAATACTGGGATTATTCGAACAATCAAGCGGCTTTCCGCAATAACGCGATCCAATCTCTCTATGAGCCGGGTTCTACTTTTAAGATCGTAACGTTGGCCGGCGCCGTGGAAGAAGGCTTATTCGACCCGAACGAGCTGTACATGTCCGGCCGAATCAAGTATACCGAGAAGGATAAGCCGATCCGCGATTACAACTATACGGGCTGGGGCGAAATCTCGATGCTGGACGGACTCAAGCACTCCAGTAACGTCGCGTTCGTAACGCTCGGTTATCAGCGGTTAGGCAAAGAGAGGCTCGTCAAATACATTAACGATTTCGGGTTCGGCCAGAAGACGGGTATCGAGCTGCCTAACGAAGTATCGCGGTCCGTCGACTTGAATTATCCGTCCGAGGTCGCGACCGCGACGATCGGTCAAGGTAAGGTCATCGTTACGCCGATCCAGCAGGTGACGGCCGTCGCCGCCGTCGCGAACGGAGGCAAGCTGCTAGAGCCGCATATCGTAAAGTCGGTTACGAACAACCAGACCGGCGAGAAAATCGTGACGGAGCCGAAGGTGATTCGTCAGGTCATATCCGAAGAGACCTCCCGCAAAGTCGGCGAGTACTTGGAGCAGGTAGTCAGCGACCGGGAGATCGGCTCGGGTAAGCTGGCGTACATCCCGGGGTACCGGATTGCCGGCAAAACCGGTACCGCGCAGAAGGTCAGCACGGGCAGTGAAACGAACCCTAACGGAAGCGGGTACGCCAAAGACCGATTCGTCGTCTCGTTCATCGGTTATGCCCCGGTAGAGGCGCCGAAAATCGTGCTGTACGTCATCATGGACGAACCGCAGGCCGAGAGCGCCTTCGGCGGTACGCTCATCGGACCGATCTTCAAAGAGATCATGGGCCAGTCGCTGGAGCATCTCGGCGTGAAACCGAATTTGCCGAATACGGAGCAACCGTCGATCGCGTCTATTAATATGGCAGCTGCGAGCGCCGAAGTCACGGCGAAGGTTCCTGACGTCGTCGGGATGACGGTGTCTCAGGCTCAATCGGCGTTAAAGCAGAAGAACTTCCCGGTCGGCGTGCTGGGCAAAGGTACGAAGGTGCTTCAGCAGCTGCCGAAGGCGGGCAGCGTCATGCCCGATTCCCAGCGCATCTACC
>Ga0065721_10050260_pt1 | contig 21753 bp, 18 predicted proteins | sample Mesricmetagenome_FD_59108 | JGI IMG/M metagenome (GOLD analysis project Ga0065721, IMG submission 59108) | Mesophilic microbial community from rice straw/compost enrichment Sample: eDNA_1 v2 (version 2) | ecosystem: Engineered > Solid waste > Grass > Composting > Bioreactor | place: USA: Davis...
CGGATATAAAGTGGATGCCCGCCGGCAGCGCCTCGCGTCCCGCCCCGTCGAAGCGGGTCAGCACCTCGCCCAGCCGCGTCGCCAGACGCTCCACCGGAATAATAATGAAAAGCACGGTGGGCAGCAGGCTGACGGAACGGCCCTTCTCCTTGGCCGACAGCACGGCGACGGAACCCGTATAGGCGACGGCGTAATCGGCCTGCACGATGCCGAAGTCGGCCTGCGCCGCCTGCGCTTTCCACCGCTTTGCCGCTTCGCCGCTTCCCGCGTCGGTCTCCGCGCCGCGGTTCCAGACGGCGATCTCCGCGCCGGGCAGCGCCTCTTCGAGCCGAAGCGCCTCCAGCGCCGGTTCGTCCTGGCGCACTATATATTTGGCGCTCATTTCGTCCGCCTTGGCGGCGATAAACGCCCCGGCTTCCTCCAGATTCGCCAGCCGCGCCGTATGCCCTCCCACCGACAGGAAGTTGTCGGCAAAACCTTTGATCCGCTCCTCCAGCGTCCACTCCGTCGCTTTCCAGAACTCCGGAGCGCCGCGATAAGGCTGCGGCGGCTTCTCCCGCAGGCGCGCATGGCCGAGACGGCCGGCGATATGATTCATAAACTTCTCCTGCTTCGCCCGGGATTGTTCCTCCAGCCGGGCCAGCCACTGCCGATGCGTATCCGAATCAGCCATGTCCGCCGCCTCCTTTGCCTTTGCCGCTGCCGGCCGCGCGGGCGGCTTCCTCCATCCGCTTGCGCACGGCGGGGTCCAGTTCCCGCAGCCCTTCGGCCAGCTCCCGTTCCAGCGTCGGCCACCGGTCGCGGAAGGAGCGCTTCGGCAGGCTCGGCGTGACGCGGTACGTGTTCCAGCCCTTCAGCGGGCCGAGCTTCGTGCGGATAACGCCGCCGCGCACGACCAGCTTCTGCCCCAGCTTGCCCAGCCTCATTATGCCGCCGAGCCGCTTGGCGTCGCCCATAACGGCCGCGAAGCCGCCCATGCCGGCCGACTCCAGCTTGTTGCCGTAGCCGGCCTCGACCTTGCGCCGCCGGAGGTATACCAGCATGTCGTGCAGCGGAATTTTGACGGGACATGCCTCGTAGCAAGCGCCGCACAAGCTGGACGCGTTGGCGATATCGTCCCACTCCGCCACGTTCGATTTCAGCGACGGCGTCAGCACCGCGCCGATCGGCCCGCTGTACGTGCTGCCGTAGGCGTGGCCGCCGATATGCCGGTATACCGGACAGGCGTTCAGGCAGGCGCCGCAGCGGATGCAGTTGAGCAGCTCCTGAAACTCGGGATCGCCGAGCTGCAGCGAACGGCCGTTGTCGACGATGATAATGTGCATCTCCTCGGGACCGTCCGCATCCTCGGAGCGTCGGGGACCGGTAATGCCGGACATGTACATCGTCAGCTTTTGCCCCGTCGCGGAACGCGGCAGCAGCGTCGCCATCACTTCAAGATCTTCCCAGGAAGGGATAATCCGTTCCATGCCCATCAGCGTAATTTGCGTCCGCGGCACGGTGCTGACCATGCGGGCGTTGCCTTCGTTCTCGAACAGCACCATCGAGCCCGTCTCCGCAATGGCAAAGTTGCAGCCGGTCATGCCGATGTCCGCCTCCAGAAACTTCTCGCGCAGCTTCTTGCGCACGAAGCCCGCCAGCGCGGTCGTATCCGGCGGCAGCTCGTAGCCCGCCTCCTTGGACAGCAGCTCCGCGATTTGATGCCGGTTTTTGTGAATGGCCGGAATGACGATATGCGAAGGCATCTCGCCCGCCAGCTGAATGATATATTCGCCGAGGTCGGTTTCCACCGCCTCCACGCCGATCGATTCCAGCGCGTGGTTCAAATGCAGCTCCTCCGTCACCATCGACTTCGATTTGACGACGGACTTCGCCCCGGCATGCTCGGCGATGTCCAGCGACAGCCGGACCGCCTCCTCCGCCGTTTCCGCAAAATGAACATGCACGCCGTTCGCGCGCGCATTGTCCGCAAACAGATTCAAATAATAGTCCAGATGCGCGATCGTATGAAGCCGGATCGCCCGGCCGCGCTCGCGCCACTCTTCCCAGTTGCCGTGCTCCTCGGAAGCCTTCTTTTTGCCGCCGCGTAGCCTTTCGGTCGTAAAGCGGACCGCCTTGCGCAAAAATTCGTCGTTCAGCGCCAGCTCCGCTCTTTCCTTGACCGTATGTGCCGCCCGTCCCGCGCTCATGCTCCCTTCACTCCTTCGTACAGCAGCTCCGCCAGATGCATGACGCGCACCCGCTCGCCGCGGTATTGCAAGTGGCCCGCAATATTCATCAGGCAGGCCATGTCCAGCCCGACCAGCACCTCGGCTTCCGTCTCCAGCACATGATCGGCCTTTTCCGTCACCATAGCCCCGGAAATATCGGCCATTTTCACCGCAAACGTGCCGCCGAAGCCGCAGCAATCCTCGGCAAACGGCAGCGGAACGAACTGAAGCCCCTTCACCTTGCTCATCAGCGCCATCGGCTCGTCCTTTACGCCGAGCAGGCGGCTGCCATGGCAGGAGGGATGGTACGTCACTTTATGGGGAAAGGAAGCGCCGAGGTCGGTCACGCCAAGCACCTTCACGAGAAATTGCGCAAATTCGTACGACTTGGCCTGCAGCCGCTTCGCCCGCTCCAGCATAACCGGATCGTTCTCGAACAGCTTCGGATAATGATGAATCATGCCCGTGCACGAGCCGGAAGGCGCAATGACGAAATCGCTGTCCTCGAACGCGTCCAGAATCGTCCGGGCCGAGGCGCGCGCCTCCTTCCAATAGCCGCTGTTGAAGGCCGGCTGCCCGCAGCACGTTTGCGCCCGCGGAAATTCCAGACGCACGCCGTACCGCGCCAGCAGACGGGCCATCGCTTCCCCTACCTGAGGGTATATCATATCGCTCAAACAAGTAATAAACATCGATACTTTCATAGCTGCACCCCGTTTCGGGATAAAATTCTCGCATGCCGCGAACAAAACTACACGACCGTAACGCCGATGCCAAGCTCCTTCAACGCGGCCGCCGTTTCGTCCGGCAGTCCGTTGTCCGTTATAATGGCGTCCACTTCCTTCAAATCGGCCACATGCGTAAACGCCTGAATGCCGAATTTGCTGGAATCCGCCAGCAAAATCGTCTCGTCCGCCATGCCCGCCATCCGCTGCTTGATCCTCGCCTGAAGCTCGTTCGACTCGCTGACGCCCCGTTCCAGATGAACGCCTTTGCAGGAAAGAAACGTTTTGTCCACGTGATAGGCGTCGAGCGAGCGTTCCGCAAGCGGACCGACATAGGAAAGGCTGCGGGAGGCCAGAATGCCTCCCGTGGAAATGACCTCGATCTTCTCCTTGCCGGCCAGCTCCATCGCCACCTTGATCGAATTGGTCAAGACGGTGAGCGGGATGTCCGGCAAGGAAGCCGCCATATACCAGGCCGTCGTGCTCGCATCGAGCAAAATGCGCTCCTTCGGCCGGATCAGCTTGACGGCCTCCCTGGCGATGCGGCGCTTTTCCTCGGCAAAAGCGATTTCGCGTTCGGAATAAGGCGTCTCCGGCTGCTGCTCCTTCACGCTAACCGCGCCGCCATGGGATCGGCGCAGCCGCCCCGCCTGCTCCAGGCGGTCCAAGTCGCGGCGAATCGTCTCCTCCGTCACCTGGCAGAGCTCGCTCAGCTCCGTCACGCGAATGCTGCCTCTCTCATTGACCAGCTGCACAATATAGTCGTAACGTTCAGCAACCAGCATAACTTCCCTCTTTTCCGTAATTTAGGCCAAACCCGTCGCCTGCAGGAAACGCGCGTACGCGGCGTTCCATTCGGCCCCGTCCTTCGGCTCGTATTGTTCGACCGGGAACGAGTCCCGGACGGTCCTTCTCGCTTCCGCGATATCGGCGAGTTGTCCGTCCGCTATCCATTGTACCAGCATATTGCCGATTGCGCTTCCCTCCGTCGGTCCGGCCCATACCGGCTTGCCGATGGCGTTCGCCGTCCATTGGCACAGGAGCGTATTCTGGATGCCTCCTCCGACCATATGAAGGCCGCCAAACGTGTGGCCCGACAGCTCCTCGACCTGTTCGAGCGCGTACCGGTATTTGAACGCAAGGTTTTCCAATACCGCCCGCACGTAAGCGCCCGTGCTCTGCGGAGCCTGCTGGCCCGTACGGGCGCAATAGGCGCGTATCGCGGCGGGCATGTCGCCCGGCTGCAGAAACAGGTCGTCGTCGGAATCGATGAAGCAGGCGAACGGCTCCGCTTCTCCGGCCAGCTTGACCAGCTCCGGGAAGCTGTAGGAAGCCCCTTCCCGCTCCCAGGCCCGTCTGCATTCCTGCAGCACCCAGAGGCCCATAATGTTTTTGAGCAGCCGGAACGTGCCGTACACGCCGCCCTCGTTCGTAAAATTAAGCTCTTGCGCCCGTTTCGTCAAGACGGGGCGCTCGACCTCCGTGCCGATGAGCGACCAGGTGCCGCAGCTGAGGTAAGCGAACGGGCGCTCCAGCGCCGGAACCGCCGCCACCGCCGAACCCGTGTCATGCTCCGCTACCGCATAGACGGGAACGGACTCGATGCCAAGCTCCTCGCACAGCGCGTCGCTCAAGCGGCCGGCCTTCGTGCCGGGCTGCACGACGGCGCCGAACAGACGGCGGTCTGCGCCGACGGACTCGATCAGCTTGTCGTCCCAATCTCCGGTTACGGGATTGTACAGCTGCGTCGTCGTCGCGTTGGAAAACTCGTTGACCATTTCGCCCGTCAGGAAATAGCGCAGCAGCGCCGGAATCATCAAAAAATGTTTCGCTTCCTTCAGCAGCGGGGAATCCGCGGCCTTCAGCGCGGCGATCTGGTACAGCGTATTGATCGACATGAACTGAATGCCGGTGCGGCTGAAAATGTCGCCGGCGCCGAGCTCCTCCACGACGCGGTCGTATACGCCGTTCGTATGCGGATCGCGGTAATGGTACGGATTGCCGAGCAGCTCGCCTCCGGCGCCGATCAGACCGAAGTCGACGCCCCAGGAGTCGATGGCGACGCTGCTCAGCCGGATGCCGCGATGCTTCGCCTTCAGCAAGCCTTGCTTCAATTCATGCAGCAAGCGGAGAATGTCCCAATGGAGCCGGCCGCCGACCTGAACGGGATCGTTCGGAAACCGGTGCAGCTCCTCCAGCTCGATGCGGCCGTCCGTCAGCCGGCCGAGCATGGCGCGGCCGCTGCTCGCGCCGAGGTCGAAAGCGAGCACATGCGCCGTCACCAGCTGGCACCGCCTTTGCCTCTGGCCAGAATGTCCTTGGCGTAGCTGCCGGATAAATACGCTTTCATCGGGTCAAGCGGCAAGCCCTGCTCCTCCCTTACGGCATGCAGCAGCGGCGTCACGTCGAATTCGAACGCCCGGCGAACCGCATCCTCCGCGCCCAGCACGTCGCCGCGGGCGGCGGCTTCCTCGACCTCGGCCTGGTTGATCAACAGCGCCTTGGCGTATTGCGTCTGCACGTTCAGCACGGAACGCAGCATGGCCGGAATCTTTTGCTCGATATTGTGGGACTGGTCGATCATGTACGCGATATTGCTTACGCAGCCGCGCACCCCTTCGTCGGCGTCGTCCGCCGCATTCAATATTTGATAAAAAATAAGGAACAGCTCGTAAGGGTTGATAGAACCGACGATCAAATCGTCGTCCGCGTATTTGCGGCTGTTGAAATGGAAGCCGCCGAGCCGCTTCTCGTCGATCAGGTACGCGACGATATGCTCGATGTTGGCGCCCGGCAGGTGATGCCCCGTATCGACCAGCACTTCCGCCTGCGGCCCGAGCTTCAGCGCCATATTGTACGCCATGCCCCAATCCGCGAGGTCGGTATGATAGAACGCCGGCTCGAAGCATTTGTATTCGATCAGCATGCGCATGTCCGGCGTCAACGCCTTATACATCTCGGTCAGCGCTTCCTGCATCCAGCCTTTTCGCTTGCGGATATTGCCTTGGCCCGGATAGTTCGTGCCGTCCGCAAACCACAGGCTCAAGTCGCGGGAGCCCGTCTCCTTCGCGATGTCCACGCATTCCAGCAAATGATCCGTCGCCTTGCGGCGCACCGCGGCGTCCGCGTTCGTCACGCTGCCCAGCATATATTCGTCTTCCTGGAACAGGTTCGGATTGACCGCGCCGATCGACAGCCCGAGACTTTCCGCGTGGCTTCTGAGCTTGCCGTAGTCGTCCACCTTATCCCACGGAATATGAATCGCCACGGACGGCGCAAGCCCCGTCAGCTTGTGAACCTGGGCCGCATCCTCGAATTTTTCGAACGGGTTGCGGGGAACGCCTTCCTTTTGGAACACCTTGAACCGCGTGCCGGAGTCGCCGTAGCCCCAGGAAGGCGTTTCGATGCGAAGCTCCTTCAGCCGTTTCTTGACCGTATCCAGATCGATGCCCCTTGCCTTCTGCTGCTCTTCGAACAGTGCGTATGCGCGATCGCTCATGAACTACACTCTCCTGTCTCTATAATGGAAATTTTATAATTCCAAAATCCAGCCTCCACGCCTTATTCCTGCATGCATTCATCCCGAATAGGCGCCGTGTCCGGCTGTCCTGCAAACCGCTATTTCAGCGGATACCCCATGGTCGACATAAGCGCGTTCGCCGCCTGGGTCGAATCGAGGCGGCTGTATTGCACGATGACCGGTATATCGCTCCTCAGCTCGATTGCATAAGGAACGCCCGCCGGGATCGTAAGGCCGTCCTTGACCAGCGAGCTCGTGCGAATATGCTTCGTCCGCCGGCCGGGCACGACGACCGGAATGTCTTCCATCGGCTCCCGGTCTTCAAAAAAAATCGTAAACCGGATCAGCGCCTCCTCAGACGACGTATTCAGCACGCACACGGACTCGTGGCTCGTCAAGCTTCCGGTGCTGTCCGGCGGAATGTAGCCGTCGGGGATTACCCAATGTTTCTCGCCTCTTGCCTGAAACATCCTATCTCCTCCTCGCCCGCCTGCCGTTTACGCAGGCGCATGATGATTAAGCGCGATGCCGTTCGGTCAAATCGTCAATACCGAACGGCTAAGTCCATGGTTTTGAACGAAATATCGTTCAAATCGTCGATACCGATCGGCTAAGTCCATGATTTTGAACGAAATATCGTTCAAATCGTCGATGCCGATCGGCCAAGTCCATGATTTTGAACGAAATATCGTTCAAATCGTCGATGCCGATCGGCCAAGTCCATGGTTTTGAACGAAATATCGTTCAAATCGTCAATGCCGATCGGCCAAGTCCATGGTTTTGAGCGAAATATCGTTCAAGAGCCCCGGTACCGAACCGGCGAGGCCGGCTCCGGCGGCGCGGTCGTCCGGCGGCCGGGCCGGCTCGGCCAAGCCGCCGCGTAATTAGCGCGTGAACGCAGCAGGTACGCCGCCGTCGATCGTCAGCATGCAGCCGGTCGTCTTCGACGCTTTGGACGAGGCGAAATAGGCGACGCCCTCCGCGATATCGCTCGGATAAATGTTGACGAGCAGCGTCGTGCGCTTGCGGTAGTACTCCTCCAGCTGATCCGGCTCGATGCCGTAAGCGGCGGCGCGCTCATTGCGCCAATTGCTGTTCCAGATCGCCGAGCCTTGCAAAATCGCATCCGGTAATACCGTATTGACGCGAATGCCGAATTCTCCGCCTTCCGCGGCGATGCAGCGCGCCAGGTGCGCTTCCATCGCTTTGGCGGCGCTGTAAGCCGTGGCGTTTTTGCCTGCGTAGACGGAGTTTTTGGAGCCGATGAACACCATGCTGCCGCCGATGCCCTGCGTCTTCATCACTTTGAACGCCTCGCGCGCCACCAGGAAGTAGCCGGTGCCGAGCACGTTCATATTCAGGTTCCATTCCTTCAGCGACGTTTCGTCGAACGGACTCGACGTGGCCAATCCTGCGTTGTTGACCAGAATATCTACGCCGCCGTAAGCCAAATTCGTCTCCGCGTAAGCCGCCGCCACCTGCTCCTCGCTCGTCACGTCCATCTTCACGGCAATGGCGCGGTTGTCGCCGTATTGGGCGTTGATTTCGTCCGCGACCTTTTGCGCGCCCTCCAAATTCAGGTCCGCCAGCACGACGTGCGCGCCTTCCGATACGAGTCTGCGCGCCGTCGCGCTGCCGATGCCGCCCGCGCCTCCGGTAATGAGCGCCACCTGGCGGGAAAACTCCGCTTCGGCCGGAGCCAGCGTCAGCTTATACAGCTCGAGCGGCCAATATTCGACGTTGTACGATTCGTTTTCGCTGAGCGAAACGAAGTTGCCCAGCGCCGTCGCGCCGCGCATGACGGCGATCGCGCGATGATACAGCGCTCCGCTCACTTGGGACATCGCCCAGCTTTTGCCGGTGTTGATCATGCCGATGCCCGGAATGAGGATGACGCGGGGCGCCGCTTCGAACATGTTGTCGCCTTCGTTTTTGTTGCGGTCAAAATATTGTTTGTAGGAAGCCTTGTACTCTTCAATACCCGCCTCAAGCTTTGCCTTCAAGCCTTCGACGTCGTCAGCGTCCGGCGTCCAGTCGATAAACAGCGGAACGACCTTCGTATGCACCAGATGGTCCGGACATGCGGCTCCGACCTGCGACAGCTTGGCGGAATCCCGGCCGCCCACGAACGAGAGCACGTCGTCGCCGTCGTCGAAGGAGAGAATCATTCGCTTCTCGTCGCTGACCGCGCCGCGAATCGCCGGCATCACTTGCGCCGCGATCGACCGGCGCACGTCGGCCGGAAGCGCCGCATGCTTCACGCCGCCGAACAGTTTGTCTTCCTGAACGCGGGCTTCGATATAAGCCTCCGCTTCGTTAATAATTTTGATCGTTTGCGTGTAGCAAGCTTCGGACGTATCGCCCCAAGTGACGAGGCCGTGCTTCTCCATCAGCACCAGCTCGGCGTTCGGATTGGCGAGCACACCTTCGGCGATCATTTTGGAAAGGGTAAAGCCCGGTCGAACGTAAGGCACCCATACAAAGCGGTTTCCGAAAATTTCTTCCGCGATCTGGCGCCCGTTATCCGCGCAGCACAAGCTGATAATGGCATCCGGATGCGTGTGGTCGACATGCTTGAACGGCAGAAACGCATGCAGCAGCGTCTCGATGGAAGCGCGCGGATGCTTGGCGTCGATCATGCAATTCGCCAAATACGCGACCATTTCTTCGTCCGGCATTTCCGAACGTTCGAACAACGGGCGAATGTCGTCCATCCGAAGCCCCGTAAAATTGCCCGCTTTCATCGTCGCCAGATCGGAGCCGCTGCCCTTGACGAACATGACTTCCACTTCGCGGCCCCGGAAATCCCGGACGACCGTCTTGCTGGACGTATTTCCCCCGCCGTAGTTGCATACGCGGCGATCCGCGCCGATCAGATTCGAGCGGTAAACGAGTTCGTCCAATCCGCCCTGCAGCTCTGCTGCTTTTGCCTTGTCCCATAAAGATTGTACCATGGCTCTAACCTCCGAATAATTTTGAATGTATTTGTTTTTGTTTGATATGAGTATATCACGTTTGTTTATTTTTGAATATACCGTTTTCAAACCTGCAAAAAACAAAAAATCCAAAAATCCGATTGTTCCCCCTCTCGGAACGGCAGCCTTATAACGGAACCCGAATAATTCAAATAATTTCGCCCAAGCCTTGAAAGCGCTTTAATTCAAGCGAACCATTAATAAGCCGGGTAAGCCGTGCAATGCCTGAAACAGCTTCAGCGCCGGGGAAGAACTGCAGATCGGAGTCAAAAATAAGATCGAAGCGGGGTATCACTCACCCCGCTACTCGCATCGAAGCGTCACTTCGATATCCTGGTTGTAGTTGCCGAACCCTTTGCCGAACAGCGTGACGCCGCCGCAGTTTTTGGCCGTCGCGCTGCAGGCAATGCGGAACAAAATTTCGCGGTCGTACGACAGGGACAGGCCGTCGATCGTGACGCCGGACACCCGGACCCCGTCGATGTACGAGCCCTCGCGCGTTATCCGGATCGTCTTCATCAGTCCGTGTTGAATGTTTTTGTGCCACCAGGCCGGCGTGTACAGGCCGCGGGCGCCTCCAAAATCGCCCGGATACGTCCAGGTGCCGATCTCCCGGCCGTTTACCGCAAAGACGATGTCCGAAGGCAGATGATTGACCGCGCACGGCGTCTCCGAACAAATCTCCAGCGAAATCTCCAGCGATTCCGGCCTCTCGTTATTGACCATGTAATTCGGAATCCGATATTCCACATAACCCGAACCGAACCACAGCACTTTGGCGTACACATGCTCCGGATCGGCAAAATAACGCGGATCGTCGCACATGCCGATCATGTTCGTTTCCGAAGCGAGGCCGCAGGTCGGCTTCACTTCGTAGGAAGCGTACGTGCCGACCGGCAGCGACACCTGATAACGATTGCGTTGGCCCTCCTCCCGGGAAGCGGCCTTGAACACAAGCGTCGCCTCGCTCAGCTCGAGACGGCACAGCTTTTGCATCCCTCTTTTGCCCGCGACGGACTCGCAGCGAACAATGCCCGCCCGCTCCAGCATATGGATATGTCTCGTCACGATGGGGGACTTTATATGAAGCGCTTCGGACAACCCTTTAATATTCATGGGCTGCCCGCTCAGCAATTCGATGATCTTGACCCGGGTAGGGGATGAAAAACATTCCAGAAACCGCATGTTTTCGCTTCTGACTTCAATATTCACGGCAACGCCCCTCCCATCCTTCATAGCTGCAACAATTATATAACCAAAAAGTTAAGGTTACAATGCCGGATATTGCCTTGACACCCCTAAGCAACTTCAATAAAATAAATCGCGTAACCGTAACTTGAAGAGTATTTAGTTAATTTTGAAGTTAATCTAATAGGAAGCGAGGGATAGGCGTGAACAACTTTCAGTTTCACAACCCGACCCGCATCGTATTCGGCGAAGGCTCGGCCGATCGGATCGGCGAGCTGACGAAGCCGTACGGCGATGCCGTCCTGCTTGTCTACGGCGGCGGTAGCATCAAGAAGACGGGCTTGTACGACCGTGCGTACGCCCAGCTGAAGGAAGCCGGAATTCGCGTGCGCGAGCTGCCCGGCGTCGAACCGAATCCGCGGCTGAGCACCGTCAACAAAGGGATCGAGCTGTGCCGCAGCAACGGCATCGGCTTCATTCTTGCCGTCGGAGGCGGCAGCGTCATCGATGCGGCCAAAGCTATCGCAGCCGGCGTACCTTACGACGGCGACGTATGGGACTTCTTTTCGAACAAAGCCGTTATCGAACGCGCATTGCCGATCGGCACCGTGCTGACGCTTGCGGCGACGGGCTCGGAAATGAACGGCAACACGGTCATCTCCCATTGGGACGCCAAGTTGAAACGGGGAGCCGGCAGCCCTCATCTGTTCCCGAAATTTTCGATATTGGATCCGACGCTTACATACAGCGTGCCTCGCAACCATACCGTATACGGCTCCATCGACATTATGTCGCACGTATTCGAGCAGTATTTCAGTTTGACCGAAAATACGCCGCTGCAGGAGCGTTTCTGCGAATCGATCTTGCAAACCGTTATCGAAAATATCGAGCCCGCGCTCGCCGATCCGTCCGACTATGCGGCGCGCTCCAATCTGATGTGGTGCGGCACGATGGCGCTTAACGGCGGCCAGATCAGCCTGGGCATGGCCAACGACTGGGCGTCGCACGGCATCGAGCACGAAATTAGCGCCATTTACGACATTCCCCACGGCGCGGGTCTGGCGATCGTTTTCCCGAATTGGATGAAATACGTCTACAAAGAAAGGCCCGGCCGGTTTGCGCAATACGCCGAGCGGGTATGGGGAATTGCGCGCGAAGGAAGGTCGGATGAAGAGCTCGCGCTTGCCGGCATCGAAGCGACGCAGCAATTTTATAAGCGGATCGGAGCGGAAACGTCATTGGCCGACTTCGGCATCGGAAACGAGCAGCTGGACAGAATGGCCGAGGAAGCGGTCCGCTACGGCCCGATCGGTTCGTTCAAGCGGCTGCACAAGGAAGACGTCAAATCCATTTTGGAAATGTGTTTATAAGGAGGAATTCGAGAATGACACAATCGATTACGTCTTGCACAACGCTCAGCAACGGGGTGAAGATGCCTTGGCTGGGACTTGGCGTTTGGAAAATGAAGGATGACGGCGAAGCGGAGCAGACGGTCAAAGCCGCGCTCGAAGCGGGCTACCGGAGCATCGACACCGCCGCAGCCTACAACAATGAAACGGGCGTCGGTGCGGCGGTCAACAACAGCGGCATCGCTCGCGACGACATTTTTGTCACCACGAAAATTTGGAACTCCGATCAAGGCTACGATACGACGCTGGCCGCATTTGAGCGCAGCCTGTCCAAGCTGCAGCTGAAGCAAGTCGACCTGCTGCTCATTCATTGGCCCGTAAAAGGCAAATATAAAGAAACTTGGCGCGCCCTCGAAAAAATTTACCGCGACGGCGGCGCTCGCGCCATCGGCGTAAGCAACTTCCAAATCCATCATTTGCAGGATTTGATGCAAGGCAGCGAGCTCGTGCCGATGGTGAATCAGGTAGAATACCATCCTTTGCTGACGCAAGAGGAGCTTCACGCCTTCTGCAAAAGCAACAAAATCCAGCTGATGGCCTGGAGTCCTCTGATGCAGGGCAATCTCGACCATGCCGTTCTCCAAGAGATCGGCGCCAAATACGGCAAGTCGCCTGCCCAAGTCGTCCTTCGGTGGGACTTGCAAAACGAAGTCGTGACGATTCCCAAAACGACAACGCCCGCACGCTTGAAGGAAAACGCGGACATCTTCGACTTTGCGCTGACGGCCGATGAGATGAAGCAAATATCCGCGCTGAACCGCAATCAACGCTTTGGCTCGGACCCGGACAATTTCAATTTTTAAAAAGAGAAAGGTCAAGCCGGCGGCAACAAGGCACTGCTGCCGCTTGACCTGACCCCCAACTGACAGCGCCGTCCTATACGGCGCTGTCGTCGTTTTTCTGAAGCTTGCTTCTTTTACTGCTCGCTTTACTGCTCGCTTTACTGCCTGCTTAACTGCTTGCTTTACTGCTTGTTTTACTGCTTGCTTTTATTACTGCCTGCTACTTTTATTGCTTGCTACTTTTATTGCTTGTCACTTTGCTACTTTTACATTACGACTGATCCTTTACGACGCCTTTTTTCAATATCAAATTGGCGTACAACGCGCTTTCGCCGGTCGCGATAACGGCATAGGCGCGTTTGGCTCGCTCGTAGAAGGCAAACCGCTCCACTTCTTCGAACGGTTCCTCCAGCCCGGTCCGCGACCTTATAATGGTTCGGTATTGTTCCCAAATCGGCGTATCCGTCTTGTCGCCGGGAACGACCGCCATCAGCGCGGCCGGACGTTCTACATAAGAGTCTAACGGAAACAGCTTCAGGATGGCGTCCAGCAGCTCCGGCACGCCGTGTCCGTCGCATCGGATCAGCCGATGCGCATGGCTTGCCGCCGGAAAATTGCCGTCCGCCAGCACAATTTCATCGCCGTGACCCATTTCCATCAACGTCTTCAACAAATCGGGCGTAATCAGCTTCGAAATGCCGATCAACATGTCGCGGCGCCTCCTTCACTCAAAACGGGATAATTTGATTTGATTTTGATTTAATTTAACTTTACTTCATTTTTTGCAAAAGCTGAATGCGGTAAGCTTCGCTCTCCAACGAAGCGATTTCCTCGAACTCTTCCTTCGTCAGCGCTTTGGGCTCTTTGATCGCTTTGGCAATCAAATAAATTTTGGCGCTCTCCTCCACCACTTCGGTTCGATAGTAGGCTTCGCGCAAATTACGGCCGGTCGCGACGAGCCCGTGATTGCCAAGCAATACGGTGCTGGCCTCGTTGACCACCTCGACATACGCGTGGGCCAGCCGATCCGTCGTAGGCAAAACGTAGGGCACATACAGCGTCTTCCCGACAAGCGCCGCCTGGTCCGGAAACATGATCGGCAGTTCGGTCTCCACCAGCGTAAACGCGATGCAATAAGGCGGATGCGTGTGCACGATCGCGTTAATATCGGGATTGGCGCGGTAAGCGTACAGATGCATGAGCACCTCCGATGAAGGGCGCAGCCCGATGTCCGTTATGGCGCCGGTCTCAATATCGACCTCCACCCACTGATCCGGCTCGACCTCGTCAAGCGCAAAGCCGCTCGGCGACAAGTACATCTTTCCTTCATGCCTTGCGCTGATATTGCCGCCGGGTCCTACAACCAGCCTGTTTTCCGTCGTCTTGCGGGCATACTTGCACAGTTCCTCGCGAATGGACGCACTCATTCCTATCCCTCCGTCAATTCTATTATTTATAGAGCGGGCCGAAATTGGAGCATGCGCGATAATCCGCGCCTTCCGGATCGGCCGTGCCGAACAGCCCCCAGGCCCGCGGACGGAACACTCTCTCCTCCGGCACATTGTGCATGTTGACCGGAATGCGGAGCATCGACGCCAGCGTAATCAGATCGCCGCCGATATGGCCGTAGCTGATGGAACCGTGGTTGGCTCCCCAATTGTCCATCACAGCATACACCGAGCTGAACGCTCCGCTTCCCGTAAGGATCGGCGCGAACCAGGTCGTCGGCCAAGTCGGGTCCGTACGAAGGTCGAGCGCGTCATGCACCTCCGGCGGCAGATCGACGGAATAGCCCTCCGCAATTTGCAGCACCGGCCCGATCCCTTTAACCAGATTGATGCGGGACATCGTCATCGGCATGCCGCCGCGGGTCAAATAATCGGAAGAATAGCCTCCTCCCCGGAAATACTCGACGGATGCCGGCCTCCAGGACGTCGCCTCCAGGCAGCGCTCCGCTTCCTCCTCCGTAATTTCCCAGAAAGGCTTCATCGCAGGCTTGCCGTCTTTCGATTGCTCTCCCGTACCGTCCAACGCCGCCGGTCCCGAATTGATCAGGTGAAGCAATCCGCCCTTCGCCGCTCCGGCAAGTTTATGGCCGGTTACCCGCTCCACCGATTCAGGGCTCCAATAAGTCCGGACGTCGGCAAAGATTTGCGCCGTATTCGTCAGCAAATAACCGAAAAGCATGACAGCTCCGTTCAAGGCGTCGTTTTCCGTGGCGACGATGTAAGGAGCCCGGATCCCGTTCCAATCGAACGAAGAGTTCAGCATCGCTTCCATGAAATCACCGTTCGGAAAGTGGTCGGTCCATTGGCGCTGCCCTTGGAAACCGGCGGCAATCGCGTTATGCCCCATCGCCTCTTCCCCGAAACCAAGCTCCGCCAGCCGCGGATTGCCGACCATCAAGTCGCGCGCGATTTGCGTCATTTTAACGACCGTTTCCCAGTCTTTGTCCTTTTTCTCCCGGGAAGTTCTTATGCTCTCGGGGTTGTTGTCCGGTCCTTCCTTGCAGTTTTCCTTCACCCACGCCAAAGCCGTCCTGAATTCCTCGTCGTCGTAAATGCCTTCCTCCATACGGCGGACGAATTCGGACATATCGACATATTCCGTTCGCATGCCAAGATATTCCTGGAAGAACGCATCGTTCACGATCGATCCCGCAATGCCCATCGAAACGGAGCCCATTGACAAATAGGATTTGCCGCGCATATAAGCGACCGCAAGGCCCGCTTTCGCGAAACCGATCAGCTTGCTCCGCACATCGTCCGGAATCGTCGCATCGCCCGCGTCCTGCACATGCTCGCCGTAAATGCCGAAGGCCGGCAATCCTTTTTGGGCATAACCCGCCAGCACCGCCGCCAAATAAACCGCGCCCGGACGTTCGGTACCGTTAAAGCCCCATACCGCTTTCGGAATGGTCGGATCCATGTCCATCGTTTCCGTACCGTAGCACCAGCAAGGCGTTACCGTTATCGATACACCTACGCCCGCCTTTGCGAATTTATCCGCGCAGGCGGCAGCCTCCGCCACTCCGCCGATGCAGCTGTCGGCAATGACGCATTCCACCGGTTCCCCGTTCGGATATTTCAACGTTTCGCTAAGAAGCTTAGCCGTCGCCAGCGCCATGTTCATCGTTTGCTCTTCCAACGACTCGCGCACGCCTTTGCGCCTTCCGTCGATCGTAGGCCGAATGCCTATTTTGGGAAATCCGCTTTGAAACCGATTGTTCGTTTCCGCCATCCGTTATCCCTCCGTTTAAAAAATAGTGTTATCGATAACCCTAAAGTATCAGCATTACTAGTTGATGTCAACGCTTACTTTTTTGTATGATTAGAATCAGCCATTTATACAGCAGCAAGGAGCAATTCGCATGGTAACGATTTATGATATCGCCGCCAAGGCAAACGTCTCGGCCATGACCGTGTCAAGAGTTATCAATAACACCGGAAAAATCAGCGAAAAAACGCGGGCTAAAGTAAAGCGCGTCATGGAAGAAATGAACTATGTGCCGAACCAGACGGCGCGCAGCCTTGTGCTGCAGCAAACGAAACTTCTCTTTTTGCTAATCACCGATATTACGAATCCGTTCTACACGACACTGGCGAGAGGCGCGGAGGATGCGGCCAAAAAGTACGGCTATCGCCTGTTGTTTGGCAACAGCGACGAAAGTTTGGAGAAGGAAGCGGAGTATGTAACGACAATCTTGCAAACCAGAGTAGACGGCGTATTGCTCGCGCCTGCAGGCGATCCGTCGCTGCCTCATCTGGAATCGCTCCGCCGGCACGGCGTTCCCTTTGTGCTGTTGGACCGCGAGGTGCCGGGCGTAGAATGCGACATCGTACTCGGAGACAGCAAGGAAGGCGCACGTCAGCTAGTCGACCATCTGGCCGCGGCCGGCCACCGCCGCATCGCCATCGTAAACGGATCGGACTCGATTTCGAGCGCCAGGCTGCGCCTGCAAGGCTACATGGACGGGCTAAAGCTAAACGAACTGCCGTACGAGCAACAGTATGTGTTTGAGACCAGTTTCGGCTCGCTAAGCGACTTGTCCGAGATGGAGCAGTGGCTGAACGGCCTGGACCCGCTCCCTACCGCAATATTGTCGGGCAATAACGTGCTGGCCGTCGAAGTCATGCGTCTGCTTCGTCATCGCGGACTTCGTGTACCCGAAGATATTTCCGTTGTATGCTTCGACGATCTGGGTCCCTATTCCGACGTAGACCCGTTTCTGACCGTCGCCGCACAGCAGGCGTACCAATTCGGCTATATGGGGACGACGATGCTGGTCGAACGCATCACCGACCGTGAAGGCGCCCAGCCCTGGAAAAAAATCGTGTTGCCCGCCGAACTCCTAGTCCGCCGCTCGGTGCGCAACTTGATCCGCGATGCGTAATGCGAGAGGTGCGCGCACTTCACCATCCAATTCTCATTCCTCGGTGCTTTATGGGCTAAAGGGACACCTCTGCAGAACTACACCTGTGCAGGTCTGTATCCTCTGCTGGGCTTCTGCGAGGTCTGTGCCCTCTGCCCGTCTGCAGCCTGAACGTCTTTGGCTCTGATCCGATTGTACAACTGTAGAGCGCACGACTGTTCATTGTACGACTGTTCATTGCACGTCTGTTCGTTGCACGTCTGTTCATTGCACGTCTGTTCATTGCACGTCTGTGCTTTTGCACGACTACAGTAGTTGTTTTTTCTCCTTACCATCACTATCCCATCAAGTCAGGAAAATAACATAAAGATGTTACATGAAATCATCTATATTTGTGGAGATCTATGCAATCAAAAAAATGCATATTGCCAACTATTAAACCGAACTTTCCCATAAAGTGATCGTTAGACGCCCGATGATACGGCGCTTCAGTGGCAAGATTGGACCCCCGCTTAAATAAAAATGCAAAGAAAATAAGTCTCTTTGCTACGAATATCGTCTTGTTAATTTGAAAAGAGATCAAGCATTAAAACGGATTCAACCCGCTGAAAGCAATCTGGGCCAACCGTTGAAAGGCTTGCCTTTGGTTCCCCGCATTGCGTCGGAAACAATATTCGTCCAAATATTTTTGGGCATGTTTTATGCCAATGCCATGGAAAGTACGATTCAGCCATTTAAACGCTTGATCGGCAAAAACAGACAATGAATTCTTCAATAAATCCGCAATTTTTAACCGCTCATCCTCGCCAACGACCGCCCTGCTGCTAAACTTGTTGTAGGCGGCACGCAATTCGGGCGACCACTGCATGCGTGGATTTATGCGCCATAATTTTGTATCCGCGGTCAGATGGCATTTGGCAAATACGGCCGACTCTTTGTCCGATAAAGGACTCCGCGCAACTTTGCGGCGAGGAACAATTTTAATCTTATAATACTCCGTCTCCGGCGAATGATCTGCAAATGCTGTCTCTTTTGCCGCAATGACGGAATGTTCCAGCTTCAACTGGTCAGCGGACGGAATAAACTTTTTCATAAAAATTTCATGTTTTGCCTCAACGATACCGGCCATTTTGCGATTGTGGTCCATATCCGATATCGAACTGCGAATTTTATGTAAAATCGACCATGCCGTCTTGTAAGTGACGTTGATCACGCTTGAAAGCTTGAGCGCATTAATGCCGTCGCCGCAGCAAGCCACCATAAACATGCTCAACAGCCATTTGCGCAGCGGCGTTCGACTTTTATGCATAATGGTATGGGCCGTCAATGAAGTCTGATGCTTGCAATTTCTGCATTCCAGCAGAGGGGAGGTCTTGGAAGCAATCTCATATGCTTCGCGATGGCCGCATGCGCAACAATGAAAACCGTTAGGCCACTTTAAGCGGCGCGCCAAAGCGAGGCAAGCCTCCTGATCGGGAAAAAGCTCATTAAAACGGTTTACGGCATCTAAATGTTCATCTTCCCGCAAAGCGTCTGACAACTCCTTCGCATGGCCAGTCCAATCCGCGAGTTGTATGGGCTTCAGGTTCATCGCTCACTCCCCCAATCCATCATATTCACAAACAAAAACAGAACGTATGTTCCTATTCAATCATACCAAAAGAAGAGTTCCCGCACAAGTTCAAAATTTCTTCATCCCAAAAATAAGGCTTCAAGATGCCAAACACCAGATTGAAGTTTACGGCGTGAAGGAGTTCATGCTCTTAGTGCACTTATTGCCATTTTGCTTCTATTGCACCTTCTGCTTTCCAAGCACATTCTGCATGCCATGCACCTTCTGCTTTCCATACACTTTCTGCATGCCATGCACTTTTGCTTTCCTTGCACTTTTGCTTTCCTTGCACTTTTGCTTTCCTTGCACTTTGTGCATGCCACGCACTTTCTGCTTTCCATGCACTTTTGCTTCTAGTCGCTCTGCTTCCATGCCTTTTCGATGGTCTTGCATGATCCTCTTGGTCAAAAAAACAGCGACAATAACCGGCGGCGACAAGCAGCTTGCTTTTCCTGAGATAAAGGGATAGTGATGACAAAAGCAAAAATACCATATATGCCAGCTCCAGCTCGGGTTCAAACCTTCAGTATATGATATAGATTTAATTTAGTATCCGCGCTTTCTCGTTCCTGCCCGATATTCCGACGGCGTTACGCCGCTCCATTTGCGGAACTGTTTAGAAAAAAAGAGCGGATCTCCGTATCCGACGGAGGCGGCGACCTGAGCGATCGTCAAATCGCTTTCCAGCAGCGTTTCCGCTTTTTTCATGCGGATTTTGAGCAAATATTGCATCGGGGGCAACCCTGTCGCCTCCTTGAACAGACGGGTCAGGTGGGCGCGATGGTATCCGAGCGACCGGGCGATATCTTCGATGGACAACGGAAGGCTGTACTGCAGCGTCATAAGCCGGATCGCCCGGTCGATTCGGCCGTAGGCGCGAGCGACCGCGGGCGAATCGGGAGCCGAGGATGTCGGCTCCTCCGCTTTCTCGTGCTCCTCGCCGTTGCGGCTTCGCGCTTGACCCAGGCCGGTTAAGATCAGCCTGAACATGCCCGACGCTTCCATGCTCCCCAATTCCGAGCTGCCTTCACGATCCAGCGCCGCCCTCAACGCCCGAAACCGCCGCGTCATCCGGCGGAGCTCAACGCCCCGGACGACCGGCGACGCGTTCGTCAACCCGATAGAGGCTAGCGCTTTGTCCGCAAATTCGCCCGCAAAGCCGATCCACATATACGTCCATGGGCGAACATGGTCCGCTTCGTATTTGACAAGGGCGTCCGGAAAAATGACAAACGCGTCTCCCGCTCCAAGCCGGTAAGAACCTCCCGCCGATTCGAAACGGCCTTCCCCGTCCAGCACAAGATGAATCAAATAATAATCGTGAACGGCAGGGCCGATATAATGTCCCGCTACAGGCGCTCCTTCGCCGCTGAACAGCACCGACATCTCTCCCTTGACGGGGGAATGGTTGACGCTGATGCTAAATCGATAATGCGTTTCCATCCTCTTGAAGGTCTCCTTTGTCGCTTTTTATCATCGTAAACGATTGTGCAACAAAACTCCATATATAGATGCTTTCATTCCATATGAAAGGAGAACCGCCGCACGTATACTGAAAGCAGATCAATCACCTGTGCGCACAGTAAAACCATCGACCAATGGAGGTATATTTCCTATGTCCAAAATTACGTTCATCGGAGCGGGAAGCACCGTTTTTGCAAAAAACATACTGGGCGACGTTATGATGACTCCGGCGCTCCAAGGCTTTGAAATCGCTTTGTTCGATATCGACGCGCAGCGTTTGAAGGACTCTGAGCAAATGCTGCTCAATCTGAAGAAGACCAGCGGCAGCACGTGCTCGATCCGGGCGTACGCCGATCGCAAGGAGGCGCTGCGCGGCGCCAAATACGTCGTCAACGCCATACAGGTCGGAGGTTACGACCCTTGCACCATTACCGATTTTGAAGTTCCCAAAAAATACGGACTCCGCCAAACGATTGCCGATACCGTCGGAATCGGAGGCATATTCCGAAACTTGCGCACCATTCCGGTTATGCTCGATTTCGCCCGGGACATTAACGAGGTGTGCCCCGACGCCCTATTTCTCAACTATACGAATCCGATGGCCGTCCTGACGAATGTCATGAATACGCACGGCGGCGTTAACACGGTCGGACTATGCCACAGCGTTCAGATTTGCGTGCCGCATCTGTTCGATCATTTGGGCATGGACGCCGCAGGCGTCAAATGGAAGATCGCGGGCATCAACCATATGGCCTGGCTTCTGGAAGTGAGCAAAGACGGCGTCGACCTGTATCCGGAAATCAAGCGGCGCGCCTCCGAAAAACAGAAGGAAAAACATCATGATATGGTCCGCTTCGAAATGATGCTGAAGTTCGGCTATTACATTACGGAATCGTCGGAGCACAACGCGGAATACCATCCGTATTTTATTAAGAAAAGTTACCCGGAGCTGATCGAACGCTTCAACATCCCGCTGGACGAATACCCGCGGCGTTGCGTCGCACAAATCGAAGGCTGGACTTCCATGCGTGATTCTCTCGTAAACGACGTCAATCTGGAGCATTGCCGCAGCCACGAGTATGCATCCTATATTTTCGAGGCGATTGAAACCGACAAACCGTTCAAAATCGCCGGCAATGTGATGAATACGGGCCTCATCACGAATTTGCCGAAGGAGGCTTGCGTAGAGGTCCCTTGCCTGGTCGACCGGAACGGCGTTACGCCGACTTATGTCGGCGATCTTCCTCCGCAGCTTGCCGCGCTCAATCGTACGAACATCAATACGCAGCTGCTTACCATCGAAGCCGCCGTCACGCGCAAGCGCGAGCACATCTACCATGCGGCGATGCTCGATCCGCACACGTCGGCGGAATTGTCGCTCGACGATATCGTGTCGCTGTGCGACGATTTGATCGAAGCGCACGGCAGCTGGCTGCCAAGCTACAAATAATCGTCGACCATCCGCCAAACCAAAACGGTCTTCGCCGGACCGGGCT
>Ga0065721_10004780_pt1 | contig 21752 bp, 19 predicted proteins | sample Mesricmetagenome_FD_59108 | JGI IMG/M metagenome (GOLD analysis project Ga0065721, IMG submission 59108) | Mesophilic microbial community from rice straw/compost enrichment Sample: eDNA_1 v2 (version 2) | ecosystem: Engineered > Solid waste > Grass > Composting > Bioreactor | place: USA: Davis...
TTCCCCGCAGACGACGAGTAGCCCGTTGACCGCCACATCCCCCCTGCCCCCGGGCTCGACCATCGGCATTCTCGGCGGCGGCCAGCTCGGCCGCATGCTGGCGCTGGCCGCCGCGCGGCTCGGCATGAAGAGCCATATCTTCTGCCCCGACCCCGAAAACCCCGCTTTCGACGTGACGCCATCAAAGACCGTCGCGGCCTATGACGACGAGGCGGCCCTCGCCGCCTTCGCCGACGCCGTCGACGTGGTCACCTACGAGTTCGAGAACGTGCCGGCCGCGACCGCCGAGTTCCTGGCGGCCCGCAAGCCATTGCGCCCCGGCGCCAACGCGCTCGCCATCTCCCAGGATCGCCTCGCCGAGAAAGGCTTCCTCTCGGCCCGCAACATCGCCGTCGCCCCCTATCGACCGGTCGATTCGCTGGCGGCGCTGGAGACGGCCATCGGCGAGCTCGGCCTCCCTGCCGTCCTCAAGACCACCCGCCTCGGCTATGACGGCAAGGGCCAGCGCATCATCCGCGCGCCCGGGGAGGCGGCTGCCGCCTTCGCCGCCCTCGTGCCCAAGCCCCTGGTGCTCGAGGCCTTCGTGCCGTTCGAGAAGGAAATCTCGGTCGTCGTCGCCCGCGGCGCCGACGGGTCGGTGAAGAACTTCGATCCGGCCGAGAACGTCCACCGCGACCACATTCTCAAGACCAGCACCGTGCCCGCCGCCATCCCGCCGGCGCTCGAGCGGCATGCCGCGATGATGGCCAAGGCCATTGTCATCGCGCTCGACTATGTCGGCGTGCTCGGCGTCGAGTTCTTCGTCACCACCGCCAACGGGCGCCCGAGCCTTCTCGTCAACGAGATCGCCCCGCGCGTCCACAATTCCGGCCACTGGACGGAGGCCGTGTGCCTCACCGACCAGTTCAAGCAGCACATCCGCGCCATCTGCGGCTGGCCGCTGGGCGATGCGGCGCGCATGGCCGATGTCGTGATGGAAAACCTCATCGGCGAAGAGGTGCTCGCGGCGCCCGAATCGGCCGCGGGCGTCCAGGTGCACCTCTACGGCAAGCGCGAGGTGCGTGCCGGGCGCAAGATGGGCCACATCAATAGAGTTGCCGCGAAAACCGCAACGGTTTAGGAGTCTTGGGGTGTGGACAAGCCGCCGGGTTTGCGCTATAGAGCGCCCCACGGTGATCGGCCCTGCCGGTCGGCGGCGTGGTTCTTTGGCCCTGCCGCTTTGCTTCAGACACATATGAATTCGGGCTTTGAAAGGGCGGTTGACCTTTGCAAGTAGTCGTTCGCGATAACAACGTTGACCAGGCGCTGCGCGCACTGAAGAAGAAGCTGCAGCGCGAAGGCGTCTTCCGCGAAATGAAGCTGCGNAACTACTACGAGAAGCCCTCCGAGAAGAAGGCGCGCCAGAAGGCCGAGGCCGTGCGCCGCGCCCGNAAGCTTGCCCGCAAGCGCGCCCAGCGTGAAGGCGGCCTCGCCGTCGCCGGCCGTCCGGCCGCTCCGCGTCCCGGCGCCGCCGCCCGCTAAGTCGCCCGCAAGGAATTCGCCAGACGCCGCCCATCGGGCGGCGTTTCTGTTTGCACGAATGACGCGGCTCGCGCCTCCACCTCCCCTCCCCCTTGAGGGGAAGGGTCGGGGGTGGGGTCATCAGTTCCCACCGAACCACTCCCCCCAATCGCCTCCCTCAAAGGAAAGGGAGGCGAAAGGGCGACGGCAAGCTACTGAGCCGGGCTTTGTGCCGCCGCCGTGAAGAAATCCTCGGCCCGCCGCCAGATGCCGCGCGCCCAGAGGTCGCCGTGATCGGCGCCTTCCTCGATCCAGATCTCGTAGGGGTTCGGCGCCAGCGCATAGAGCCGCTCGCCGTTCGACACGCCAATGGTCATGTCCTGCGTTCCATGGGCGACGAACACCGGTTCCTCGACTTGCGCGATCCACTCGTTTGAGCGGAACTGGTCGAGCATCACCCAGCCGACGGGCAGCAACGGATAACGCTCGGCGGCAACCGTCACCGCCGAAAGGAACGGCGTTTCAAGGAGCAGCGCCTCCGCATCGCGCTCGCTCGCGACATAGGTCGCGGGTCCCGAGCCCAGAGAGCGTCCCCAGAGCACCAGCGGATAGCCCCGGGCCTGCGCCCAGTCGAACGCCGCAAGCGAATCTTCGAGGATTCCCGCCTCGCTGATCTCCCCGGGCGAAGCGGGAAAACCGCGATAGTCGAAGGCGAGGAACCCGTAGCCGTCCGCCACCCACTGCGCATAGCGCTCGTGCTCGCCCGAAAAGCTTCCCGAATTGCCCTTGAAATAGACGATGAGCGGGTGCCCTTCTGCCGGTGGCGCATACCAGCCGTTGACGCTTGCCCCTTCCCCCACCGGGATCGCCACCTCCTGCGCCGTGAGCCCCGCGTCGGCGATGAGCGTCACCTCGCCATCCGCATCGTACTGCAGGGCGCGCTGGTTGACGTACATGTAGCCGACGACCGCCAGGTAAGCGAGGACGAGCAGCGCCGCGGCGACGGCGACAATACGCGAGATGAGCTTCACGCCTCGCCCTCGGCAAGCGTGTGCTCGATGGCCTTGAGGAACATGTCCTCCGGCTGCGCGCCCGAAAGCGCGTACTTGCCGTTGAAGACGAAGAACGGCACGCCGCGGATGCCCTGCGCGGAGGCCTGCGTTGCCAGCTCCTCGGTGATCGCCAGTTGCCTTGGATCGTTCATCGCCGCGATCGCCTCGTCCCGTTCGAACCCGTGCGCCTCGGCAAGCTCGGCGAGCATCCCCTCGTCGATCTCCCGGTGGTCGAGAAAGTAGGCCTCGGCGATGGCGTTGGCCAGAGCATGCTGCGTGCCGAACGGCTTGGCGAGACGGGTGAGCGTATGGGCCCGCGCCGTCGGCACCATGCGCGGCTGCTTGGACAGGTCGAGCGCGATGCCGGACTTGGCCGCCTCCGCCTCGACCCGCGCCCACATCTCGGCCGGCTCACGCCCGTATTTGGCCCGCAGCATGTCGGCGACGATCACCCCTTCCTCAGGCACGGACGGATCGAGGTAGAACGGATGGTTCTCGATATCGACGTCGATGCCGTGCGGCAGCGCCGCCACCGCCTTGTCGAGCCGCGTCGAGCCGACGAGGCACCAGGGGCAGACGACGTCGGTGAATACATCGATCTTCAAGCTCTTGGCCATCATACGTCCTCTAGCCGATGGGCGGTCCATGTCTCACATGGACCGCCCGTCATGAAACTGCAAGGACGCACCGGCCTGTAACCTGGTCACCGGGGAGAGCGCCCTCAGTTGAACGCGAACACCGCGCAGAGCACCACCCCGAGGAGCAGAACGCGCATGACGAGGCCGAAGATCTGCGGCTTGATCGCCGTTGGCCGCACCGCGGCGATGACCAGCATGACGAGCATGATGACGATGAGCGTGATCTTGGCCTGGAACCATGGCCCGAGCCCCGCGAAGTCGCCGCCGTAGCGCAGGAACACCATGGCAAGCCCCGTGACGACGAGGAGGCCGAAAGCGATGCGCCCGTTGCGGCCGAGCTCGGCGCCGAGTCCGCCGAACGCGGCGCGCGTCTCCGGCCCGGTATTGGCCATGCGCTTGCCGATGAGCGGGCCGACGATGTTGCCCGCAAGCCCGACACCCAGCGCGATGAGGTGCACGAACAGCAGCAGGTTGAAGATGATGATGTCCACGTTGCGTCTCCCCTGATTGGGCGCCTCGAAACGCGCCTCCGGTTGAAAAACCGGCTCCCTGCTACGACCTCAAGCAAACTTGAGGTCAAGGAAATTCTGCATGATGGTTCCCGAACTCACCGTTGGCGAGCTCGCCGCCCGCAGTGGCGTCGCCGTCTCGACGCTCCACTTCTACGAAGCCAGGGGCCTTATCGCCAGCCGGCGCACCCGCGGCAACCAGCGGCGCTACGAGCGGAGCGTCCTGCGGCGCGTCGCCGTCATCCGCGTCGCGCAGGAACTGGGGCTCTCGCTCGCCGAGATCTCCGCCGCGCTCGCCACCCTCCCCGACAACCGCACGCCCAACCACCTCGACTGGATCAGGCTCTCGGCCCGCTGGCGCGACGACCTCGACCGGCGCATCGCCCAGTTGAAGAAGCTGCGCGACGGCCTTTCCGACTGCATCGGCTGCGGGTGCCTGTCGCTGGTCACCTGTCCGTTGCGCAACCCGAACGACAGGCTCGGCCAGGAAGGGCCGGGACCGCGCCGGCTGATGGTCAGGCGGTAAGGGCGCTCCCTCCCCCTCAGAGATACTTAGGCTTTATCCCCCGTGGGCACCTTGCGTTCGAGCCCCACCGCCGCGCGGAAGGCGCTGATGTGGTCGGAAGGCTTGGTCCAGTCGTCGCTGGTCTCCGTCCAGTAGAGGGAATGCGTGAAGAAGCGAGACTTCAGCGGACCCGAGGTGATGGCGACGATGCGGTCCTTGACCCCGCTGCCGAAGCGCGTCGGCCCCGCGCAGGGCCCGGCGATGGGATCGCCGAAGAGGAAGAAGGGCGAGGAGAACTCGTCGTAGATATTGGTCCAGCGGACGGTCGAGAACACCGCCCCATGGTGCGTCGCCTTGCGCCCGCGCTCGTCGACATAGAGCGCCTGGTGTTGTGCGTTGTAGGGCTGGGCCGGCGCCGTCGGCAGCACGCGCTCGGCCTTCATGCGCTGAAAATCCTCCCGGCTTTCGGTGATGAGGAACTGGGCGCTGGCGAGCGGCGAGCCGAGGGCGACGAAATCGCTGATTTTCCAGCCGGCGGGCGTCGCCCTGCGGCCGCGCGCCGCCGGCCGCGCCGCCTGGCAGCGTAGCGCATCGAACGCGCGCCATTGCAGCTCCTGGTAGCGCTCGACCTCTTCTGCCGACCAGGGGCCTTTGCCCGCCCTGGCGACGAACGCGTCGACCGCCTCCAGCGCCTTGACGGCACGCGGTTCGGGCGGGTTGTCCTTGATCGGCCCCACCTCCTGCCAGAGGATGTGGAGGAGGTCGTAGGCGAGCACCGTCCCCAGCGAATGGCCCACGATGACGATGCGGTCGATATTGGGATCGTCGTGCAGCGCCTTCAGAAGCTCGAGCCCGCGATTGCGCACCACCTGCCGGCTCTGCACCGTTTCCGTACGCGCCGACAGATAGCTCGCCGCATCCCCGAAATAGGGCAGCAGCATGCGGTTGGAGAGATAGACGAGGACGAGGAGGACGAGAACGGCGATCACCCGCGCGTTCCAGTTGCCGATCTGCATGACGCCGATGGCGATGGCGAGGAGGATCAGCGAGAGCGGGATGACTTCCATGAATAACAGGAAGCGGAAGAACTTGGGCGCCAGCAGCACGGCGAGCGCCCCGAGTATGAGATAGAGCCCCGGCCGCGAATCCGGCGCCAGCACCACCCCGAACCAGTCGCGCCGCAGGAGCTCGGGCAGCGAGAGCACTGCCATGACGAGGGTGGCGAAGGCGACGAGGCTCAGGATCCAGAACATCGTCCAGGGCAGCCGCATGCGATCCGGCACGTCGGCCGGATCGATCCACAACAGTCGCCGCAGCCAGCGCCAGAGATTGCGCAGCGGCGTCGCGTTGAGGAGGTCGGCGTAGTAGAGCTCGAAGAAATCGGTGCGCCGCCCGTTGTGCACCGGCGTCGTCACCCGCTGCAGCTCGTAGAGCCCGCTCTTGTCGTCCGGCACGATCCAGATCGGGCGGCCCCTGGGCTCGGCCTCCTTGTCCCCGGGCACGGAACCGAGCTCCGGATTGAACTGCCAGAGCACCTTGACGATGTCGCGGATGGTGCCCATCGGGCGCTGCTCGCCCTGGCCGTGGATGACGACCACCGCCTGCCGCTTTATCGGCTCGGGCGGCTCGGCAACCTTGCCCCTGCGCCCGCGCCCGGCCGTCACCACCACTTCCGTCATCGCCCGCCTCCGCCGATTCCGGTCGTGGGAAGACTAGAGGGAGTCGCCGGTTTGGGGAACGGGCGAACCTGCCGCCCGCCGGTCGTTATTGCCCTCAGCGGGTGAATGAGCGCCTGCCGGCGAAGGACGCGCCCTCAAGCCGCCGGCGCGTTCATCGCGCGGTACGCACCGCCATCCAGACCGCGACCCCGACCAGCAGCACGGCAAAGACGATACCGAAGCGTGCCCTGACGTGGGGTGCGGCGAGATAGGGCTGCACCACGCCGCCCGCCAGCACCGCCCCGATATGGGTTGCGGTCGCCACGGCCAGATAGATCGTCGCCAGCACGCTCACCTGGCCGAAATAGCTGTACTCGGGCCGGGTGAAGCTCGGCATGACCGTGAGGTAGAAAAGGATCGCCTTCGGATTGAGCAGGTTGGTGATGAGCCCGCGCACGAAATAGCGCCACCCGGTCTCCGCCAGCGCCTCGGGCTCGAGCGGCTTGCGGGAATCCCTCCAGGTGTCGTAGGCGAGCCAGACGAGGTAGGCGACCCCCGTCCAGCGCAGCGTCTCGTAGATGAAGACGTTCTGCGTGATGACGGCGCCGAACCCGAAGACCGCCAGCAGCGCGAGGATGGCGAGCCCCGTCGCGACGCCGAGCACCGCTAAGAGCCCGGCAGTCCGGCCCCTATCCGCGCCGAGCAGCGCCAGATACGCAAGGTTGGGGCCGGGCGTGAGCTCGATCGCGAGGCAGGCAACGATGTAGGGCAGGATCAGGGAAACATCCATGGCGCCTGCCCCTCCCCGCTAGCCGTGACCGAGCGCCTTGACGATGTCCTCGGTCATCTTCTTGGCGTCGCCGAAGAGCATCATCGTATTGTCGCGGAAGAAGAGCTCGTTCTGCACGCCCGCATAGCCGGCCGCCATGCCGCGCTTGATGAAGAGCACCGTGCCCGCGTCCTCGACGTTGAGGACCGGCATGCCGTAGATCGGCGAGGTCTTGTCGGTCTTGGCCGCCGGGTTGGTCACGTCGTTGGCGCCGATGACGAAGGCGACGTCGGCCTGCGCGAACTCGGAGTTGATGTCCTCGAGCTCGAACACCTCGTCATAGGGCACGTTGGCTTCCGCGAGCAGCACGTTCATGTGCCCGGGCATGCGCCCCGCAACCGGATGGATGGCGTACTTGACCTCGACGCCCTCGGCCTTGAGCAGGTCAGCCATTTCGCGCAGCGCATGCTGCGCCTGGGCGACCGCCATGCCGTAGCCCGGCACGATGATGACCTTGCCGGCGTTCTTCATGAGGAACGCGGCATCCTCGGCCGCGCCCTGCTTGACCGGCTGGTCCTCCTCGGCGCCGCTTGCGGCGGCCGCATCGTCCCCGCCGAAGCCGCCGAGGATGACGGAGATGAACGAGCGGTTCATCGCCTTGCACATGATGTAGGAGAGGATCGCGCCCGAGGAGCCCACCAGCGCGCCGGTGATGATCAGCGCCGTATTGCCGAGCGTGAAGCCGATGCCCGCCGCCGCCCAGCCCGAATAGGAGTTGAGCATCGAGACGACCACCGGCATGTCGGCCCCGCCGATCGGGATGATCATCAGCCCGCCGAGGATGAGCGCGAGGATGGTGATCGCCCAGAACGCCAGCGGGTCGGCCGAGACGGCGAAGTACCAGACGAGGAGGACGATGACGACGCCGATGGCGATATGGATGAGGTGCCGAGCCGGCAGCAGGATCGGCTTGCCGGACATGCGCCCGTCGAGCTTGGCGAAGGCGATGACGGAGCCGGTGAAGGTGAAGGCGCCGATGGCCACCCCGATCGACATCTCGATCAACGCCTGGGTGTGGATGTGCCCGTCGGTCGCGATCCCGAAGGCGTCGGGCGCATAGAGTGCGGCAGCCGCGACGAACACGGCCGCAAGGCCGACCAGCGAGTGGAACGCGGCGACGAGCTGCGGCATGTCCGTCATCTTGACGTTGCGCGCCACATAGGCGCCGATGCCGCCGCCGAGCCCGAGGCCAGCGATGATCAGCAGCCAGCTTACCCAGTCGGAAGGCGCCGCGACCGCCAGCGTCGTCAGCACGGCGATGCCCATGCCGGTCATGCCGAAGAGGTTGCCCTGGCGCGCCGAGGAGGGACTGGAAAGCCCGCGCAGCGCCAGGATGAAGAGCACGCCGGAGACGAGATAGAAGAGCGCCGCGATATCGGCCGAGATCATGGGGTCAGCCCTTCTTCTTGTACATCGACAGCATGCGCTGCGTGACGAGGAAGCCGCCGAAGATGTTCACCGAGGCGAAGACCAGCGCGATGAAGCCGAAGACTTTCGACACCCAGCTGGAATCGGCCGCGAGGTGAACCCCGACGGCGAGCAGCGCCCCGACGACGATGACCGAGGAGATGGCGTTGGTGACGCTCATCAGCGGCGTGTGCAGCGCCGGCGTCACGCTCCAGACCACGTAGTAGCCGACGAAGATCGCCAGCACGAAAATGGCGAGGCGGAAGGTGAAGGGATCGATCGCGCCGCCCGTCGCCGCATGCGCGGCGGCGGCGATGACATCGGCGCCCTGTTCGGCGGTCTCGTTCATCTAGTTGCCTCCCTTGGGAGCCGCCGGCTTGCGGGCGGCAGGTTTCTTGGGCGCTGGCGCAGGCTCGGCCGGGATTGCGGCTTTCGCCGTCCTGCGCGCCGGTTTGACCTCGGCGGGGGCCGGAGCCTCGATGGCCTTGGAAGCCGCTGCCTTCCTGACCGCGCCTGTCTTGGCCGGAGCCGCCTTGGCGACCGCCGCCGGCTTGGCGCTCGCCGCGCCTTCCGGTTCAACGGCGGGCTTTGCGGCTTTCGCCTTGCCGGCAGCGCCGGTCTTGACCGGCTTCTCGGCCGGCACGGCAGCGGGCTTGGCCGGCGCTTTCCTGGCGGGAGCCGATGCAGCAGCCTCGGCCTTGGCGAAGGCCGGATGCACCACCGCCCCGTCGCGCGTCAGCACCGTTGCCTTGACCAGCTCGTCGTCCCAGTTGACCGCCAAAGTCCTGGTCTGCTTGTCGACCAGCGTCTCGATGAACGACAGGAGATTGCGCGCATAGAGCTGGCTGGCCGTCGTAGGGATGCGCCCGGCCAGATTGGTGAAGCCGATGATGGTGACGCCGTTGTGGACGACGACCTCGCCCGGCCGCGTCAGCTCCACGTTGCCGCCGCGCTCGGCGGCGAGGTCGACGATCACCGAGCCCGGCGCCATCGATTCGACCATGGCCCTGGTCACGAGCCTCGGCGCCGGGCGCCCGGGGATAAGCGCCGTGGTGACGACGATGTCCTGCTTGGCGATGTGGCTGGCGACCAGCGCCGCCTGCGCCGCCTGCTCGTCGGCGGTCAGCTCGCGGGCATACCCGCCCTCGCCGGAAGCGTCCTTGAGCGCATCGGTCATGATGAACTTGGCGCCGAGCGATTCCACCTGCTCGCCGGCCGCCGCGCGCACGTCCGTCGCCGAGACGACAGCGCCGAGGCGCTTGGCCGTGGCGATCGCCTGCAGGCCGGCGACGCCCGCGCCCATGACGAAGGCCTTGGCCGGCCGCACCGTCCCCGCCGCCGTCATCATCATCGGCAGCGCCCGCTCGAACGCGGCCGCCGCTTCGATGACCGCCTGGTATCCGGCAAGGTTGGCCTGGCTCGACAGGATGTCCATGACCTGCGCGCGCGTGATGCGCGGCATGAACTCCATGGCGAAGGCGGAAACCCCGGCCCTGGCGAGCGCGGCGACTTCGCCCTCGTTGCCGTAGGGATCGAGCGCGCCGATGACCAGCGCCCCCTTGGCCGCGCCCTTGAGGGATCCCGCCTCCGGCCGGCGTACGACGAGGACGACGTCGGCCCCCTTGACCGCCGCCTCGGCGGTCGGAGCGATGGCCGCGCCCGCCTCGGCGTATTGCGCATCGGGCATGCGCGAGCCTTCGCCCGCGCCCGCCTCGATGACGACGTCGGCGCCCAGCCCCTTGAGCTTGCCGACCGTCTCGGGCGTTGCCGCGACGCGCTTCTCGCCCGCGAAGCGTTCGCGCAAGATTGCGATTTTCATGGGGGAAGTCTCCTGCTGCCGGCCTGCCAGCGGCAGGCGCCCGCGCCCTGCCCGTGTGAACGCCTTACGGCTGGATCAGGAAATAGAGGATGACGATCAGCGCCGCGATGGAAATGACCGACCACTTGAGGAAGGTCATGAACCCGGCATAGGTGCGCTCATGCTCCTTGTAGTCCATGGCGCTCTCGTGCGGATGGTCTGCGGTGGCGGCGGCGGTGGTTCTGGCCATGAAGTCCTCGGCTAATCGTCAATGCTGTTCCGGCCTCGTGCGGGCCTATTCCGGCTGGCTGGCCTCGAGTTCGTCGATCAGCCGCTCGATCACCGAGAGGCCCATCGACCAGAACTGCGGGTCCTTCGCATCGAGCCCGAAGGGCTTCAGCAACTCGCTGTGGTGCTTGGACCCACCGGCCTTCAACAGCTCGAAATAACGCTCCGCAAAGCCTTCGCTGGCCTTCTCATACTGTGCGTAGAGCGAGTTCACAAGACAGTCGCCGAAAGCATAGGCGTAGACGTAGAAGGGCGAGTGGATGAAGTGCGGGATATAGGCCCAGAAGATGTCGTAGCCCTCGTTGAGCTTGATGCCGGGCCCCAGCGATTCGCCCTGCACCTCGAGCCAGAAGGCGTTGATCTCCTCCAGCCGCAGCTCCCCCTGCCGGCGCGCCGTGTGGACCTTCCTCTCGAAGGTATAGAAGGCGATCTGCCGCACGACCGTGTTGAGCATGTCCTCGACCTTGGAGGAGAGGAGCGCGAAGCGCTGCTTCCTGTCGGTGGTCTTGTCGAGGATCGAGCGGAACGTCAGCATCTCGCCGAAGACCGAGGCGGTCTCGGCGAGCGTCAGGGGCGTGTTGGCCAGCAGCGGCCCCTGCGCCGCGGCGAGGCGCTGGTGCACCCCATGGCCGAGCTCGTGGGCGAGCGTCATCACGTCGCGCGAGCGCCCGAGATAGTTGAGCATGAGATAGGGGTGCGCGCTCGGCACCGTCGGATGCGCGAAGGCGCCCGACATCTTGCCGTCGCTCGTCGGCGCATCGATCCAGCCGGAGTTGAAGAAGGGCTGCGCCACTTCGGCGAGATGGGGCGAGAAGCGTCCGTAGGCTTCGAGCACCGTCGAGACCGCCTCGTCCCAGGTGAAGGTGCGCTCATCGCTCGTCGGCAGGGGCGCGTTGCGGTCCCATGAGTCGAGCTGGTCCTTGCCGAACCACTTCGCCTTCATCTTGTAGTAGCGGTGGCTGAGGCGCGGGTAGGCCGCGCGCACCGCGCTCTCGAGCGCATCGACCACCTCGCGCTCGACCGAGTTGGCCAGGTGCCGGCTATCGGCGATGTCCTTGTAGCCGCGCCAGCGGTCGGAGATTTCCTTGTCCTTGGCGAGGACATTGGTGACGTGGGCGAAGAGCCGCGCGTTCTGCGACAGGGTCGTCCCAAGCGCGTGGAACGCCGCCTCCCGCTTCTTCTCGTCGCGCTCGGAAAGCAGGTGCAGCGTCGATTCGAGGTTGAGGCTTTCCCCGTCGACCGTGAAGCGCAACGCCGAGAGCGTCTCGTCGAAGAGCCGGTTCCAGGCCGAGAAGGCGGTCACCGACTTGTCGTGGAAGAGCTCTTCCACCCGGTCCTCGAGCTGGTAGGGCTTGGCCTTGCGCAGTTCCTCGAACCAGGGCCGGTAGCGGGCGAGCTTTTCGCTGGAATTGAGCGCCTCTTCCAGAACCGCGTCGTCGATGCGATTGAGCTCCAGCTCGAAGAACAGTGTCTTGGTCGAGAGGTTGGTCAGCGCCTCGTTGACGTCGCCCATGAACTTGGCGCGATCCGGATCGCCGGTGTTCTGCGCATATTGCAGGAACGCGAACGAGCCGATCTTGCCGGTCAGGTCAGAGAGCGCCTCGGTGCGCTCGATCGCCTCGATCAGCCGGCCGGATTTGGCCAGCTCCGTCAGCTTGCCCTTGTAGTCCGCCTCGAACCGGGCCGCGTCCGCCTTGGCCCGTTCCAGGTCAGCCTTGAACTGCGCGCTGTCGCGGCCGGGGTAGAGATCGGAAAGGTCCCAGACAGGCAGCTCCCCGAACTGGTTGTGGCCCTTCTGGCTCGCAGCGTCGCTGGCGCGGGCGATGGTCGTCATGGCGAAGTCTCCGGGGCTGGTCTGGTCGGGCGCGACCTTAGCCAGCACCGTAAGTGATGTGAAGGGGCGCAGGTGCCGCGGAACACCCTCTCGTTTTGTCGTCGCGACTTTGTGCGAAAAGCGGCATCCACTTTTCGCACGTTGCCCTAGACGCCCAGGAGCTCGATCAGCTTCTCGTTGTGCCCGTAGACGTCGCCGAACGAGCGGATGTCGCCGTCCTCGTCGACCCGCAGGGTGAAATAGGTGATGTGGACGGGAATGTGCTTTTGCGGGTTCACCCAGCGCTCGCTCGGCCCGAAGAGCGCCTCCAGCGAGGCGCGATCGATGGTCGGCTCGTTGACGGTCAGCGCCTCGGCGAACTCCATCGGGTTCTCGACGCGGATGCAGCCATGGCTGTAGGCGCGGACACCGCGCGCGAACAGCGACTTGGAGGGCGTGTCGTGAAGATAGACGTCGTGCTTGTTTGGAAAGAGGAACTTGATCTGCCCCAGCGCATTGCCCGGTCCCGGCTTCTGGCGCACGCGGAACGGGAAGTTGCTGGACGAGACCATCCCCCAGTTGACCGAGGACGCGCTGATCACCGAGCCGTTATAGAGGAGCTCCATGTTCTGCCCGGAGATGTAGCCGGGATTGCGCAGCACCGCCGGGGCCACCTCGTTGGCGATGATCGAGGGCGGCACGTTCCAGTAGGGGTTCACCACGATGTGGCGGATGTTGTCGGAAAAGATCGGCGTCTGGTTCTTGACCGTGCCGACGACCACGCGGGTCGTATAGGCGCGCTTGCCGTGGTCGTTGATCGCGAGGCGGAACTCGGGAACGTTGACCATCACGTTGAAGTCGCCGAGCTCGCGCGGCATCCAGCGCCAGCGCTCCATGTTGGCGATGATGTCGGCGCGGGTGACGGGTCCGCCGCCGTTGAAGGCGGCAAGCGTCGCCGGCCCGACGACGCCGTCGGCCTCCAGCCCCTGGGCCTCCTGGAAGGCCTTGACCGCGTCGGCGAGCGGCTGGTCGTAGACGGTCAGCGCCTCGGCCGACGCGGAGATCTTCAGGCGCTCGCGCAGCAGCGGCACGCGCGGGTCGCTCATGCCGAGCTTGATCGTCGGGCCCTCGGGCAGCGGCGGGGGCCTGTCGACCTTGTGGTCCTCGAAACGCGCGAGCTCGGCCTTCAGGGCCAGGAACTCGGGATGTTTGGGCTCGAGCTCGGCAAAGACCTCCTCGGGCGCCTCGCTCGAGGCCAGCCGCACGAGGAGCGTTGATTCATCGAGCCGCTTGGGCGTGATGTCGAGGGAAGGCGAGACATCCTGCGGGCGGACGCGGCCGGTATAGATATGGGTCGCATAGCGCAGCGCCGCGGCCGAGAACGCCGTCTCGAGCGCGGCCGTGCGCGCCGGATCCCCCTCGGCGGCGGCAACGTCGAGGTCCGGGGTGAGGTAGTCCCTGGGCCGCAGGCCCTCGCTCTCGGCCTGGCGGAAGATGTCGATGATCGCTTCGGCCTTGTCCGAGAAGGCGAGCGACCCGTCGGCCGCGAGCGTCAGCCACAGCGGCTCGAAATGGCGCTCGCCGTAGAAATAATAGAGCTTCTGCGCTTCCTCGTAGGCCGCGGTGCCGGGCTTTGCGCCGGCATAGGTGGCGGCGAGCCCGACCTTGATGGTCGATGCCAGCGACGTCTGTGGTGGCGCGATGACCACGTGCCGGAGTTCGAGGCTTGCAACGTCCTGGGCCAACGCGGGATGAACCGTGGCCGCCGAGAGCACAGTGAGCGCGACACCAGCCAAGAGCTTAATCATAGGGTCTCCATGCCATGGGGCGGGCCCCCTGCCGCCGGCGCGAAAAGGAATCGCGTGCCAAACCCCGATAGCTAAGCGCGTTCATACTCCCGAAGCCTTAACGTCGCCATGGCTCGCACATTTGTGAGCGCCAGATGTTGCGCGCCGGCAACGGTCGCGGCAGGCCAGCCGCATCGCGACGCCGGCGCCCTCATGGCCGGCGGGGACGAGATGATGCTGCGCCGTTCCGCGTACCGCGTCCCGTGCCCCGGCCTCTCGCACCCGATCTTCGGCCCCCGCTCATCATGTATGGACACTCCTTGTCATGTCTCGTTCTAGTTGATAACGTTTCAACTTAGTTGCTCGGCCATAACACAAACCAAGCCGACCAATGGGAGGAGACATCAATGACCAGACATCGTGGCCTGCTGCCGCCGATCCGTCGCCGCGCCGTGCTTGTCGGCGCTGCCGTCGCCCTGCTTGCGGGCGTTGCGCCCGCCGTGCTCGCCCAGGACCTCAGCGGCGAGCTGGTGATCATGCAGTGGCAGGGCGGCACCGATCTCGAGATGTGGCACGAGGTCGAAGCCAAGTTCACGCAGATGCATCCTGGCGTGACGGTGCGCGAGTTCGTGCCCGCCGGCGGTCAAGGCGACGCGCGCGGCGGCATGCGCACCGCCATCATGGGCGGCGAGGTCGTCGATATCATCATCAACACCTGGCCGGCGTTCCGGGCGGAACTGGTGAGCGCCGGCATCCTGCGGCCGGTCGAGGAGCAGTGGGAAACGTTCGGCTGGTCCGAACGGCTGGGAGACGCCTGGAAGGAGCTGGGTTCGATCGACGGCGTGCCCTACGGCGTGACCTACACCTATGGCGACCGCTCGGGCATCTGGTTCAAGACCGAGCACCTGGAAAAGGCCGGCATCGCCGCGCCGCCGCGGACCTGGGACGAGTTCCTGGCGAGCTTCGAGCAGCTGAAGGCCGCCGGCTACGCCACGCCCGTCGCCATTCCCGCCAAGTACTGGGCGCACGCCGAATGGTTCGAGTCCCTGCTCTTGCGCACGGCCGGCGTCGATTTCGCCGCGCAGCTCGCGCGCCATGAAGTCCCCTGGACCGACCCGAAGGTCAAGGAAACCCTGATGAAGTTCGCCGAGATGCTGGAGGCCGGCTGCTGCGGCGATGTCGCCGTCATGCTCGCCAACGATCTCGAGCAGTCCTATGCCCAGATTTTCCGGGCCAATGAGGCGAGCTACCTGCTCATCGGCATGTGGGTGAACTCGACCTTGAAGAACGACTACGGCCTCACCGAAGGCGAGGACTATTCCCTCTTCCAGTTCCCGGCGCTGGGGCTCGGCTTCGACGACACGTCGAGCGTCGACACCAAGGAGCTGAACGTCACCACCAACGGGGCCAATCCCGCCGCCGCCGACGCGTTCCTCGATTTCATCATCGGGCCGGAAGCGGCCAACATCATGGCCCGCTACGGCTATGCATCGCCGAGCACGGCGATGGATGCCTCCCTGCTGGGACCTGTGCAGCAGGCGGCCACCCAGGCGGTCGCCACCTCCAAGGTGCAGTTCGTGCTGGGCGACCTGCTGCCGGGGGACCTGGTCGACGAGTACCGCATCCAGCTGCAACGGTTCCTGCAGGATCCGTCCGAGGCCAATATCGATGCCGTGCTCGCGGCGATCGAGGCCAAGGCGGCCGCGTCCTACTGATGCCGCAGACCCTCGTCACGCAGCAATCGGCGGCCGGCGGCATTTCCTCCCCCAAGGACGGCGAGCGGCGCAGGCCGCAAGCCGTCCGCGGGTGGCACCTCAAGGACCAGCCGGCGGCCTGGCTGCTGATCGCGCCGGTGCTGGTGCTGTTCGGCATCTCAGTCGTCTATCCGCTGATCGACACGATCCGGCTCTCCTTCTTCGACATCAAGGGGCTGGCGCCGGCGAAGTACGTGGGCCTCGGCAACTACCTGACGCTCTTTGCCGATCCGGGCTTCCGCGGCACCTTGGTGACGACGCTGATCTTTACGCTCGGCACGACCGCCATCTCGGTCAGCCTCGGCTGGGTCCTGGCGATGCTCTGCGCCTTCGCGCCGCGCGCCACCCTGCCCTTCCGGGTGATGATCTTCACCACCTTCGGCATCTCCGAAGCCGTCTCGGGCTACATGTGGATCAACATCCTGCGGCCCGATTCCGCCGGCCTGCTCAACAGCGTCATCGGCGTCGTCGTGCCCGGCTTCGCCCATCCCTGGCTGGGCGACGTCAACACGGCCCTCTGGGCTTTGATCTTCGTTGCGTCCTGGAGCGGCGTGGGACTGCCGCTGATGCTCTGCCTTGCCGCCGTCCAGGCCATCCCGAGGAGCGTGCTCGAGGCCGCCTACATGGATGGCGCCCGGCCGGCCGCGATCATGCGCCACATCATGATGCCGCTCTCGATGCCGGGCGTGCGCGTCGCCATCTTCATCAACCTGCTGGGCGCCCTGCGCGCCTTCGACATCATCTATGTGATGACCGGCGGCGGACCGGTGCGGGCGACGGAGACCGTCGGCTACTTCATGTACCGGGAGTCCATGACCCAGTTCAAACTGGGATATGGTGCCGCCGCCACCGTCGTCCTCCTCGTTGCGGTGCTGATCATCTCCATTCCCGCCATCATCCAGCGTACGGCAGGTGCCAGATGATCGGACGCACGTCTTGGTGGGCCGTCACCATCGTCGCCGTCGTCGGCTTCATCTGGATCATTCCGGTCGTCGGTATCGTCGTCACCTCGATCCGCCCGCCGTCCGAGGTGTCATTGGGCTGGTGGCGCCTGGACGAGTTCACCATCACGTTCGACGCCTGGGTCCGCATCTGGGGCCAGTATCCGCTGGCCCAGGCGTTCTGGTTCACTGCGCTCCTTGCCGGCCTTGCGACCGCCGGCACCATGCTGCTGACCCCGGCCGCCGCCTACGCCTTCCATTTCCTCAAATTCCCCTTCAGGCGGCTCCTGCTGATCCTCATCGTCAACGCGTTCGTCCTGCCGCAGCAGGTGGTGATCATCCCGCTGTTCCAGCTCTGGCGGGACCTGAAGATGATCGACAACGTTGCCGCCGTTCTCATTCCCTATGTCGGCCTGAGCTTTGCCTGGTCGATCTTCCTCGTTAAGAACTTCCTCGAGGATTTCCCGAAGGAGCTGATCGAGGCGGCGCGCATCGACGGGTGCAGCGCGATCTCGACCCTGCGCCATGTCGTCCTGCCCAATGCGGCGAGCCCGATCTTCGCCGTCGGCATCCTGCAGTTCCTGTGGAGCTGGAACGCCCTGCTGCTGCCCATGCTCTACCTGCGCTCCAACCTGCCGCTGCCGGTGCTGCTCACCAAGATCTCGGGCACCTACGAATCCAACTGGGACCTCCGGTCGGTGGCCGCGATCGTCACCACCATCGTCCCGCTTCTCATCTTCCTCGTCTTCCAGCGTCAATTCGCCGCCGGCTCGCAGACCCGCACCGGCGCCAGGGAATAGTCATGCCGTCCAAGTCCAACCGCCCCCTGCGCTACCGCCAGATCCATCTCGACTTCCATACCTCCGAGCACATCCCCGGCATCGGCGCGCAGTTCGATCCGGACGCGTTCGTTTCCGCCTTCAAGGCCGCGCACGTGGATTCGGTCACGATCTTCGCCAAGTGCCACCACGGCTGGTCGTACTACCCGACCAAGGTCGGGGCGCCGCATCCCAACCTCGCACGACCCGACCTCATGGGCGACATGGTCAAGGCCCTCTCGGCCGCCGATATCGAGTGCCCGATCTACATCTCGGTGCAGTGGGACGAGCGCAACGCCCGCCTCCATCCGGAGTGGCGGGTGCGCAGCGCGACGAAAAGCCGGTTCGATCCGGACCAGCTGACCGCCGGCTGGCACACGCTCTGCCTCAACCACAAGGCCTATCGTGACGAGCTGCTCGAGCAGGCGCGCGAGGTGGCGCGCAACTACGAGACGCAGGGCCTCTTTTTCGACATCGTGCTGACGCCCGATTGCGTGTGCGCCGAGTGCCTGGCCACCATGGAAGAGCAGGGCCTCGATCCCGGGAACCCGGCCGACCGGCTCAAGAAGGACGAATGGGTCAACGAGCGCTTCCGCTCGCAGATGTCGGCGGCATTGCGTGCGGAGTTCCCGGACCTGCGCATCTTCTACAATTGCGGGCACATCCATAAGCAGGGGCCGCAGCGCTTCGCCCCCTACAGCCACCTCGAGCTCGAAAGCCTGCCGACCGGCGGCTGGGGCTACGACCATTTCCCATCGAGCGCGCGCTATGCGGCGACCCTCGGCTTCGATTTCGTCGCCCATACGGGCAAGTTCCACACCTCTTGGGGCGAGTTCGGCGGCTTCAAGCACCCGGATGCCCTCGAATACGAGTGCGCGCAGATGGTGGCGCTGGGCTCCAAGTGCCTCGTCGGCGACCAGCTCCACCCGAGCGGTGCCATCAACGCCGACACATACCGCTCCATCGCGCCGGCCTACGCGCGCATCGAGAAGCTCGAACCGTTCCTCGAGGGCGCCCGGCAGGTCTCGGAAATCGCCATTCTCTCGGCCGAGCACTTCGATGCCTCGGGCGACCGCAACCACGTGAGCGACGACGGCGCCGCCCAGATGCTGCAGGAATTGAAGCTCCCCTTCGACATCGTCGACCGCAGTGCCCGCTTCGAGGATTACCGGCTGCTGGTTCTGCCCGACGCCATCGCGCTCGACGACCGGACCTCACGGCGCCTCGCCGACTACGTCCGCGCCGGCGGCAAGGCCATCCTCTCGGGCCGCTCGGGCCTCGACGAGGCCGGCCGGCCGCTCGCCGCGCTCGATCTCGGCATAGATGCCGACGGCACCCATGTGGGCTTCACGCCCTCCTATGCGCTGGCCGATGGCGCAAAGCTCGCCGGACTGCCGGAGAGCCCTTTCGTCATGTACGGCACCGCCCGTGCCATCCGGCCGGCCGGCGCGCAGGTGCTCGCCGAGGTCGTGCCGCCCTACTTCAACCGCAGCTACAGGCACTTCTCGTCACACCAGCACACGCCCGACGATCCGGACGCCGCCCCGCTGGGCCCGGCGGTGACCGAGCACAACGGCGTTGCCTATGTCGCCTATCCGATCTTCTCCATGTACCAGGCCTATGGCCAGCCGCTCTACAAATATATGGTGCGCGGCCTGATCGAGCGGCTGATGCCCAATCCGATCCTCCTCACCGACCTCTCGTCTTCCGGACGGGCGACGGTCACCCATCAGCCCGAACGCAACCGCCATGTCCTGCACCTGCTCTTTGCCGCACCGCAGGTGCGCGGCAAGGCGGTTCCGGCCGGCGAAGGGCGCACCCGCGTCATGGAGATGATCGAGGACGTGCAGCCGATCGGACCGGTCAGCGCCCGGGTGCGGCTGCCCCGCCCGCCGAGCCGCGTCTACGATGCCCTCAGCGGAGCGGACGTCGCCTGGCAGGACGCCGGCGACGGCTACGTCGCCGTGACCCTGCCCAGCATGCGCATCCATGCCGCGCTCGTCTTCGAGGGGACGGACTGAGGATGATCCGGGGCGCCGCGACCCTGCGATTGGCTTTGCCGGCGCGCCCCGGCTATCAAGGCGGCAAGTGCCGGCCCCGGGCCGGCACGCTCCGTCATCCTGGAACCAGACGCGTCATGACCAGCGAAAGCCATACCTCCCCCCGTGCCCGCAAGCGCCCCGCGACCATCATCGATGTGGCGCAGGCGGCGGGCGTCGCGGTCGGCACCGTGTCGCGCCATCTCAACGGCTTGCCGGTGCGGGCCGGCAACCGCGACCAGATCGAGCGGGCCATCGCCGCGCTCGGCTACCGGCGCAACTCCACGGCCGTCGCCATGAAGACCGACACCACCCGCATCGTCGGTTTCCTCGTGCCGGCGCTCGGCGAGTTCCACGCCGCCATGCTCGAGAAGCTCTCGCGCAAGATGCGCCTGTCGGGCCGCGCGGTGCTCTCCTTCTGCCACGATCTCCAGCCCGCCTCGATCCGCGAAGGGCTCGAGTTCTTCGCCTCCCACCGCGTCGATGCCCTGGTGCTCGACGGCGAGGAGGCCGTTCGCCACGAATTGACGCCCTATATCGAGGAAGGGCTCGTCGTGGTCCTCTATGACAACGACATTCCGGGGCTGCCGGTCGATCGCGTCTTCGCCGACAACCGCCGGGCCAGCGCCCGCGCGGTCAGCCACCTGCTCGACCTCGGGCACGAGCGGGTGGCGACCCTCCACGGAAACCTGCGCGACTCGGCCGGCCGCGAACGCCTCGCCGGCTTCCACGACGCCCACGCGGCCCATGGAATGACCCCGGATCCGGTGCTCGTCGTCGACGGCAACTGGCAGGAGATCCGCGGCTACGAGGGCGTGCGCGACCTTTTTTCCCTGCCCGATCCGCCGACGGCCCTGTTCAGCGCCAACTACAACATGACGCTCGGCGTCCTGACCTACCTGCACGAAGCCGGCCTGCAGGTGCCGCGCGACCTTTCGCTCATCAGCTTCGACGACGTGCCGGCGCTGCGCCTGCACAACCCCGGCATCACCGCGGTGGCCCAGCCCATCGAGGAGGTGGCGCAAACCATCACCGGCATCATCGACAAGCGCCTGTCGGACCCCTCCGCCATGGGTCGGCACGACGTCCGGATCGACTGCAACATCATCTTGAGGGATTCGACCCGGCGCCTCGTATAGCGGGCGCGGGCAAGGGAGGAAGCATGGCGAGCGTCGCACTGGAGAACGTCAGGAAGAGCTACGGCGCGGTCGAGGTCATCCGCGATTTCCACCTCGATATCGAGGACGGCTCCTTCACCGTGTTCGTCGGCCCCTCCGGCTGCGGCAAGTCCACGCTCCTGCGCATGATAGCCGGCCTCGAGGACATCACCGGCGGCGAGGTCAGGATCGACGGGCGGCGCGTCAACGACGCCGACCCCATAGAGCGCGGCGTCGCCATGGTCTTCCAGAACTATGCGCTCTATCCGCACATGACGGTCGAGCAGAACATCGGCTTTTCGCTGCGCATGGCCAAGCTCGGCAAGGCCGAGATCGCCCGCAAGGTCGCCGCCGCCGCGGCCTCGCTGCAGATCGAGCCGCTCCTGAAGCGCCGCCCGGCCCAGCTTTCCGGCGGCCAGCGCCAGCGCGTCGCCATCGGCCGCGCCATCGTGCGCGATCCGGAGGTCTTCCTCTTCGACGAGCCGCTCTCCAACCTCGATGCGGAGCTGCGCGTTTCCATGCGCGTCGAGATCGCCAAGCTCCACCAGCGGCTCGGCGCGACCATGATCTACGTGACCCACGACCAGACCGAGGCGATGACGCTCGCCGACAAGATCGTGGTGCTGCGCGCCGGCAGGGTCGAGCAGGCCGGCTCCCCGCAGGAGCTTTACGACAATCCGGCCAACCAGTTCGTCGCCGGCTTCATCGGTTCGCCGCGCATGAACTTCATCCCCGCCAGGTTGCGCTCGGGCAGCGCCGCCTTCGCCGGCGGCACGCATGCTCTGCCGCTCAAGGGCGAGGACCAGGACATCTTCGTTGGCGTGCGACCCGAGCATTTCCGTGTCGGCGGCGAGGCGGCGGATCTTGATCTCAGGATCGAGGTCGTCGAGAACCTCGGCGGCACGCGCTATCTTTACGGCGCCCTGCCCGACGGCACCCAGCTCGTCGTGGAAGCCCGCGAGCAGCCCGGCATCAAGGCCGGCGACCGCGTCCCCCTGGCCTTCGCCGTAGACCGTCCTTTCTTCTTCGACACATCCGGGCGGCGCCTAGCCGACCTCCCTTAAGGCATTTTGCAAATGACCGATCATCTCCTGTGGTACCCCAGCCCGGCTGGGGAATGGACCGATGCGCTGCCGCTCGGCAACGGACGGCTGGGCGCCATGGTCTTCGGCGGCGTCACCCGCGACGAATTCCAGCTCAACGAGGATACCCTCTGGTCGGGCGGTCCCTACCGGCCGACCAACCCGGAAGCCCTCGAC
>Ga0065721_10050261_pt1 | contig 21751 bp, 20 predicted proteins | sample Mesricmetagenome_FD_59108 | JGI IMG/M metagenome (GOLD analysis project Ga0065721, IMG submission 59108) | Mesophilic microbial community from rice straw/compost enrichment Sample: eDNA_1 v2 (version 2) | ecosystem: Engineered > Solid waste > Grass > Composting > Bioreactor | place: USA: Davis...
GATGCTCGCCCTGGTGCTCGAGCACCAGGGCAACAGAACGCTCCCTGAACTCCCTCGGATACCTCTTCGACCTAGACACTTGACCGATCCTCTCAAAGCAATTGGTCTCCAACAAACCCGGGGCGGTTCACATTGAGCAGCTCAGCATTCGTGCCGACCCACTCGATCACCTGTTCCCGATCGAGATCGTCCGCCACGATGTACTCGGAGATCCCAACGGTAGCGGTACGTGAGAGTCCCAGAGCCATCAGGTTGACCTCGGTGATTCGCGACACTCCCAGCTCGAGCATCATGCTGATGTCGGGCTGTTCCGGAGCTTCTTCTCCCAACTGTTCAAGATGAAGGTTGAGTACGTCGGTGTAACACGCAAGATATTTCGGAGCTTCGAAGCGGGCGATCGTCTCCACGTCTTTCATGACGTTTCGGATCTCCTTGGAAATCCTCACCTCCTTTTTCTTCCGATCGAGCCACGCAATGCGGCCGGCGATCAATCGTGCGAGTGGGTAGCCCCTCATCCAATTGTTGATGAGCAAAGCGATCCCGAACTGCCGAGCCGAATTCCCAAATTTCGCGCCCAACTCTTGGTTACAGAGCCCCAAGGCTCTGACATAAATTTTGAGATCGTCACCCGGCAGCCCAAGAACTAGCTCGTCGGGATCGTCATAGGTACGAAACCGATCGAGCAGCCGCTGCATGGAGGACGGGCTGATACCGGCGTGCCGTTCGACTAGAGCAGCACTAATCTCGGAACCATCGGCCGCCTCCGCCAAGGCCGTTTCGAGCTGACTCGCCGATTCCGGTGACAACTCTGGGAGGCTGCGAAGCGAGGCACCGGAAGAAATCCGGGTCGCGAGGTAGCTGTAGACCGTCTCCAACATCGGCGTCTCACGGCTTTGCTCGATCGGGGCGCCAGACGAAATGAACTCCACGACGGAATCGACATCGGCCAATGCCGCACTTGTGGCCCGCTTCACGGGTTGCCGCTCCCGAACCTTCGGTAGTTCAGGCCAGCGTGCCGGCTTGGCGGCATCTACGCAGACGATGTTCCCTTGGAACTCCTTCCCCCACCGGCCAGCCCGTCCAGCCAGGTTCCAGAAGTCCGAGGCGGTCATGGGGTTTCCATTGCCCTTCTTCGGATTCCGAGCGAACAAGTTTCGGCATGGAAGATTTACCCCCTCCAGAAGCGTGGACGTGCAAACCAGGTACTTCAAAGTTCCGTCGCGGAAGAGCTGCTCGATTTCCGAACGGACCAATAGCGGCATGTTGCCGTAGTGAAACGCGATTCCCCGCCGTAGCACCGCGGACAGCACGTATTCGCGATGAATCGTGCGCTCGACCAGTTCTCTGAGGTCTTGAATGCCTTGGTGGTCTGTTTGATCGGCATCGGGACCCAGGGCGTCATATATGTTCTTGGCCGCTTTCTCAGCGTCAGAGGCTCCGTTGACGTAGACAACGTTTCCACCGCTTGACCGGCCCAGTGCCACGGCTACCAGCGGTAGAGTTTGGCTATCGGGCTCGGGACGAGCATCGAGATTGAAGTTGCCAACAGCGTGCGGCTCACCGTCAACGACGACTTGAAGCTTCCATAGAGTTCCCTTTCGAGGAACTTTGTCCGCCCAGAGCAGGTTCTGGTTTACCGTGATCGTCTCTGACGCAACGACCGTCGGACTGCTGCTCTCGTCTGCTCCTTCCAAGAGCATTTCAGGGTTCGAAGAAAGAGGGCTTGCGAAGACAACCTGGGCGCTCGGGTTTCGACGAACTTCCTCTTCAACCGCTTGCTGGAGGAGAATCCCACGTGATCCGTCACCAAATTTCTGCGCCTCATCAACGAATAGGAGGTCAGACGTCTGCTCCGAAAATCGCTGCTGGAGCAGATGCAATCTCTCTTGGGTAACCACCAGAATCTTGCGGTCCCTGTCGGCCACCTCAGCATCCCACGGGATCGAGTAGATGCCGACGTCGTGCTCCTTGAATTGCGTCGCTAGGTCGGTGCTGACCTCTTCGATGAGTGCTCGCGTCGGGACGAGGTACACGCCGGTGAACTGTTCCCGACCGGCAAGTTGCTCCTCAAACCAGCGGCGCACGATGTACGACTTCCCGGCCGACGTTGGAGCTGACACACTCACCCACCCTGCGCTCTCAACCGCCGTCCAGAATCGGCGTTGGAACGGATTGCCTGGCACGATTTCACCGCCGACCATGGGAATCGCGAGTTCTAGCCTCCTTCGAACGATGTCTAGCTGAAAAGGCGCGGGAGCTTGGGTCCACGCGTCTTTCGTAACTCGGTCTCTGTCTGTCGCAAGTTTCAGCGCGGGACGATTGCCCAGACGCTCAAGAATAATTGCCGCTGCTTCTCGCTCGTGATCTAGCGAATCATCAGTAAGCAAGCAGCCCTGAGCAACTCGCAAGGCGAAGTCCTGAGATACAGCTTCGTCCTCGTTGGTCAGGACGCTAGCCAATGACAACGCCCTGTTCCAATTTAGTTCGTTTAGGTCGGCTGCGGGATCCACCTCGGGGAAGTCGCTAAGGACAGCGCGAATGGCAAGATCAGCGCGAAGCGCCACCGTAGTGGGATGGCCCATCATGGAACGAGCAAGGCTGGGCGTCGTCAAGCGCTTAGCCCCAGTCTGTTCTTAAGCTCGTCCCGAAAATCCTGGACGTCCGGCAAAGGCACCAGAAAGACTTCGAGTTCGAAACTCTCGATCTGCTTGCTGTTGATGGCGGTCCCTACTCTCTCCTGCCACGATTCGATCGCGCTGGCAACTTCCTCCCGGATCGTGTAGCCGTCCTCATCGTGAGGATCCGAGTAGTCGTCCAGCGAGAATCCGACCAGGCATGCCCCTCGTACTACGAGTTGGGAGGCCTCTTCCGTGTCATCCGTGAAGAAACGAACCAGTGCCTCGTTCAGTTCAGCGTCGCCAGTGTCAGCGTGATCACGAAGCAGAAGGATGTCTCGTCGCGCGTGGCCATCGCCCGTATCACCTAGAAAGCTGGCCAGCCCTTCCATCGCCGCGTCAATGGCTGAGTTGACGTTTGCGTACAGTTTGGCTTCGCCCCAGTACACGACGAGCTTCCCATCGGGTAGCGCGCGAGCATGCACGCCATCTGCGCCGTGTACGTGCATTTGGTTGTTTGTCTTCAGGGGCATCTTGCAGAGGATCTGCGGGATGCCGAGAGCGATTTCGAGCAGTGCGTAGAGCAGGAGCTCGCCGCCTTCGCCGCTCGTCTTGAGCGTCGTGAAGAGCTCAGAAGCTTCGCGCTGTAGCTGTAGGACCTTCTCCGAGGATCCGGTCTGTTCGTAGAAGTCGAATGCCTCTTGCATTCGACTGCGTGGAATGCAGTAGTCGACCACTTGGTTAGCCAGCATGTTCACCAGCGCCGTCACTCGGGGCCGGCCTTGGGGATCGATCCGGACGAAGTGGCATCGGCAAGTTGCCTGGGTTTCAGCGACGACCGTTGCTTCCCCAACCGTGCTCAGATACGGATCTAGCGACCGATCACCCGTTCGGGCGACTCGCTCGAGTGCGTCAACCAGCCACGAATCGACTCCTTCTTCAGAAAGCTTTGCCGCTAGGTCCGCACCGGCCATCCCTCGTTTGCTCCCTCGTCATCCGTTGAGTAGGCGCAGCTATGGTCGCGAAGCCTACTTGCCACGGCGGGCCGCAAGCTTCACCCTCCCGAGAGTCGCCTTCTTCAGAGTGGGTCGGTTTCCAGTCTGAGTTCGTCGGGCTTGAACGTGGCGATAAACAGCCCGCCGAGCCTTACCCAGTCCCCGCTACTAGCCCGATCATCCTGATGGATGTCCAGGCAATCTTCGATTGACGAATCCTCATAGAGCAGGTAAGGCTCCACCCACTGGTGCATGTGCCAAGCAGCGAATGTTCCCCGACGGCCTCCTGACTTGCGCATGCCCCGCCAAATCACGTTTTGAGCCAGCTGCTTCCCGATACTCGGAAACGAAGATGCTCGATCCCAGCTTCGCCAAGCCTGCGCGAAGCCAAACTCGATGGGGATCTTCCCGCCCCTAACCGCCCCGACTTTCGCCGCCAGGACTCCGAGCGCGAGACCGTCGGTCACGTGCTTTAGTTGTTGATCAGCGGTCGCCATTCGGACTCGATCATAGAGTCAGATACCGATCAAAAGCTCCGCAGCCCAGCTCGCCTCAATGAGGCACAGACCGAAGTGCTGCACTGGATCGCCGATGGTTGCCTCCCCGCAGCGACGAGCAGCTCGTTCGCACGATCGAACACCGGCTGAAGTCATGAGTTGTGGACCGCGCAGATGTTCCAGTCGAAGGGTTTGGGTAGCCCGTCGAAGATCTCGTTGTGGTCTTCGTAGGCGTCGCCAACGTGCCGTCCTAGCGCCACGTGTCCGACGGCGCTAGCTCCGGCTTGTTTGAGGGCGCGGGCCGCGTCCTGGACGCTCGCGCCGGTTGTCCAGGTGTCGTCGATGAGCAAGACCGAGTCTCCGGCCAGGGTTTCGGTGGCGTCGAATCGGCCTTCCGTGTACTGGTGATCCGAAGCGGGAACCGTGGTTCGTACGAGGGTCTCTCGGTAGCGTGAGGCGGTCGGAACGCAGATCCTGCCCACGATTTCGCGAAGGAGAACACGGGGGCGATCGGGGATCGCCTTGCCCGGTGGGACGATCGTGACGACATCGAAGCTACCTACACCGGCCTTCGCGGCCACGCAGCGTTCGTGGTCATCGAGGAACCTCCACAGGACGGCCGCCAGGTCGAGCGTGAACTTTCGTCTGGTCTCGTTTGTCTGCCCGTCTTTGTAGTCGCGTAGAGCCAGGTGCATCTGGCCGCGGTTGAGGCTGTAGGTGATCGGGACGATCGCGTCGCAGTAGGCAGGTTGTCCGGAGCAGGGTCGACAGAGGTTGTAGGTCGTCCGTTTGAACCCGAAGCAGCGAGGACAGACACGATCTCCGCCTGGCCTCGGGTTGCGCATGAAGTACCCGTACGGGTCGCTTAGATCTCCGACCGTGGGGGCCACTGGCAGACTCGAGCTTAAGCGGTGAGAAGCTCGGCGTCGCTGGTGAGCACGTCGAGGCGCTCGATCACCTCGCTGACATCGTCGACCACATAGGTGCCTGGTCGCTCGGCGTAGTCTTGAGCCCAGCCATGGCTGAGTAGCCGTCTCATGAGAAATACCGGTCGTCCGTGCTCGAGCGCAAGCCGGGCCTGTGTCCGGGCGCCACTGGTGTTCGAGGCCTCGATTACGAGCGTCGCCTGAGAGAGTCCGGACATGACCGCGTTCCTCATCGGGAACGTGTATCTCGTGGGTGGCTGATCAGGCCAAAACTGGGACACAACGGCGAACTCCTGGCCCAGCTTCTGTTGAAGCTCCACGTTCGCTTTCGGGTAGGACCGGCGAAGACCAGTACCGATCACCGCGACGGTACGGCCGCCGGCATCTATCGCGCCCCGGTGGGCGGCTGTGTCAACCCCGGCGGCCAGTCCGCTGAACACCGTGTAGCCAGCCTCGGTCAGACCCTGGGCGGCAGCGCTCGCCGCCTCTAGTGCGTCCGGTGATGCCTTCCGCGTTCCGACGACCGCGATGGACCGGGTGTCAGCGTCGGTCAGCTCACCCCGGACGAACAGGATCGGGGGTCGATCGTAGACAGAGCGCAAGTTCACCGGATAGCCAGGGTCCAGCACACCAAAGAGGCGCATCCCCACACCTCTCCACGCTTTGATCGCGGCGGCGGCCTCGTCTATCGCTGTTTCGAGGCGGACCTCGGTGCTCTGAGAGTCAGTGTCGAACAGCGACAGCTCCACAGAGTCGAGCTGCTTGCGAAGCACCTCGACCGCGCTGCCTTCCTCTTGGACGATCTCGGCGACATCGCTCCGGCGCACCTCTTTGATCCTGAGGAGGCCGACGAGCGCCGCCAGTTCACGATCATTGCTCACCGTTATCTCCTGTGCTGGTCGGGAATATCTGCATTCTACGCGGCCAACCGGCGCGATTCCATTCGCGTCCGGCTAGTGCGCCACGATTCAAGAGAGAGACCGTTTCTCTTCCCTGAAGCCACCACGAAGCCAAGTTGACGAGGGACGGTTCAGCCCGGAGCACGGGCAAGCTCCCATCGACCTCTAGGCGAGCCGGGCTTGATGAGCCCCTTGCGGATCAGGTTCGTTCTCGCTTTCGAGAGATGGGTTTCCCAGCGCAGCATGCCACTCGGAACCCGCTCCCGATCGGTCGGGGTCATTCTCGGGCCGAGGTCTTTGCGGACTTGTTTGGCGATCTCGCATCTGGTGGCGCTGCCGCCGAGGTCGGCGAGGACTCTCAGGATCGGCTGCTCGTAGTCGCGTGGGCGAAGATGACGGTCTCTGCCTTTCAGTAAGCGTGTCTTGCCTTCGACTAGCGCTTTGAGACGTGCCCTCTCCTCGGGGTCGCGGCTCATCATGTGGGCGTAAACGCGAAGCGTGAACCCTGGATCGGTGTGACCGATCTGAGCCATGAGCGTGATCGGATCCTCCCCGCAGGCGATCAGGATCGACGCGAATGTGTGACGTAGCTTGTGGGTGGTGAGACCTTTCGGTAGGGGAACCTCTCCCGCGGCGATGAGCAGCTCGTTGGCGCGGTCGAAGATCGGCTGGAGCATTCGGGAGAGCAGAGCACCCACGTCGCGGCGCCCGCCTTCTTCGGTCGGGAAGACGAGATCGTCAGGGCCCGTGTGGTCCAAGTCAGCTACGTGGTCGTCAAGGATTCCGTGGAGGATCGGGACGATCTTGATCTCCCTGAGTCCGGCCTGGGTTTTCGAGCGGCCAACCATGATCCGGTCCACCGTCAGGTCGAGGTCGCGCAAGAGCAGGTAGCAGAGCTCCTGGGCACGCGGCCCGGCGAATAGGAGCGTGGCGACGATCGCGAGCCGGTGAGACAACCGGTAGCGAGGGTTCCGGTCCAACTCGTCTGCCGCTTGGAGCAGCGCCTCGATCTGACGGGAGGAGTCGAGATACACCGGTCGCTTAGGCCGCACCTTGAGTCGGCGGCGCCTGCCAACCGCGGCGTTCTCCTTCACATGCCCGTACTCACGGGCGATCGTGAGGATCGACTGGAGGAAGCCGAGTATCTGGTTGATTGAGCTCGCTGATAGCGGCCGGAGCGGGTTGCCTCTCTTGTCTCGTTTCGGCCGGCGACGCTCGATTGCGCGGCGACGCGACTCGGACTCGGCGACCATATGTCGCCTGAAGCCGTCGACCGCCTCGACGTCGATCTCCGGAAGAGGCCAATCGGCGAAGAACCCGACTAGGTATCCGAGTGCCCATTCCTCTTTCTCGATCGTGCCCTCCGACACCTCACCCTGCCGGGAAGCAACCAGCTTGCGGGCGAACGGACCAAAGGTCGGCACCTCGTCGTCTTCGGTGTCCGGTCTGGACTTCGGGTCATTCTTCTTGGGCGGCACCCAAATACCGCGTCTGACATCGACGAGGACGTTGGCGAGCTCTTCCTCGGCCCGCTTGCGGGTCCAGCCGTCGTGCTCGTAGCCGAGCGTCAGGTACCGGCGCTTGCCGTAGGCCCGGAAGCGGAGCGCGAACTTCTTGCCGGCCTTCCATTCGCGCTCCTTGACCTCGCCTGTCGCCTTCGACATCAGCCTCTCCCTGCCCGATACCGACGAGCCGCTTCCTTCAATTGTTGGAACCTGGAGGACTCTGACGCCGGCATCGCTCCCAGCTCAGGGGCAGCCTCGCGCGCATCCGAGACGAGCGCGTCGAAGACGACTTGCCAGTCCTGATCTGTTGCGGCGTCGATCGTTTCGCTAACGATTTGCCGGAGCGATGTCGCGGCAACCGTTGGGTGAAGGTGTCCGCCGACGACATGGTCGAAGACCAGGTCGTGGACCTTGTCGCTGACCACGTCGTGACTGAGAACCCAGGTCAGGTAGATGCGCAGCAGCTCGACCGAGATCCGGTCGCCGCCGTCGGTCGTTCGCATCTCCGGTCCGTCTGTGTTCGCTTTTGGCATCGGGTGCCTCCTCGCGGTTGTGGCGTCGAGGAAGGGGCGGCACACCGGTCCAGCCGGGTTAGGCTGGGTGTGCGCCGAAGCACATCCTTCGGCGCCCGGCCGGGATGGCGTTGCTGCGCCGTCCCGGCCACACTTATGTTGCTGGTCGAACTTAGCTCTGCTCGCGCGAAAAAGCGAGTCGAAAACCGACATCGCCGACCATCGCCTCCTACCTGCGCCTGCGGGTTCGCGGGCCGGGGGTGCGGTCTTGGCCGCCGAGGTGTTCGGCGACCTCTTCGGCATCGAAGCGAAGCCGGGGTTTCGGTCCGTCCCCGAGACGGCGGGCACCGAGTTCTTCGGCATGCTCGTAGACCCACCGGCGACCGACGTTCCAGCGTCGGGCTACCTCCTCGGCGGAGATGAACCGCTGCTCGGACGGCGGGTCATTCTTGGAATCGATCAGCTCGGCGAGACGCCGAGCCAATGCCTCGATCGACTCCGGTGCCAGCTTGAGTTCGTCCGGTTGCCCTGGATAGCGCGGGCTCATTTCGCGCTCCGGTCTAAAGGGTCGGGATCGTCCTCCGGTTGCTTGGACCAGTGACTGATGCGGGTCTTGGCGACCTCGGCGAACGTCTCGTCGCGTTCGATCCCGAGGAAGCGGCGTCCTTCGAGCGAGCAGGCGATGCCGGTTGTGCCGGAGCCGCAAAACGGATCCAGCACCAGACCATCTTCGGGGCAGGTCAGCCTGACCAGCCACCGCATCACATCGATCGGCTTCACGGTCGGATGTGGATTTCGAACGGGTCGTGATCGTCCCGTCTTGTGTCGCCCCGCTCGGGGGAACAGATCGACCTGGCGGGCTGGCAGGTTGTCGCAGCCGGCGTCGCGTTCGCGGCGGGATGCCTTGGAGCAGTAAAAGACCCGACCGATCGGAACCTGGGGTTTCTGGCGATGCTCGGCTCCTCCCGCCTCCGCCTGTCTGACCGCGCAGTTTCTCGCGCACCGACCTTCGTGGCAGCGGTGGCTGTGGGTGAAGAGCGCGTTGGGGGGCCAGCGGTCGTTGGTCCGGCAGCGTCCGATTTCCAACGCCCCGGTGCCGTGAGCGTCGATCGTTTCTTCGACTGTCCCGTCGGGTGGTTTGCGGGCGAGGAGGATCGGTTCGTAGGCGGGCTTGAGAGCTGTGCCTCGGTCGCCGGGTAGGCGCCTGGACTTCGGCATCCCGCTCGAGTACAGCCACATCAAGACATCGCGGATCTCGAAGCCAGCTTTCTCGATGCCGGTCACAAGGCGGTGGAAGGTTCGTGGCGCGCAGAAGGCGAGCATGTGGGCGCCGGGACGCATGGCTCGAAGGCACTCGGAGGCCCAGTGCTCGCACCAGAGCTCGAACCCGTCACCGAGACTCAGCGGAGCATCGCCTGTGCGGGCCTGGTCGCGGATCGCTTCGGCGTGCCAGGCCTCGTCGCCGCTTTGGAAGTTCGAGATCGCATACGGCGGATCGGTGACCACGGCATCGACACTTTCCGGCGCGATACCGCCGAGTACTTCTACGCAGTCACCGTGGAGGACCTGCCAGCCGGTTCCAGCCTCGGTCCTGTTCTTGGCGGCCGCCATAAGTTGCCCCTCTCTGACGGTTGGCCTAGCCAGTTGACTGGCTGGCGGTCGCGGGGTCCGGTGAAGATCGCTTCGAAGGGACCGTGCTCTCGCAGGTCCAAGTCGAGGCAGAAGAGCACGCTGACCTCGGGGGCTCGGGTGAGCTCCGGGTCACTCGCGAGCAGCGCGATGGTGGTTGAGCGTCGCCTTTCCAAGGCTTCCCGCGAGGCGCCGGCCAGGATACAGAGCACTGGCGGGAAGGCTGGGTAGGTGGAGCGCCAGGCCGGTTCGCCGAGATCATCCTCGGCCCTGTTTAGGCGGGCGTATGCGGTGAGCTCGGCGGCGAGGCGATCGGTCGCGAGTGTGGCCCGGTCGACCTCGATGAATCGTTGCTCGATCAGGACCCCGTCGCCTTCGAGGCGAAGGTAGGTCATGACGGCGTCGGCTCGAAGGAGCTGCCTGCGGTGGCCGCGGCCCTTGCCGAAGGTGTGGGTTACCTCGTGTCGCCAGGAGAGCGGCCCGAACTCGTCGCCGCGCTCGCGGGCTGCCTCGGCGAAGCAGATCATCGAGTCGTTGACCGCCATCGTGTGTTCCTGAAGCTGCCCGGTGACCTGCTCCGGCGAGAGCGTCGCCGGGACCTCAGAGACAATCCCGGACACCTTCGCCGCCAGCGCCCCCGACCGACTCAAGAACCACAGCCGGCGCGGGAGATCGACCGGCGCCTGGACTCGTTCGATCAGCCCGGCCGCCCAAAGATGGGCAAGCAACTGTTGCGCTCGCCGCGAGGACCGGCCCGGCAAATGGAGGCGACGCACCTGCTCAGTGGTGAGCACGCGATGCTGGCCGATCGACGCGAGGATCTCGGCGCTCTTCCTGGGCAGACCAGAGGTGGCGCTCATTGGCTTTCCTCCTCAACTCGAAGCGGCGCATAGTTCGACGGCTCTGGCTCGTCGGCCGCCTCTTCGGACCGGCTGTGCTTGAGGTTCTGGAGCGCAGCCAGGATCCGGTCGTCGAGGGTCTCGAGGTGAGCGAGCGCCTCGACCGGCTCACGGCGCGCGACCGCACCCTTTATCTCGGCTGGGTGGCCGTCACCGAAGAGGTCTTGAACGGCGACGCCACCCAAGGCGAACGGTTCGCTGACCTCACCGTGGTTGGTCACTTGGGCGATGAACCTGTACTTGGGTAGGCGAGTGATCGCGGACGGGTCAGGGCGCCCGCCCCATTCCCTCGTGATCAACGAGGCCGCCTTGGAGTTGAGCGCTGTCGCGATCAGGTGGGAGCGGTTTGTGGTGAGCGCCTGAAGGGTCGCCGGGGTGAGCCGCTCCGGATTCTGATTGAGCAGCACCGCCCGGATCCCGTACTTCGCAGCCTGCTCGAGCAACGCCGCAAGGTTGCCGGACGCAGCGCCGTCAAAGGTTTGGACTTCGTCGAGGAACACCCAGAACGGACGGCGCCGATCCGGGGGCAGGTCGGCTCTGGCCTTGGCGGCATGGAGGAGGTCGAAGACGATCAGGTTGGCGAGCAGCCGGTCGCGGGTGCCGCCAGAGCCAGGACAGGCCAAGACGATTTGTCCTTGGTCCATTGCCTCGCGGATCCGGTAGGTGCTCCGGCTCGCACCGAGCAAAGTGGTGACCGCGGCCGAGGCGCGGAGCCGGTCGACCATGTTGGTCAAAGGTGTGATCGCCTCTTCGGCCAGCCGGGGGAATCGGTCGATCCAAAAGCCCTGCGAGGCTCGCGGCAGGAAAGGCAACGCGGCCTTGCGCCATTTCGAATCCGAGAGCAGCGTCGGCAGTTGGAAGATGGTCGGGCAAAGCTCGGACGGGAGCACTCTGGCGATCGAGGCGAGCGCCATCGCGGACTGCGCGGTGAGGTTGATCGCTCTCGTTGAGCGTTCACCCCATTGAAGCGCCGAGGCGAATGCGTCGACCACGGCTTCGATCCTCGCCTCGGTCTGTCCCGCGTCAGCGGCGCCGAGCTCGAAAAGGTTCCAACCCGGCTGCGCTGCCGCTGCGCCCGGACCGAGGTCGATCTCGATCACCCGTGCTGCGACCTCTGGGTCGGTGAGGTAGGGCTTCATTCTCTCGATCGCATCCTGGTGCGGGTCGAGGAAGAGCCCGCCCTGGCCGGAACGGACCAGGTGGAGGAACTGGCAAAGCGCTGTCTCCGTCTTGCCGAAGCGGCTGCGGCCGGCGATGTAGGTGAAGAAGGTGTCGGCGGTCGGGACACCCACTACCCGCTCGCCAGCCTCGCTGGAGATGCGGCCGATCGGGATCACGCCGGGCTCCTCATCGACCTGGGGCAGGTCCGGGGCTGGGGAGAGCATGGCCCCGGAGCGGACGACGTTCTCGGCCTGCACGTATGTAGAGGGCGGTTTCAAGAACCCGGCCACCTCCCGGACCGTCAGCACGTTGCGCCGGGCAGGCTTGAAGAGGGCCGAGTCGACGCGGCGATCGAAGCGGCGACGACGGCCGGGCAGATCCGAACCGAGGAACGCCAACCCAGGGATCGGGACGCCGGAGGCCTTGAGCCAGTTGCGGTCGCCGAGCGACTCGAACGCGGCGAGCAGGTTGCTCATCGTCGCGCCCGCCCTCACCCGGCTGGCGGCTCGGGTGCGGATCAGGATTTGCGCTTCGAAGAGAGTGCCGCCGTCGCGGAGCTTCGCGTCGAGGCCGCGGCCCTGGCCTCGCCGCTCGGCCAATGTCGCCGGGTCGCTCTTTCGTTTCTTCTGATCTATGCCGAGACGCTCGGCGAGGGTTCCGTGCTCGATACCGAGATGGCGAGCCTCGCGGGCAAGGCGAGCGGTGAGCCGGCCGCGGCGTCTGCCGGCGGCCGGGAGGAGGTCGAGATGGACACTGGCTTCCTCGCCTTCCTCGAGCCCGTCGATCGCGGCGGCGAACGCCTGCAGCGGATCGGGATCGAGGTCGAGGCGGGCCAATGGTTCGACGCTCGGGCGAGCCAAGACCAGTTCGGTTCGCATCGTCACCTGTGCCCTCTCTGACCGGGCCGGAAGCAGCTCGTCCGCCTGTCGAAACCCGATGCCCCGGTAGGAGCGAAGGGCTGAACGCACCAGCTCCATCTGCCGCTCGGCCACACCGATCAGATAGAGAAGCCGGCCCTGCCCGTCGTGTTGGAGGCTGATCCTGATCGCGGACGCTGGCCGGTCCATCCAGCCTCGGACGCCTCGGTCGGCTCGAGATAGTTGGGCAGCGACCCGCAGGACAGATTCGATGCCGGCCTCGAACTCATCGGCGGGCACCACCGCCCAGGTACGGCGGGAGCCGAGCGTGCGGCGGGTAGCGAGGAAGCGTTGTGTAGCCAGCGCCGAGGCGATACCTGTCAGGCCGATAGCGACCGGGAACAGCGACTCGACGATGGAGAGAACCTCTTCGGGACGGAGATTGGAGAGAACCCGCCAGACGGCAAGGCAGATAGCACCCGCGAGGATCGAGAGCATCAGGGTCGGGTCGGACCGCGGACGAGAAGAGTTCACGACCGGACCTCCCGAGACGGTAGAGATGTCGGCAAAATCGAGATCCTGGATCTCCAAACCAGCCGCGATTTCAGGTGAACTTGCTGGGCTTCGGGAGCGAAGGGACGGGCGAAGCAACACCCGAAGCCACGGACGAACCCCCACTCGACCGCAAAGATCCGCAACCGAAGGCCTCTGTCGGGGACCGGTCGCTGTGATGTGACTCGGTTCATCGCTCGCTCGCCTCCTGGTTTGCCTGGAGGCTGGGTTTCATCGCTTCGCGGAGAACGTGCTGGGCGACTGGCGGGCAAACTGAGTTTCCGATCTGGCTGAAGCATTGGCTTCTGGTGCCTTGCCAGGGGTAGTCGGCCCTGAAGCCCTGAATGATCGATCCCTGCTCGACCGTTACGAGCTCGGTGCGCCTCCGGAACCTGTGCCGGCGAGACTTGGCTCCGGCGCTACGTCTCTGTCCCCTCCGAGGGGACCGCCAAACCCGGTCTTTGGTTTCGATCTTCCAGCGGCCCGCGTCACGCATCAACGTGAACGCGGGTCGATCGAAGGAGCGTGGATCGCCGGTCGGGTAGCGGCCAGAGTGGGTGTGGGTGCTCCTCAGCGGGGTGGGCCGCCCACCCCAGCCGAGCGCCTCCGCGACGCTGACCCATTGCCGGAGATGAAGCTCGTGCTCCGGTGCTCTGTGACGCCGTGCGTTGAACGACCGGTGAGTCGGGCTTGGCATCTCGACCGGGCCGTCGAGCGAGGCGATCAGGAAGGCCCGCTTCCTGACCTGCGGCACCCCGTACCTCTCCGACGAAAGAAACGAGACAGCAACCTGGTAGCCGTGGCCGGTGAGCAGCTCGGCGAAGACCTCCCACAGCTCAATCACCGGGGGCACCTGCTCGAAAGCAACCCACCGGGGCCGGAGCGCCAGCACGAACCTAAGCGGCTCAACCGTGAGCAGCGAACGATCATCCAGACACCGGCCAAGCCACTTGGCGCGGGTGTCTCGGCCCTTGGCGAGATCGTGGGCGCAGGCGATCACCGCCGCCTTGTCCTTGCGACCAGCGTAGTTGGCCGAGAGCGTGTAGCTCTGACATGGCGGGGAGGCGATCAGCCCCCAGACCGGGGCGAACCCCTGCGGGTCAAGCGCCGCCACATCGACCACCAGCCGTTCGTGGCCGGCGGCCTCAGCGGTCGCCGATGCGATCTCGTCGATCTCGATCCCGAGCGCCCGGTGGCCGAGCTGGGCGAGGCCTTCGTCCCAGCCTCCGGCCCCGGCGAACAGGTCGAGGACCTGGCGGCGGTCAGCCACGCTTGCCTTTCTTCGACCTGTCCTGGCCGTGGCCGTCGTCCTCGTCGGTGCCGGCTAGTACCTCGATCCAGGTGGCGGGGATGTACGAGTAGCGGGCCGTGTGTTCGGGCATGCCCTCGGATGCCGAGGTCATCCAAGAGATATGGATGTGCGGGCCGCCCGAGCACGGAACACAGTGGGTGGGGTCGCCGTGGTTTGGAAAATTGTTATAGCCCACGAACCGGAACGGCGGATCGGCACAGTCCGGCCGAACCCCGGAAGCGGCGCAGCTTGGTTTCCAGCCGACTGCCCGGGCCAACTGCATCGTGGTGGCCCAGTTGCCGTCTTTCGGCGCAGCGTCTATCGCGGCGCCCAATGGATGCTCGCCCAGAGGGGTGTGGCCGAGCCCGTAGCAGTCGGTGACTATCTGCCGGAAGCGTCGGGCGAGGTAGATCACGTCGGCGACGATCCGGGAGTCGCAGGCCTCCGGGGTGCCAGGTGTGATGTCCGGTGGAAGGGCTTTGAGCTCGGCTGGACCCTTGACGCGCTTGGCGCCACCGAGCCCTCCGGCACCGGACGATGGCGCGCCGCACTCTCCGTCCCCGGCGGGGGCAGGCATGGCGCCAGCCGGGTCGGAAGGCTCCGGACTGCCGGCGCCCTTGAACCCGTACTGCACCGCCCGGGCCATGACCTCGTCGGCGTAGGAGACGATCCCATCGGCGCAGGCCCCGTAGTAGCGGCAGGCGGCTTCCCGGTAGGCGGCGTATGAGCCGCCGGTTCTAGGGGCGCCCATCACGGGCCTGAGGATTCGCGCACCCGTGAAGATCGAGTCGGCGGGGCTGGTGATGGACGCTTTGCCGTCGCCGTCGGCGTCTACTCCGTAGCGCTCCCAGAGCGTGGGAACCGAGGGATCGGGGCTGCATGCGCTGCCGCGTACGGCGGCGATCTGCATCGCGCCACCGCAACCGGACGAGTTGACCTCGGGACAAGCTCCGTTCCCGCACTCCTGATAGCCGATCGAGGCGAGGAAGGTCCAGTCGATGTCGTAGCGTTTGGCGGCAGCGCGGTAGAGCTTGAGCTTCCAGGGTGCGATCTCTTGTTTGGCGGTCTTGGTTGGTGCGGCCTGCGCGGAGGAGCTGCCGCCACCGAGGCAGCCAACGTCGGCGCCGAGCACAGACATGAACATTCCGGCGACCGCGACGACCACCACCGCGGCCGGGGCAAGAAGGACCGCTGCCAGGATCAGTCGGGACAGAGGAGTCGGGTTGGCAGTCATTCGGCCCCCACTCGGGTTACGAGCCAGCGGCCCTCGATCAGCCCGAGGTGAAGGATGACCGGGAAGACGAGTTCGCCGGTTTCGACCGTGGCGGTGACGGTCGCCTGGCCGGCTTTGATCGGGCTGACCTGGACGTCGACCAGCCGTGGGTGTCTGTGTCGGGCGGCGGGCGGAATCCGCATCGGCCGGTCCAGCCGGTGGATCAGCTTCGGTGAGGCTGCCCTGAGCTCGCTTGGATCACCGTGCCCGGAGGTGAGGCTCAGGTAGTCGTCCATGAACCGGCGGGCGGTGTCCTCGACCGTGTTCTCGAGTTGGAAGGTCGGGTTGGGATCGGCCGGTGCCTCGGTTACGACCTGCTCCGTGGTCGGTGTGTCGATGGTCGGTCCGGGGATCGCCATCAGCACCGCCGCCGTGACCAGCAGGATCACCGCAATGGCCGCGAAGAGAGCGAGGCTCCATTCGGCTGGGATCGGGCGGGCCAGTATTTCGCTGAGCCGCCTCATCTTTTCCCTCGCGAGGGAAGCCGGTCCTGGACCCAATGGGCGGAGCGTTCAAGCCCACGTCGGGCTCCTGACGATCTGAGGTAGGCCAGCAGCTGTCCGGCACCGGAGTCGCCTTGCGGCGTGTTCTTGCCGACGGCCAGGTTTGTGAGATGGCGCCGCTGCAAGAAGACCATCCATGCGAAGACCGCCTGCAGCCCAAACGACATAAGCCAACCGAGCTGCGAGGTAGCCGCGGCCAACGCCCCGTTCACGGCGAGCACGACGGCGAGCATGAGCGAGTAGACCGCCTTGCGAACCAAGAGTCCGGCGAGGCGGGTAATCCAGCCGCGGAAGAAGTCATGGCCGCGACCGGGAATGACCGAGGCGACCATCACCACCGGGGCGAACGCGAGCAAGAGCAGCAGGAGGATCTGGGCGAGGATCACTCCGACCGAGAGCGCGCCGACCAGGATGAAGATCCCGAGCTCACCAATGAAAACGACGATCGCGACCAGCAGCCGCTGGTACTGGCCGCCCTCCTCCATCGCGTCGGTCGCCGGCCTGTCGGCGATACCTAGCTTGTAGTAGCCGCGCTCAGCTGAGGGGTCGGCGTCGGGGAGCTTGTCGGTATCCCCGGAGTTGAGAGCGTCGTACTCATCGTCGCGCTCATCCGACCCGGTCGCGTACGGCAGGAAGTGCGACGAGTACTTGTTCAGATTGTTGACACACGTCTTGCCGTCGGCCTGAACCTGGTTGCCACGACGAAGCGCCCGAGCGAGCGCAGAGTCCTTGCCCGGGTCCTTCGACAACGGCCTTACCGGAACCGATTCGGGGTCGGAGTCATCCGAGCCGGTGCCGTCCTTGACGCAATGCTCAAGACCACCGAACTGCAGCACCGCCCACGGCTCTTGGATCAGCAGCTTGAAGAGCTGATCGGCCCCGGAGAGCTTCGCTCCCTCTCCCTCGCTGACCGATCCCTTGTTGGTGATCGACAGAAACGCCCCGGACATCTGATTGGTCCAGCTCGACGCGGACCCGATGGTCGCGGCGGGTTGCGCGACGAACGCCAGGGCGACGATCAGGTAGATGCTGGAGATGGCGAGGGTGCCCGCGGTCTCCGCATACCGGCGTTGGATGAGTGCCCGCCACATCGCCCACATCCCCACCACCACAACCGCGACAACCAGCCACGGCCGCCCGAACACGTCCGCGTAAATCGTGTGGATCGCCCCGGAGACCGGCCGGAGCGCCCCGGCGCCACCGGTCGCCTCGGAGCCGTTCAACAGGTCGAGGGAGAACGCGAAGGTGAAAAGGGAGATCAGCGTCCGGGCCAGGAACGCGGTCAGCTCCCAGATGATCGACGCGAGGAAGTACGCGATCATCGGTGGCACCCCGGAGACGTCCACCCCGCCGGTCAGGGAGGCCTCGACCGCCTGGAAGTGCTGGTCCAGGGTGTAGTTGCCGGCCGGGTACTTCTCGCTGAGCGACCCGGAGACCTCGGGGGCCGGGCCGACGTTCCCGAACATGTCCGACGCACCAGCTAACGGATGCGCCAACACGACCAGCAACACGGCCAGCGCGACCGCGAGGATCACGTACCTGGCCCTGTAAAGCCTGGACCTCACTTCTGATCCTCCCGACCGGGTGTGGTGTCGAGCGCTTCGAGGAGTGCGTCGGAGGCGAGATCGACCTGTAGCTCGCCGACCCGGCCGCGCAGGTCGCGCATGAGGCAGCGGCCCTGCCGAAACCCCTTGAGCGAGTGGAGGAGTTCGCCGTCGTCGGGGTCGAGCCCGATCAACCGAAGCGCCCGGGCGGCCTCCGCGTCGGACTCCTGACCGAACAGGAAGTAGGTTCCAACCAGCTCGGAAAGATCCCCGAGATCAGCGAGCCGCTGGCTGGCGAGGAGGACGGTCGTGTTGGAGGCGCGTCCGAGTCTGACCAGCCGGTTGAGCAGCATCCGTCCCTGAGTCGAGGCCAAAAGGAACCAGGCCTCGTCCAAGAGGACGACCTTGTGCCGGGAGCGGTCTCCGGACACCAGTTTCAGGGCGAGCGCCGCGACCAGCGAGAGCGTTGCGACGGAGATTCGCTCGGCACGAGTGTAGGTCTCGCGGGAGGCGCCAGGATCGGGCAGGGTGAGCCCCGGGGTGCGGATGGTGACGATCACTCGTCGGCCTCCCGTTCGGATGTGTCGCTGTTGCCGAAGCCGAGCCTGGCGAGCCCGAAGTCGGAGATCACTTCGAGGGCGTCGCCGGCCTCGTTGGCGGCGGTGTCCTCAGCCGCTTTCAGGCGGGTGACGACCGCGCCGAGGTTTCGTTCGTTCGCTCGGATCGTGTCGCGGACCGCTCGCTGGACCGCGTTCTCCCAAGCGGGCGGCGGATCGCGGAGGAGCTCCAAGAGATATGAGGAGGCGAGTTCTTCTCGCAGCTCCGGTAGCCCGATCGCGAGGGGGTCGAGCCGGCCCCGGTGCTTCTCGTCTGCCGACAACTCCAAGACCTCAACCGATCCGGCCATGCCGGGTATCCGGTCGAGGGCGTGGTCGGGCTTCGGGTCGAAATCCACGACAAGTGACCCCCGCCGCTCCGCGCCGTAGGCGATGGCCTGGGCGGTGAGCGTCTTGCCCGAGCCAAGGGTGCCGGCCAACAGGACAGCCGAGGCGCGGGAGGTCCGGGACGCTTCGGTTGGGTCGTACCTGACCGGACGGCCACCCTCGGCCGGAGAGAGTCCTATGTAGGTGCCGGTGTCGGAGCCAAGATCGGTTGAGGCGGTTACGACCATTGCGCCGAACTGCTCGACGGTCATCTGTTGCTCGTAGTCGGCCACGTCCGACCCGACCCGGGGTAGGTGCTCTAGGAAAAGTTGGTGCGGGAGTCCGCGCGGACGATGCAAAGACACGTCCCCGAACCGCTCGCCGAGGGCACCGACCCGGCGTTCCAGCTCCTGCCGGTCGGGTGCGCCGACCGCGAAGGAGATCGATGCCTTGAGCATCGGGGGATGCGAGGTGCCTTGGAGGATCGCTTCGTATTCGCGTGCGAGTTCGCGGTCTTCGGCGGCCATGAATCCGGGGCCGGCGATCGAGCCCTTCTCTTGCTCCCGGTAGGCGTGCTCGACGTCGAGGATGCGTTTGCGAACTTGGGCGAGCGCGTCTCGGTTGCCGATCCAGCGGGCATGGATCACTCCGTCGACCGGGAACCCGACCGCCTCAGCCGGCGCGAACAAAATCTCGGCCTGCTCACCGGGAAACACCGCCTCGGAAGCGAGCGCCCCAAGACAAGTGAAGGCTTGGTAGCTCGTGCCCCGCTCGGCCTCGATCACGAGCGAGGCGGGTTCTGCCGGGTCCTCGACCATCGGCTCGTTCACACACCGGACCAGGTCATGCCCCAACGGCTCGTAGCTGGTAGAGCCATCCGGGGTCTCGATCAACAGAGCGCCGGGCTGCCAGTTCAGGTCAAGCTCGGGTTCGCCAATGCCGCGGGTTGCGCCGCGACGAAGCAACCATTGGATCTCGGTGGTAATGGCGCGGCGGAGTCCGAGCACACCGCCAATCCGGTCGAAGGTGCGGCGTTCTGCCTCGCCCAGCTTTGCGAGGTCCTTGCTGGAGATCGGACGGGGTGAGTCAACCCGGAACAGCTCTTCGAGCCGGCGGCGGGCACGGTCGAAGGAGGAGATCACGCCCTGCCCGAGCACGGTTTCGCCCTGGCCGGTGAGAGTCACGGCCAGATACACCTCGGGCAGATGGGACGGCGAGGAAGCGAGCCGGGTTTGGTGGTCTTCGAGGAACCGTCGCCAGCCGTCGAAGTCGGCGTGGCGCTCGTCAGCCACCGCCTCCAACTCGGTCACATACCTGTCTGCCGGGTAGGTGCGTTGGACCCGCCAGATCGAGAAGTCCGCCGCGACAACATGCGCGAAGCGAACGAGCCTCGCGGCGAGCGCCTGCTTGTCGGGCAAAGGCAGATACGGGTAGGCAGTCGTGTCCAGCCGGTAGAGGCCGGCGGCCTCGCCGGACGGCCCCATCAGGATGTTCCCGGTCGCGTATCGGAGCGGGAAGCGGATCACGGCCTGACCTCCAACACTTCGCCACGATCCAGCGTCACGGTCTGGACGACGGCGCCGCGGCGACGGTGCCAACCGAGCCTGCGAACGATCCGCTTCCGTCCGTGGCCTCGTCTGATCTCCTCGACCGGGTCCGCGAAGTTGACCTCGGCCGGTCCCTTGCCCCGAGCCCGGCGAAGAGATGGCGCGTGCTCGTCGGGGGAGACCCACATCTCACCGGCCAGCGACACGGACCGGCCTGCGGCGGGCAGGGCACGCCCGAGTGACCGGCGACGAGGAGCGAGTCGCAGGGTGAGCCAGGAGAAGGCGAAGCTCTCAGCGCTGCGGCCGTCCGGGGCTCGCTGAGTCGCCAGCGTCGCGACCGCGGCCGGCAACACGACCAAGCGAAGGGGCCAGTCCAACAGACCGACCACGAACCCCGCCACCTCGACCGAGGCGAACGCGGCTACGGCGCCCGCGAGGGCGGTGGCCCGACCGCCGACCGCCAACCCGACCACAGCTGCGGCGATGGCTCCGAGTATGGCAGCGGTTGTGGCCGCGGCCGAGATCAGGATCGAGGCGACCAGCGTGGCGGCGGCGTAGGCGAGCCAGCGGAGCGGCACACCACCGGGGACCGGCAGGGGCCGTCCGTCGATCGAGTAGATCCGCCGATCAGGCCGGAACACGCGCTGATACGAGCGCACCGATTCGGGCTCGCTACTCACGGCAGGATCTGGTCGCCGATCCCGCGAGCAGCGTCAGCGATCTGATCGGCCGAGAACACCAGCCATGCCACCAAGATCGCCGCGAGGAAGAACAACGCGAGGTCGGTGTAGCGACGGTTCAACAAGAACAGCAGCCCGACAATGGCGATGATTCCACCGTAGATCTGCCCGGCGTAACGGCGGAGAAGCGAACCGATGTTCTGGCCCACGTCGTTTCCTCCGGTGGCTGCAAGAGCTTCCGGAGCCAGCCAGAGGACGAGAGCAACGACGATCGCTGGCGCGATCGTGAACGCGATCCGGCGGGTCATGAGAGCACCCCCTGAACGTCTACGACGAACCAGCGCTTGCGCTTGACCAGCTCCAGCCGGTAACGGAGCGGATAGGTCGTGCCGGTCGCCTGGTCCTCGAACCGGACCCGGGCTGCGACCGTTCGGGTCGTTTCTTCGTCGTCCAATTGAGCGAGATCGGGTTCACCGATCAGGGTGAATCCGCTGACCGGTGTGACCTCAGAGCCGGGCGCCACGAAATACACGAGATCGGCCGGCCGACTGGTTGAGGCGTAGGCACCCAGGAACCGGGTAACCAGCTTCGAGATCTCCTCGGCATCCGGGCCAGAAAGCGGCGCTCCCCGCTCAGGCTCGAAGACGGGCGAGGAGGGGCCGGCCACGAGGTACGGGGCGCCCAGCACCGTGACCTGGCCGGCCTCGTCCCGGATCGGGATCGCGAGGTTTTTGACCTGCCCCGTGGTCAGCTCGCAGGCGACCGTCACCACCGACACACCGGAAGCCGCCGGCTTGGCGTCGACTACTTCGGCCTGCGCGACACCCGGGCCAGACCCGGTGCTATCGGCGCTCGAGGTTGGGTGGCCCTGCCGGACTACCCCGCGTGGATCGGCGAAGTAGCTGCGGGCGAAGTAGACCGCGAACGCGGCGACACGATCCTC
>Ga0065721_10004853_pt1 | contig 21742 bp, 19 predicted proteins | sample Mesricmetagenome_FD_59108 | JGI IMG/M metagenome (GOLD analysis project Ga0065721, IMG submission 59108) | Mesophilic microbial community from rice straw/compost enrichment Sample: eDNA_1 v2 (version 2) | ecosystem: Engineered > Solid waste > Grass > Composting > Bioreactor | place: USA: Davis...
TAGATTCCGCCGCGCGCGGCGAGCTCCTCATGGCGTCCGCGCTCGACGATCTGTCCGCGTTCCAGCACAAGGATTTGGTCGGCGTGCCGGACGGTGGAGAGCCGGTGGGCGATGACAAAGCTGGTGCGGTTTTGCATCAGGCGGTCGAGAGCCTGTTGGATCAGGCGCTCGGTGGNGTTGTCCACGCTGGCCGTGGCNTCGTCGAGGATGAGGATGGGNGGATTTTTCAACAGGGCGCGGGCGATGGAGAGGCGTTGTTTTTCGCCCACGCTGAGTTTGACGCCGCGTTCGCCCAGCGGGGTGTGCAGGGTTTCCGGAAGACGCCGGATGAAGGGGGCGGCGTTGGCGGCTTCAAGNGCCNNCCACATNTCCTCCTCGGTGGCGTCGGGCTTGCCCATGCGAAGATTTTCCGCGGTGGANCCGTTGAAGAGAAAACTTTCCTGGGTGACCATGGCGATGTTTTCGCGCAGGAAACGCCGGGGGAAGCTGCGCAGCGGACGTCCGTCGAGCAGGATTTCGCCCTCGCTGAATTCGTAAAACCGGATGAGCAGGTTGACGATGGTGGATTTGCCGGCTCCGGTGGGACCGACCAGCGCGATCATTTCCCCGGGCCGCGCGTGAAAGGAAATGTCCTGCAGCACCGGGAGGTCGGGTGTGTAGGAGAAACGGACCTGCCGGTATTCCACCTCGCCGCGCAGGGGCGCAGGGGATTGGCCGGCGCCCTCGTCGGTCTCAAGGGCCGTGTCGAGGATTTCGAAGACCCGCTCGCCGGCGGCGCGTCCGGCCTGGAAAAGCTGGTTGAGCTGGTGAAGGCGGCCGACCGGTTCATACAGCAGCCGGGCGAGGACGAGGAAGGCGGTCAGGACGCCGATGTCGATCTGGCCGTTGATCGCCCGCCACGCGCCGAACCCCGCGATGAGGAGCATGCCCAGCGAGGCGAGGAAACTCATCGACGGGTTGTAGAGGGCCCAGGCGCGCATGACCACCAGGGTGGCGTGGCGCAGGTTCTGACTGGCGGCGTTGAACCTTTCGTGCTCCCGCTCCTCGCTGGTGTAGGTCTTGATTTGCCGGATGCCCGCGATGTTGTCGTGCAGGATGGCGTTCAGTGCGGACGCCGCGCGTCGCTGCAGGCGGTACCGGTGCTTGGCGGTGAGGGTGTAGGTGAGGGCTCCGGCCGCAAGCAGCGGGATGGGAAGCATGGCGATGCCGGCGAGAACCGGACTGTAATAAATCATGAGTGCCGCCACGACGGCGATCTGCAGCACGGCCACCACACCCTGTTCGATGCCGTCGATGAGCACCCGCTCCACCGAGGTGACGTCCTCGACCAGGCGGGTCATGATGTCGCCCGTCGAACGATTGTCGAACCACGGCAGCGGGAGCCGCTGGATGTGGGCGTAAAGGTCGCTGCGCAGGTCGAAAATGACCCGCTGCTCAAAGGTGTTGTTGAGAATGATGCGCAGCGCGTTCAGGCCGTCCTGGCCGACAAACGCGGCCAGGCCGATCAGGATGTAGGGGAGCAGAAGGTCCGGACGGCCGCCCCGGATGACATCGTCGACGATGCGCTGGGTGACGGCGGGGAACACAATGACCAGCAGCGTGCTGGCGATGGCGCTGGCCAGGGTGCCGAGTGCCAGCAGCGGATAACGGCGAAGGTAACGGAAAACGCGAAAAATGACGGCCATGGCAAAAACAACGGACGGTGCGAACCGCCGTCCCCGCCCGATTAAAGGGTGAAGACGTCTCGCCGAAACGTCCGGTTGTTCAGGCTACCCCATGCCGCCGGCGCGTGCATGGAAATTCTATCCGCCGAGATACGCCGCCTGGATTTCCGGGTTTTCCCGCAGGGCGTCCGCCTTGTCGTGCAGCAGGATCCGGCCCGTCTCCAGCACGTAGCCGTAGTGGGAGATTTCCAGCGCGAGGTTGGCGTTCTGTTCGACAAGGAGAATGGTCAGGCCCAGCTGCCGGTTGATTTCCACCACCTTTTCAAAAATGGTCTGCACCAGGATCGGGGCGATGCCGAGCGAGGGCTCGTCCAGCATGAGGCACTTCGGCTGGCTCATGAGCGCGCGACTGATCGCCAGCATCTGCTGCTCGCCGCCGGAAAGGGTGCCGGCGGTCTGCTTCATGCGCTCCTTCAGACGCGGAAAAATTCCGAAACAATATTCGAGATCCCGCGTGATGCCATCCTTGTCCCGGCGCCGGTAGGCGCCCATGCGCAGGTTCTCGAGCACGGTCAGGTTGGCAAAGACCATGCGGCCCTCCGGGGACTGGGCGAGTCCGCGCGCCACGATCTTGTACGGGGGCAGTCCGGCGATGTTTTCCCCTTCAAAAAGAATGGCCCCGCGGCGCGGCTTGATGAGGCCCGATATGGTGCGCAGCAGCGTGGTTTTTCCCGCCCCGTTGGCGCCCACGAGGGTGACAATCGCGCCCTTGTCGACGCGAAGCGACACGCCCTGCAGCGCGGTGATCGCGCCGTAGCAGACTTCGAGATCGGTGACTTCAAGCATGGGGTCGCTTCCCTGTCTTACTCACATACTGAACCTTAAACCTACTCATACACTTGCACCCGCAGCGGTCGGATGTTGGGGTTTTGCCCGTGCCCTCCGCAATGTTCAAGGGAACGGGGGTTGAGGTCCGGGCGGATTGCTGCTGAACCGCCAGACTCTTCGGAAGGCGTTCGAGAACATCCATGCTCCAAACGGCGAAGTCGATCGACCGTCGGTAAACGGCCGGTTTTTCGTGATCGAAGCTTCGGGGAATCATTGCGGAGGAGCAGGGGTTGAGGTTGGGTGTCGGTGTAAGAGCCAGTGTGGGTGTTTAGGAGGTTTCCTTTCCGAGATATGCGGCGATGACCTTGGGGTCCTTGCGAATTTCGGCGGGGGTGCCCTCGGCGATCTTTTTTCCGTAGTCGAGGACGTTGATGCGTTCGCAGATGCCCATCACGACCTTCATATCGTGTTCGACGAGGAGGACGGCCAGACCGAATTTTTCCTTGGTGAAGCGGATGAGCTCCATCAGCTCGCGCTTTTCCGTGGGGTTCATGCCGGCGGCCGGTTCGTCCAGGAGCAGCAGGCGCGGACGCGTGGCGAGGGCCCGGACGATTTCCAGGCGGCGCTGATCCCCGTAGGGCAGCGAGCGGCAGGGCAGGTCCCTTTGGGCGGTCAGCCCGAAGATGTCGAGCAACTCGTCGATGGTTCTGGTGATCTCCTCCTCCTCGCGCGCGAATCCTCCGGCCCGGAGCAGGGCGTGGGCAATGCCATGACGCAGGTGCATGTTGCAGGCCGTCCGGACGTTGTCGAAGACGCTGAGCGACTGAAACAGACGGATGTTTTGAAACGTGCGGGCGATGCCCCGCGCGGTGATGCTGTACGGACGGCGTCCGTTCATGCGCTTTCCGTCGAAAAGGACATCTCCTTTTGTCGGCCGATAGACACCGGTGATCAGGTTGAAAACGGTGGTTTTGCCGGCGCCGTTGGGGCCGATCAGGCCCACGAGTTCCTTCTCGTGAATGGTCAGCGAAAGGTCCGACACGCACTTCAGGCCGCCGAACTGCATGGTGACATTTTGGAGCTGAAGCAGCGGGGTACTCATGGCGGGCAGGGACCGGGGGCCGGGAGCCGGGGGGCAAGGGGCACCGGTGGGGGACGATGCAAGGAGCCCCTCATCAGGTCGTCCAAAATCCCAAACTGCAAAACGCAAGCCGGCGCCTTCATGCCCGTTTTTTGGAAAAGGAAATTCCGCCGAAAAGGCCCTGGGGGCGCGTCAGCATCAGGATGATGAGAAGGAGCGAATAAAGAATCATGCGGTTTTCCGCGATTTCCCGCAGCCATTCGGGCAGCCAGGGGTAGTCGGACACCGCGCGCAGCCATTCGGGCAGGATGGTCAGGAGGATGGCGGCAAACACCACACCAAAGGTGCTTCCCATGCCGCCCAGAATGACCATCACCACGATGTCCACGGAGCGCAGGAAATTGAATCCCTCCGGGTGCACGAACTGCTTGTAGTGCGCGTAGAGTCCGCCGGCGACCCCGGCAAAAAATGCCCCGATGGTGAAGGCGAGCACCTTGTATTTGGTCGTGTTGATTCCCATCGCCTCCGCGGCGATCTCGTCGTCGCGCACGGCGAGGAATCCGCTGCCGTAGGTTGAGTGAACCAGGTTGAGGACGACGTAGATGGTGATGGCGGCAAAGGCGAAGGTCCAAAACAGGTTGGTGTGCTGCACCATGCCCCCGAGTCCCCGCTGGGCGCCCAGCGGTTCGGCGTTTTGAATGATGCCCTTGATGATTTCGTTGAACCCGAGGGTGACGATGGCGAGATAGTCTCCGCGCAGTCTCAACGACGGAATGCCCACGGCCAGTCCGGCCACCGCGGCGCCGATTCCCCCCGCCAGCAGCGCCGCGACATACATGAAGGTGGTGCCCGTCGCATGCGTGCCCAAAATGTAGCCGAAGGTGAGGGTGAGCCAGGAGGATGCATAGGCTCCCACCGCCATGAACCCGGCATGCCCGAGGGAAAACTGTCCGGTGTAGCCGTTGACCAGGTTGAGACTGACCGCGAGGATGATGTTGATCCCGATGCCGATCAGAATGTCGTAATAATACGGACTGATGCCGCCCAGCCCCCACGAGGCCAGGCCGCAGAGCAGGAGGGACGCCAGCAGGAGGATCTTCGTGCGCTCGAGCATCAGACTTTCTCCCGTTCGGTTTTGCCCAGCAGGCCGGAAGGCTTGACGAGCAGGATGAGAATCAGCACGCCGAAAACGATGGCGTCACGGTAGGTCGGACTGACGTATCCCACCACAAAGGCCTCCAGCAGTCCGATGAGGAGGCCGCCAAGCGCCGCGCCGGGAATGTTGCCAATGCCGCCCAGCACGGCGGCCACGAAGGCCTTGAGGCCCGCGTTGACGCCCATCAGCGGTTCAATGCTCGGCTGCTGGATGGAGGTCAGGATTCCCGCCGCCCCGGCCAGCGCGGATCCGAGTCCGAAGGTGAAGGAAATGACGATGTTGGTGTTCACGCCCATCAGCGAGGCGGCCAGCGGATTGAACGACAGGGCGCGCATGGCCATGCCGAGCCGGGTGTGCAGGACCACCGTCCGCAGGGCGAAGAGGAGAAACAGCGTCACCCCCACCACGATGACCTGGCCCACCGTGATGGTGAGCGCGGAGAGCGCCCCCCAGGATTCCGGGATCTCCAGCGCGCGGTCGGTGATGATTTCGGGGAAGGATTTCGGGTCGGCCCCGAAGACATACTGGCCGCCGTTTTCCAGAAAAAGCGACACGCCGATCGCGGTGATGAGCACGGTCAGCCGGGGCTGGTCGCGGAGCGGACGATAGCAAAGGCGTTCGATGATGATGCCGATCGTCGCACAGGCCAGCATGGCCACCAGCAGCACTGCGGTGGCTCCCGGAAAGGACGGCCCGCCGCCGAAGAGCTGGAGCAGGCGCGGAGCGGTGTAAAATCCGGCAAACGCCCCGAGCATGTAGACATCCCCGTGGGCGAAATTGATGAAGCGCAGGATGCCGAAGACCATCGTGTAGCCCAGGGCAATGAGCGCGTAGATGGCGCCCTGCGAGAGCCCGTTGATGAGCTGCTGGAGAAACTCGATGATCTGATCGGACATGCCCCGCCCTTATCGTGGCAGCCGGAACGCCGTCACGGCGTGACGGTCTCCAAGAATTTGAAACCGCCGTTGTCGATGGTCATGATCACCGCCGGCTTCGACGCGTTGCGCTGGGCGTCCAGCGTGATCCGGCCGGTGATGCCGTCATGATCCTTCGTGGCGGCAATGGCATCGCGCAGCTTTTCCGGTTCGGTGGTGCCGGCCCGCTTGATGGCCTCCGCGAGGATCATGGCGCTGTCGTAGCCCAGGGCGGCCATGTCGTCGGGCGTCTCGCCGTATTTTTCCCGGTATTTCTTCACGAAGTCCTGGACCTTCGGCGACTGGTCGTCGGCCGAGAAGTGGCAGGAGAAGAATGAACCGTCGAGGGCGTTGCCGGCGACCTTCAGCAGGGAGTCGCCCACCCAGCCGTCCCCGCCCAGGAGGGGAACCTTGATGCCGAGCAGACGGGCCTGCTTGGCGATGAGGGCGACCTCTCCGTAGTAGCCGGGAACAAAGATGGCGTCCGGCTTGGCCGCCTTGATCGAGGTGAGCTGCGGTTTGAAATCCTTGTCGCCGCTGGAATACTTCTGCTCCCTGACGATCTCCCCCCCGTTGGCGGTGAAGTCCCTGATGAAACATTCCGTGAGACCCACGCTGTAGTCCTGCTTCACATCGGTGAGTACCGCGATTTTTTTCCACCCCTTGGACTGCGCAAACTTCGACATGACCGTGCCCTGGAAGGGGTCGATGAAACAGATGCGGAAAATGTAATCCCCGACCTCCGTCACCTTCGGGTTGGTCGAGGCCGGGGTGATCATCGGAATTTTGTTCTGCTGGCAGATCGGGGCGGCCTCGAGGGACTTGGACGAGGCCACTTCGCCAAGGATGGCTGCCGCCTTGTCCTGGGCGATCAGCTTGCGGACGATCGTGGCCGGCTGTCCCGCCATGGACTGGTCATCCTCGGTGATCAGCTTGAGCTTCTTGCCGAGCACACCGCCGGCGCGATTGATTTCTTCAATGGCCAGTTCGGTCCCCTTGTGGGACGACTGGCCGAAACTGGCGCTGCCGCCGGTGAGGGAGGCGAATTCTCCGATGACGATTTCATCCTGGGCAAGGACCGCCGAGACGGAGGCGAGCATGGCCAGCGCTTTGAGGAAAATTGGGCGCAGCATGCCTTATGGAACTGGCTTCCCGGGGGATTTTCGTCAATAGCAAAGCGTCAGGCGCGCCGGCCGGCGCCCTTAGGGCCAGAGGTGCTTCACCCAGCCGAAAATCTGCGTGCCGAACAGCCACAGCAGCACGAACACCCCCACAAAATAGGCCACCGAAAGCACCCCGGCCGCCAGGGAAGCCAGCACCATGAGGCCGTCGCGTTCCAGCCACGCCAGGGCGGCGAAGGCGATCATCAGGGCGGGAAAAAAGTTGTTCAAGGGCAGCTGCGCCATGGGCACGGCCAGCAGAGCGCCCCCCGTGAGGATCAGCCAGCCGATGAGACGTTCGCCGGATTTGCCGGTGACCCAGGCCTCCCGCCGGGGACGGCAGATTTTTCGTCCCAGTTGCAGGACCTTCCGGCAGAGGCGCAGCGTGGCCACCCACCCCCTGCCGTGCAGCCGCAGATCCCGCATGACCTTGGGCAGAAGCGGGACCTCGCGCCCCTGCGACATCTGCCAGCCGCATGCGATGAAGGTGGCCGCGCCGGCCATCGTGTAGGGCCCGAGGGGAACCGGCTGGAGAAAAGGCACCGCCAGCAGGAGGCAGACGAAACAAAAACTGGCCGGTCCCAGCGTTTCGAGCGTTTCCTCCAGTCCGATGTCGTCCGCCTCCGCCCGGCGGATGCAGGCGTCGAGGGCCTCGTCAACGGTGGCGGCGGGGGCCGTCGGGTCGGCATTCACGGGAGGTCAGTGCCCGCGCGCGCGGGTCTCGATGGCCGTCGAGGTCGAAATCCGGTCCGTGTAGGCCAGCAGCAGCGCCGAAATCACGAAGGTGAGATGAACGCCGGCCTGACAGATCACGGCCGTGGTGTTGACGGAGGTGTTGCCGTTGATCTCGATGAAGGTCTTCAGCAGGTGGATGGACGAGATGCCGATCAGGGCGGTGGCCAGCTTCACCTTGAGGACGCCGGCATTGACGTGCGAAAGCCATTCCGGCTGGTCGGGATGCCCCTCCAGCCGCAGACGGGAAACAAAGGTTTCATAGCCGCCCACGATCACCATGATGAGCAGGTTGGCGATCATGACCACGTCGATCAGCCCCAGCACGGCGAGCATGATGTCCTTTTCGGTGATGCCGGGAGGGGAAATCTCCGGGGTCAGGACAATCAACCCGCCGGTGAGGGTCATGGCCACCCGGGCGCCTGTCGCCGCCGCTTCGGGCAGGAAGACCTTTTCAATCAGGTGCACCAGCTCAACGAAGAACTGGTACACATAAATGGCCTGGGCGGCGATCAGACCGAGATAAAGGGGAGCCTGCAGCCAGCGACTGAAAAAAATAAATCCGCCAAGAAGTTGCTGAAACTGGGATTTGCCGGAATGGGTCATGTTGTAAAGGCAGGACTTCTAGCAAAACGCGGACGATGTGCAATCGGCAGGGGAGGGGGAATTCGGATCTCGGAATTCGGAAGGGGGACCGCCGACGTAAGGAGGCGGTTCCAATCCGTCGGAGGGACAACCCCCGGGCTTGCCTGTAGATGAGAATGCCATCCCCGAAGCGGGAACGGGGACACCCAGGGGGCAAAATGGGGGCCCGGAGGATGTTTCTCCTTCAGCCCCCGATTCCGGAAAAAAGCGTCCTTCCCGCCAAAACCCGCCTGCGCCCGATCCGAAGGCGATGCCCGATTTCTATTGTGCTTCTTCTCTTGGAAAACTAGACAACCACCCGTGTCTGACATCCTCAAATTCTTCCTGCACCTGGACGACCACCTGGGCGGCCTGATTCAACAATACGGGCCGTGGATCTACGGTATTCTTTTTCTCATTGTCTTCTGTGAGACCGGCCTGGTGGTGACCCCCTTCCTTCCGGGCGACTCTCTGCTCTTTGCGGTGGGGGCTCTGGCCGCCGATCCGAAAAACAATCTCAACGTCTGGTTTGCCTCCATCCTCATGCTGGTGGCGGCCATCCTCGGGGATACCGTCAATTATTGGGTCGGCAAAATCGCCGGAGAAAGCCTGGCGCGCAAATACCCGCGCATTGTCAAACCGGAGTACCTCGCCAAAACCCACGCCTTTTTCGAAAAATACGGCGGCAAAACCATCATTCTGGCCCGCTTTGTCCCCATCGTCCGCACCTTTGCGCCCTTCGTGGCGGGGTCCGGGGCGATGAATTACTCCCGCTTCATGATGTTCAACGTGGTGGGCGCCTTCCTCTGGGTGGGACTCATCACCGCCGCCGGATGGTTCTTCGGCAACATCCCCATCGTGAAGAAGAATTTTGAGCTGGTGGTGCTCGGCATCATCTTTGTCTCCGTCCTCCCCATCATCTGGGAAATGGGCAAGGGCTGGCTGGAAAAACGGCGCCAATCGGCCGCGTAACCCCCCCTCTCTTCCCTTGCGCCCGGTCAGAAGCCCGGGCGATGACAAAAACGCGACAGACGCTTCGGGCGTGTCGCGTTTTTTGCATTTCCAGGGGGATTCCGGGGACGATACGTCGCCGAAGGACACTTGGCACGGCGTTTGCTTATAGCGTTCCACTGACCGCCGTTTGGCGCCGGTAAATCATCCAAACAACCAACCAAGACGTATCAAACCCATGCTCAAGAGAAAACCCTTGTTGGCAGCCCTGGCCGCGACAACGTTCGCGCTGGCCGCGGTTGTCTTACCTGATGGAGCGTTTGCTCAAGAAACCGTCGTTACCGAGACCGCCACCGTAGTGGCCGAGGCGACGACAGCTGCGGCGGAGGAGGCCCCCGCCGCGGACTCCGGTGACAATGCCTGGATGCTGACGAGCTCCGCCTTGGTGCTCTTCATGTCCCTGCCCGGCCTGGCGCTGTTCTATGGCGGCATCGTTCGCAAGAAGAACGTGCTGTCCATCTTCGCGCAGATCTTCGCCATCGCCGCGCTGGCCTCGATCATCTGGTGGGCCGTGGGCTTCAGTCTGGCCTTCTCGGAGGGCAACGCCTTTATCGGAGGTTTCGACAAGGCGTTCTTCAAGGGTGTGGACGGAAACCCGGGTACGTTGGGCACGGTTTCTGAAAACATCTTTGCGATCTTCCAGCTGACCTTCGCCATCATCACCCCCGCGCTCATCATCGGCGCGGTGGCTGAGCGCATCAAATTCTCCGCGGTGCTTCTGTTCACCGCGATCTGGCTGTTTGCGGTTTACTTCCCCTTCGCCCACATGGTGTGGGGCGGCGGGTTCCTGGCGACCACGGTGAAGGCCATTGACTTCGCCGGCGGCACGGTCGTTCACATGAGCTCCGGATTCTCGGCGCTGATCCTCTGCATCATCCTCGGCAAGCGCACCGGTTACGGCAAGGAGCCGATGGCGCCGCACAGTGTGGTGCTCACCGGCATCGGCACCGGCATCCTCTGGGTCGGCTGGTATGGATTCAACGCCGGTTCCGCCGGTGCGGCCGACGGCCTCGCGGGCAACGCCTTCGCCACGACCACCTTCGCCGCGGCCATCGCGGGCGGTGTGTGGGGCCTCGCGGAATGGATCTTCAAGGGCAAACCCAGCGTGCTCGGCATCTGCTCGGGTGTCATCGGCGGCCTCGTGGCCATCACTCCCGCGGCGGGCTTCGTCAGCGTGGGTTCCTCCATCATCTTCGGCATCCTCGGCGGCCTGGTTCCGTTCTTTGCCGTGGTTTACCTCAAGAAGATGATCGGTTATGACGACGCCCTCGACACCTTCGGGGTGCACGGTGTGGGCGGTCTCCTCGGAGCGGTTCTCACCGGTGTCTTCGCCGACGCCTCCGTCAACTCGGTTGTTGCGGATCTTCAGGCCGAAGGAGTCAACCTTGTTGTTGAACAAATCAAGGCGGTGATCTTCACTGCGGTCTGGTGCGTCGTTGCCACCGCCATCATTGCCTACATCGTGAAGTTCACCATCGGTCTGCGGCCCACTGTGGAAGCGGAGACCGAAGGTCTGGACACCACGTATCACGGCGAGGAAGGCTACCTTCTCGACTAATCGGCAGCGACAATCGATACGTATAAACCGACATGAAAAAAATCGAAGCAATCATCAAGCCCTTCAAACTGGAAGAAGTGAAGGACGCGCTGGCCGACCTCGGCATCGAGGGAATGACCGTCAGCGAGGTCAAGGGCTTCGGACGCCAGAAGGGTCACACCGAAATTTACCGCGGAAGCGAATACACGGTGGATTTCCTGCCCAAGATCAAGATCGAGGTGGTGCTCGCCGACTCCCTCCTGGAGAGCGCGGTGGCCGCCATTGTGAAGGCTGCCAAAACCGGCAAGATCGGTGACGGCAAGGTCTTCGTCTCGCCGGTCGAGGAAGCCATCCGCATCCGCACCGACGAGACCGGCGAAAAAGCCGTCTGATCCGGTAGGGCCCCTGTAAAGGGTAGATAGGGAGAGCCAGGCAAGCCGACGGGGTAGGGAGAGACCCCGTCGGCCTTGCCATTTTTTGATTCGGAATACGGAACCCGGTAGGCGGATCTTCCGCCTTCCCCCTTCCGACCTCCTCCCCCTCACTCAACCCGGTGTTCCGACCGGGTGAGGGTGTGGATATACGCGCGGCGCTCCGTCTCGCCCGGATCGCGACCGGCGGCAAAACCGACCGATCCGCGGAAGGCGGCCAGCGACGCGTATCCGTGGTCGGACATCCAGGTGCTCAAGCCCTTTTCGAGTTCGGCGAGATACATGACTCCCCGCCGCAGAAGCGCGGAACAGACCATGGTGACGTGCGCGCCCGCGAGGATCAAATGGGCCGCGTCCTCCGCCCGGTGGATGCCTCCGGACGCCGCCAGGGAAAGCCGCAGTCGGGGCGCCATCACCGCAATCCAATGCATGGGCAGCCGGCTGTCCATGGTGGTGCTCAGCGGCAGACTGACAAGTTCCCCGTTGATCGGGGTGGCGAGATCGGGCTGGACGAACCGGTGAAAAAGAACCAGCCCTTTCGCGCCGGCTTTCTGCAGCTGGGCGGCCAGCCGGAAGAGATTGGTGTAAAAGGGCGTCAGTTTCACCGCGATGGGAATCCGCACCATCTCGTGAAGCCGGGCCACCCATTCGACGGTTTCGCGTTCGATTTCCTCCGACGCCCGGTCACTCACCTCCGGCACCCGGGGAAGGCTCATCTCAATGGCATCGGCCCCGGCGTCCTCGAGCCGTTTCGCCGCCTCGAGCCAGTGTCCGAGCCGGCTGACATTGAGGCTGGCAATGAGGGGAATCGGCACGCGCTTCTTCGCGTCCCGGAGGTGCTGGCAATACAGATCCGGCGTGACGTGAAAAAAACGGCCGTCTTCCCCGTCGCACTGTTCCCCAAACAACGAATGAAACACCACCGCCGCCGCGCCGGCCTCCGCCATGCGCTCCACATTGGCGACATGTTCGCTGCGGGGTGAGGCGGACGGCACAAAGGGCGTCCGCAACTTCAGCCCCAGGTAGTCCACTCGGAGATCGGGGTTCATGGCCGGGTTCAAGCAGGACCATGCCCCCGGAGCCCGGAGAAGGCTACGCGTGGATTGTTTTTTTTCGTGTGGAAATTGACCCGCAGGCGCCCCCTGCCGATGCGCCCGTTTGCGGCTTCCGAAAACTGGAGCCGGCACTCGGATTCGAACCGAGGACCGACGGTTTACAAAACCGTTGCTCTACCGCTGAGCTATGCCGGCGACGTACTGGGGTAAATCTCATGAAAATCGGGGCCTGTCACTTGATAATTCACGGTCATTTTCGACGGCAGGAGAGGGGATGCCTCCCCAAATCCGCCGTGAAAACGCGGGATGAGGTCAAAGTCGGCCCGGATTCGCCACAAGGTCGGGGGCACCACGCCAGGTTGGCCGGGGAATGGCAAAAAGGTTTGGCGGTTCGCTCAGGATACCCGATTCCCCGGCTTTCCGGAAGGACGCGGGCCTCGTGCGGGGAGCCAAAGGCTTTCCGGTTGAGGCACCCGTCGGGCGGCTTGTCGCGGATGGTCCCCAAGGGACCGTTTCTCAACGGATGGGGGATCCGCCCAAAGTTCCTACTTCTTAACCACGGCAATGCATTCGATTTCGTAATGCAGCGTCGCGAGGCAGCCGGTGATTGTCGTGCGGGCCGGATAGGGGGGCTTGAAATACTCCTTGTAGAGTTCCTGGTAAAGCGGGCCGTTGGCGGGATCCCTCAGGTAGTTTCGGGTCTGAATGACGTGGGCGAGGTCGCTGCCGGCATCATGGAGGATTTGCTTGAGATTTTCCAATGAGCGCCGGAATTCCTCCTCGAAGGTGCCGGAAATGATCTTGCCGGTTTTGTCGACGGAAGCCTGACCGGAAACAAAGATCAGATCGCCGTAGCGGACGGCCGGACTGAACGGCAGATGGGAGACGGGGGTGTCGGGAGCTTTGGGATATTCGATTTCAGGCATATTGGGCGTTGTTGATGGATTTGAGGGAATTGATGAGGGCGGTTTTCCGTCTGGCGGTGAGACGCCGGGAGGGAATGGCGATGCTGATGGCCGCTTCGGGAAAGCCCAGGGGGCCGAGGCTGGTCGCGAGGCAACAGACGCCGGAAACCGACTCCTCGATTTCTTCGGCGATGCCGGTTTCGCGGGCCTTTGCGATGCGCCTGCGGAGCTCGGGCAGGGATTTGACCGTCTGCGGGGTGTGGGCGTGCAGGCGGGTCTTGGCCAGCAGGCGTTCGAGCTGGCGCTCGTCAAGTTGGGCGGCAATGGCGCGGCCGAGGGCCGTGCAATAAAACGGATCGCTCTGGCCGGGCGTGACAATGTAACGCAGCGGCTGGCTGGTTTCCAGGTAGTCGAGATAAATGACCTGGCCGTTGGAAAGGACGCCGAGATTCACCGTTTCGTTCAGTGCTTCATGCAGTCGGCGGAGGATCGGGCGGACCGCCGACTTCAGCTCCGCGTAGGGATCGGCCGAGGCCAGACGCGCCGTCCGTGGTCCGATAAGGTAGTCCCGGCTGTTGGATGGCCGCGTCACATAACCGAGCTGGTGAAGGGACTGAAGGAGCCGGTAGGCGGTCGGCTTGGAAAGTTTCACCGCCTCCGAAATGGTCTGCAGGGAGGCGGGACGCGGTTCGGCGGCCAGAAACTCCAGAAGTCCGAAAACTTTGGTGATGGAGGAGGTTTCGGACTTGATCACGGGTCGAGGGGGTAGATGGGGCGGCGGATTTTTCGATAGGGAAGGGAGAACAGGTCGCTGGTTCCCGGTCCGGGCGTCCGCACGGTGAAGCTGGAGCGCATGATGCCGTCGTAGGCGCGCCGATGACCCACCGCCGCCTTGATGCCGATGACCTGGAAGTCGGCCGGCTCGACGCCCTGGCTGCGCCACTGCCCGAGATCGAAGGGCGGCGTGGCCCGGCTGGTGAGCAGGATGGTCATGTTCCCGCTCGTGACGACGGCGCACGGCCCCATGGCGATGTGACTGCCGCGAAGCGCGGCGAGATGGCTTTGTTTGTCCTCCAGGACAAAATTTCCGTCGGTGAGGCGGACAAGCGTCACGTCGAGTTCGACCGGACCGGGATCCATGCTGGATCCGCGGCCGCCCAAGGGCAGGCGCACGGTCGAACCGGGGGCGACGGTCTGCAGGCGCTCCACGGCCTCGGGGTCGTTGAGAATGATGCCGCATTTCTCGAAGGGACTTTCGAGCAGGGCGCGGAGAATGAAGGTGGCGTCACCCGCGGCGCCGCCGCCGATGTTGTCGGCCGGCTCGACGAGCAGCGCGGGAAACTGACGGTCCTCCGCGATCCTGCGGATGGCATCGGACAGCTCCCATTCCTCGGTGCGGTTTTGCCGGACAAGGTGGCGCGCTTCGTGGAGCAGCGTTTCCAACGATCGCGTGCAGACGATTTCCGGCTGGGTGCTGACCACCCAGAACGTCAGTCCGGTGTCCGGCGTGTCGGCGTGGGCGAAACCGGCGGCGATGCCGATTTCGAGATGTCCGGCGGTTTCTTCGAGGGTGCGCGCGCGCCGTTCCAGCGTGCGCATCGGATCATTGGCGGTTCCGGTGTCCGGCGGAGCCAGGAGGATGCGCGAGTGCAGGTAGTGCGTGCGCACCGTGAGGTTTTCCGCCCACACGCGACGCAGGAGTCTGGCGCCGCGCACGGCGGTTTCCCGCGCGTCGGCATGCGGATTCTCCCGATAGGGAATCAGGGCGGTTGCACAGCGGGCCATGAGTTCGCTCACGTTGGCGTGCAGGTCCAGAACGGCAAAGAGCGGCAGGGATTCCGCGCCCGAAACTTCCCGGATGCGGCGCAGCAATTCGCCTTCCACGTCGGGCAGGTTTTCGGTGGCCATCGCGCCGTGCAGAATCAGAAAGATTCCGTCGATCCCCGAGGCCAGGGCGGATTCCAACCGGGGGCGGAATTCGCTCCAGTATTGCTCGAAAATCTGATCGCGCAGCGGTCCCGACGGCGCCGCGCCGTAATAGATGCCGGGGTACACCTCCCAGCCGAATTCGAGGGCCGTCTGCAGGAGCCCGTCCATCGGGGTGTCGTTGCCGCGCAGGTCCAGGATGGCGCTGTCGCGGATGATCTTGAACCTTTCCAGTTCGGTGGGTTTCTCCACGAAAGTGTTGGTTTCGTGGTAAAGGCCGCTGACGAAAAGGCGCTTGGGCTTCACGGCTTGTACTCGGCAGCGTGGCGGGCAAAGGCGCGTTCGGCCCGTGCCAGGGCCTCTTCAATGTCGGCTTCGCGATGTTCGAGGCAAATGAACCAGAGTCCCCGCTCGATGGCGCGGACGCCTTCCTCAAGGAGGCAACGGCGCAGATGCGCAAAGCGCGGCGCGTCATGTTTGCGCACGTAATCGCGGTAATCGCGCACCGGGGCGTCCTCGGCGCCGGCTTTCAATATCACCGCGTGGAAAATATGACCCGGTCCCTGCGGGCGGATCGGTATGCCATGACGGTCGCCGAGCGCGCGGAGTCCGTCCATCAGCCTGCGGCCGAGGGCCGGCATGGCTTCGAGCGTGGCTTTCCTTTCGACGGCCTGATCGAGGCACCAGCGGCTGGCGGCGAGGCACAGAGGGTTGGAATTCAGGGTGCCGGCGTGGACAACCGCGCCGCTGATGATTTTCTCGAACGCAAAACGCTTGCCTCCCAAGGCGGCGAAGGGTACGCCGCCGCCGATGGCCTTGCCGAGAACCGTCAGGTCCGGCGAAAACCCATAACGGCCCTGTGCACCGCCGGGACCGCAGCGGAAGCCGGTGATCGTTTCGTCCGCGATCATGAGCATGCCGTCGCGGTCGCAGAGTTCGCGGATGGTCTCGATGAGGCCGGGCACGGGTTCGATGCAGCAGGTGTTGCAAAGGACCGGTTCAAAAATGATCGCGGCGATCTGACCGCGGAATTCCTCGACGCGCTGACGCAGGTGCTCCGGATCGTTCCAGCGGGCGACGACGAATTTTTCCAGCACCTCGGGAATCACCCCGGCGCTCGGATGCAGGCTGGCCGGGCGTTCGTCGGGCCCCCATTTGTCCGGCGGCGTGCCGTAGCCCACCAGACCCTCGTCGCCCCACCCGTGATAGTGTCCCTCGAACTTGAGAATGAGCGGTTTTCCCGTGTGGGCGCGGGCGAGGCGGAAGGCGGAATTGACCACCTCCGTCGCGGAATTGTTGAAACGCACACATTCGACGGACGGCATCATCCTGGTGAGGCGCTCCGCGACCTCGATTTCCAAGCGGGACTGGGCCGCCCAGTGGGTGCCCAGGAGGGCCTGGGCATAAACCGCGTCGGCAAGGCCCTTCGCCGCATGACCGTAAAGCAGGGCGCCCTGACCGTTTTGAAAGTCGATGTATTCGTTGCCGTCCTCATCCCACAGGCGGCAGCCCTGTCCGCGGGAGAAGTAAAGCGGGACCGGCTGTTCGAGCTTGCGGATGCCGCTGTTGACACCTCCCGCGATCACCTTTTCGGCGCGGGAGAAGAGATTTTGCGATTGGGAAAATGTGTAAGGCACGGGTTTGAAGAAGAATTTTCTTGTTTCGTAATACGAAATTTGGATTTCTTCAAACAGAATTTCCAATGAAGGCAAACTCCGGCTCTCTTTCCGTGATCGACGCGCACGCCCATGTGGGTGTCGATCTGCTGTTTTATCTGAGGGGGTATGCCCCCTACGGGCTGGGATGGAGCGAGCTGTGCGAGGCGGGTGACGCGTCGCGGGTGGATAAGTTTGTGGTGTTTCCCATGCCCACGCATCTCGGCCTGCGGGCGGAGGCTTTGCGGGAGGGGCGGATCGAAACCGGCGGCGCTTGGGAGCAGGTCCCCTATGCGTTTGAGAATCGCCGCATGGCGGCGGAAATCGCCCGGCACCCGGGAGCCGCGCGCGCCCTGCCGTTCTGGATGTTTGATCCCGCGCGCGAGCCGGAGCGTCAATGCGCCGCCCTGCGCGCGCTTCACGAAGAGTTTCCCTGTGCGGGACTGAAGGTGCAGGCCACCATCATTCAATCCCCGATTTCCGGTCTGCTTGGCACCGGCGCATGCCTGCTGGATCTGGCGGAGGAAAAAAACTGGCCGGTGTTGATTCATACCAGCGTGCATCCGTCCGATCCCTGGTCGCCGGTGGCGGACATTCTTCGCATCGTGGAAAGCCGTCCGGGGATCCGCTTCAACCTGGCTCATTCCTGCCGCTTCGACCGTCCGTCACTCGATCGCATCGCCGAACTGCCCAATGCCTGGTTCGACTGCTCTGCGCATGCGATCCACTGCGAGTTGGCTGTGCAGGACCGGCCGGCCGTCGCGGCGAAGGACCGCCGGTTTGAGAGCGACTACCGCGACCCCGTGCGGGTGCTCGGCGATCTGGCCGCGGCCTACCCCGACAAACTCCTCTGGGGGAGCGACGCGCCGTTCCATTCCTACTCCGACGATAACCTGAGCCTGATGAGTTCCTATGCGCGCGAAGTGGAAATCCTCCGGGCGCTGGGGCCGGAAGTTGTTGCCCGCATCGCCTCGTCCAATACGCTTGCCTACCTCGGATGATGACTGACGAATTTTCCCTCTCCGGCCGCGTGGCGCTCGTCACCGGCTCCACGCGCGGCATCGGCGCCGGTCTGGCGGACGCTTTGGAAAATGCCGGCGCCAGGGTCTGGCGCCATGGCCTGCCCGCCGAAGGACAGAAGGATGCCATTCTGCTTGATCTGTTGGAGCCGGACGCGGCGAGCCGGTTGATGGAGGCCATTCCGGGAACCGCCCCGGACCTCTTGGTTTGCAATGCGGGGGGCTTTTTTGACCGTCCGTTTTTGGAAATGGATGTGGCCGCCTTCCGGAAGACGATGCAGCTCAACGTCGAACAGAATTATTTTCTCATCCAGCAATTTGCCCGGCGCCTTTCCGCCGAAGGCCGGCCGGGTGCGGTGGTGGTGGTGAGTTCGGTCAACGGATTCCAATCCGAGGATAAGTCCACCGCCTACGACACCTCCAAGGGGGCTCTGGTCATGATGGTCCGCACCCTCAGCCAGGCGTTGGCCCCGTTTCGCATTCGCGTCAACGGACTGGCCCCGGGCCTGGTCCGGACACCGCTCACCTCCCGGTGGATGGATGCCAAACCGGACCTGGTGGCGCATTACGAGCGGAAGATTTTTCTGGGACGTGTGGCCGAACCCGACGATCTGGGCGGCACGTGCGTCTTTCTGTGTTCCGAGGCCTCCCGCTACCTGACCGGCCAGACGATTGTCGTGGACGGCGGTCTGACGGTCGGCCAAATTGGCAGGTTTATCCCATGAGCCTTTTCCCCGAACTCGAATCGCCCTCCATCGTCATTGACGACGAACGTCTCGACGCCAATCTGCGCCATATGCAGTCCGTGTGTGACGCGCACGGCGTCGAGCTCTGGCCGCACATCAAAACGCACAAGATTGTTCCGATTCTTCGCCGCCAGCTCGCACTGGGCGCGCGGGGTGCGACCTGCGCCAAACTCGGCGAGGCCGAGGCGATGCTGCCTTCCGGGGTGCGCCGCATCTTCATCGCCCACTCGCTGGTGGATCTGGCCAAGGCCGAGCGGCTGCACGCTCTGGCGGGGAAGTTGGACCAATTGATTTTGGCGGTGACCAGCGAGGCTCATTTCGAGGCGCTGGAACGTCTCCTTGAGGCGGCTTCGATTTCCGTTCCGGTGCTTCTGGCCGTTGACACCGGCCTCGGCCGGGAGGGGGTGCGTCAGCCGGAGCGATCCGCAGAAATCGCCGCGCGCATCCGCGGTTCAAAGCGCATGAACCTGCTCGGAATTTATACGCATGAAGGGCACACCTATGGAGTGGATGGGCCGGAAGAGGCGGATACCCGTGTGCGGGAAGTCCATCGGATCCTCACCGCCCATGCCGAGGCCATCGGAGGGGATGTCACCCTGTGGCCCGGTTGCAGTGTGAGCGCGACCCGCATGGCGGCCCTCCCCGGTGTGCATGCCGTGCGTCCCGGCGCGTATGTGTTCAACGACCTTGCGCTGGGCGAGCGCACGAAGATTGTGCCCATGGAGGACTGCGCGCTGACGGTGCTGGCTACGGTGGTTGACCGTCCGGAGCCCGGCCTCGCGCTCATCGATGCGGGATCCAAGGTTTTCAGCGGGGACAAAACGCGGGAGGGCTTTTCGGGGCGCTGTCTCGAATATCCCGACATCTTCGTCCGTCGCGTCAATGAAGAACACGGTTACCTGGCGGGTGAGAGTGTGGATCGCCTGAACCTGGGTGACCGCCTGCGGTTTGTGCCCGCGCATGTCTGCCCCGTCGTCAACCTGGCTTCCGAAGTCGCACTCGTCCGGCAAAACCGGGTGATCGAACGGTGGAAGGTGGATGCGCGCGGACGCTCCGATTAAATTTTTTCCCAATCCATGAAAATTCTCCGTTACCTCGATCCCGAAGGCAAAATCCATTACGGCGAGCAGAAGGCCGACCGCGTCGAACGCCTCGAAGGCGATCCCTACGCGGGCCTCACGGCAACCGGCGAAGCCGCCCGCGTGCAAAAGATCCTCGCCCCGATCGTGCCGGTTTCGATTCTGTGCATCGGTCTCAATTACAAACATCATGCCGCCGAGAGCGGAATGAAGGCGCCCGAACTGCCGATTCTCTTCGTCAAGGGCCCCAACACCCTCCAAAACCCCGGCGATCCCATTGAGATTCCCACCCACCTCGCCAGTTCCGAGGTCGACTACGAATGCGAGCTGGCCGTTGTCATCGGCAAGCCCTGTAAAAACGTGAAGCGGGAAAACGCCCTCGACTACGTGCTGGGCTACACCTGCGCCAATGACGTGAGTGCCCGCGACTGGCAAATCAAACGCGGCGGCGGACAGTGGTGCCGCGGGAAATTTTTCGACACCTTCGCTCCGCTCGGACCGGTGCTGGTGACGACGGATGAAATTCCCAATCCCAATGCGCTCGGCATCAAGACGATTCTCAATGGCGAGACCGTCCAGGACTGGAACACCAATGACATGATCTTCGATGTGCCGGCGCTGATCGAGTTTCTCAGCGGCAGCACGACGCTCCTTCCGGGAACGGTGATCCTCACCGGCACGCCGCACGGAGTTGGCATGGCCGCAAAGCCGCCGCGCTGGCTCAAGGCCGGCGACGAGGTAACCATCGAAATCGAAAAGATCGGCCGGCTGACGAATCCGGTCGTCAACGAAGCGTAACCGTTTTCCGCCAGGGGGGCGGAACTTATGGATGACGGTTGCCTTCCACCCGGCGAGCCTCCGCTCGCATTTGAAAGCGGGGCGAAAAAGCAAAATGCCGGGACGGTGTTGGCTGGGAGTCGTGAGCGGGGGTGACCGCTCGGAACCCCAAAGCCGCGCCCGCCCCCATCTGCCGCAGACGGCAAAACAGAATTTGTGCGGCGTTGTCGGTGACGACCAACGTCCTTGCAGACACGGACGGCCGGATCACAACGCCGCCCGCTAAAGGATGTTTCTCAGGGCGGAACCCAATTCCGCCGCCATGCGTTGGAATCCGAGGTCGGTCGGGTGCACCCCGTCCACGGTGGCCTCGCCGTCGTCTCCCAGGAGGCGATCTCCCTCCAGCCAGTGCCAGGGCAATCCTTCGCGAAGTCCATCAAAAGCCTTGCGGGCCGCCCGGCGCCTTTGGGCGATGCGGAACACCAACTCCGGTGATGAGGCCGCCTTGGGCATGTCGGGAGAATCCACAAACAGGAGCGGGGTCTTCGGCGCGTTTTGCGCCAGCACCGTAAGGAAAGTCTGAAGACGCTCATCGATGCCTTCCACCGGGATGTTGGGCAGACAATCCACCACCAGACAACGCGGCCGCAACTCGGCCAGGAGCCCGGCAATTTCCTTTTCCGCCAGGGCATTTCCGGAAAAGCCGAGATTCACCATCGGGACCGCCAGTTCCCGCCCCAGAATCGCCGGATACGCCATCCCGGAGCGAGAGGCACAGCCTCCCTGGACAATTGACGTGCCATACACAACGACAAAGCGCTCCTCGCCGGCCACCGGGCGCAGTTCCCTTCCGGATTCCACACCAAGTTCCAGGTGCTCCAGGGAATTGTAGAGCGGAAAATAAATCCGGAATCTCCGGTTTTGGCGGTCGCGCTTTTCAAATAAAACCTTTTCAAAACTCCGTCCCTTCGCCCCGTTCGGTCGTCCGACCGCCACCCACTTCCAGGACGTTCCGCTCCATTCATACACATCCAAGCCGCTTACTCCGGTGGCCGGCATGTGGTCCATGGCCAGTTCGTCGAACCCCACCGTCCAGCGCGCGGCAAGGGTCGGCGAATCCGTTTCAAAATCCACATACAGCCCCGAGCTGCATCGGCTCAGTTTCCAAACCGGCGGACGCACACGACCTTCCATCCGGTCCGGCAATCGGGTCCAGCGAACGGATTCGGACGGCCAAGCCTGACCCTGGACCGGAAAACGACCGGCATCCCACCACGTCAGGCCCGCTTCGACCGTGACGGAAACAAAGTTCGGGTCAATCTCGATGATTTTCAAATCGGGGGTGTTTTTCGACATGAGAGACTGTTTGAAAACGCGGTGTCGGGGACCTTCAGGGAAGAATGGTTTCGCCGGAACTGCTCCGCCATGCGGGAGCGGACCTT
>Ga0065721_10050262_pt1 | contig 21722 bp, 15 predicted proteins | sample Mesricmetagenome_FD_59108 | JGI IMG/M metagenome (GOLD analysis project Ga0065721, IMG submission 59108) | Mesophilic microbial community from rice straw/compost enrichment Sample: eDNA_1 v2 (version 2) | ecosystem: Engineered > Solid waste > Grass > Composting > Bioreactor | place: USA: Davis...
GCCCGGGCCGCGACCGGCACCGCGAGGCCGCAGAGGTCCATCAGGTTGACGAAGTTGGTGTAGGTTCCGAGCCGGGCGTTGGGGCCGATCGGGTCGGCGGCGAGGTCGTCGACCGTGTAGAAGGTCGGGATCGTCGGCACGCAGAAGAGATCGACCGCGGTGAGCGCCGGTTCGGCCGCGCGGATCAGCTCCTTGAGGCGGTAGAGGCCGCGGAAGGCGTCGGTGGCCGTCAGGCCCTCCGCCTTCGCGACGATCGAGCGGGTGACCGGGTGGACCGTCTCGGGCCGCTCGCGCAGGCGGTCCTCGAGGACGGCGTGGCGCTCGGCGATCCAGGCACCCTCGTAAAGCATCCGGGCGACGGCGTAGAACGGCGAGAAATCGACCGGCACGACTTCGGCGCCGAGTGCGGCGATCCGCCCGACGCTCGCGGCGAAGGACACCGCCTGCACCCCGTCGCCGAAGAATTCGATGCTGGCCGCGTCCGGCACGCCAACCCGAAGGCCCGGGTCCAGCATCACCCGCGCCGGCGCCGCCATCCGCCGCGACCAGGCGTCGGCGGCGTCGAAGCCGGCGGCGACCTCGTAGACCGCGAAGGCGTCGTCGACCGTCATCGCGAAGACCGAGACGGTGTCGAGGCTGCGGCAGGCCGGCACCACCCCGCTGGCCGACAGGCTGCCGAGGCTCGGCTTGAGGCCGACGATGTTGTTGAGCGCCGCCGGCACCCGGCCCGAGCCGGCGGTGTCGGTGCCGAGGGCGAAGGCGACGGCGCCGTGGGCGACGACGACGCCCGAACCCGACGACGAGCCGCCCGGCACGATCGCCGGATCGAGCGCGTTGCGCGGCACCGGATAGGGCGTGCGCAGGCCGACGAGGCCGGCGGCGAACTGGTCGAGATTGGTCTTGCCGACGACGATCGCCCCGGCCGCGCGCAGCTTGGCGACGACGAAGGCGTCACGCTCGGGCGCATAGGCGAAGTCGGGGCAGGCCGCCGTCGTCGGCAAGCCGGCGACGTCGATGTTGTCCTTGACCGCGAAAGGCACCCCGAACAGCGGTTTTGACGGATCGAAGTCGCCGAGCGCCTCCGCTTCGGCCACCACTTCGGCCTGCGGCCTGAGAGCGATGAAGATGCCCGGATCGTCGACGGCGGCGAGGCGCCGGTAGACCTCGGCGACGACCTCGGCGGGGCGGATGCCCGCGCCATAGGCCGCCGCCAGGGCGGGAAGGGTGAAGGGCAGGTCACGCATCGCTCGTCTCCCGATCGGGCGGCCGTAGACGGGTCTCGCGCCTCCCGTCCGGCTCGAGCCGGCGATGGCGCTGGAGGAGGCGAGACGGCGCCGGAACGCTCCGTCCTCGTCACCGCGGCTCGCTACGGGGGCGGAGCACCCGTCCCGGAGCCTTCGCCGGCGAGCATGCGGATGACCGGTGATGCCGACAAATGCTAGTTTGGCACGTGAGCGATGCAGAAATCGACAACGCTCGTGTTTTGAGAAGCGTCATGAAGCACTTGCAGACCTTTCGGCTGATCGAGGGCATCCTGCGCGCCGGCTCGATCCGCAAGGCGGCCGAGGACATGCACATCACCGCCTCGGCGCTGACCCGCCGCGTGCTGCAGTTCGAGGCCGAGTTCGGCGCGCCGATCTTCGAGCGCCTGCCGCGCGGGGTCCGCCTCAACGCCGCCGGCGAACTGCTGGTGCAGCATCTGCGCACCCAGGAGCACGATCTCGCCCGGGTCCGCGCCCTCGTCGCCGATCTTTCGGGCGTGCGCCGCGGCCACGTCCGCATCGCCTGTTCGCAGGCGCTGCTGCCCTACTTCATGCCGGCGGAGATCGCCCGCTTCCGCCGCGACCATCCAGGCGTCACCTTCACCGTCAGCGTGCGCGACCGCGCCGCGGCCGAGAAGGACCTCGCCGACTTCGCCAGCGACCTCGCCCTCGTCTTCGAGCCGATGCATCTCGCCGACTTCGAGGTGCTCTCCGCCGTCCCCCAGCCGGTCCACGCCATTCTCGCGTCCGACGATCCGCTGGCGGCGAAGGACGAATTGCGCCTGCGCGACTGCCTCGCCCGCACCCATGTCATCCCGACCGCCCCCTACGGCGTGCGCCACCTCCTCGACCTCGCCGCCCGCAGGCGCGGCTATGCGCTGCGGCCGGCGATCGAGGCGGAATCCTTCGAGCTGATGCGCCATTACGTGCTGCACGAGCGCGCCGTCAGCTTCCAGCTGCCGATCGGCCTCGACCCCGGCGGCGACGCCCGACTCGCGATCCGGCCGATCGCCGCCAGGGACCTGCCGGCCGGCCGCCTGCTGCTCGGCCAGATGCGCGGCCGCGCCCTCCCCGTCGCCTCCGCCCGCTTCGCGATCCAGCTGGCGACGGCGCTCGAACGGCTGGCGGCGGGTTGAACCGGGCGCACGGAGAACGTCCGCACGCGAAGCCGGGGCGGAGCCCGTTTCGCACGGTGATCCCCTCCTCCACGTGCCGTCGGCGAGTCGAAGGCGGAGAAATTCACCACGTCCCGACGACATCTGCTCGACGTCGTCGTTTGCCACGGATTCACCCGAACGTTTCGCGAGGCGCACGCCTATCGTCTCGGCCCGGATCCGTGTCGGCGTCGACCCGCTCGCCACGAACTGGTCCGATGAACCCGCCGCCTTTCAGGTCCGCATTGCTCGTCGAGACCTCCACCCCGGCCGTCGGACCGATCCCTCTGGTCTCGGTCGGCGGGACGGACCCATCCTCGTCGCCCCGAACGGCGAAGAACCGGTCGAGACCGACGCGTCGATCTCCCGCGTTCACGGCCGGGCCATCGAAACCCTGGACCGCGCCGGCGCCGCCGCCATCGAGAATGGACAGGAAGAAAGTGGGCTGAAGGACATCACATCCGCGTGATATCTAACTGATACATATAGAGATTTTAATTTCGATTTTTCTCGATACCCCCAATTATACCCCCAAATGCGTCCAGTGCCGGCATTTCCGCTAGTCGTCTGGCGTCACGCCTCGATCAGGCGAGCTGATTTCGGGTCATAGGTGTAGTCGGTGATTGTGCCGTTCGTGATCCTCTCGACCACATCGTCGGCGACGAACAACGGAACGAGGAACCATTGGCGGCGAATCATACCAAGCTCATGAAGTCTCTACTGTCGGGACTTCATGAGCGCAGGCAAGCCCGACCGGGCGCCGGCCAGTCAGGCCGCAACCGCATAAGTTCTGACGAGTCGGAAATTCCCGCGACAGGTATGACCCGCTGTCCAATCGGCCCTTGATCTCGACGTCGAGGCTGATGTTCAAGAAGAACAGGTCTTGTCTGTTTCACGCTTCTCGCGTGATGCTGAACCTCTCCAACCGTGCGCCAAAAAGCTCCATTTCATCAGCCGACAGCGGCCGTCCGCGTGCCTCAGCGTCGAGGTTGATGCTCAAGTGAAGATAGCTCGCGCCACGGGCGCAGACGTCCGCGGCGAGGTTGACCGGCAATGTGCCGAGCACGGCATCGCCGGGACCGAGCGCCTCGATCGCTTCGGTATCGAGATGCGAAAGCGCCACGACATCGTCGTGACCATGTTTCCTGGCCCAGTCCAAGGCACCTTGGTGCCTGGTGACAAAATAGGTAGTCATCGCGATCTTCCGCAGCCTTCGCTCTAACGCATATATCTAGAGACCATGATGTTCGATAATCATCGCATTCCCGCCAATTCATCCCTGAATTCTTTCGGCACATCCAGTCGCAACGGCTGAATTAATATTTTGAGACCTTTTTGAAAAGCTTCTGACGATTGCAGAATTTCGTCTCTTCTGTGCTCTTTTTCGTCGATATGGACCACCGCGTTTCGCAGTTTCTTAAGCTTGAGGAACGCCTTCGCGAATGCCGCCGACGAGCCGGCCTTCCGGCGTTCCGCCACATCGCCGATGATCCTTGAGAACTCATCCCTTCGGAACGACAGGGACAAGCCTCCGGCGATGGCGATTTTCTCCACCGCCGTTTCGAAGGCGAGCGTGAGGGCGCGGACCTCGTTGCCGTTCGCCGCGATGCGCAGCGCAAGATCGAAGCCCTCGTCGATCCGGTGATCGTTGGTGGCCCATGACAGGCGTCGCTGCAGTTCCGGGCGCACGAGCCGGGACACTCCTTCGTCGGCGTCATCGAGCGCGTCCAGCGTGGCGATGGCGGCCTGCCGGATGGAGGACGTCTGCAGCACGCGCTCCCGGAACGACAGGTCGGCCAGTCGCCGGCTCGTCCCGGCATGGGTTTCGCCGTCGATCAGTGGCCCGAAGCGGGTCATGTCCCCGGTCGCTTCGAAGACGGTCAGCGCGGAAATCCAGTCCATGGTCCTGAGCAGCCCGTCCAGCCGGATGACCGGTGTCGGATCCTCTCTAGCGGTCTTCAACTCGTAGGCGCCGTACCAGATCGCTTCGACGGTCACGCCTTTCAGGGCGCGGATCGCGAGGGCGGCGGTGAGCGCGACCAGCGGGAGATGGCGCAGTCCGTGAGTGATGTCGAATTCCACCGAGTCGCCTCGGTCCACGTGGCTTTCCACCATCGCGATGAAGCCGAGTTGCTCGTCGGCGTCCCGCGCGAAGCTGATGCGAGCCGCGGTCGTCGGAATTCCAAGCAGAGGCGAATAACGCTCGGCATAGGCGGCGATCTCGATGTCGGAAAGGGCCCGTCGTTCCGGCATTCCCGTCGATTCGGGAGCGCCCGGCGCTTCGAGAGCCGAAACGAGGGCTTCCCACCCGCTGGTCTCGGTGCCGCAGAGCACGATCCTGTCGGGCAGTTTGCGGCCTGCGAGCCGTCGCCGCTCCGCGATCAGGGCCTGCGGGAAGAAGCGGAACGGCCCCGCCCCGCCCGTCGCGCCGTCGAAGGCGTAGCGTGTGGGAGAATATCTGGCCGTGCCGAGGAAGGAGAAGAGGATACGAGCCATGCCTCACGCCTCCGCCGGTCGGGGCGTAGCCGGCGCTTCCGTCGTCCTGCCGCGAGGTGCCTCCCTCCGCCAAGCACCAAGCTGGTCGTGCGGGAGCCTGTTGAAATCGACGATGAAATAGCGGGACGGTCCTTCCTCGCGCTCGAAGAACCAGACGTCCTTGGCGTCCGGCAGAGCCTTGGTCTTGATCTCGCAAATCGTCGTGCAGGTGCTCTTCAGGAACTTGAACATCTCGAAGTCGCTGTTCTTCAGACGGCGCACGTCCTCGAAGTAGAGATCCTGGTCGGGATGGTCATACCCGACGATGCGCAGCTTCCAGTTCTCGTATGGCCTGCGCTCCTCCGTCAGCCGCCGCTTCTCGAGACGCTTGGCGGCCTGGGAAGTGACGATGCCGATCAGCACCGTGAGCACGGCGTAGGAAGGCAACTCGCCAGCCCAGTATTCGGCGCTCGTGATGTTGTTCCACAGCAGATCGAAAAAGCCCATTGCGATGCCCCCGCCAGAGTTGTGTCCGGCTCAGGATGTCGACGTTCCTCCGGGTCTGCAACGCCCGCAGACGCGCCGCAACGTTACCGGCCCTGCCACAGATTCCTTGCCGCCCGCACGATGGCGTCATGACCAGTCGCGACCTCGTCCTTCTCGGCTACGAACGTGCCCTGCGACCGGCGGCGGGCGCGCATTCTCGAGGCCGTCCGCGCCTTCGGCATCGGCAGCCAGCTGTCCGCCCACGAGTGCCTGATTTCGCCCGGCGAGAGGCGCGAACTCTGGCGTCGTCTCGCCGACATCGGCGACGCCGCGGAAGACCGGATGCTTCTGCTCGTCCTCGATCCGCGGCTGCCGGTGACCGCCATCGGCGCCGCCCGCGCGCCGATGTTCCCGTCGCTGGTCTACGTCGGTTGATGCCATGCCCGCGACAGGAGCCACACCGTCATGACGACCCTCTACATCGACAGGGCCGATTGCGATCTCGACGTCGAAGCCGAAACCATCGTGCTGCGCTCGGGGGAGGATCGGCGCAGCACGGTGCCGCTCCGCCTCGTCGAACGGGTCGTCGTCGGGCGCGCCGCGCGGCTCACCAGCCGCGCTCTCGCCCGGCTGGTGCGGGCCGGCGTAGGCCTCCTGATCGAGCCGGAGCCCGGCAGGGGCGAGCCGGCCGTCATCGCCCCGGCGCCGGGCGACCGGATGCTGCGGATCGCCCAATACCACCTGTCGCTCGATCGCGCCGCTCGGGCGAAAATCGCGGCCGGCCTCGTCCGCCGGCGGCTCGAGGGCGCGCGGCTGGGGCTTCCGGCGCCGTCGTCGGCGGCCGGGCTGCGCGTCATCGCGACGCTCGGCTCCCTCGGCGGCGCGGTTTCGATCGAGCGGCTGCGCGGGCTCGAAGGCGCCGCCACGGCCGCGATCTTCGAAGCCTTCGCGCAGCGGGTGCCGCCGCCCTTCGTCTTCGCCGGCCGCAACAGGCGTCCGCCGCGCGATCCGGTCAACGCGCTGTTGTCGCTCGGCTATACGCTCGCCCAGTTCGAGTCGGTACGGATGGCGACGCTGGCCGGCCTCGACCCGGCGATCGGCATCTATCACGAGACGAGCCGCAACCGCGACAGCCTCGCCTGCGACCTCGTGGAACCGGTGCGCCCGCTGGTCGAGGACTGGGTGGTCGCGATGCTGGGATCGGGGGAGATCGGGATCGGCGATTTCTCGACCAGCGAGGCGCAGGGCTGCCGCATGCTGAAGGGCGCACGCCGCAAGGTCTACGCCCATTTCGAGGAGACGGCTCGCGAACCGGTCCGGGCCTGCCTCGCCGAGGTCGTCGGTGAGATCGTCGCGGTGCTGCGCCGCCGCGCCGCCGATGCCGCGTCTCTCGCCGGGCTGCTCGACGCCGAGGGCGACGGCGCAGGGGGCGAGCAGGCAGGGAGCGAGCGGGCGGGGGGCGAGGAGGCGGAGCCGTGACCGGCCTCCTTCTCCGGCCGGCCGCCGGAGCGGATGCGGCGACCTACGTCGTCGCCTACGACATCCGCGACGCGCGGCGTCTTGCGAAGGTCCACAAGCGAACCATCGCCGTCGGTCTTCGCCTCAACTATTCGGTCTACGCCGCCGACCTCGACGGGCGCGCGAAGGCCGCCCTCGTGGCCGACCTGTCGCGCCTGATCGATCCGGCCGTCGACGACGTCCGGCTCTACCGGGTTCCGCGCCCGCCGCGCGGCGCCTGGTTCGGCCCGCTGCCGATGGCTGACGATCTTCTGCTGTTCGGCTCCCCCGCGGCCGGCCTCGCGGCCCGCCTCGCCCGGCAGTCGATCTGAGGCGGGGGAACCGCGGGCAGCGATTTGACCAAGTCAAGATCAAAAAGTGAACAAATAAAGGAAAAACCATGCCTTTTCATGTCATTTTCAGGGCAAATTCTGTTTCCTTTTTGTTCCGCTTGCAAGCACCTCATTTTGCTGGCACTTTTTTGTTCCAAGTCCCTCGCGGACTTCCCCGCTTCTTCAGGGGAGTGAAACTTCAGCGCGGCCACCATCTCATACCGGGCTTTCGCTCGCGGACTTCCCCGCTTCTTCAGGGGAGTGAAACCGGCCTCTGCGAAACCGACACGTTGTCGGCGCCGCTCGCGGACTTCCCCGCTTCTTCAGGGGAGTGAAACCCCATCATAACGATGGGCAGAATGCTTGGCCACTCGCGGACTTCCCCGCTTCTTCAGGGGAGTGAAACCTTGCGAGCGACGTAGTCCTTCGGAATGGGGCTCTCGCGGACTTCCCCGCTTCTTCAGGGGAGTGAAACCCGATGCGGAAATCGGAGCAGGCGATCTTGGGACTCGCGGACTTCCCCGCTTCTTCAGGGGAGTGAAACCCGCCACGGCCGCCCCGCCCCGCCCCCGGGTCGCTCGCGGACTTCCCCGCTTCTTCAGGGGAGTGAAACGTTGGGCCCGACGGGGCCCGGGGGGATACGCTCGCGGACTTCCCCGCTTCTTCAGGGGAGTGAAACTCCACCGGCGCGGCCGTCCGCACCATCAGGTACTCGCGGACTTCCCCGCTTCTTCAGGGGAGTGAAACGAGCAGCGACGGCGAGATCAGGCCCGGCATACTCGCGGACTTCCCCGCTTCTTCAAAGGAGTGAAACAGGGCCAGCCCGCCGGTCAGGCGCACTTCGTCTTGCAGACTTCCCCGCTTCATCCGCGGAGTAAACCGCGATGAACGCCAGCATCCGGCGGTAACGTTACCGCGCTTGACTCGCCCCCGATCCGTTGCAACCCTGCGTGCAGTTTTTGCTGCGGGGGCGGCCATGGCTGATAGGGCGCACATCGTTCTGGTCGAGACGGCCTCCAACCAGGCTTTCGTGTTCCAGACCAACAAGCTTCGGGAGATCGTCGGCGCCTCCGGCCTCATTCACGAGGCCGGGACACACTGGGCGGCGGCATGCCTTTCGCAGGCCGAAGGAGCGGACAGGGACAACCCTTCTGATCCCGCGGAGGGAGCGGTCGGCACCGTGGAAGGCCGTGCCCGCCGGCTACGCGCGGCGCCGCTCATCGAGACGGGCGCCGTGGTCGAGCCGGTCGTTCTCACCTCCGGCAAGGCGGTCTTCCTGGTCGACAGCCGCGCGCGGGGCGAGGCGCTGGTGTGCGCACTCACCCTCAGGGCCCTGAAAGAGGCGCCGGGCCTCACCGTGCGCGGGGCCGTCAGCGACGAGGCGATCGACCTTGGCGCGGACACCGCAAAGAATACCGGCGGCGCAATGCGCAACCTGTTCCGGAGCGTCGAGGCGCTGCGCCTCGCCCTGCCGCCGGCCGAGGCGCGCTTCGCCCTGCTGCCGCCGGTGGAGCCCTGCCGCACATCCGGTCTGCCGTCCGAGGGGACCGAGCGCGGCGAGCCGCTCTCGGCGCCCTCCCTCGCCAAGCGCCGCGCGGTATGGGCCGCCATGACCCGGGTGAGGGCCGACCTGCCCGGACTGCCGCTCGCCGACAATCCCGACGACCTGGTGGAGGCGATGCGACTGCCGTGGCTCGGGGTCGTCCACGCCGACGGCAACGGCTTCGGCCAAGTCTTCATGAACCTCGCCGCCTATTGCAAAGGGAAAGACGGCAAGGACCCGACCGCGCGCGACTATCTCAACCTCTACCGCAACCTCTCCGTCGCGCTCGACCTCGTCGGCGTGACCGCCCTGCGCAGTGCCGCGCCCGTACTCGGCACGCGCGCGCTCAAAGGGCAGAAGGACGGCGCCGTGCCGCTGCTCGTCAACGTCATGGGCGGCGACGACCTGACGGTGATCTGCGACGGCAGCCGCGCGGTCGCCTTCGCCAGGGCCTACCTCGACGCCTTCGAGGAGGCCGTGCGGCAGGAGACCTTCGACCTCGGCGACGGGCGGACGATGACCAACCCGATCTGCCGGCTCACGGACGTGAGCGGCACGCCGATGCGCTTCGGCGCCGCGGCCGGCATCGCCATCGTCAAGCCGCATCACCCGCTGCACCGGGCCTACGAACTCGCCGAGGAGCTGACCAGGTCGGCCAAGGCTCTGGTCAAGCGCCGCTTCTCCGATCCGGGGCTTTCCGCGCTCGACTTCCAGATCGTGTTCGGCGACAGCACCAGCGACCTCGGCGACCTTCGCGCCGGCTGGCAGATCGCCTCCCTCGGCGCAGTCGCGCGGGCCCATGCGCGGCCCTACGTCACCACCGCGCCGTCCAGGGTCGCGGAGGACAAGCGGCCGCTGGCGGAGACGCGGCACTTCGCCCGGCTCGAGCAGGCCAGGGCCCAACTCCACCGGCAGGACGGCGGGCGCAAGGCGCTTCCGCGCGCCCAGCAGCACGAATTGCGCGATGCGCTCTTCGGCGGCAAGGCGGTGGCCGACGCCCGGCTGCAACTGATCGCGGCCCGCTATGGCGAGGCAGGTTCGGGTGGAGGAGGCGGCATCGACTGGACACGCTTCGGCGGCTCGGCAACGACGCTCTATTTCGACGATCACAGCGATGCGAAAGGGATGGAGGACGAAACCCCGCTGTTCCGCACCCGCCTGCTCGACGCCATGGATCTCATCGACGTGGGCCAGCACGACGCGGCGGACGCTCCATGAGCGACCAATCCTTTCGCCTGCGCCTCGAAATGCTGTCCGACTGGCGGATCGGCACCGGCACCGGACGGCAAGGCTCCGTCGACGGCATCGTGGCGCGCGACGTGCGCGATCTGCCCTTCGTGCCCTCGACGACCCTGCGCGGCATCTGGCGCGATGCCGCCGAGACGCTCGCCCATGGACTCGACGGCGGCGCCGCCGGCGGCGGCTGGGCACGGGCGGTCGACCATCTGTTCGGCAGCCAGCCGGCGCTGGATGGAGGCGCGGGCCGCGAAACCGGGCCGATCCCCGGCCTCCTCACGGTCGGCGATGCCCGCTTCCCTGACGAACTCGGACGCCTGCTCGAGCCGCGCCCCAAGGCGCGGCAGGCGTTCACCTTCATCAAGAGCGGCGTCGCCATCGATCCGGAAACTGGCCGGGCAAAGGACGATTTCCTCCGCTTCGACGAGATCGCCAGGGCCGATGCCGTCCTGGCCTGCGAAGTCTCCATCGCCGAGACCGGGGATGAGGACGTCGATAACAAGCTGAAGGCGTTCGCCCTCGCCTCGCTTCGTCTCGTCGAGCGTCTCGGCGGCGATCGTCGCCGCGGCGCCGGGCGCTGCCGTATCGAAGTCGTCGAAAAGGGCAAGGCGGGCGACGACCTCGTCGAGGAGGCGGTGAACCGTCTGGCCGCCGATCACGAAGCTCCCGTCGACGTTGCAGTGCCGACGCAGGACCGCATCGTGCATTATGGCGATGCCGCGGGCATCGGCGAAACGCTCCGCTTCGGCCTCGACGTCGAACTCACCGCGCCGACGACCATCGCCAGCAAGGTGGAGGGCAATCTCACCAGCACGCTGGACTTCGTGCCCGGAACGTTCCTCCTCTCTGCCGCCGCCAGATTGCTCGCCGGGGTCGGTGTCGCCGAGGACGACTTCTTCGCCGCGGTTTCGGCCGGGCGGGCGCGGGTGCTCGCAGCCACGCCGCTCGCCGACGGCAACCGCGCCCTTCCGGTTCCCTTCATCCTTGAGGAAAAGAAGGACGACGCATCCAGCCCGTGGCCGGGAGGCGCACGCGGGTCTCTGCGTGTTCGACCGCAGGCCGACGATGGCGGGGCACAGTACAGACCGCTCCGTTCCGGCTATTGCCTCGCCGAGGCGACGCCCGGCAAAGGCGTGCGCTTTGCAGCAAGACCGGAAACCGGCCTGCGCACGCACAACGCCGTCGACGACGCCAAACAGAAGCCGACCGAGGACGCCGGCGGCGGCGTCTACGTGCAGGAAGCCATGAAGCCGGGGACACGGCTGCGCGGGGCTATCGTCATCGACGGTTCGCTGCTGCCCGCCAGCGCCGCCGGAAAGCTGGTCGGCCAAAAGGCATTCGCCCGGCTCGGCCGCGCCCGGATGACCGGCTACGGCGCCGCGACGGTGACCGTCGTCGGTGCCGATCCGGGGCCGCAACCGGTCGCGTCGAACAGTGCTGACGGGCGCCTCCGACTTCTCGTCGCGAGCGATCTCGTATTGCCTGTGGGAGCGCCATCGCAGCCGCTTGAAGCCCTCTGCGACCTTCTCGTGGAGGCGGGCGTCGAAGCCCGCATGTTGCCCGGTGAAAGCGAGGTGCGCTTTCGCCGTCTCGACGGCTGGATCGGTGCCTGGGGTTTGCCGCGACCGTCGTTGACCGCCGTCGCGGCCGGGTCCGTCATCGTGCTGGCGGGTGCTGACGACGTGCCTGCGATGGTGCTCGAGCGACTTGCCGTCACCGGGCTCGGCGAGCGCCGAGGCGAGGGATACGGCGAGATTTGCATCGCGCCCGGCATTTTGACCGGACAGGCATTGAACCCGCCCCCGCAGACTGTGGGTGAGTGCCGCGGCGCAAGCGGCGAGACCTCGCCGCAGGCGAACGAGCGGCATCGGGCAGAAAACGCCGAACTGCGGGACACAGCCAAACAGAACCACCTCGAATCGTTTCTGGAGATCGTCGAGCGCGCAGCCGTCCTCGACGTGCTACGGACCTTCGCGGAACTCGCAGCCGCGGACGAAAGCATCCGCGGGGGCATGCTCGGCTGGAAGGCGGGCCGCGAACCGTCGCCGCCGATGAGCCAACTCGGCACGCTGAGGGGCCTCATCGACGCAGCTGGCGATCGGCCGAATTTTTCCGCCGCGTGTGAATTTCTTCGCAAGATCGCGGCGGCCGACCATCGCGCGCGCAAGTGGGGCGGCAAGGCGACGATTGGTGTTCTGCACGATCTTTTGTCTTCCGGCGACGAGAAGACTACCCGGATAGGCGACGAGCTGGTTTCGATCTGGGAAATTCTCGAAAGGCACCGCAAGCAGGCTTTCGACGAAGCCCTTCTCCCGGCCACCATCGTCTCCACGGCTGAAGAGGTCCGAGCGCAATGGGCGGCCAAGGCGACGGCCGAATTCCTGTTCGCCGCGATCCGCCAGCACAAGCGCTCCGGCGAAGGGGCAGACGATGTGGCGGCCTCTTCGGTGCCGGTGGAGGCCTGACAATGGCTCGGAAATGCCTCGTGCTGTTTGATGTCGAGGCTGTGCTCACCGCAGCCGTCGCCATCCACATCGGTAACAGTGACGACGAACATATTCAGGACGCGCCGATCGCCGTCGACGGACGCGGCCAGCCCTACCTGCCCGGAACCAGCCTCGCCGGCCCGATCCGCGCCTGGTGGCGCGACGTGTTCGGCGACGACCGGATCTGGGGGGCTGTGGAAGAGAAAGGCCACCGCCAGAGCCTCGGATACGCGAGCTTCATCACCATCGAAGACGCTCCGGCGACCGTGCCGGCTGGTCTCGTTGCCGAATTGCGCGAGGGCGTCGGCATTGATCGCTACAGCGGAGCGGCGGCGGAACGGATCAAATACGACCGACAGGTTCTTCCGGCCGGAACCACTTTCGGCCTTCGCTTGCGCCTGGAAGTCCCGGTGCCGAGGGATACCATTAAGCCCAAACTTCCGGAGATGGCGGCCGATGAGGCGGAAACCTGCCTCGTCATGCTGCTGAAGGCGCTGGAAGCCGGCGATATCCGCTTCGGAGCGGCCAAGACAAGCGGCCTCGGCAGGCTCCACGCCTCGGATGTCGTGCTGCGTCGGTTTGATATGAGCAGCGCATCAGGCGTGCTGGCACGACTTCGTCCTCCGGGCCAGGATGACCCTGCGAGAATTGAACTCAAGGAAGGCGTCATACGGCCATCGATCGCCGGGCGCGTGGAATTCCGTCTGCATTGGACGGCGCGGACGCCGGTTTTCAGTCAGGCAGGGCTGCAAGGCGCCACCATCGACGCGATGCCCCTGCTCACCGGCGGGCGAGACGGCGAAACGCCCGGCTATGCGCTGGTGCTGACCGGCGCCTCGATCAAAGGCGTGCTCAGGGCGCAGGCCGAGCGCATCTGTCGTACCCTGCGCGGTGACTTCGGGGCGCTCTCGCCACATCATCTCGACCAGATCGCCCTGTCGCTCGTGGAGTGCCTGTTCGGCGGACCGGGGAGATCGAAGGAGTCGGCCACCAACGAGAAGGCGAGCCGGATCGGGCGGGGCGCGCTCAGCGTCGACGACTGCCGTTTCGGACCGCAACTGTCGCCGGCAGAGCAGCAAAGCGTCGTCGGGGCGGGGGCCGACGCCGATATCGCGAATGCCGTGCGGAGTGCCCAGAACGCGATCGACGCGCTGAAATGGGGGGGCGCGCGGATTTCCCAGCACGTCGCCATCGACCGCTGGACGGGAGGAGCGTCCAAGGGACCGCTCTTCAATCGCCTTGAACCCGGACGAAGCGGCGGCGTCATTCGCATGACCTTGGATACCGACCGTCTCGGAGCGAATGGCGATCCACAATCACCCGATGCCGCGATGGTGCTGCTGCTTTTCCTGCTCCGCGATCTTGCCAAGGGGCGCATTCCGGTGGGCTTTGGTGCCAACCGCGGCCTTGGCAGCATCGCCCTCGAAAAGATCGAGATCGTCGAGGTCGGCGAAGGCGCTGCCAGGAAATTCGGGTTGGCCCCGCGGTCGATCAGCGGCGAAGACCTCGCAAAGGTCGGAAGCGTCCTGCTCGATTGCTTCCTCACCGGCACGATTCTGTCGGAGAGCGGAGAGGCCAGGGCCGCGGCGGCGCATCTCGCCGACGTCTGGCGAAGCTATTGGAATGAGGTGAAGTCCGCGGTGGAGACGGCGTCATGACCATCGCGACCACGCAACTCTCGCGCCTCTTGCTCGACGGGATCCCGCCGACGGGAATCCTCGCCTCCCTTTCGAGCCTTTCGCTCACCGCGGATATCTCCTTCGGTTTGTCGTTGTCACGGGCACGGATGGACATGCTGCGCGTCATCGGCGAGGGGATCGTGGAATCGATCGACGGCGATGCCGCCGCGTTGATGACTGCCGCCTATGAAATCCGCCTGTTCGGGGCATCGACGGATGCGCATTGGCAGCGCACCGGCGCGGAGAAAGGCCGGCTCCTCGTCACCACGACGGCGGCTTGCGAGGGGGCTGAAGCCTATGAGGTCGCGAGCGAAACTCTCCCGCGGACCTATCGTCTCTGGGGCAAGGCCGAGGCGGCCGATCGTCCTGGCTGGTGCCGGATGACGAGCGCGCGTATTCGCCCGCTGCCCGTGCCACTGGCCGCATCGGCAGGGGCTGCGCTCGAATTGACCGCGGAAGAACACGTCGCCTTCGGCCGAGACGGCAACGCGTTCGTACTCGCCCAGAGACTGACCGGTCTCAGGGTCGCGGCGGGACAACAGAAATCGGGGCGTGGGAGCGACGATCATGACTGAGCAGCCGCACCAGCGCGGAACGCTGACACGCATAGTCGAAGGCGGCAGGCTGATCTGGGTCCTCGAATGGGAGTTCAAGGGGAAGACGGAGTCGCGCAAGGGCCTGGCTGTCGAGCGCGTCCTCGACGACGCGCTGCGCTATCTCGACGAAGCCGCCGCGCCGGCCGGCTTTTCGCAGCCCGTGTTCTTCACGCTGAAAATGCCCAATCTCGTTCGGGTTTGGCCCGCCGACGAGACGTTCGCCCGCGCCGCGCGGGAAAAGCTGGAGGAGGCCGCCCGGCAGGAGCGGCTCGCCATCGAGGCGGCCCGGCGACAGGCGGAGGCCGCCGCAGCGGAGGCGCGGAGGGAGCGCGGCGCCCCTTTCCCCCAGCCGGCGTCGTGGCGTCGCACGGCGAAGGCGGAGAGCCATTTCCACAACCCCTACAATTTCATTCCGACGCCGGACGGCATTCCGAAGGCGGGCAACCCGCTGTCGCACCACGCGCCCTGCGGCCATCACGCCTATCAGCCGGACCGTTTCAGCGGACGACTGACGGTGAACCTCACAGTGGCGACGCCGCTCATCGTCGGCGACACGTCCCGCGAGGACCGGGACGACCGGGGCCACGTCACCGTGGGTGTTCTGGAAGAGGGCGGCCGGCCGGTGCTGCCGATCACGTCTTTCAAGGGTGTGCTGCGGGCGGCCTACGAGGCGGTGACGGTCTCGCGGTTCGGCGTCTTCAACACCGGCGAGCACGGCGAGTTGCCCGGGCGGCGGATGAACGCCTCCGAGGGCCTCGGCATGATCCCGGCCCGCATTTCCGACGACGGCGCGGCACTGGAACTCTGGATGGGGGACCACACGCCGGCGGCGGGTCCGTCATGGGAGACGAAGGCTCCGACCTGGAATCCGAGGGCGCGACAGGGACGCGGACTCTGGCAGGCCCCGAATGGGGAAATGTATGCCGCATGGCTCCCGACCTACGACAATCGCGCCGGCGAAAACACCGGCGGACCCAACCTCGCGTCGAGCCGTGTCCGCTATCCCGGCGGCGCCGAACCGCAGCATGGCGAGGCGGTCGTCTGCTGGTTGAGGAAGGTCAGAAAATCGAACGACAAGGGCGAAAAGGTCTTCGAATACTGGCGCGTGGAGGACATTCGTCGCGGCCACGATCCGGCCGCGCTGCCGCCGCAGGCCAGCCAGGGCCTGCGCAGGGGTGGCAGCCACGAGTATGTCGTCCAGAAGGAGATCAAGGCGATCGGCTACGTCTGCCTCACCGGCCAGAATTTCAGCCGCAAGCACGACGAGCGCGTGTTCTTCGTGCCGCTTTCGGGAGGCCGCAGGGGGGCGGACGCCCGTATCGGCGCCGAGCAGCTTCAGACGTGGAAGGCGCGCTGGAAACGGCTGGTGGAGGATTATCGCGCCGTTGCCGAGACCACCCGCAAGCAGCAGCGCAAGCACGGCAACGGCACCTATCCGGACGACGCCTATCTCGGCAAGGATCCGGGCAAGACCGCCTTCTCCCGCCACGTCTACGCGCCGGACGCGCTCGAACTCGGCCCCGGCAGCCTCTGCTACGCCCTGATGGGACGGGACGGCAAACAGTTCGTCGGCCTCTACCCCGTCATGATCTCGCGGGAACTCGGCGATTTCGCCCCCGTCGAGGCCGTGCCGGACAACATCCTGCCGGCGGAGCGGATGGAGGATCTCTCCCCCGCCGACCGGGTGTTCGGCTGGGTTTCGCAGAAAGGCTCGTCGCGGGGCGGGCGCAACATGTGGCGCGGCCAGTTGCGCATCGCCGCCCTCGATCATGTTCCCGTTCCCGGGCATCAGCCCATCGCCGACTTCAGAAAGATCGACAACGGCCACGGCCTGCCGCTCGCCATCCTGTCGACGCCGAAGCCGCAGCAGGGGCGGTTCTATCTCGGCGCCGACCGCGCCGGCACGCCGGCCACGGAGGGCCCCGCCCACGCCGCGGAAAGCTTCTACACCGGCAATCCGGGCAGGAAGGCGATCCGCGGGCGCAAGGTCTATCCGCACCACCGCCACGCCGCCGGGGTTTCCAACTACTGGAACGCGGTCGAGGCCTTCGCGCGGCCCGCGGCGCCGCTGAAGCAGGACGGCGTCACCTGCTACCGCGAATACGTCCATCCCGCCACCGACCCGCGCGAGCGGCGGAGCGACCAGAACCGCTCGATCACCGGCTGGGTCACGCCCGGCACCGTGTTCCTCGCCGAAATCGACGTCGTCAACCTGTCGGCGGCCGAACTCGGCGCCCTCGTCTTCCTGCTGACCCTGCCGGAGGGGCATTTCTTCCGCATGGGCTACGCCAAGCCGCTCGGCTTCGGCAGCGTGCGGGCGGAACTCGCCGCCGTGGAGATCGCCGACGGCGCGGCCCTTGCCGCGGACTATCTCGGCCCCGACGGGAAGGGCGCCGCCGGCGGGCGCCGCCACGACACCGTCGCCGCACTGCTGGAGGACGGCGGGCCGCTGGAGGCGTTCCGCTCCGCGCTGTCGGATCTCTTCGCCGGCCGGCCGGATTTCGAGGAGATCGCCGTCATCCGCGCCTTCAAGACCGCCGCGGCCGGCTTCCCCGATCGCCTGCCGGTGCATTATCCGCGTGCCGGTCAGGGCGACCCGGTCCGCCCGCCGGTGCCGCCGAACCCCAACGGGGAGAACTTTCAGTGGTTCGGCGCCAACGTCAACGAGACGACGGGCCCGCACCTCGCCCTGCCGCCGCTGTGGCCGCCGGAGGGGGCGGCCGGGCCGGTCGGCCTGCCATATCTTGCGAAATCTGCCGGCAGGCGGGGGTGAGCCGGGCGGCGTCGCCGGCTGCGGGCAATTGCCGGCGGCCCGCGGCACGGGTTCCGTCGGAGGCCGGCGGGGAGGAGGGAATTTGGAGCATAACGATAACAAAGAACGGCAAAAATGTGCCTTTTCATGTCATTTTCCGGGCAGATTTTGTCTCCTGTTTGTTCCGCTTGCAAGCGCCTCATTTTGCTGGCACTTTTTGTTCCAGGTCCATCGCGGACATCCCCGCTTCTTCAGGGGAGTGAAACCGGGTGTCCGCGGCTTCACGGTGTCCAGGCTCGCGGACATCCCCGCTTCTTCAGGGGAGTGAAACTCGTCGCCGAACTCGTCACCGAAGATACCGTCTCGCGGACATCCCCGCTTCTTCAGGGGAGTGAAACCCCTGCCAACCGATGACAGCGAGAGCCATGATCTCGCGGACATCCCCGCTTCTTCAGGGGAGTGAAACAGCCACATGCCGGCGGGGTCGACCGTCACCGCTCGCGGACATCCCCGCTTCTTCAGGGGAGTGAAACGTGATCCCGTGCCGGCGTCCGCCGCACCAGCTCGCGAGCCACCTCGTCTCTCAAAGGGGGGAACTCGGCTCCGGACGGGGCGGCGGGGGATAGCCTTGCGGATTTGTCCGCTTCATAGGTGACGGCGAGAGTGGGAGGAGGATCGGCTCGTGGTCCAGCCTCCGCTCTCGACACTGCCTTTCGGCCGGGCGGACTTGGCTGGGCTCGCGGGAAAGGCGGTCGTCGTCGGGTCCGCGCCGTGCGGCCTCCTCGGAGCGGCCGCCTCGGGGGCCGCATTCGCACTCTGCCGCCGCTGTGGCCGCCGGAGGGGGCGGCCGGGCCGGTCGGCCTGCCGTATCTTGCGAAATCTGCCGGCAGGCGGGGGTGAGCGGGGCGGCGTCGGCGGCTGCGGGAAATTGCCGGCGGCCTGCGGCACGGGTTCCGTTGGAGGCCGGCTGGGAGGAAGGGAAATAGGAACATGAATAGAACAAGGAGCGGCAAAAACGTGCCTTTTCATGTCATTTTCCGGGCAGATTTCGTCTCCTGTTTGTTCCGCTTGCAAGCGCCTCATTTTGCTGGCACTTTTTGATCCAGGTCCCTCGCGGACTTCCCCGCTTCTTCAGGGGAGTGAAACCTGCATCGTAACGTTCTGCATGATGCAGCCAACTCGCGGACTTCCCCGCTTCTTCAGGGGAGTGAAACATCTGCGGGTTTGGATAGACGGTCGAGAACCACTCGCGGACTTCCCCGCTTCTTCAGGGGAGTGAAACCCAGAGCGCATCACATGCCGCGCCGTGCAGTTCCTCGCGGACTTCCCCGCTTCTTCAGGGGAGTGAAACCACACTGCCGCCGACCATCAGCATGTCGAACCTCGCGGAAATCCCCGCTTCTTCACGGGAATGAAATAAGCAACAGCAGCACAAGCAGCTCTGGCAGACCTCCCTGCTTCTTCAGGGAACTGAACGTTCTCCTATCAGGATGAGGCCGGTCGAGCCGCCGGCTCGGCGTCAGGGTTTGAAGCGGGTGTTCGGCTCGGGTGCCGGACATGGCCACGGAGACTTCCCCGCCCCGCCGCCGCGGGGCCGGGGTCTATACCGGGGCTTTTCCGGCCCGCACGATGCCGGCGTCCTGAAAGCGCAGGCCGAGGAAGTCGACGCCGTCGTCGAGCCGGGCGAGCCGGGTCTTGCCGGCGTGGAGGGCGAGGCCGATGGCGGCGAGTTCGTGCTCGAGCCGGGCGCGGGCCGCCTCCGCCGCGTCGGGCGTGCGCGCCATCAGCAGGAAGTCGTCGGCGTAGCGCACGAATTTCACCCGCCTGCCGTCCATCAGATGGTCGATCGGGTCGAGCACCAGATTGGCCAGCAGCGGCGACAGCGGCGAGCCCTGCGCCAGTCCCCGCCGGGTGAAGACGCTGCGCCGGGCGCCGAAGCCACGCAGCCACAGGCCGACGAGCCGGCGGGTGCGATAGCCGGCGATGGCGCGCAGCCGGTCGATGACCACGTCGTGGCGCACGCTGTCGAAGAAGTCGGCGATGTCGCCGTCGACCACGTGAACGAAGCCCCGCAGCCGCCAGGTCGTCACCATGCCGGCGGCGTGCTCCACCGACCGGCCCGGCCGGTAGGCGAAGGAGGCGGGCGAGAAATGCGGCTCGGCGACGGCGGAAAGCACGCCTGCCGCCGCGCTTTGCGCCACCCGGTCTCGGAAGGACGGCACCGCCAGCCAGCGCGCCCGCCCGTCGGGTTTCGCGATCGGATAGCGCGTCAGCGGGCCGGGGCGATAGCTGCCCTCGCGCAACTCGCGGGAAAGCCGGCCGATGCTCTCGGCCAGATCGGCAGCGAAGGCTTCGGGCGTTTCGCCGTCGCCGCCGGCACCGCTGCGGTTGCGCCGCACCCGGCGACAGGCGTCCGCCAGCGCCGGCCGGCTCGTCATCTGCCAGAATGCGGCGTCCTCACCATCCCGCGCCATCGACCGCCCTCCGCCATGATCGACGACGGATGATGGCAGGGCGGCGGCGAAGTCGAAACGGCGCGGCCCCGCCGGCAACGTTGCCGCGGGTCGCGCCCGGTCCGGAATGCGGCACTCTCAGGGGTGTGCCGCCGCGTCCGGGCGCCATCCCCGATCACGGGCGGAGCCTCCGGCCGAAAAGCGCGGTCCGGGTTTCGACCAGCCGGATGCGCGAGCGATCGTCCGGAGAGGGCGGGCGGCGGCATCCCGGAATGCGAACCGCAGAAAGGCCCTCACCATGTCTCTGGTTTCCGATCTCGCCGGACGTGTCGAATTCTTCGCCGGGCGTACCGACGCGTCCGCCGCCCTGCCCGCCGTGATGCCGGGCTTGACCGAACTCCATGCCGAGACGAGCTATCGCGACAGGCTCGCCGAAGCCGCCGCGGCGGCCGACGATCTCGCCGACCTGCGGCAGCGCGCGTCGCGTCTCGGGTTTGACGGTTCCGTTCAGGCCATCGCCGAACTCGCGGGCGCCCGGCGGCGGCGGGAGCGATCGGCCGGCCTCGTCGGCGCCGCCACCGTCGCTCTCGCCGCGGTGCCGGCCGTGCGGGCCCTCGCGGACGACCCGTTCCCGCTCGCCCTCGCCGTGCTGCCCGGACTGGTCCTTCATGCCCATTGGTGCGGCATCCGCGGCGGCCGCGCCTGGAAACGGATGATCGGGCCGCGGAAGACGGCGTCGGCCGCCTCGCTTGCCGCCGTCGGGGCCGACAGCCTCCTGCTCGCCGTCGTCCTCGCCACCACGGCCCTGCTGGCCGCCGAGGCCTACGTCGTCGCCACCGGCGTCGTCGCGGCCCTCGCCGGCCTCGCCGCCGGCTGGAACGCCACGACGGGCGACCCCGCGGAGGACCGGAGGATCGAGGAAGCGAGAGCCCTCGCCGACGGGCTCGATGCCGCAGAGACGCGCCACGAGAAAGCCCTCGACGCGCTGCGCGCCATCCACGCCGCCGACCTCGCCGGCCTTTCCGCCCGGCGGATCTGACCGTCGCGCGACATAGCCGGCCTCCGGCGTCGACGGCCTCCGCCGGCGCCTTCGCCGCCGCTCGCGACCACCGCGCGGAGTGACGCGGGCTCGAACAAAAAAGGAACATGTCGTGTTGAAATCTTGCCTTTTCATGTCATTTTCAGGGCAGATTCTGTTTCCTTTTTGTTCCGCTTGCAAGTGCCTCATTTTGCTGGCACTTTTTGTTCCAGGTCCCTTGCGGACATCCCCGCTTCTTCAGGGGAGTGAAACCTGGTGCAGGCCGACGAAAAAGAGCGGTGAGACCTTGCGGACATCCCCGCTTCTTCAGGGGAGTGAAACGGTGATACCTTCCCAGAGCAGAGAGGAACCCTTGCGGACATCCCCGCTTCTTCAGGGGAGTGAAACTCCAGGGCGGTGGTGTCGGTACGGCGGTGGGCTCGCGGACTTCCCCGCTTCATCAGCCCGAGCAACCCGCTCCGACGACGGCGGATCTCGGTGGATGTTCTTCGGACGAGTTCGGGCGGACCGAGGGCGTCGGCCCGGATCGGGGCCGGCGGTCCCGCTCAGACGTCCGGCAGGCCGACGAGGTCGATCGCGTCCGGCGCGAGCGCGAAGCGCGTGCGGGTGCGGGGCCGCGTGCCGATGGAGACCGGAAGATAGGGGGCGGCGGCAGGGCCGAGCCTGCGTTTCAGGGCCGCGCGCAGACGCGAGACCTGCTGGCGGAACAGCGGCTCGTGATCGCCGACGTCG
>Ga0065721_10050263_pt1 | contig 21721 bp, 17 predicted proteins | sample Mesricmetagenome_FD_59108 | JGI IMG/M metagenome (GOLD analysis project Ga0065721, IMG submission 59108) | Mesophilic microbial community from rice straw/compost enrichment Sample: eDNA_1 v2 (version 2) | ecosystem: Engineered > Solid waste > Grass > Composting > Bioreactor | place: USA: Davis...
CGGCGACGAATACTGCCAGCATCCCCGTAACAAAGGCGGAACCGCCGCCCGCCCGGCCCGCCAGATTCATCAGACGGTGGCCGAACTCGAAGAATCCCATGAAGCTCAGGGCCAGCGCCCAAAACAGAAGGATCAGCGCCAGTACCACCAGAGGGGACTGCAGTTGAAATCCCCATCCTATGGCGGCACCGCCCGCGCGCAATGCCAGAAACAGCCCTCCGAGCGCGGCAAAGGTTGCCATCACCCCCGCGCTGTAGAGCAGACCTTCTCTCAGGGGGTGGCTTCCCGCCTGGGCCAGACCGAAGAGTTTGATGGACAGCACCGGGAACACGCATGGCATGAGATTGAGTACGACTCCGCCGCCCAGGGCCATCAGCACCAGCCATAACAGGCTTTGGGGTTCCGCATCCGCAGTGCCGGCGGATGTTATGGGCACAGCCGGAAATTCCCAGGCGCTGTCCCCGTCCACCAGTACCAGCCCGGTGGCTGCCGGCGTGACCGCAGCGCCGCTGACGGCCATATGAAAACGGTAGGTCTCACCGTCGCGCTCCATCGCCGGCCGACCCGCCAGGAGGAATTCGCCGTCCAGGGGATAGAGTTCCGGTGTCCGGCCCTGAGGCCCAGTGACTGTGACCACCAGGGGCTCATTGTCCGGGCGCCTGGCCTGAGAAATTCGCCAGGGACCGCCAGTGGATTCCCCTTTGGGGACTCTGCTTTGAAAGTGTTGCAGCAGGGCCAGATCCGCATGGTCGGTCCAGCGGCCGGCGTCGCCCAGGGGGCGCTCCAGGCTGAGGCTGCCAAACCCGGGGATACAGTCCTCTTGGCAGACCAGCCACTCCAGTTCGGCGTGCAGTTGGATGCGGTCGCCGGCCTGCGGGTGGGGCGTGAGTTCGAACAGATAGGCCACGTCGCCCTCATATCCCAGATTGGTGAGATGGGCCACTGGCAGGCGGGATGGAAAGGGCCATTGCGCCGGTCCTACCTCGGCCTGATCACTGGTCAGGTCGAACCGCGGCGCAGCGCCGGAATCCCCGGCATTGCGCCAGTACACATGCCAATGGGGGTCCACCTCGAAATACAGGCCTATGGTGGTGGGGGTGGAGCGATCGAGTGTGTCCGGGGCGAGCCAGCGGATGCGGACATGGTCCTGGGAGAGCATTTCCTGCGCCTGCAGGGCTGCAGCGGACCAGAAGATCAACCCGGACAGCAGGTGCAGAAATAGGCGCATGAGCATGGTGGAACCGTGATGGCAATGGGTTGTGATTAGTCTGGACTTGTTATCACAAGTTCCGGTGCGGGCAGGAGACCGAGTCAGGCGTTTTCCGTGTCCTGCTCGATAATGAAATCCTCCGTTTTTGCCGTCGTCAGCAGAGTGAGGCTGAGGGAAATAAAAATAAACATCACGCCGAACCAGGGTGGCATTTTTAAGAGACCGGCGATCAGACCCGCCAGCAGACCGGCGGTCAGATGGGCGAGTGATGGGCGGACATTAAAAATTTTGCGCCTGCGGCACTTGAGTGTGCACACAGGTTGACCGTCTTTCCAGAAGCTGCAGTGCACCTGCCATTTGTGCCAGAGATTGTTGGAGCACTGCACGCGATAGCGATGACCATCCTGTTCGAAGGCGAAATCCTCCACGCGTCTGCGCGTGTGGTCATGGGTGAGCATCTTGTCATTGAAATAAATGCGCTCCAGCCCGCTCCAGCCAGGGCCCCAGGCGCGAATGGTGTTTTGACCGTCGTGAAAAACGTACCACATGCCTTTGCTCAAACTGGCGCAGGAGCTGTTGGGCAACTCGTTCTGTATGGGCATAAGCGTATTAACGGGTTAAACAGAGGCGCCATTATAGCGGTGTTTCAATGGCGCAACGCTGGTATTTTTTTATTTGGCAGTATGTTCCGAAAAATTTAAACGCAGGATTTTTTTATTGATTTATCTTCAACACTCGCGCCGCATCCTTGGCGAAATAAGTGAGTATCCCGTTGGCGCCCGCCCGCTTGATGCACAATAAGGATTCCAGCATGACATCCGCAGATAAATAGCCTTTTTCCATGGCCAGTTTGTGCATGGTGTATTCCCCGCTCACCTGATAAACAAACGTGGGGACACCGAAAGTTTCCTTTACGCGGCGCACTATGTCGAGGTAAGGCATGCCGGGCTTGACCATTATCATGTCGGCGCCTTCCTGCAGATCCAGGGCGATTTCCTGCAGAGCTTCATCGCTATTGGCCGGGTCCATCTGGTAATTGAATTTATTGCCCTTGCCCAGATTGGCGGAGGAGCCCACCGCATCGCGGAAGGGGCCGTAGTAGGCGGATGCATATTTGGCGGAGTAAGCCAGTATCTGGGTATTGATCAGACCCGCCTGGTCCAGCTCTTCGCGTATAGCCCCGACTCTGCCGTCCATCATGTCCGAGGGGGCGATCACATCTGCGCCGGCCTGGGCGCACACCACCGCCTGCTTGCGCAGAGCCGCCACTGTGACGTCGTTCAAGACATAGCCAGAGTCATCGATGATGCCGTCCTGCCCGTGGGTGGTATAAGGGTCCAGTGCGCCGTCGCAGATGATGCCCATTTCCGGAAAAGACTCCTTCACCGCCCGCACCGCACGCGGCACCAGCCCGTCCGGATCGAAGGCCGCTGCGCCGTCCAGGGTTTTCAAACTGCCATCGATTTTGGGAAACAGGGCTATGGCGGGCACGCCCAGACCGAGCAACTCCTCCACTTCTCTTTTCAGCTCATCAATGGAAACACGCTCTATGCCGGGCATGGAGTCTATAGGCTCACGCTTACTGGCACCTTCAATCACAAATACGGGGTAAATGAAGTCATTGGCGGAAAGCTGATTCTCTCGCACCAGGCGACGGGAGAAGTCGCTGAAGCGGTTGCGCCTCATGCGGGTGCTGGGAAACTGGCGCCAGGTGAGATTGCGAGTCATAAGGGCTCCTTCATCGAATTCGGGCGCGCGCCTGTGGGCACGGAGGGAGCCGGTACACTAGCGGATGGGTTCATGGTGGGCAAGTGTGGGTGTGTTAACCAATGCCCAGCGCGGTCAACTGGTACGGATTTCTGTAAACCCGCACGGCCTGGGATTGTCATACCGGGATTGTCATCAATGCGAATGAGTCTATCGGTTTATAACCCCTCGAGGCTGGTTTAGACTCACCCGCTCATACCCCTCGTGTGGAGGCGTCATGTCCAAACCAGATCCCAGTGAAAAAACCGGTGTGCGCTCAGAGCCCAGAAACAGTGACAGGTCCGAGGTCAGTGAAGCACCCGAAGCGGAGGATATACGTCTGGAACGTATTTCCCGTACGCTGGTGCATGACATAGCCACACCCTTGGCCACCATGCAGTTGAATCTGCAGGCCCTGGCCACTTATCTGCCGCAATTGGTTGAACATTACCGCAGGAGCAGCGGCGATACCTCCGCCATCAGTCCGGATCATCTCGCCGCATTGCTGCGTCTGCCGTCCGCCCTCAACAACGATGTCCAACGGTTGCGCGAGTTGACGCAGACATTCCTGGGCGATATTTCAGTCGGTGTCTTGGCGGCGACTTTTCGTCCGTCAGAGACCTCCCTGGGGCCGATTCAGCGGGTCCTGCTGATTGAAGATGAGGACATCCATCAGCAGATCACCTTGAAACAGCTCGGAGCCAGCTATGCGGTGGATGTGGCCGGCACAGGCGCCGAAGCTTTAAAACTTTGTGGTGACAACGCCTATGATCTGGTGTTGCTCGATTTCCTGCTGCCGGGCATGGATGGGCGCGATCTGATTGCCGCCCTGCGCCAGCGGCTGCCTGAGACCACGGCGATCGTGGCCTTGTCCAATATGCCACTGCGCAGCAGTGATTATGAGGAACTTGGCATTCAGGGCTTTTTGCCAAAACCTTTTCGCCTGCAGAATCTGGAAGATTGGCTCAGGGGGTACGCGACGGTAGAGGAAAGCCAAATGTAAAGGTGGTGCCTGTGTCCGGCGTGCTTTTCACTTCTATGGTCGCGCCGTGTTCATCGGCAATCCGTTTGATGGTTTGCAGTCCTATGCCATTGCCGCCTTTCTTGCTGCTCTCCAGTCCCTGCCACAGGCGGCTCAACTGATCCGGATTCATGCCGGCACCATTGTCGGCGATGGCAACATAGACCTTGTTGTTGTCCGTCCAGGTGGTCACCCGCAGGATGAGCGCTATGCCGGGGCGCGCGGCTTCGTGGGCATTTTTCAACACGTTGATGAAGAGGATCTTCAAATCCTCGGGATCCCCTTTCAGGGACGGCACTGTGCCGAAATGACAGTGCATGTCGGGAATTATGTGTCTGAACACCATGGTGCAATCCCGCAGCACTTCCTCTATGTCCACGGTTTCCACGGTAATGCGCCGGCCGCCATTGAGCAGGTTTGCCATGGTGGTGATCAGTTGGGAGCCCCAGGCGACCTGTTCGAGAATCACCTGGCGGCGTTTTTCTTCATCGTACAAATCGTTGGAAATGACGCCGTCGATAATCGACAAAGGCGCCTTGATATCGTGGTGATAAAGGTTCATCACGCTCAGCAGAGACAGCTTTTTCTTGGCTTCCGCCAATTCGCTGTGGAGCTTGTCCAGCATATCGATACGCTGCAGCGCCATGGCCAGTTCGCCCATCATCCACTCCATCAGACGAATATCGTCGTAACGGAAAAAGGAGTAGTTGATGGGGCGGCCGACCAGCATTACCGCGCGCAGCTGGCCCTCCCAGAAGACCGGGAAAAAGCAAGCGGCGGACAGGGACATGAGTTTGTGGCGGATATCGGCCTGGGTTTCGTCCACCATGACCACAGAACTGCGGGTGGCGGCAAACAGTTCTCCGCCAAACTCGATACTGGTGCGCTGATCCGAGATGGAGGTCGCTTGGCATTTGCCTGCGCCATCACCGCTGGCATCGCTCGCCGTCAGCAGGCAGAGGTGGTACTCCTTCACCCGTAATACGTTGTAGAAAACATAATTCAGCAGGCGCGACAAATGGTTCATGTCGTTGCAATTCCTCATGTTGTCGCGCAATTCATCCACAACCTTTTGATAGTCATAGGTTTGTGAGGCGAGCAGACGGCGTGTGTTGGGCTCCAGCCATTTGAGGATGCGGGGATAGAGTTCCAGCATGATCATGAACAGGGCCAGCAGCAGTGCGAATTTCGCCGTGGGGCCGGGCATGTCGGCAATGGCGGGCGCCGTCGCGAAATAGAGGCAGGCAAAAAATACCAGTAGCAAAATTCGGGATACGGCGAGGCTGGCGGCCAGTTTGAAATCCATCAGGTGGTGAGCCACCGTGGAATAAAACAGCAACAGCATGAAGACCACGTTGGTGGTACCGCCGATAAACTTGGAGAGATAAAAATCGTAGGAGATCAGCGTAATACTGGCCAGACCGCAGCAGAAGCTGGTGACCAGGGTGATCAGCAGCCATTGAATGCGCTGTTTTTCCCGAGCGGCGGCCGAGCGGAATGCCAACGCGGTCAATGCTATGGAACCCAGCAGGCAGAGCAGGAAGCTCGCACCAAAGGTGTAGTAGATGAAGTCCACTTCCGGCAGGTATCCCGCCGGGCTGTACTTGAGGTCGGATGGCAACAAAGTGTTGTTGAGGATATACAACAAAATCCCGATGCTGAATCCCGGGACGACAATTGCGTTGCGAAAAATCCGCGACTGGGGCGCCACCAGCTGCCACACCAGCAAGGCGAGCGACGGCGGGATGAGAAACATGCCAATACGTGTTAAATGGAACCAGAGGTCCAGAACCTCCTTGTTCTGAACATAGGTAAACAGAAAAAGCTCTATAGACCAGATACAAGCACTAAAAGATATAAGAGCAAGGGCAAATACCCCTCGAATCCCTCTCTTAGACAGTGCAAGCAACCCGATCATGAAGTCTACTGCGGCGATTATTAAATAGATTGTCATCCTTCGCCTGTGATCGCTTGTCAGTGTATGTCAGCACAAAATCGCGGGTGCGATCTAAATCAAAACAGGCCATGAGTATAGTCTTAAACTTGCAGCAGTGGTAAGTCTTCAGCTCGGAAATTGGCACAAAGTTCACTAGCCTATAGAACCTGACATGTTCCTCCCGCACTGCGGCAAGAACGCAGTCCGCCTGGGCTTTATCAGTCTCCGTAATAATGTTGCGATAAATACTGAAGCGCGCTTCTATCCCCCCTTTGCGCTGAAAATCCGGATGCACTACAAAGCGATTTGCCTCTATCAGGGTTTTATCAAGGCCTATGTGTCGGGCAATTTCTTCGGGATACATTTGTAGGGTGGGAATTGTGCTGCCATCGTCTGGACGGTAGACGCAGAGCCGGATGGAGCCGATGAGTTTATTGCCGTAATAAGTCAAATAAGAGGTGCAGTTTTTTCGCCCGTCGAATTCATCCATGAAACGTTCTGTGGGATTTTTTTCAATATGATTGTCGGTACTGTAACTCTTGTATCGCAGTGCATAAACCGAATCCATCAGCGGGCCGTATGCGCGGATGGAATGATACTGCGGCGTTGCCGGCAGTGCTCGGAACGAATTAAAGGAAAGGGCATTTTCTGAAGTTTGGGCTAGGGCTGCTGGCGTCATATTTTTTACCTCTTGATGATGTTAGTAATGCCAAGAAAAGTATGACGACAACTTGTGCAGTTTCACACTCACCTCTGTCGGAAAAACGCACTTATTTGTGTTGTGATCGACTTAAAAACCTTTGCCTAAATGGCTCTTATAAAAAAAATATCTGGTAGGGAATGGCTTTTATCCCAAATGTATCCCAAATGCGGCTTCTCCTGCGGTTGACCGCTGCGTGTGCCGGCGATATCTGCATTTAAAATTTTCTGACGTATGCTTCGTGGTGTACAACAAACAATTCCGCTGTGCATACAGTCGACATGATCCCTGAGGATGCCGTCATATTCCCATGGATTAGCCCTATTTCATTTGGGGTTTACCCTTGCATTTGTATTCTGCTGATTGGCGTATGGAATAGCCTTTTCGCGGTAAAAGCTTCTGTGCGGTGCACCACCTAGGGGCAGCGTATGGGTGCCGAGTGGCTCTAAAGAGAATTTATTCAAACCCTATTTGTGGACTCCCGAACGTACAGTGGCTTTAGGTGTGTCATAAGGTGAAACCGCGATGAATGCGTGGAGGCTGACATGCTGGCCATGACCTATAGAGGACCCGGGCGAGTTCGGGTTGAACGTAAACCCCTACCGGAAATTCTGCATCCACAGGACGCCATAGTGAGGGTGACGCGCAGTTGTATTTGCGGCTCTGATTTGCACCTTTATCACGGCAATGTGCCAGACACGAGAGTCGGCACCACTTTTGGCCATGAATTTACTGGCGTGGTGGAGGATGTGGGATCGGCAGTGAACAACCTGAAGGTCGGTGATCAGGTGTTGGTGCCTTTCAATATTGCGTGTGGACGTTGCGTTTTTTGCCGACAGGGTTTATTCGGCAATTGTCATGAATCCAATCCGGAGGCAACTGCGGTCGGTGGGATTTTTGGTTATTCCCATACGGCGGGCGGCTACGATGGCGGACAGGCGGAATATGTGCGCGTCCCTTATGCGGATGTGGGACCGGAGATAATCCCCGCCGGTATGGATCTGGACGATGCAGTGCTGTTGACCGACGTAGTGCCCACCGGATATCAGGCCGCAGAAATGGGCGGCATTCAAGTGGGTGATACGGTAGTGGTGTTCGGCGCAGGTCCTGTTGGAATTATGGCTGCGCGCAGCGCGTGGTTGTTTGGCGCCGGCCGGGTCATAGTGATCGACCAATTGGATTATCGCCTGGAATTTGCCAAACGTTTTGCCCAGTGTGAAATTTATAATTTCCGCTCCATGGAAGATCCCGTGTTGTTTATCAAAAGAATTACAGAGCATCTGGGGGCGGATGTGTGCATAGACGCGGTGGGTGCCGAGGCGGCCGGCAGCGCCATGCAAACGCTTACCGGGCGAAAAATGCTGCTGCAGGCCGGTTCGGCGACGGCATTGCAGTGGGCCATCAATTCGGTGAAAAAAGGCGGTGTGGTGTCAATCGTGGGTGTTTATGGTCCCACTGGAAATCTGATTCCCATAGGCAATGTTGTCAATAAAGGCATCACCATTCGCGCCAATCAAACTTCCGTCAAGCGCCTGCTGCCGCGACTCATCGAGCATGTGCAAAATGGCGTTATCAAACCCAAGGAACTCATCACGCATAAAATTCCGTTGAGTGAGGTTTCCGATGCTTATCGTATTTTTTCCGACAAACTGGACGGATGCATCAAACCGTTGTTGGTAACCTGAGCTGCCGGGGGTGGATATGAGTGAGCGGGATCAAGAGCAAACGTTGAAAGAAAAACTGTGCACCAAAATGTCCCATATCAAAGGTTGGGGCGTGGATGCGGATCCGAAAAATGATCCCACTTATCCAATGCGCCGCCGATTTGATGAAGATCGCGGCGGTTTCACCTGGGAGCGCCCGCTGCAACAGCCGGACGATGAGGATATTTTCCATTCCAATGAGCGGCCGGATATGACGCGGGTATTTGGTACTTCCGCTCCCGCCCATGGCTTGAGCGGTGCCATACGCCGCTGCGCTTTTCGCTACAGCGAAGGCCACTTCGCACATTGGCTGTTATTGCTGGCAGCGGATCGCGTCAACTCGGTAGAAGGCTTGGTCAGTGACTTCCACCACGGTAAAGCCAGTCAGTGTTTGTCGGATAAAGGTATCAAAGCGCTATGGAAATATGATCGCAAAGCGGTGTTGACGCGGGCGGCTGTCGGCGTCTCTCTTGTGGGTATGTTGGCATTGGTGTGCATGCGGCGGCATGTTTTGTCGGGCCGCAACCCAGTGCAGCAACCGTCGCACCGCCTGATTTTTCATGCAATAAAATTGCAGGATATAGTTCACAAATTATTGCGCACCCGGTGACGAATCAACCGGCGAGTTTATTCAGGGTCCAATCGATGGCTTCGCGGTAGCGGTGTCCGGGCAGGAGTTTATCCAGAGCAGTCAATGTATCGCGAATATCACTGACCCGGTCGCTGACGATATTGATATGTCCTACCTTGCGGCCTGGAAAAACCTCTTTGCCATACCAGTAGGTGCGGGCGCAGGGGAGATGGCGCCAGGCGGAATCGTAATCGACGCCGATCAGGTTGATCATTGCACTTTGACCGAGTATTTGCGGTGCGGGTGTGGGCATGCCGGCAATGGCGCGCAGGTGGTATTCGAATTGGCTGATGCTGGCGCCGGCCTGAGTCCAGTGACCGGAATTATGGACTCTGGGTGCGAGTTCGTTTATCAGAAGGCGATCGCCCACTCGGAAGGTTTCCATGGCCATCACGCCCACATAATCGAGGGCATTGAGAATTTTCCCGAGCATGTCTTCCGCTTGCGCCTGGAGGAATTTCAGACGCTCGAAAGGTGCGGCTGATGCGTAGAGAATGCCATCCAGATGCAGGTTCAGTGTGAGCGGATAAAAAACGCATTCTCCCTGTGGATTGCGCACACCCACCAGAGATACTTCTTCCCCTATATCTATGGCTTGCTCTGCTATGGAGGCATCCTGAAATTCGGTCGGAATCGTATTTTCTTCGGCACCGAGCCAATACTGACCGCGCCCGTCATATCCCCCCATGCGGCGTTTCAGCAGCACGCGCCCGCCGAGTTGTTTGCGCAGCTCCTCGGCAGTGGTGTCCTGGCCCACGTTGCGCCAGGGCGCAGTGGCTATGCCCAATTCATCGATCAATTCTTTTTGGGTTTTGCGGTCCGCCAGACGACCGAAGACATTGCGGTTGATAAAGCGCGGATGTTGGGCGAGTGCGCGGGTCACTTCGGTTTCTGGCCATTGCTCGCGCTCGGCGGTGACCAGATCGTCGGCGGCCAGTGCAGGCGCAGTGCCTTCGTTGATGTCCACCGGTAGTACATCCAGCGCCAGAGGCATGCCTGCGTGCTTGAGCATGGCGCCCAATTGGCCCGCTCCTAATACCCAAATTCGTTGACTCATGCCTGACCTCAGCGACGCATTGTTCAATGCAGACGGAATTACTGATCGCGGGGATCGGGATTATCCAGCACCGCCTGGGTCTGCTGCTGGCGGAACTGGTCGATTTTGGCGGCCAGCGCGGGATCGGTCACTGCCAGTATCTGGCAGGCCAGCAAGCCCGCGTTGAAAGCGCCGGCGGCGCCTATGGCCAGGGTGCCCACGGCCACGCCTTTGGGCATCTGCACTATGGAGTAGAGGCTGTCGACGCCGTGGAGCGCCTTGCTTTGTACGGGGACTCCCAGAACGGGCAGACGTGTATGCGCGGCCACCATGCCCGGCAGATGCGCGGCACCTCCGGCGCCGGCAATGATCACCGCATAGCCGTTATCGACGGCCGCTTCGGCGAATTCGGTGAGCTTGTGCGGGGTGCGGTGGGCGGAAACGACTTCCGTGTGATACTCGACCCCCATCTGTTCCAGAATTTCGACGGCCGCCTGCATGGTGGACCAATCGCTCTTGGAGCCCATAATTACCGCAACTTTTCTTGCCATGACACTTACCCGCGTAGGTAGCTGACAGCATCGGGCCCAAAGGCCCCAAACTGAAAAAAGGGCGCATATTAGCACGATGTCCGCTGTATGCAGAACATACGGAAGGAGCGGTTTTCCCTCGGCAATCGCGCCTGTGTCACAAGCCGGTAGAAGCGCGTGTTCAGGTGGGAAAAATCGCCTGCATCAGTTGGTAATACAGCGGAATTCCCACCAGCACGTTGAGAGGAAATGTCACCCCCAGGGCGGAAAACATCGCCAAACCTATGTCCGCCTCCTGGATGGCGGTTTGGATAGCCGCGGGCGCAGCTATATAGGAGGCGCTGGCCGTGAGGGCGGCGAGAATCAATACGGAGCCTTCGGGCAATCCCAGGGCCTGACCCACACCAATGCCAATCAGTGCCAGACAGAAGGGGGCCAGAAGGGCAAAGCCGATCAAGCGCCATTGCCGCCAGGGAAAGCTGCTGAGGTATTGCGAGGCGCAGATACCCATTTCCAGTAGAAACAGGGCCAGCAGGGCCTTGAAGGCGCTGATGAACAGGGGGATCACATCGCGGCTGCCCTCAGGTCCGTAGCAGTAACCGATCACCAACCCGCCGGTCAGCAAGAGCACGCCGCGGCTGGTCAGGGCCTCGTGCCAAATTCCTGCCATGGAGCCTTTGCTGCCGGTGGCTCTCTTGTACAACAAAATGGCCACCACTATGGCGGGCATTTCCAATAGCACCAGATACAAGGTGGTTTGCGGAGAAATCGCCAAGTGATTGGCCTGGGCATAGGCGAGGGCCACCGCAAAGGTGCCCGCGCTGGCGGAACCGTAATGGGCGGCGATGCTGGCACTGTTGGCGGCATTGAGCTGAATCCAGTGGCGCAGCACAGGGTAGAGCAGTAGCGGGATGGCGATTCCCAGCAAGATCACCGTCAGGATTTCCGGCGCCAGCTGCCACTGCAGCTGGCCGTGCAGCGCCATCCCGCCTTTGAGTCCCAGCGTCAGCATCAGCAGAATGCCCAGGGTGTCGTAGGCCGCCTTGGGCATCTTGAGGTCGGATTTCGCTAAGCCCGCCAGCACTCCGAGCAGAAAAAACATAGCGACAATATCAGGCATTGGAAATCTCCGGATCAGATGAGCGGTGAGTTGTCTGAATTGTGGGATGGAATACGGATTTATGGTAATTAATGTTTTGTGCTTCTAATATTGATAATGATCTATTCGATCCGGATTCCGCATGAACATACGCCACTTGACCTTCCGTCTGCTGCAGGTTTATGTCGCTGTGATTCGCACAGGTTCCATTTCCCAGGCGGCCAGTCAACTGCATCTGACTCAGCCCACGGTCTCCCTGCAAATCAAACGCCTGACGGAAGCTGTGGGCGAACAATTGTTGGAGGTGCGCGACGGTCGCTTTCAGCCGACCTTTGTGGGGCGGGAGCTGTACCAGGCCGCTCTAGACGCACTCACCCGCTTTGAGGATTTCAGCAGTTTTTTGGGCGATGCTGCGCGCGGAACCAAAGGCCGCTTCAGCATAGGCGTGGTGACAACTTCGCAATATGTGTTGCCGCGACTGCTGAGTCCCTACGCGCAGCAGTATCCAGCGGTGGATGTGGTCTGTCATATAGGCAATCGCGGCAGCGTGCTGCAGCGATTCCAAAACCAGCTGGATGATTTGTATTTATTCAGTCACCCGCCCACGGGAGACCATGTGATCAGCGGGCGCTTCCTCAGCAATCCACTGGTCTTGATCGCGCCGGCCGATCATTGGGCTGCGCACAAAACACCGACGGATTTTGCCGAGCTGGTAAACGAGCGTTTTTTGATGCGCGAACCCGGCAGCGCAACGCGCATGGTGTTTGAAACCTGGTTGCGGGACAGAAATCTGCAATTGCACAAAACCATGCAGATAGAAAGCAATGAGGTGATTCGCATGAGCGTGGAATCCGGGCTGGGCTTGGCGGTGTTATCGGAGCACACACTGGCGCAGACACTCACCCAATCCAATGCAAAAGTCGCCGTCATTCCAGTGAAGGATTTTCCGCTGACCAGTCACTGGTATCTGGTGCGCCACGGCGATAAACGCCTGCCGGTAGCTGCGCACAACTTCATCGCGTTTCTGGATACGCACCTGAACGAATGGATAGAGGAAAAATATATCCGCAACGAGTTAAGGGTGTTGTTGGGGGATTTATAGAGGGTGGGCTGGAGAAAGGCCCGCCGGGTGACCCCGGCGGGTGGATGAAAGGCAGATTAGAGCAGAGAACCAGTTCGGTAGTCGTGCAAGCCTGAGCCGATACGGCTGCTCAGACCCAACAGACGGGCCGCGTCGTTGAAGGCCGCAGTGTGCTGGGAAGTGGTGGCGCGGGCACTGCTGGTAACGCCGCTGCCGGAGGCAATGACTATAGGTCCGTGTACCGGAGTATGGTCAACGCCCTGGCCCATTTCGCTATACACAACGATGACGGTGTCTTGATACAGATTCGCGGCCTGCAATTTCTGAATCAGGTGTGCGACGCCTTTGTGCATGTAAGCCACGCACTGAGGAATCAACGCCTGACCTCCGCCGTGGTTGGCGCCGTGGTGGTCGCCCTGCAGACCGGTGACCGCATCCGGATCACCAGGAGTATTGGGCAGCCAGGTGGCCTGGGTCTCATTGAACTGGATCGAAATGGAGTTGGTCAGTCCGCAGGACAGCGCCAGCACAGCCACTTCAGCCACACCCTTGTATTCGCCAAGGGGGGTCAGCTGGCTGTTGGAGGCGTAGTTCTGCGCGGCAGAGCAGGAGCCGCCGCCCGGAGCCGGTGACGGATCCGTGGCCAGTTGCTCGTCGAAATCCAGACGCTTTTCCAGCTCTTCGATCGCGCCCAAGTGGGTGTCGATCTTTTCTTTTTCGTCCTGACCAAATTTGTTCTTGTACTTGTTCAGCAGCAGACGGTTGGCATCCAGCACGGCGCGACGCATGTCGAACTGGGTGGGGCCTGTCTGCACGCCGCCGTTGTTGACCGGGGGCGCGCCGGAGAAGATCTTGCTGAGCGCCCCGATGGGACCGCGGCCCACGTCGGACTGCACGCCGTTGTTGATGGAGCACACGTCGTTCAGGTTGGTGCCCAGGTGGTCCATGCGCACGCCGAAGGAGTAGTAGGGCGACGGCGTACCCGCTTGCAGCACTTTACCCATTTGCACATCGATGGTGCTGTTGGAAGGCTGGTTACCGGACCACTCCAAACGACCTGCGGAGCGAGCGATGTTACCGTGACCGCCTGGATCGCTGATCATGGCGGTGCGCATGGCTACACCTGGAATGTTGGCATAGACCTGCTTGGCGGGGCCGGTGATGAAGCCGGAGGTGTCCCCGTACAAGGTGCCGTTCGGGTGATAGATGGAAATGAACTTCTTGCGGCCAGTGGTCTGCGCTTCGGCGAACCGGTTGGCGAACACCCCTGCCACCAGGGGTGCTGTGCGCAGCAGGGGCGCCGACACGCCTATTCTGCCCAGCATGGAGAGAAAGGCCCGGCGTTCGCGGTTGCGTTCACGTTCAAACTGATCGATTTTCTTATTGCTCATGTTATTTACCTTTATGCGTTTGCCCGGGTTGCACTATTTGCGAAACCGCACCAGATCCAGTGTGCCTATCTTGCGATAGACCTCCAAAGGCTTCTTGCCGGAGGCTTGGTAAGTATCCAACAACACCTCTTTGGCACAGGCGTAGTCCTCTTCTTGCTCGGCTGTCAGCTCATCCTCTTTCATGGGGAAGTTGCCATTCATAGACACGGATTCTCTGTCGATGGGCAATCCAGTGGTGAAGCGGAAGGCGTTGACTACCATGCACGAGGCAACGGCCGGCAGGGAGGCTATTTTGGCGGACAGGTCCTTGGCACCGGAGAAGCTGATGCTGGCGGAATCGCTGAGGCTGGCCAGTCCGATCAGTCGACCGGAAGCATCCACCTGCACGCCAGCGTTGCCGGCTTCAAACAGGCCGGTGTTGTCCACCAGTTTCAGGCCGGTTTGTGTGGTGCGGTAGCGACCGACCTGGTCGTAGTCGTCTATACCGAACAGCGGGTTGATATAGCTCTCATGGCACACTTGGCAACCAGCTGCGCTTGTAGCTGCTTCATAGTACTGGCGAGCAGTAGCCTGACCGCCGCCATCGCGCAGGGTGGTGACTATGGCTGCCTGGTTCTCTGCAATCTGGGCAGCATCAGCCAACATGTTCTGCGGCGCACCCAGGTGGTGGCACAGCATCAGCTCGCGCACGCGCACCGCTTTCAGGATCGGCCGTGTATGCAGATCGTTGGCATAGGCTGCGTGGAACGCGCCAGCGGTCAGAATGCCACCGCGGTTGGGAACTGTGGTGACTTTCCAATCGGAGGTGCCGCCACTGAAATTGCTGGCGCCGTAGTACTGGGCCAGACGGCTGTTGACCACGGTGAAGTTGCCGGCATAGAGATCTTCGAAGGTGCGGCTGGGGTTGTACCAGACCTCGGCAAACAGTTTGCGAACCTCGGTGGACATATCCCGTTTGATGTCGTTGGTGAAGGCCGGGAATGATGGACGAGATTCGTTCACCACGTCATTGGCACGGAACCAGGTGCCACCAAAATTCTCCACGTGAGCGCGGCCGGCAGCGCTGTTGATCAACTGATCAATAACAGTTTGCACGCCTTCTTCTGTTTCCAGTCCGCCGCTGGCGGCCAGATCCAACAGGGATTTGTTAGGGCCTGTGCCTGTGTACATGAAGGCCAATTGGCTGGCGAACTCGTAAGGTGTCAACACATAGGCGTCAGCATCGGCCAGTTCCAGTTTGCCCTTATTGCCCGCAGGTGTGGTATTGCCGCCAGTGGCCGCCACTGCCTGGGAAACTGTGACCTTGCTGATGTACAGGTTTTTGTCATTGCCGGGTGTGCCGTAGGGTGAGCGGCCTTCGTCGCCGGAGAAGGAAATTCGCACCTGCTGATTACCGGTCACATCGGTGACCACGAAATTGAAGGTCTGCAGGTCGTAACCGGTAACTGTCTGCTGGGCTACTTGCTTGTTGCCCACGGTGACGGTCATGGTGGGCCAGCGGCCGTCAAAGTCGTTGGCGCGCACTTCGAGGGAGACGTAAGCCGGATTCGGAATGTTGAAGCTGTGGCTCACGTTGCCGTCGGTGTACAGGTTCCACTCGCCATTACCTACGGCTTCACCCGTGGACTTGCTGGAGAAGTTGGCGCCAGTGACGGTGATGCCACCCGGAGCGGCGGTATAGTTACCGGCTGAAGAGCCTCCGGTGCTGCCGCCAGTATTCCAGCCCTTCAGCAGTGCCTCGCTCACAGGTATCCCCATCTCGGAGCGATAGATGAATTGCGGAGAAGTCAGAGCTGCGGCAATCGCCACTTGCATACCGGCTTGCGCGCCGAACTCCGTGAAGAATCCGCGGTAAAGCTGCTGCTCATCCTGCTCCAGGGGCTGGCGATGCAGCAGATAGGCGATTTCGAGGAAGCGGTTGGCACAGGTGGTGGCGTTGTTGTTGCAACTCTGGCTCAGGGTGGGGGCTGCCACTTCGGCGATTTTGAATGCTGCCTTGTCGAATGCCGTGGCACGGGTGCCCTCGATGCGCAGGGCTGAGTGCACGGCGTAATCGCTCTTGGTGCGCACAACGTCACCCGGCAAATCTATCTCCGCTACCTGTGCGGCACTGATCAAGCCCGCCTGCACCACAGTATTGCGATACTCCTGCGCGGTCAGCGGTCGCAATGTGCGCAGTCCGTAAGTAACCGGATCTTCCGCGCTGCACGCGGCACCTATAGGTCCGCCACCTTCGGCTTCCAGGACGGCCGCCAAATAGGCTGCTGTATCCTGGGCGCATTTGCCAACACAGGCTGAAGCAACATTCTTTGGCATGTTCTGATCAATGTAATTGGCGACTCCGGCCACGGAGCCGAATTTGGAGAATGTCTCGCCAATGTTTATCTCAGTAATTGCGGGGTTCCCAACAGCGGTAAATCTCAGATTACCCAGAGGTATGTGACAGCTGCGACACTGAGAAGCAAATGTAGACTCCCCTGCCGCTGCATCGCCGACGGAACCGGAAGATGAAGAGCTGGAGCTTGTGGATGAGCTTGAGCTGGAGGTTGATGAGCTGCTCGTGCTGGAACTCGAGCTCGAACTTGAAGACGAAGAGCTGGAATCCGGATCGTCTGTGCCCCCGCAACCGTATAAGACCGCGGCTGCCAGAATCAGAAATAAATGTTTACGCATGGATGGTCCCCACCTGATCTTATTGTCGGCCTCGGGGTGCGTGATGCTGCGCCGCCGCAGGCGTGAATCCGTGAAGCGGCAAGCGCCGAAGCGCAAACCGATCAACACGCGCTTGTATACCTGGATTCCAATTGCCGAACCAGTCGCTCATCACCGCTATGCAAACGGTTTCCGCCCTGGAATTTGAAAATGTGATGTGGTTTGCATTTTAAACGGTTGATCTGACCATAAGACATTCAAGTCTCATTAACGCGATAAATCCGTATCACCGGTCAATGCGGTTCTATTGGTCACTGAATTCAGCTCAATCATCAGATGAAAACTATTTTCATCTGATGATTGGGGAAAATTTGGTGAGTGCTTAATGTTGGGTGGGGTGGACTGTTAAGGTCCATCTTTTTCTTTTATCGGGTTTGGTATTGGCCCTTTTCTTTCCGCTTTGACTGTCAAGCTAGCTTCCAACCCAACGTGAAGAATGACCCAGGCGATAGGCGTAGCCAGCCAGTAAATACAAGGCGCAGAATTCCGTATGCGCTGATCCTAAAAAAGGGGCCAGTTTTGCCTTGCCCATTACCAATAGTTGGTTCGAATAAACCAAGCCTTTCCTTTTGTTCACGCCTTGGCTTTCCTTTTATTGGGTTTTGCAGTTGTCGTTTCTCTTTCCTTCTTTATTCTCTCCAACAAAGCCGCCGCCGAATTTTCGCCGGTGATCAAATCCGGGTTGGCGGCGCGCCACTCGGCGGTAAGTTCGCCGCGGAAGGCTTTGGCCAAAATGGATTGGGTGAGCTTGTTGACCCGTTCCAACGCGGCATTGGTTTTTTGTTCGATGGTGTCGGCGAAGGCGAAGAGTTGTTCGACGCGGCGGACGATTTCGGTTTGTTCTGCGATGCTTGGAGTCCCGATCGAAATGTCTCTAACCTTATTTAAATTCAAATTTGGTTGGGCACCTCCCGCGGCCACTTTCCTTGTCTCTTCGTAATTTTCTTCCAGTCGAATCTTTAAGAAGCCTTTTGTGACCTTTGATTCATCTGCCAAGATCGCTGCGCAAGCTTGATTGCAGGTTGCAGATAGGCGTAGCTCCGTGACTTGGCCCCGAGTTTTACCTTCGCCATACATAGCAAGAAGTAGAGTCCCTGGAGGGAAGATTTTCAGTGTGCATTCCTTCACAGCACGTTCCGTAACATACTGCTCGGCGTCAAAAGTTAGCGGTCTTCCGGTAGCCGCGCTGGTTAGCCAGGGAACTGTGCCATTTTCCCAATATTCAGGTTTTTTTCGACTTGGTGTTTTCCCCGTAGCAACTTCGGCCAATGAACCTAGATTTTCAAGCGCCCAGTTTTCCAGAGAAGCTCCATCATTAGCCCGCCACTCCTCCGTCAACCTCCCACTAACCGCCGCCGACAGCACGGACTGCCTAAAACGTTTAATAATTTCGGGAATGCGTTCGAGGCGGGCTTTGGTGGATTCCACTTGTGCTAAAAGTGAATCGAGTTTTTCGACGATAATTTTTTGTTCGGCTAGAGGTGGAAGCGAAAAATTCAATGCTTTAAGTACTTCAAGCCGAATGCCCTTGACTGTGGTTCCTGTTCCCATGCTCTCGATATGCATGGAAATTGACCTGTACCAACTGATTAGAAAGTTTTTATCTACACCACTTGCCGGGAACAAAGCTTTCAAATCTTGATTAATTGCCGTATCGAAATTCGCAACAACTATTTTCCCCAGGCTCATGCGGGTTGCAATTATTGGTGTGCCTGCAGGAATAATGTTGGTGCTGCTATTTTTTACTGCGTCTTCAGAGATATGATCTTCTGTATCTTCGAGGATATCTTTATTCATATCTTTAACGCTCATCCATGGAATATCTCCCTGGTAATAGAATGCATTGGCTTTGCTGGGAGTGCCGCCGCCGACAATTGATAGCAGCGCATCATCAAGGGTTATAGAAATCCAATGTTCAGGAAGTTTAGAGCTACTCATTACTTAGAATCTCCCAACGCCTTCAACAACTCATCCAACCCCACCAAAGCTGCCTCCAGCTCCCCCTTGGCCTCCCGCGCTAACACCTCCGGCTCCGGCAAACTCGCCGCATCTACACTGTCCTTATCCTTCAGCCAGGAAATATCCAGCGAATCCCCTTTGGTTTGCGCAATCCATTCCCGACTAAAGCATCTCCAGCGCGAATGCGCCAAACGCTCATCCACACCTGTATTTTCCGCCGTTTGATCCAGCTCAATTTGCTCAGCTCCAAACGACCATTCACCTTCTGTACGTTTGCTGGTGCCGTCGGCTTTTTTGCCGTACACCTTTTCAAACGGTTTTAAATGTTCTTCGGTAAAGGGTGTGCGTTTGCCAAAGCTGGGCATATTGGTGCGCAGGTCGTATACCCAAACATTTTGGGTGCAGTTTTCTTCCTGATAAGGGTCTTTTGCGGTGCCTTTGGTAAAGAAGAGCACGTTGGTTTTAACTCCCTGTGCGTAAAAAATACCGGTGGGCAGTCGCAGAATGGTGTGCAGGTTGCACTTGTTCATCAGGTCGCGGCGAATATCGGTGCCTTTCCCGGATTCGAATAACACATTGTCCGGCAGCACCACGGCGGCACGGCCGCCGGGTTTTAAGTTGCGGTAGATATGCTGCAAAAACGCCAATTGTTTGTTGCTGGTTTCAAAGGTTAAATCGTCGCGGGTAATGCTGGCGTCGCCGCCTTTGCTGGTGCCAAACGGCGGGTTGGCCAAAATAATATCAGCGGGTTTTAGGCTCTTTCCTTGTTGCCCGAGGGTATTGCCCAACCGCACAACGCCTTCATCTTCACCTTCCATGCCGTGCAATAAACAATTCATTAAGGCAAGGCGGCGCGTATTGGGCACCAGTTCCACGCCTATATAGGCTTTCTTTTTTTGAAAGCTTTTCTCTCGCGCGGGCAAGCTATAAAGGTCATCTGTCTTGCTTTTAATGTATTCATGCGCAGCCACAAGAAAGCCTGCGGTACCGGCTGCTGGGTCCTGAATAATTTCTCCGGGCTGCGGTTGAATGCAGCGCACGATGCTGTTGATTAATGGCCGGGGCGTAAAATATTGGCCCGCGCCGGATTTGGTTTCGCTGGCGTTTTTTTCCAGCAGTCCTTCGTATAAATCTCCCAATCCGTCTTTATTGGCGCTGAACCAGTCGATCTGGTCCAGGGTTTTGATCATTTGTTCCAGATGGCGCGGTTCGCGCAAGCGGGTTTGGGCATCGGCGTAAATAGCGCTGATCAGTGCGTCGTTGTGTATGGTTTTGCCTGTGGCGTCTTTGCCGGTGGAAAGCTCCAGTAAAATGCGTTTGTAATCATTCAGCAGATTGATGCCGGATTTATGGTTGAGATCCGTCCAGCGGCAACCCTTGGGCAGAGGGTGTTTTTCCAGAATTCCCGCTTCGGTATTTTCGTGCACCATTTTGATAAACAGCAGCAACACCAGCTCGGTGACGTAATCGCTGTAATTAATGCCGTCGTCGCGCAGGATGTCGCAGAGGTTCCAGAGTTTTTGCACTATGTCGTTGTGGGTCATTCGAGTTCCTGATTCAAAATATCGATATAAGCGGTATAGGCGTAAATACGGTTACGTTTTTGCCCGGTAAGTTCGCGCACCAGCGCCAGTTCGGGCTGGCTCAGTTTTTCCATGACCTTGCCAACGGTGGCGGGTGTTAAACCGCTGATGTCGACTATGGTGTTGATATTGGCGATGGGTTTTTCAAACAGCACGTCCAACACCTGCTGCGCGGAAGAGGTCATTCGTCCCAAGGTTTGCAGCAGCGGTTTGTGCTGCTCACGCAGGGCGTTGAGTCGTTGTGCAGTGGCCACGGCCTGGGTGGCGGTGGCGGTGACGGCGTCGACAAAAAACAGCAGCCAGCTTTCCCAATCGCCGGTCAGTCGCACTTGCTGTAAGCGCTCGTAATAGACTTGCCGGTGTTTTTTAAAAAATACGGACAGGTAGAGCAAAGGTTGGCTGAGCACTTTGGCCTGCACCAAAATCAAGGGAATCAGCATGCGTCCCAGCCGTCCGTTGCCATCCATAAAGGGGTGAATGGTCTCGAACTGCACATGCGTGAGCGCCGCCTTGATCAGCGGGTCGGTGGGCGCTGGCTGGTCGTTGATAAACCGCTCCAGGTCCGCCCAACAGTTGGCTATCTCGTTGGCGGGAGTAGGCACAAAGACAGCTTCGTCGGCGCGGTAGCCGCCGATCCACACTTGGTTTTTACGGAATTCACCTGGGCTTTTATTGATGCCTCTGCCGGAGGTCATCAAAGCGCTATGCAACTCCGTGAGCAGACGAAAGGAGATGGGGAAGCCTTCGTTGATGCGCTGTACACCCAGGTTCAGGGCGTTGACGTAGCAGGAAACCTCCTGCACGTCGTCCATTGGAACTCCGGGTGAGCCTTCCATTTCGAACAGCATCAAATCGCTGAGTGAGGACTGGGTGCCTTCGATCTGCGAGGACATGACCGCCTCTTTGCGGACATAGCTGTAGAGAAACAGGTGGGCGTCCGGCAATAGGGTGCTGATGGCATCCAGCCTCCCCAAGGCCAGCATGGCTTGGTTGATGCGGCTTTGCAGCTTGTCGCTGAGCAGAAGGGGTGGCTTGGGCGGCAGGGGATCCGGGATAAACGCCTGACACGTCACCCCACCGGTAATGCTGGCCACGTACTGGCCGGTTGTGCCTCGTTCCATTGCGAGTCCTGGTTAAAATAACAAAGTGCGTTAATTTAACTTATCTTCGAAAATAAAATAAGAGGCAAGTTTATTTTAAGTTTGGCAGCTGAATATGTCGTTGCCATCGACACAAGGTAGCAAGGTGTCGAAAAAGCGGACAAATTTAGACACGTTGCTGGGGGCTGCCTTGCTGCCAAAGTGCATCGTTGATCGCATCCAGCACTTTATCCAATTGATTGCCCAGTACTTTGTCTAACTGCTTGGCCCCGCCATCGTCAGC